>OJWS01000151.1_pt1 | contig 22516 bp, 20 predicted proteins | sample 1600491 | NCBI WGS metagenome assembly OJWS01 (sample SAMN04436976, study PRJEB24849) | human gut metagenome | biome: human gut; feature: NICU; material: stool | host: Homo sapiens | place: USA: Saint Louis, MO | collected 2010-08-02 | reverse complement strand
GGATTCGAACCCCTGACCTCTTCCATGCCATGGAAGCGCGCTACCAACTGCGCCATAGCCCCTTAAACAAGTAACAACTATACAGAACAACTCTGCCCTAGCCAAACCGGCACCTGTGCGACCGCTCACGCGCACGCCGCTACTGACAATCGGCTGTCACGCCCCGATGTTGTGGCCTACCAAGCGCCAGTACGGGGACCTATCAGCTTGCTCCAGAATCGACCAGTGACAGTTGTCCAGGCCGCGCAGACCAGACCAAGATCCCGGCGCGATCCCGAGCAATTGGGTAATCCCCTGCGTAATCGCCGACCCGTGCGACACAAACACGTACGTGCCGGGGGTAGCGTTAACAACTTCCGTAACTACCTCGGCGAAGCGCTGCCCCACATCCTCGCGCGATTCGATCTGTGCTCCTGCGCAATCGCCCGTTGCACGCCACTCGCGGTACCACTGTGGATGCTCCGCCAGCATCTCATCACGGCTCATCCCCTCAAAAGCACCAAAGTTGCGTTCCCGAATCCGTGGATCCGCAACCACTTCCACGCCCGAATGCCTCGAGATTTCATGGGCCGTATCCATCGCGCGTGACAGGTCAGATGAAACAATCGCATCGGGTTGAAGTGCCGCCACTACAGGGCCCATCTTAGCGGCTTGTGCTCGTCCCACCTCATTTAGCTCAATATCAATCACGCCCTGAACGCGACCTCCAATATTGAAGTCCGTCTGGCCATGACGTACAAAAATCACACGAGACTTAACAAGGGGTGCGTCACTCATAAGCCACTCAACTCCTCAAAGCTCAAGAATCGGGCAATCTGCCCACAAACGCTCCAACGCGTAAAACTCGCGCTGCTCATCCAACTGAACGTGAACCACGAAATCGCCAAAATCCATCAGAACCCAAGAAAGCTCCTCGCCGCTCTCCACGCGCGGACGCCTGCCTCCGGCCTCCAGCACCTTATCGGTGACCTCATTTGCAATGGCCTGCACCTGGCGACCACTCGACGCAGAAACGATCAAGAATACGTCCGTAAATGGAGTGCGCTGGCCAACTAGAATCGCAACCGGGTTGACGCCCAACTTATCTTGCGCAGCCTTAACCGCAACCTGCAGGTACTGCTTCGTAGAATCACTAAGTTCCAAAATCCACCTTCCGGCCCCAAAACCACTACTGCCTATACAAACCGTACTTATCTATGTACTGCACGACCCCGTCCGGCACCAAATACCACACCGGCTTTCCGGCCTTCACGCGCGCGCGACAATCCGTAGACGAAATTGCCATCGCGGGCACCTCCAGCAAAGACACCGACGCCGGTGGAAGCCCCTTCGCGTTCAGCTCATGGCCCGGCCTTGTCACGCCAATAAAATGCGCCATCTCAAAAAGCTTGTCCGAATCCTTCCACGTGAGGATCTGTTCCAGCGCATCCGCGCCCGTAATAAAGAAGAGGTCAGCATCCGGCCTCATTGCATGAATATCGCTCAACGTATCAATCGTGTATGTGGTGCCACCGCGATCAATATCGACGCGCGAAACCGTAAACCGATTATTCGAGGCCGTTGCAATCACCGTCATCAAATAGCGATGCTCCGCAGACGTAACCCTGCGCCCCTCCTTGAACGGCTGCATCTGAGTGGGAACGAAAACCACCTGATCCAGATTGAACACGTCCATTACTTCTGAAGCCGCAACGAGGTGCCCATGGTGGATCGGGTCAAACGTACCGCCCATCACCCCAATGGACGGCCTATGATTCAATACCTCGCCCTTCACGTGCCTCACATTCAATCCAAATACCGGCCGCTAACTACTTCCCTATCCTACGGGTTTGAAAGGATGTCGAAAGCGTATAAGCATTACTCGTCCGGATCGGTCCAAACTCCGGCTTCACGGTCCATCCAAAGCTCGTCGCGAGCCGCCTGCTTCGCATCCATACGCTCGTGGAAACGCGCCTTGCGTTCGCGCCTGGTCAGGCGCTCGCCACCCTCAAATCGCATGTCTGAACCGCGCGGGCCAAGCAACTCAGCACCTGTCTCCATGGTCGGCTCCCAATCGAAAATGACACCATCCTCAATGGATCCAATCACCACGGGATCACCCGGCAATGCACCAGCCTGTGCCAAGAGGTCTTCCACTCCCGCCAAACTCAAACGATCTGCCAGGTAGCCAACCGCCTCATCATTTGCGAAATCAGTCTGCAAAATCCAACGCTCCGGCCTGCGGCCTCGAACCTGGAACAAGTCCTGCCCAGCGTGAGAGACCTTGCGAACCGTAATGACCTCATCACGTTCACGTCCGCCAATCGCCTGCGGACGCAATACCGTGGGTGCAGGCTCGATCTCGGGCATCGAGTCACGATGATCCTGCACCATCTTCGCAAGCGCGAAAGACAGCTCCTTCAACCCCTCGTGCGTTACCGCAGAAACCTCAAAAACCGGCCAGCCAAACGCATGTAGCTCCTCGCTTTGCATATGTGCCATATCGCGGCCATCGGGGATGTCGATCTTATTCACCACAATCGCGCGCGGACGCTCCCCCAAAGGCACATAGCCTTCCAACTCGCCCAAATCGGAACGATACTGAGCTAGCTCCTCTTCAATCGTCTTGAGGTCCGAAACCGGATCGCGCTCAGGCTCAAACGTTGCCGCGTCCAAAACGTGCACAATCACAGACGAGCGTTCAATATGACGCAAAAACTCGAGACCAAGTCCCTTACCCTCCGAAGCTCCTGGAATCAGGCCCGGCACATCCGCAATGGTGTAGCGAATCTCGCCCGCCTGCACAACCCCCAGATTAGGAACCAGTGTTGTAAACGGGTAATCCGCAATCTTCGGACGGGCAGCCGACATGGCGGCGATAAGCGAAGATTTACCCGCGGATGGGAAACCAACCAGCGCAACGTCAGCAACCGACTTCAGTTCCAGAATGACCGTGCGTTCCTCGCCCGGCTCACCCTTCAACGCAAAACCCGGAGCCTTGCGCTTACGAGATGCCAATGCCGCGTTGCCAAGGCCTCCTCTACCACCCTCAGCGATGACCACGCGTGTCCCCACCTCGGTCAGGTCAGCGATGAGGGACCCATCCGCATCCTTAACCACTGTGCCCACTGGAACCGGAAGTACTACGTCCTCACCGTTTCGGCCCTCACCGTCTCCACCAAGACCAGGAGTGCCATTCTCAGCCTTGCGGTGCGGAAGATGGTGGTAGTCAAGCAGAGACGTGGTTTGATCCGAAACCTCAAGAATCACGTTTCCACCATCGCCACCATTTCCCCCGTCGGGGCCGCCGAGTGGTTTGTACTTCTCACGGCGAATCGATGCGGCGCCGTGACCACCATTGCCACCGGTAACGTACAAAGTCACCCTGTCAACAAAAGACGCCATAGCTACTCCCTACGCGGCAAGCTTTTACAAATTCAGATAATAAAATTTTGAGGGTGATGGGAAACCCCAATCACCCTCAAAGCGTTAAGACTAGTTAGGCAGATACTGCCTCAACCACGTTAACGACGCGACGATTGCGCTTGTTCGCGAACTCAACATCGCCTGCAACGAGTGCGAAAAGCGTGTCATCCTTGCCGCGGCCTACGTTCTCACCAGCGTGGTAACGAGTCCCGCGCTGACGAACTAGAATCTCGCCGGCCTGTACAAACTGGCCTCCGAAGCGCTTGATGCCGAGACGCTGGGCATTAGAGTCGCGACCGTTCTTGGAAGAACCGAGTCCCTTCTTACTTGCCATCTTTCAGCTTCTTTCTGTCAGTCCTAAAACGAGTTTAGGAACACTAACTACTTGATGCCAGTTACCTTGATCTTCGTCAGGGGCTGACGATGACCTTGGCGCTTGCGGTAGCCAGTCTTGTTCTTGAACTTGATAATAGAAATCTTCGGACCCTTGGCGGGCTCAACGATTTCAGCGGTTACCTTAACTTTGCCGAGCTCCGACACGTCCGAGGTTACCTTGTCACCGTCGACCACCATTAGGGGCTGGAGTTCGACAGTATCGCCGGGTTCTCCTGCCAACTTGTCGACGACGACGACATCACCGACGGACACCTTCTCCTGTCGGCCGCCGGCCTTGACGATCGCGTAGACCACGTTGCTGCTCATCTCTTAATAGATTACGAATTAATTATGCGTTCAAAGAAACGCACCGACGATCAAGATTACTTGAAACGCGCGTAGCAATCAAACGAATTTGCTCGTTTTGCCGCTTGTAGGCGTGTGGGATTCACCACCGGAGCCGCGCGCGTGTCGTCTTGAGTTTACTTATTCTCTTCCCCACCGGCATTAGGTTGCGACATTACCGCTCGCCTAGCCTTCTTAGCAGGGCGGGAAGAAGCGTCGGGTAACTGAATGTCATCGAGGCTCACAGCCGCGGGCCTTCCAATCTTTTCAGTTTTTACCGGCTCGGGCAGATCGAGCTTGACCTTGGGGTTTCCTACCTCCATGGTGACCGCTCGCCGTGCTCGTTTGCGGGGTACAACCGCGCCTCCACCCGAATGATCCGGTTCCTCTAAAAGCTTTGCGGCTCGAGGCGCCGAAGACAACTGCTTCCGCTGACTGCTCGAGGACGCCTTCCTGGGGCGCTTGCCTTCCGGCTGAGTCTCGTCCGTAGCCACACCGTGGTTCGCTGCCTTGGCGCCATCCTTCTTCTCTCTCGACTGCTTCGAATCACGCTTGTGACCCGCTCCTCTTCCAGACTTCTTCGAGCTAGCCGCGTCATCGCCGTTATCTTGCTCAGATAAAACATTTACCTCGCCAGCTTCACCTTCACGAGGCTCTGTGGAGTCGCTAGCCGAATTCTTGTCATCGCGCTGCTTGCGATTTCTTTGCCCTCGCTTGCGATCAGAGTTTTTCGAGTTGCTCTGTTTTTCTCCCTCATCTTCGTGATGCTTCGAAGCAGCCGAGGCAGCGATTGCTGAAAGCGCTGCCTTCACTTCTTCATGCTTTTCATCGGATTCCGGCTCGCTTGCCGGTTCCGAATTCTGCTTCTTAGGCGGGATAGCGTGTCCAGACTTATCTTTTTCCACCGGACTGGAATGAACGATGAAGCCCCTGCCCTCACAGCACTCACACGGGGTAGAGAAGGCTTCAACTAACCCTTCACCAACCCGCTTTCGAGTCATTTGTACAAGGCCTAGAGCCGTAATCTCCGTAACCTGATGACGGGTACGATCACGTCCCAAGCACTCCACCAGCCTGCGTAGCACGAGGTCGCGGTTAGACTCGAGCACCATGTCAACAAAGTCAATGACGATGATTCCGCCAATATCGCGAAGCCGCAGCTGCCGAACAATCTCTTCAGCAGCCTCCAGGTTGTTCATGGTGACCGTTTCTTCAAGAGTGCCACCTGAGCCAATAAACTTGCCCGTGTTCACATCGATGACGGTCATTGCCTCCGTGCGGTCAATAATCAAGGAACCACCCGAGGGAAGCCAGACCTTATTATCCATTCCCTTCGCAAGCTGCTCATCAACGCGATGCGAGTGGAACACGTCCTCGCGTTTGGTCCAGTGAACCAAACGACCTTTCAGGTCCGGTGACAGCTTTGACACGTACTCGCTGATGGTCTTCCACGTACCCGATCCCTGCACCGTTAGCGAAGAAAAATCCTCGTTGAAGACATCGCGAACCACGCGAACAGCGAGCTCTGGCTCTGATCGCAGCATCACCGGAGCTTTCTGCCCCTTCTTCTGCTTCTGCACAACCTCGTCCCACTGCGCCTGCAGGCGATTCACATCATCGCGCAACTGCGCTTCCGTTGCCCCCTCCGCAGCAGTACGGACGATTACTCCCGAATCCTTCGGAACGATCTTAGACAGTAGCTTCTTCAGACGCGCCCGCTCCTTCTCGGGAAGTTTGCGCGAAATACCAGTCATCTGCCCGTCCGGCACCAGCACCAAGAAGCGGCCTGCCAAAGTGATTTGCGAGGTCAGCCGGGCACCCTTGTGCCCGATCGGATCCTTCGTGACCTGCACCAGGACCGTGTCACCCGACTTCAAAGCCTGTTCGATGCGACGCGGCCTGCCTTGGAATCCGAGCGCCTCCCAGTTCACTTCACCGGCATACAAAACCGCGTTACGACCCTTTCCAAGGTCAACGAACGCCGCCTCCATTGACGGCAAAACATTCTGCACGCGACCGAGGTAAATGTTGCCCACCATTGTCTGCTGGGTGCGGCGCGCAACGTAATGCTCCACAAGCAACCCATCTTCAAGAACGGCGATCTGGTTTAAACCATTCTTCTCGCGCACGATCATCTCGCGCTTCACAGACTCACGCCGGGCCAAGAACTCCGATTCGGTTACAACTTGACGGCGACGGTTCTCTCGACGCCCCTCACGCCTACGCTGACGTTTAGCCTCTAGACGCGTTGAGCCCTTAACGCCCTCAACCTCGTTAGACAGTTCAGAAGAATCATCTTCTGTCGAGGAACGCCTACGCCTGCGCCTGCGCACCGTAGTGACCTGCTCTTCGTTCGCATCGTCGCCAGTCTCCTGTGACTGTTCGCTGACGCTCTCGTCATCATCGAATGAGGACGAGTCCGCAACCTCTTCTTCCAATTCCTCTACGCGCCTGCGAGACCTCTGTTTACGAGCGGGACGCTCATCATCATTCCCGCTTGTGTCGGGGTGAGAAATCGCCGGAGCTTGGAACAGCAGCGTCGCTGCAGCAGCCACAGGGACCTTTGTCCCTTGCGGGACCTCCTCATTCGCTTTGCGCGCGCCCGAGAAAACCGGGGCGCCTACACCGGGCGAAAACAGATCGGTTTCGACCCCTTTTTCGCCGCGATCAGCCTCATTATTATTTTCTTTTGTCACAAGCCTTCTCCAGTTAGCGCAGGACTTCATACCAAGCTCCTGCAGCAGCCGTCTTACGCAGACGGAAACCTAAACGGTGTAGCCCAAGCGGCTAACACAAGCGCCATACAGGGAGAAAACATCACCTGCTTGCGCCACTTTCACGGTATGGCGAAAGTATCTCCAAGAGGAATTATCGCACAATATACGAAGATCGGACGAATACGTCGGCACAGAGGACGAAAATGCGTCCTTTGACACCATTTTCACCACCTCAAACATGGACCGAAAACAGCCTCGTCAATTATTGAAAAAACCTTTTTGGAAACAATAATTTTGCCTAATTATTTTTTTGTTTACCATTTCGTTATCAAAAACAACCCTTGTGAGCGGTCTAACATGCGCGTTATTACACGCTTTGTCAGATAGAATCTCGATTTGGAGATAAATCTTCCGCGCACACCTTGTATTCATGCATAAAGTGGTGTCTAAGAGGGGTCGTCGAAAGTCGCCGACCTCATTTACCTATCAACTCGGAAAGGCGGAAACATGACCGTCCTCCCAGCAGCACTCGACGCAGTGTTTCTGGCGCGGTGGCAGTTTGCAATCACAACTGTCTACCACTTCCTACAGGTACCCCTAACCATTGGCCTGGGTCTCCTGGTTGCAATCATGCAAACCAAGTGGCACAGAAGCGGTAATGAGGTCTGGCTGCAGGCAACGCGATTCTTCGGAAAACTGTTCCTTATTAACTTCGCGCTAGGCGTCGCCACCGGCATCGTACAGGAGTTCCAGTTCGGCATGAACTGGTCCGAATACTCCCGCTTCGTTGGCGACATCTTCGGCGCACCGCTAGCAGTTGAAGCACTGCTCGCATTCTTTATGGAATCGACCTTCCTTGGCCTATGGATCTTCGGCTGGGGTCGCATCTCAAAGCGGATGCACCTCGTTGCCATCTGGCTTGTAGCCATTGGCTCCACGCTTTCAGCCGTATGGATCCTCGCTGCAAACTCTTGGATGCAGCATCCTGTAGGCGCCTTCTACAACCCGGCCACCGGCCGCGCAGAACTTGACGGAGCCGGCGGCTTCTTCAAGGTCATCTCCAACCCCGTGCTATTCCTCGGATTCACGCACGTCCTCTTCACCTCCCTGTTCGTAGCTGGCACCTTCGTTGCCGGCATCGCAGTGTGGTGGACAGTGCGTTCCGCAAATGCTGGGGAGCACGGTGAACGCGAAGCACGCGAAATCTGGAAGCCGATCGCTAAGTTCGGCGCTTGGGCCCTCATCATCGCTGGCCTTGGCACCGTAGCAACCGGCCACTTCCAGGGCGTAGAAATGGTTAAACTCCAGCCAATGAAGATGGCTGTTGCTGAAGGCATCTGTATGGATACCGAAGGCGCCGCCTTCACCGTCGCTGGCTTTGGCGAATGCCCCCTCGACGATTCTGGCGATATGACCCGCTTCATCACGGTTCCTGGACTCGCATCGTTCCTGTCGCATAACTCCTTCAACGCTGAAGTAGAAGGCGTGCGCGACATCCAAGACCGTATGGTCGAGATGCTTAACGCCAACGAGTCGTTCACTTCGCGCTACGGTGATGCATCGCAGTACGACTTCCGCCCACCATCGATGCCAGTGTTCTACTCCTTCCGCATCATGGTTACGCTTGGCCTCATTTCGATGCTGCTGGGCCTAGGAATCCTCTACTGGTACCGCGGCGATAAGCTCGCCCGTTCCAAGTGGATGGCTAACTTCGCCCTCTTCTGCCTGCCCTGGCCGTTCATCGGCGCATCCGCAGGTTGGATCTTCACCGAAATTGGCCGCCAGCCATGGGTGGTATACCCGAACATTGCTGGCGCGCTGAACCAAGATCCAGTTGGTGGTGTTCTCCAGCTCACTGAGTTCGCCGCATCGGGTACGGTCCCGGCGGGACAGGTGCTGGTAACCACGGTGCTGTTCACCCTCCTATACGGCGGGCTCGGCGTCATCTGGTTCCTGCTGTTGCGTCGCTGGGTACGCGAAGGCATGCATGTGCCCTACTCGAAGACGAATGAAGTAACCCCCGACACGCACCTGTCGTTCGGATACTGAGGAAGGTTGGTATAAACAATGAGTTGGCTCAGTATCGTTTGGTTCATTCTCATCGCCGTCCTCTGGACCGGCTACCTGATTCTGGAAGGCTTCGACCTTGGCGTTGGTGCCCTCCTCCCGTTCGTCGCTAAGAACGACGAAGAACGCTCCCAAGCTGTGAAGACCATTGGCCCTCACTGGGACGGCAACGAAGTTTGGCTCCTCACCGCAGGCGGCGCAACCTTCGCAGCATTCCCAGAGTGGTACGCCACCATGTTCTCCGGCATGTACCTAGCACTGTTCCTCATCCTTGTGCTCCTCATCCTGCGTATCGCAGCGATCGAGTGGCGCAAGATGATTGACTCCGTTAAATGGCGTTCCACTTGGGACACCATCCACACGGTTGCAGGTTTTGGCGTTCCCCTACTGTTCGGCGTTGCATTCGCAAACCTCGTACAGGGCATGAAGATCGAGGTCGTAGACCCGATGACCCTTGAGGCCGTGACGCCCCCAATCACCGATGATGTGCTCGTACACTCCGTACACCACCTGACGGGCGGTTTCTTCTCGCTCCTCACGGTGTTCACACTCCTTGGTGGCGCAGCTGTTCTGCTCCTCGCCCTCTCCCAGGGCGCACAGTTCCTGTCGCTCAAGACTGCTGGCCCGGTGCACGACCGCGCGGAGGCTTTGTCCTCCAAGCTTTCGATCATTGCCGCTGGCGTTACCGCGATCTGGGCACTGTGGGCAGTAATCGCCTACGCCGGATCCGTCTGGGCGTGGCTACCACTCGTGGTTGCCGCAATCGCCCTCATCGTGTCCGCCGCACTATCGCAGAAGGCGCTCAACAATTCGATGGGCTCGTTCCTCGCGTCCTCGGTTGGAATTGCCGGCGCTGTCTCCTTCATCTTCGTTGCAATGGCACCGAACGTGATGAAGTCCAGCATCGATCCGGCATATTCTCTCACCATCGCGCAAGCGTCGTCCTCACACTCGACGCTCGTTGTGATGCTGACCGTAGCGATCGTGATGGTACCGATCGTCCTCGCATACACGGCATACTCCTACTGGGTATTCCGCAAGCGCGTCTCGCCTGATGACGTCGCAGAGAACCAGGGTCTACTACCCAAGCAGATCCGCGTTGGAGCGAACTTCCTCAAAGGCTAGATGAAGCACCAAGATGCGGGGCTGACCAATGCACGGTCAGCCCCGCATCTCTAATATAAGATGTGTATTCCACTTGAATCCGTATGAAAGTGCAGGACGGGTAAGCGTGAAACCCCTGGATAAACGATTGCTGACATACGCGGCAGCGGCCAAGAAATACATCATCTTCATTACTATTTTTGGCACGCTCACGGCAGTCCTCGTACTTGCACAGGCAATTTCAATATCCTCGGCCATCTCCCCCGTTATTTCCGAAGGCAAAACCCTTACGGACGTCTTCCCGTGGGTGATTACGTTGCTGGTAATCGTGACCGTGCGAGCCGGCCTGGTCTATCTTCTAAACTCACGTGCACACCGCGCAGCAAATGACGCCATTATTGAACTTCGCGAGCAGGTGCTTGACCACGTCACCAAGCTCGGCCCCCGCTGGCTAGCCCGCAAAGGCACCGACACAATCACGCTCATAACCCGCGGCCTAGATGACCTAGGACCATACTTCGTGTCCTATCTACCGCAACTACTCATGACTATGACGGTAACTCCCGTGGCTCTAGCCGTCATGCTTTACTACGACTTCCTCTCCGCCCTCATCGCAGTACTCACCATCCCTCTTATCCCTATCTTCATGATCTTGGTCGGCAAACTCACCCAGGAGTATTCCGACCAGAAACTGAAGACCATGGAGCGGCTTGGGTCCCAGCTTCTTGACCTCATCGCCGGCCTCGCCACCCTAAAAGCCCTCGGTCGCGAGAAAGCGCCTAACAAACACGTGCATCAGCTGGGACAAACCCACGCGAAAACCTCCATGCAAACCCTTCGCGTTGCATTCCTCTCTGGCGCAATCTTGGAGTTCATCGCCACCCTGTCCGTCGCACTTGTTGCCGTTGAGGTTGGCATGCGCCTGGTTTACGGCAACATTTCTCTATACGCCGGATTGATCGTAATTATGCTTGCCCCCGAGGTGTACCTGCCCCTGCGCGAAGTTGGCAAGCAGTTCCATAACTCGGCAGACGGTGTAGCCGCGGCAAACGCCGCCTTCGAGATTCTCGAAGAGCCCGTTCAAGCGGAGGGTAGCACCGAGGCACCAAACCTTGCCCAGGACCTCGTTCAGATTGAAGATCTCCACGTCGCCGCACGCGGCGCATGGGCTCCCGCCGGACTTAAAGCATCCATCCAAAGAGGGAAGATCACTGCCCTCGTAGGCCCGTCAGGCGCCGGCAAAACTACGACCGTTATGGTTCTTCTAGGGTTGCTCAAACCAACTCGCGGACGCGTGTTAGTGGGCGGAATTGACCTAGCCGAAATCGATCCGTCTTCCTGGTGGCGGCAACACACGTGGGTTCCCCAAGCACCCGCCATACTGCCGGGAACTATCCGAGAAAACATATCCTTCGGTCTTGACGTCTCACAAGACAAACTTGAAGAAGCAGCGCGCGCAACCGGTTTTCTTGAAGTCGTGGAAAAACTCCCGGCCAAATGGGACACCCCGGTTGGCCAAGGAGGCATCGGACTATCGGTTGGGCAACGCCAGCGCCTTACCCTCACTCGCGCCCTTCTTGAACAAACTCCCTGGGTAATACTCGACGAGCCAACCGCGCACCTGGACGCCCTCACCGAATCACAGGTCATCGACACAATGATTCGCCTTCGCGACATGGGACGAACAGTTGTCGTCATTGCGCACCGCAAAGCCGTGGTGGATACAGCCGACTCCATCGTCCAAATCGAGTCACGCCCCGCCACCGAACAAGAGATTCGGGAATACCCACAGCTTGCGGAAAAGACGGTTGAGCAGTTCTTCCTTACCGAACAGCCCCGACTGTTGGAGGAAACCCGATGAGACTCTTCATTACCAAACCAGAACGCGCTGCGCTAAAGCGCCTCATGCCCATGCTGCAGGTAAACAAGGCGCAGTTCGCTCTAGCCGTACTACTCGGCGCCCTCGGGCTTGGCGCCACCATCGGCCTGGGAGCCACAGCTGCGTGGCTCATCGCTCGCGCGTCACAAATGCCACCAGTTCTCTTTCTCACCGTGGCCACCGTCGGCGTACGCTTCTTTGGCGTATCCAAGGCAGTTTTGCGCTACGTACAACGCCTCGCTTCACATACCGTTGCAATCTATGGCATCGCAGACCTTCGCGAAAATGTCTACCGCACGCTCTCCACGCGCAAAACCGATGCCATCACCAAACTGAAACGAGGTGACCTCTTAGAGCGCACCGGAGCCGACGTGGATGCCTTGGGCGACCTGCTTGTAAAGTCGGTACTCCCCGCTTGGATCGCGGCAGTAGCAGGCATCGGTACCGTGATAGGAATTGCGTTCCTGTCATTTCCCGTAGCGCTGGTGTTAGCTGTCTGCCTACTCCTATCAGGTGTAGTTGGTCCCCTCCTCACCGCCCGGTCCGCCAGAATCGCGCAGCTTGCCGAAGAAAAAGCCCGGACCGAACTAGCCAGTGAGGCCCTGACCCTCACCGACCACTACGCTGAACTTGCCGTATCCGGAAAAATGGAAGGGGTTCGCGACTCCATTCGCAAAACTCAAAACGACCTTACCGTGGCCAAAGATCAGGCCGCGCGTCCCGCAGCATTCGCTGCCGCCATCGACGCAATAGCCATGGGCCTAGCCGTGGCCGGAGCTATAGCGCTTGGCATCCCAGAAGTGCACGCCGGTCTCGTCTCCGTCGTTGCACTCGCCGTGCTTGTACTCACGCCGCTATCGTCCTTTGAAGGAACCGCCGAGCTTAGCCCCGCAGCCGTTCAACTTATCCGCTCCGCACGCGCGGCTACCCGCATCGACGAAATCCTCAACACTGACGAGACGCCAAGCCGAGCGGACATTCCGAAAGCAGAAGGCCCAGTGTTGAAGGCGGAAAATCTCTCCGTAGGATGGCCGGGCGGTCCGATTGTTGCAACCGACATAAACCTCGAGCTAAAACCCGGCTCTCGCCTGGCGCTCGTGGGCCCGTCGGGCATTGGGAAATCCACTATTTTATTCACTCTGGCAGGCATGCTTGAACCAAAGGCTGGACGCGTAACCTTAAATGGCGTGGACATCTACGGTGCCGACCGCGCAGAAGTGGGCAAGAGAGTCTCTCTAACCGCTGAGGACGCGCACATCTTCGCAACCTCAGTACTGGAAAACCTACGCGTGGCTAACCCCTCGTTGGCCGAAGATGACGCGATCGCGCTCCTAGACCGCTCGGGCCTACACGAATGGAGGACCAATCTACCAGAAGGACTGGAAACCATCCTCGGCTCTGGCGGCACCACCGTTTCTGGAGGTGAAAGGCGACGCCTGCTACTTGCGCGGGCCCTTGCCGCACCAGCTCCCCTCCTGCTTATTGATGAGCCGGGCGAACACGTTGACAACCGGACTGCCGACAGACTCATCCGCGACCTTTTGACCGTAGATGGGGAAAGCCAAGACCTGGGCGTTTTGGTAGTGACACACCGTCTAACTCCTCTAGATCACGCCCAGCAGGCAATGGTTATCTCCGCAAATGAAGGAGAGCCAGCGACCATAACCGCACGTGGCACGCATGCCGAGCTCGTCGCGGGCAACAACGCTTACCGCTGGGCACTTGCGCGCGAAGGCAGTCTGGAAATCTCCAACTAGGACAAGTCGCCATGTTTGATCTTTTCCAAGCGGATTCCCCCGGGGCGATGGTGAGCGCAAACTCATCCCTTAAAGCCGACCCCGAGCTCAAAGCCACACTCGAAGCACTCGTCCACGAAGTATGCGACCTCACGCAATCTGCCCAGGGACTGTTCGTTATCCAAGACGTGTGGGGAGCTCCCTCGCTTCTCATTTCAAATAACGACCGGTTCGAGAACATGGACGTCCCCGCAAAAACGTTTTTGCGACTCATAGCCGCGAACATTCACCCGAACTCCCCCGTTGTTCTCAATGAGATCAGCCCGCAAGTTCTCCAGGCCGGTATCACTTTTGACATTAAGAGGGCCGTTGGAGTACCCGTACTCCAGCGCGAGCAACTGCTTGGCCGCCTCGTGGTTTTCGACAAATCTGATCCTTACAGCGAATACGACCTGCGCATCGCCACTCACTTTGCGAAAATGATCAGCCTTGAAGTACAAGTTTCTGAACTTTCCAGGCGCGTAAGTCAAGACGAACAGTGGATAGAAACCAGCCAAGGAGTAACCCAAGCTCTCTTCGATGCAACAGATGATGAGGGGCTAGATCCCGTAGTTAGCGCTATCAAAAACGGGTTGCAGGTAGACACCGTTTTGGTGATCCTCCCATCTGTTGCGGGCACTTGGGCGTGCGAATTTGCCAGTGGACATATGGCCGAGGAACTGCTGGGCGCCGTCTTCCCAGAAGGAGGGCGCGCCCTCTTTGTGATCTCGGAAAAGGCGGGCATGATCGTTGAGTCGTTCGATTCTGCTCTCAACGTTAAGCTCGCTCCCCTGCGACACTTCGGCCCCGCCCTGTACGCACCCCTCATGAACCGCAATGAAGCAGTTGGCGTGCTCATGCTACTTCGCAAAAAAGGCGCCATGCCCTTCGATATGCCCGACCTTCGTTTTGCTGAAAGCGTCTCACTGCAAGCGGCATTCGGCCTAGAAATATTCGAGGCGCGACACATCATCGAAATGACCGCGCTTGCTAACGAACGTGAACGCATCAGCGCTGACCTGCATGACTTCGCTATTCAGGAGCTTTTTGCCGCCGGCATTCAAATAACTGCCGCTAAGAACGAACTTGAGAAAATCAATGCGCCAGATGACGCCAAGCAATACCTAGATGGAGCCCTCGACGCCATCGACAACTCCGTTGTACAGGTTCGGTCAATCGTGCAAAACCTCAAGGATGATGTTGAAGGAACAAACGTCTTTGAGCGAATCTGCCAGGTGACTTCGGCGGCAAGAAGATCGCTCGGCTTCGCCCCCTCTTGCCTTCTGAATATCGACGGCCGCGCGGTAACTGACGTGCAAGATCCAGTCGTAGAACAGACCCTGTCCCTATTCGGCGATGAGCTAGCCAGCGATATTACCGCCTTCATTCGCGAAGGCCTCTCCAACGTCGCCAGACACGCGCAAGCAGACGCAGTGACCGTTAATATCGACCTAAAAACTCAAGGTGAACCGCAGATCGATATTGAAATCGAGGACGACGGGATTGGGATCGATCCGAACAGGACCCGCAACTCGGGACTCGCCAATCTAGACAAGCGCGTGAAAAAACACGGGGGCACCATGAGCATCGATAAACGCACCGACAAGGGCACCACCCTAAAATGCGAACTACCGATCGCGTAACGCTGCTGCTCGACTTCAGTGCTGACAGTGCCTGGAGCTACGACTGACTCCGCCACGGAGCTGACTGCTGCCCCGCTGCCCATGCCATCACTTGAGTGCGCCTCTTCAACCCCATTTTAGATAGAAGCGACGTAATGTGATTCTTTACCGTTTTTTCGGAAATCCCTAGTTCGGCGCCAATTTCGGCATTTGACATGCCCTTTGCGATAAGCCCCACCACGCGGCGCTCCGCGGGTGTCAAAATAGCCATTAAATCGTCTTGACCGCCGGCCTTGCGAGTTATCGTTTTCTCGTCTAAAAGTACCTTGCCATCATGAACGAGACGGATAACGCGGCTTACTTCCGCGCCATGGACAGTCTTAAGGATGAATGCCTTGGCCCCGGCCTTACAAGACTCCGCAAGCGCATCATCGTCATCAAAGGACGTAAGAACTATACATTTCGTATCGGGAAGCGATTCCCGCACGTGATTCATAATGTCTATGCCCGTGCCATCTGGTAGTTGCAAATCAACCAACATCACATCTGGAGTGGTCAAGTCTGCCCTGGTTATGGCATCCTGCACGCTCCCGGCTTCCGCAACTACCTCAAATCCTTCGGTACGACCGACGAGCTCTATGATGCCGTAACGGACAATCTCATGGTCATCCACAACCATTACGCGAATATTTGAGTCAGTACTGGAATTCTTCATAGCCACTAAATTATTATATGCGAAACCCGATAGTTTCTCAGTACAGGTTATCCTTCGGACACCCCTCGGTTACGCCGTCCAGAGCGAGGCTGGCACACGGGGCAGTAATGATGTGAGCGGCCACTAATAGTGACCTTAGCGATCTGCGTACCGCAGTTAATACAAGCCTGCCCAACGCGTCCATAAACCGCTAAATAACGGGCGAAATAACCTGGCTCCCCAACCGTATTCACATACAGTTCATCGAAAGAGGTGCCTCCCGCCTCAATCGACCTGCGCATAACAGCCCGGGCTGCTTCTAAAATCTGATGAACCTCGTAGACACGGACGTTCTTACCCATTCGCTGGCCGTGCACGCCAGCTAGAAACAGAGCCTCATCCGCATAAATATTGCCTATGCCAGACACTATCTCTTGATGCAAAAGCAAGTTTTTAACCGCGCTTCTTGACGCGCGGATCTTTTGCACTACCTGGTCAAGATCAAAGGCTGGATCCAGTGGGTCGCGCGCGATATGTGCCGCAGACTGCGGAATCGCATCCAAAGTAGCGCCTTGACCGGCTACAGCCCCATCCAAAGTAGGGACGCAATCACACACCTCAATTCGCCCGAAGGTGCGCTGATCTACGAAGGAAAGTACCTGCCCATTACTCAAAATGATTCTGGCATGCTCATGGCGAAAACGTGGACGGTCACCATCACTCAGACGAAGCTGCCCGGACATGCCCAGGTGAAACACGAGGCCTCGGCCACTATCTAACTCAGCCCACAAAAACTTGCCTCGGCGCGCCAGAGCCTCCACTCGTCTGCCTCGGATAGCATCTTCTAGCGCCGCGGGCCCGCCCGGCTGGTTACGTGCCGTACGCTCACCCCAAACGGTTACTCCCGTAGCCGTCTGCCCCACGATATGGGGAGCTAAACCCATGCGGATAGTCTCTACCTCGGGAAGTTCAGGCATTGTTCACTCCAGCTATTCTGCGCTTTTCGGGTCGTCCTCACGCAAGTGGAAATAAGCTGCCCTTGCGGCGCTCGAGTTCGCGGTTTTCTTCGACGTGCCTTCCCCCTCGCCCATCACAACGCCGCCAATCGAAACAGTCGCGCTGAAAATACGCGCATGATCCGGGCCACGGCTCGTCGTTTCATACATGGGCTCTCCAAGGCCCGCCTGCGCCGTGTATTCCTGGAGCGTGGTCTTGTAATCAGACGAACGGCCAAGCTCAACCGCATCCTCCAAGAAGGGACGCAAATGCTCCTCAACAACCCTTCGCGTAGGCGCTAGACCATGTGACATGTAAGTCGCTCCAATTAGAGCCTCGACCGTGTCACAAAGAATGGAGTCACGATCGCGCCCACCCGTTAAGTTCTCGCCCTTTCCAAGCAGAATAAAATCGCCCAAGCCGATGCTTCGCCCAACTTTGGCAAGCGTCACCTGCGAAACTATAGCGCCCCTCATTCGCGACAACTGAGCTTCAGTGCACGTGGGAAACTTAACGAAAAGATGCTCCGTAACAATGATCGATAAAACCGAGTCTCCAAGAAACTCCAACCGCTCATTGTGCGGCAGATCGCCCTGCTCATACGCAAACGAACGATGCGTCAAAGCAAGTATTAAAAGTTCAGGATCCAGCTGAATTCGCCAGCGTCCCAAGAGATCTAGAGGATCACCTGCCGGCCCACTGGCCTCTCGTGATTTTTGTTTACTCACTTCTGATCTTGCTCGAGCAACGCCGCAAGCTTAGCGAAACGCGGATCAATCACCTCGTGCATGTGGTCGCTCGGCAAATCCTCCCACTTCTTGCCACACACATCGCAAAGCCCCTTGCAATCGGCCCTGCACAGAGGTTGGAACGGGAAGCTCGTTACAATCGCATCCCTAAAGATCGGTTCAAGCTCGATCTCGTCGCCTTCCAAAACCTCGAGGTCCTCGACGCCCTCTTCACCATGCTCCTCTCGCATATGCGCGATCGCTTCAGGAGTGAAGAACATTTGCGATACTTCCGTAGTTTCCACGCCCTCAATTGGCTCGAGGCAACGCACGCACTCCGAACGCACCTGTGAATCAGCGCGCCCTTCAAACAGCACGCCTTCAACGAGGGAACGAAGCGTAATATCCACGCTCACAACAGAACCGGGAACCACCTCCATAACAACCGTGCCAAGGTCCTCCGGCGCCACGAGATCAAGGTGAAAGCTACGCTCCTGATTTGGCTCTGCGGGGAGCGTGCGAATATCCAAGATCGCACCATTAAACTGGCGATCAGCCATCGCTAATCCCTCCAAGAAAAGTATCTACAACTAGCTAGTGCGGCCCTACTGCAAGGCCGCGCAGAAAAATATTTTAACGACCCGCGCGACGGGCCTCTTGACGAGACTCGATTGCATCCTGACCGGCATGAGTCTGGTGTGCAATACGATCAATCGCAATAGCGAGCGTCTCCAACGAATCCGCGCAGTACTGATCGGCGTCTTCGGCAAGTTCCATGGCCTTTTGATGCGCCGAGCTAACGATCTCCTCAGCGCGCTCGCGAGCCTGCACAGAGATGTTCTCCTGCGCGATCAACCCCTCGGCCTCCGCGCGAGCCTGCTCGACTATCTGCTGTGCCTGCTCCTTGGCATTTGTAACTAAGCGCTCGGCCTCTGCCGCGGCGCGCTCACGAACTGCCTCGGCGTCTTCACGCGAACGCTGCGCCAAATCATCAGCCTTTTTACGAGCGTCCTCAACAATGCCATCAGCCCTGGCATTGGCCTCATTAATAGTGGATTCAGCGGCTGAATCCGCGCGCCCCATAACCGCATCCGCATCTGCAACCACAGCATCCGCCGCAACCAAATCATCGGGCAGTGCCTGACGAGCTTGCTCCAACAAGTCAAGCACCTCAGCCTTGTTAACGAGCACCGAAGCACTCATAGGCAGTGCACGCGCAATCTCAACCAGATCTTCAATCTGGTCAAGAGCTGCGATCACCGTGGAAGGGCCGTACACGTCGTCAATAGGCTCCCCCGCCTGCGCGCCCTGCAGATCGTCCGAGTAAATATCGCTCATGATTTGGCCCCCTTAGCCACGAATCTTAATATCCAATGTTTCTTTCACACCTGCACTAACCATAGACGAAACATCACCACCATTAGCCGCAACTTCCTTAACAATCGTAGAAGAAATGTGGGCAAGCGCCGGATTGGTAGCAAGCAGAATAGTCTCAATATCGCCTAACTCGCGGTTAACCGTAGCCTGGGGAAGCTCAAACCCCGCATCAACCGCGGAACGAAGCCCCTTCACGATCACGTCCACGTCATTTTCAACGCACCACTTGGCCAACAGTCCGTCAAGAGCTCTAACTTGCACACCGGGCATCCCCGCCGTGCTTTGTCTAGCAAGCTCCACGCGCTCCTCAATTGAAAACCAGTACTTTTTAGACAGGTTGTCTCCCACTCCAACGATTACTTCGTCAAAGAGGTTCGCGCACCTTTTAACAATGTCGAGGTGACCGTTTGTAAACGGATCAAAGGAGCCTGGAAATACTGCGCGTATCATGCCTCCACGCTACCGGTTTGCCGCGAAAAAGTTAGGAACCACACCATGGTTTCGCCCCATTTCTTACTCGACTCACGCTGGTACGAAGATGGCCACTGCGGTTCGGGGGTACGGGCTGACAGTTCGACTACTACAAGAGCGTCTTCCTCTAAGAATTTCTCTAAATGTTCAAGCACGTTGCGTAGCAGGCCCATATCAATATCGTAAGGAGGGTCTAGGAATGCCAGGCTAAAAGAGTGGATGCTCTCGAACTTCGCTGCGTCAGCTCGAACCACCCGCACATTGGGGAAACCATTTTTGCTCACGTTGGAGCGCAAAACCTTTAGGGCACCCGCCGAGTTATCTACCAACGTGACACTGGCTGCTCCTCGCGAAAGCGCTTCCAACCCCAGTGCACCCGAACCGGCAAAAAGGTCCAGCACTCTGGCACCGCGAACTTCTCCCCAACTCTCCAAACGCGAAAAAAGAGCCTCTCTTACCCGCTCCGACGTCGGGCGTGTACCGGCTGCAGGCACGTCGAGCCTGCGCCCGCCAAACGCTCCTGAAACAATCCGTGTCATATGTCAAGCCTACGCGATGTCATGAGCGTTCCATCCACTGAGCTGCCTGGTCCATCCGGTTCGTCGCCTGCAGTAGCTGCGGGTAGGTGCTTAGGGACATGTCTTCTTCCAACAGCGTTTCCGCGTACTTGCGAGCGGCTTCAATGATCGCCCCGTCGCGCGTGACCCGCAGGGCCTTCAACGAAGTGCGCGCGCCCGACTGGCTCTCGCCCAGCACGTTACCTTCCCTACGCAGCCTCAAATCTGTCTCCGCTAACGCGAATCCATCCGTAGTGGAAGCAAACGCCTCCAAACGCTTCATCGACTCTGGGGCAAGTCCCGTTCGGTGGTGGGCCATGCAGATCGCCTGCTGACCACCGCGACCAACTCGTCCTCGCAACTGGTGCAACTGAGATAGACCAAACTGTTGCGCATCCAAAATAACCATCATTGAGGCGGCAGAAATATCTACACCTACCTCGATGACCGTTGTTGTTACCAAGATAGGGGTGGTTCCATCATCAAACCGATCGATTGCCTCAGCCTTCTCTTCTACGCTCATGCGCCCGTGCAGCAACCCAACCTCAATACCCCCTAACTGCGGAAGGTTGGCCAGCATCTCGCGGCTATCCATCACGTTGGCCAACTGCGAATCATCACCATCGGCCGAATCTATTCGAGGAGCCACCACAAACACGCGGCCGCCGGCCACAACTTCTTCTTTGGCTCTCTCCCACATACGCTTGTTCCAAGCGTCATTCGCCGCATCAACGAGGAAGGTTTGAACCTCTTTGCGGCCCTTCGGTAGCTCGCGAATAGTGATCGCATCTAGATCCCCAAAAACCGTCATTGCGATTGTGCGCGGAATAGGCGTAGCCGTCATGGTTAGCATGTGTGGAGCTATTTGACCACCTTCGCGAAGTCGATCGCGTTGAGCAACCCCGAAGCGATGCTGCTCATCCACCACCACAAGCCCCAGATTAGAAAACTGGAGCGAATCCTGAATCAGCGCATGCGTGCCAACGAAAACCGCCGGCTGGCCCGAAGATGCGAGTACAGATACATCGCAGCGATGTTTGGACTTAGACGAACCCGTAAGGAGCTCCACCGGGACGGGCAGCATTCTTGAAAGCGACACCGCGTGTTGAGCTGCAAGCACCTCCGTGGGAGCCAGTAAGGCTGCCTGATACCCCGCGTCCACGGTAGCCGTCATCGCAAGGCCAGCTACCACCGTCTTACCCGCACCGACATCGGCCTGCAGTAACTTTTGCATGGGATGCTCACCCGCCATATCTGACAGGATTTGTCCCAAGACCTCTTCCTGGCCGGCTGTCAAGGTGAACGGTAGCGCAGCCTTTGCAGTAGCAAATGCTTCCCCCGCTTCTATGCGAGGCGCCGTAGCATCTTTACTGCGGGCACGACGGCGAAGCAACGCCGTTTGCAAAGTGAGGGCTTCGGCCCATCTAACGGTTAGTTTGGCACGCGCAATTTCCTCATCAGATTGTGGATCATGTAACTGCCTCAGCGCCTCAACGTACGTCATGAGGTCGCGATCTTCGCGCAGTTTTGGCGGAATCGGATCGAGGACATCACCGGGCTTCAACATCGCCGCAATAATCTTCGCGGACTTGGATGTCAGCCAGCTTGGACACTTCGAGTTAGCCGAGTAAATCGGGATCGGACGATCCACGCGATCCTTCGCATCACCCTGCTCAAACCGCTCAAAATCAGGATGGGTCAACTGCAGGCGACCGCGATAGGAAGATACCTTTCCCGCAAATAAATGCGACGACCCGGGAGTAAGCATCCTCTCATGCACCGACAGCGCGCCCGGATGGCGGGCAAAAAAAGTTGCGTTGATACTCTTGTAGCCGTCCGTAAGTTCAACTGATAGACGCACTCCCCCATTGCGGTTGCGCACCATCTGCGCAGACTCCACCTGCGCGAGCAACGTCACGTCCTCTCCCTCATGAATCGCTGCGAGAGGAGTTAGCTTGCCCCAATGCCCGTAGCGCCGCGGGAAGAACATGAGCAAATCTGACGCCGTTTCCAGCCCTAGGGAGGCAATCTTCTTAGCCGTGCGCGGCCCGAGCAGACGATCCAACGGCGAATCAAGTAACTGCGGCTTGCTAGGAACGGAAGCACTCATCGATTTACCAACACCACCTGGGTGCGATTATCACGCGCATACTCCACGTACTGCGTAGCGCCGCGATCATCTAGCGCCATCTCAATAGAATGTCGAAGAAGCATGTCCGGTTCAGGCGCGATCATCACAACTCGTTCCAGCCCGTAACCAACCAATTGCTTAAGAGAGAATGACACCGTTTGTGGGTCCACTTCCTCTAGGACCGCAACGCGTGCCTTCGCAGCCCTCGCTGCTGACTCGAGCAGATCGCGAGTGATCTTGGCCGTTCGATCCCCCACCTGCGGCATGAATATG
>OJWS01000145.1_pt1 | contig 24198 bp, 28 predicted proteins | sample 1600491 | NCBI WGS metagenome assembly OJWS01 (sample SAMN04436976, study PRJEB24849) | human gut metagenome | biome: human gut; feature: NICU; material: stool | host: Homo sapiens | place: USA: Saint Louis, MO | collected 2010-08-02 | reverse complement strand
ACACGCAAGGCGGAGCGCAAGATTTTCATGACAAACGATGGTACTTGAATATTCCAGAACGATGAAAATTTATGGAAATATTTTTATTTCCATAATTTTTCCAAACTGCTTGCTTTTATTTTTAACCTGTATGTATAATGTTACTAGATAGTAACAAAATCTTTGTTGACAAAATTTGCTTTTTACCGAAAACTAAATATATATATTATTTCGGAGGAAGCAAAATGGATCTTGATTTAAAGACACAAGTCGAATTGTTTTTGTTAAGTTTTAGAGAACTTTTTGATTCAAAGAAAATAAGTTATGAATTTAATAGAAAATCTTCATTGTACTTTAGAAAAATTGGTTGGGTCAATACCCATGCAGCTAGATATGCAAGAGAACATATTGATATTTCAAATTATTCCGAGGGACCCAGTCCGCATCATTTTAAAGACGATACCATGGTCGCTGTTTTTGGCTTGCATTTAGAGGGAGAGGAATTGTATATCAAGATCTCAATTGATAAAGAAAAATGTGGATGTATGTCTTTTCACCCTGCTGAACGACCTATGAACTATCCTTTAAGGGAGATGAAATAAATGGATAATAAGATACTAAAAAAATATTGTTCTGAATGTGAGCATATGGCAACTTTTGAACAAGTAACTTTAGTTGAAGAAGTAGAAGTCAAAGACTTGAAAATTAAAAATGAACATATCTACTATAAATGTAGTGAGTGTAATGAATTATTTGAGCCGTTTGATAATCCAGATTACAATTTAAAACTTGATTTTGATAGATATAAAGAACTAAAAGGATTGTTGAGTTCCGAAAAAGTGAGAGAAATTAGACGTTACTATGATTTATCATTAAGGCAAATGGCAGAACTTTTAGGAACTAGTTACAGTACTTTAAGTGGGATTGAAAATGGGAGCATTCAAAGTAAATTATTAAACAGTGCTTTATTGGCGATACAAGATCCAATTGCATTAAGAACTGTCTTTAAGAGTAGAGAACCATATCTCAAAGAAAATTTTGATAGTTTTTTGATACAGTTAGATCTTTTGTGTATTAGCGAAAAAGAAAGTGTAACTGAGCTGAAAGAAGAAATCGCTTATTTAATATCAATTCTGCAAGAGCAAACTAACTCCATGTTAAACAGAGTTAACTTGCTTGAGTATGATAATAATCATTCTAATGACAATACAAGTTCGAAAAGAAATGGAGAAACCAAATGGATAGGAAAAATTACGAATATATTGCCACTACCTTGATTAGTGTAGATTTTAAAAAAAGCATATTGAAGAAGGATTTGGAAATTTCTTATTCTGCAAAACCAAAGTTTAATAAAACAAATGATATAATTATTAAGGGAACTGTCGATTTTCTTGCGGATGACAAGGTAATTGGATCTGTAAAAATGCGAACGATATTTAAAAATCAACTGGTGGAAGAGGAAGCCGAAAAAAATAATTTTTCAAATTTCAATTTAGATGATCAAATTTACTTTATGAAGCCTCTACTATCAGAGTTGAGTTTGTTTATAGCTAATTTGACAGAAAAGGCAGCTCGAATTCCTTTAATTATTCCGATTGAACAGATTTTAGAGAATATTGAAAAAACTTGATATGTAGTGGATATATCTTAAAAAAGCCCTCAACTAGAATGATCAGTTGAGGTCTTTTTTCATTTTTTCTGAAAAATCTAAGCAAATAATAGACTAAAAAAGAACCATGTGAGATAATAAACATAGAAAAAAGCTTCAGATACCTCCTAACCCTAGAGTCTTTCCCCAAAAGATAAGTATCTGAAGCTTTTTCTTTTTATGACTTAGAAATAATAGCATAAAATAATATATTCTACAAAGAATAAGTACAACCTAGTTTTTTGCTATTAAATATGTAATAATAAAGATGCCATCACAACATGAAGAATGAAAAAAATAATTTATCTTTTCTCAGGTCCATTCTTTTTGTTTGCAGGAGTTGTGATGGCTTTCCGTACTTAGCTCAGTTGGTCATAGCAGACGGCTCATAACCGTCCGGTCGTAGGTTCGAGTCCTACAGGGTACATACTCTAAGTGATTTAAATTGCGAATAAAATATAAAAATGACTCCCCTTTTGACTCTCCCAAGCAGTATATGGATGTCTCTAAAAGTTGTTTTTTTAGATAATAAAAAGCTGATAATAAGCGAAAAACACTTAAAATCAGCTTTAAACCCTATTCTCGAAATCCGGCGAGCCGCAGTAATGTGGTGCACGGGTTCAAATCCCGTACCTTCCTTATATATCCATGTTTAGACACGATTTCGGTCGTGTCTTTTTGTTTGGAGGCTATTTTTTGAACAGCATCCACTAATATTTTTTTAACACGAAGAGAATAAGATAGCCTCAAAAAAGAAAACATGGTAAATTAGATATCGGGACTTTATTTTCTGTAAAAACAGAAACTTTCATCTTTTGTTTTCACGTGACGAAACTGTAAGAGAGAAAATATTCGTCCGCTATTTATTCTATGTTAAGATGCATATGGATGAAATAAACAGTAATTTTATATTAGGATGTGAAAGTTAAATGTGCGGTATTGTAGGTTTTGTTAACGACAAGGACAACAAAAAAACAATTATTAATACAATGATGGATCGAATCGTTCACCGTGGACCTAATAGTTCAGGGGAATATATCGATAAACACGTTGCTTTAGGATTTAGAAGATTAAGTATTATTGACTTAGAGGGCGGTACTCAGCCTATTTACAATGAAGATCGAACAAAGATCATTATTTTTAATGGCGAAATCTATAATTATCAGCCTTTGAGAGAAGAATTGATTACAGCTGGTCACGTTTTTCAAACACATGCAGATACAGAAGTCCTTTTGCATGGTTACGAAGAATGGGGAACAGAATTATTGCAAAAAATCCGCGGAATGTTTGCTTTTGCTATTTGGGATAATGAAAAAAATGAGTTATTCGGTGCGAGAGACCATTTTGGGATCAAACCATACTATTATGCAGAAATGAACGGAACATTTATGTTTGGTTCAGAAATCAAAAGTTTTTTGCCTCATCCTGATTTTAATAAAGAATTGAATAAAGAAGCATTGAAACCTTATATGACTTTCCAATATTCTCCATTGAACGGTGAAACCTTCTTCAAAGGTGTCTATCGTTTGCCTGAAGGTCATTATTATACGTATAAAGACGGAAAACTGGACATTCAACAATATTGGGATGCAGATTTTGAAACAAAAGAAACGCATTCCCGACAAGAATGGATCGAAAAAATCGACGAAACTGTTCAAGCTTCTATTGAAGCACACACAATCAGCGATGTAGAAGTTGGTTCTTTCTTATCCAGCGGGGTCGATTCCAGTTATGTAACCTCTGTATTGAAACCAGATCATTCTTTCTCAATTGGGTTTGATGATAAAACCTATAATGAAGCGATTGAAGCCAGAAAACTAACAGAATTGTTGGACTTAGACAATACGGCAGCTGTAATCGACGGAGACATGTCTTTTAAAGCATTCCCATTGATCCAGTATCACTTAGATGAACCAGACTCAAATCCTTCTTGTGTGCCGTTGTACTTTTTAGCAAATCTCGCTTCACAAAGTGTACGGGTGGTTCAATCAGGAGAAGGGGCAGATGAACTATTTGCGGGATACCAAACGTATGGATTCCACACGAATTCAAAATTTATCCGTGTGATTGCGCAAGGACTGAAAAAATTGCCAAAAGGGACACGCTATAATTTAGGACGTAAAATCGGAAAAATGAAAAATTTCCATGGACGTATCCATTTATATGAATCACTTGCGCCAGCAAAAGAATATTTTATCGGGCATGCTCGAGTGTTCGAAGAATCAGAAGCATCAGAAGTGTTGACGCCAAAATATCAAACAGCGCCATCTGTGAATGAGATCATGACTGTTCATTACGAGAAAACAGAAGGAATCAAAGATGAAGTCAATAAGATGCAATACGTCGATCTTCATCAATGGATGCCAAAAGATATTTTGTTGAAGGCAGATAAACTTTCTATGGCTAGTTCTCTAGAAGTTCGAGTACCTTTACTGGATATCGAAGTCATGAAATTGGCTCAACAAATACCAAGTAAGTTCTTGTTGAATCAAAACAACACAAAAGATATTTTCAGACAAGCTGCGAACAAACATCTTCCAGAAGAGTGGTCGAATCGTGTGAAATTAGGATTCCCTGTGCCAATCAAAGCTTGGTTGAAAGAAGAACACGGCTACGAACAAGTCAAAGCACTATTCGAAGCAGATTTTGCAAAAGAATTTTTTGATCAAGAAAAAATTATGAAGTTGCTAGATGACCATCACGAAGGACGTAAAGAAGAACAACGTAAAATCTGGACGATCTTCAGTTTCTTGACATGGTATAAAGTTTACTTTGTCGATGAAACGATTCCGCAAGCAGAAGCAATCGACTATGTGACTGTTTGATAAAAAAAGAAACAACAATATGAGAAGAAGCATAGAAGCATGTGAGATGATCTCCTTGTTTCTATGCTTCTTTTTAAGCGCTTAGTAACTGATTTCTTTTTCTTTTGTCCCATCTTTTTTATAAATGATCAAAGTTGATTGTTTGTTTTTAGCTACTTGCTTTCCTTTTTCGATTGCTTCTTTTTTTGTATCAAAATGGTTGCTTGCCTTTTTTGCCCCTTTAGATTTCACGATCCATTGTTTTTCCTCATATTCTACGATCACATCTGAATCAAGCAGTTTTCCGGCACGAGGATTCGTATCGTGTTCATCCGTCTTGCTTGGATTTTTTTCTTTTTCGAAGGTTCGTTTTTCTGATTCACTAGCATCTTCATCCCATTTTTTTGCTTGATCAATGGCAATTGGGATCGCACGGCTATCAGGGTACCCTTCATCCAACAGTGCATTTGCGATGTCGATTGCTTTTTTTCTTGTCAGTTTATCTAAGTTTTTCATTGATGCAGGAAAGTCCTTCATGTTCCATGGCATATTAGTATCCCCCTTTATTAAAAAACATAATCTATATAAACAAGTGTAAGGGTATTTATACAAAAAGGAAAAGATTTTGTTTGAGAAGTAAAACCGTTGTATTTATCGTCAAGTAGTTTTACTTAACAAAATCGTGAAAAACACTAGCAATCTAGAAAAAATCATGGTAAGATAATCAAGTCTGAGAGTCATCTTAGAGGATTCTTGTAAAAATGGGAGGGAAAAACATGCGCGTAAACATCACTTTAGAGTGTACTTCTTGTAAAGAACGTAACTACCTAACAAGCAAAAACAAACGTAACAATCCTGATCGTTTGGAAAAACAAAAATATTGCCCACGCGAACGCAAAGTTACTTTGCACCGTGAAACAAAATAATGTTTTTAAAGTTCTCAATTCCTTGCTGGTCAAAGAATTGAGACTTTTTTTATCTCAAACCATCTAAAATCATAAGGAGCGGATGATATGTTTATTTCAATGTGGGCACAAGATAGGAATGGTCTGATCGGCAAAAATGGATTGCTACCGTGGCGATTGCCAAATGACATGCGTTTTTTTCGTGAACATACAATGGATCGAATCTTAGTGATGGGAAGAAAGACCTATGAAGGAATGGGCGATCTCTCACTTCCTTATCGCCATATCATTGTGTTGACAACGCAACCGAACTTTCGCACGAAAGAAAATGCAGAAGTGATGCATTCAATCGATGAACTTTTGGCGTATAGTCAAACAATCTCAGAAGATATCTATGTTTCGGGTGGCAGTCGGATTTTTCAAGAACTTCTTCCTTACACCGGTCGAATCTGGCGGACATTGATTGATAGCACGTTTGAAGGAGATACGTATATTGGGGATATCGATTTTTCAGACTTCGCTCTTATAGAGGAATACGAGGGAATAACGGATCAGGAAAATTTATATGCCCATCGTTTTCAAAAATGGGAAAGAGTAAGAAATAAGGTTGTTTCAAAAGAAGAATAATATCCGGGTATTTAGTTTTTAATAATAAAAAAGCATCTCGCGAATGAACGTGAAGATGCTTTTTTAGTTAAAATCAGTTTAGCTTTTCTTTGATATCATTGACCATTTCCTGACTGGCAATAGGTCCATTATATAGCCAGCTAGATTCAGGGCCGAATTGCAGTACGTGATTGTCCTTCACTGCTTTGAGATTTTTCCAGCTTGGTTCATTGAACATAGCAGCATCTTTATCACTGTTTACAAGAATGATGTAATCAGCATCTAATTCAGCTAGTTTTTCCGAAGAAACAGCAGACCAGTCAGAAGTGGCTTCTTTGGACACTTCTTCTACTAAATCAGGCACACCAAATTTTAGATCGTCATATACGATTCTACCGCTTGACCGATTTTTGCTGACCATGAAGGCGGAGTTATTGGTCACCCATAACACTGCAGCTGTCTTGTTCTCAATTTTATCTGCTAATTCTTCGCGAGTGCTCTCGACGGATTTTTGATAATCGGAAATGACTTTTTCCGCTTCTTTTTCTTTTGCCAAAGCCTTGCCGACATCTTTTAGTTGTTCTTCCCATGTGACGTCTGTTCCATTTTTTACGACATAAGTTGGCGCGATTTTACTATATTGCTCGTATTTTCCACCTTCGACAGTAGCGGAAGAAGAAATCAACAGCAAGTCAGGTTCGAAGCTTAATACTTTCTCGTAAGGAAGATCATAAGAAATAGTTGGAACATCTTTCAAATCATCTTGCAGATAATCTTGGATAGAACCACTGCCCACTGTCCATTGGGCGATAGGTTTTTCTCCTAGGGAAATCAGATAGTCTTCTAAGTAACTGCCGATGATTCGTTTAGGTGCGTTTGGAATGTCGACTTTATGTCCAAGCGTATCTGTGACTGTATGCGTGCTGGTGGATGAAGTCGTCGAATTGGTAGTTGTAGCTGTTTCTTTATCTGAAGAGGGGGAGCAAGCGCTCAATACTCCAGCCAGCAGCAACATGCTAGATAAGGTGAATACTTTTGTTTTTAAGTTCATTTCTTTCCTCCTGACATAATTGAGAATCTTTCTCATTGGTTATTATTCCTGATATTTCGAATGCTGTCAACCGCTTCAATTAGCTATAGATATGAAAGTAGCGCTTGACGAAATAGTGAAACAGCGTCATAATTGAGAATGATTTTCAGCGAAAGGGTGGGTGAAATGACGAGACTAAGGGCAGCTGATATTGCAGTCGGCTACGAAAATAAAAAAATTATTGAAAACATGTCTGTTACGATTCCTGAAGGGAAAATCACGAGCTTGATCGGGCCAAACGGAAGTGGAAAATCTACTTTATTGAAAAGCTTTACCCGTATACTACCTGTGAAATCAGGAAAGATCATTGTCAATGACTCTGATATATCTACATACAGTTCAAAAGAACTTGCAAAAAAAATTGCTTTATTAGCACAAACTAGTGAACATCCTATAGGTATGACAGTAGAAGAAGTAGTATCTTACGGACGTTATCCCTATCAAAAACTGTTTAGTGGTATGGATGCACAAGATCATGAAGCAATCGAGTGGGCTTTGGATGCAACAGGTTTGTCTGGATATCGCACGCGAGATATCGCAACGTTGTCTGGTGGACAAACCCAGCGTGTCTGGATCGCTATGGCACTTGCTCAGGAAACAGATATCTTGATCTTGGACGAGCCGACGACGTTTTTAGATCCGTCACACCAATTAGAGATCCTACAGTTATTGTCTCAAATCAATCAAATAAAACAAACAACGATCTTGATGTCGATCCATGATATTAATCTTGCTTCACGTTTTTCTGATTATTTACTAGGCATGAAAGACGGTGAATTGATTACGGAAGGTACACCTGAAGAAGTGATCACAAAAGAGTGTATGAAAAAAATATTTGAGATTGATGCAACGATTGTCACACTACCAAAAACGAATAAACCAGTTTTTCTGACGTATGATCTGTTGCCAAAAGAGCAGGAGGATCAATTATGAGGGCTAGGAAAAAAAACAAACTCTTGCTTTTGATCTGTTTTGTTCTTTTGATCATTTTTTTTATTGCTCTTTCAAATGGCGCAGCGAGTGTGGGAAAAACAGCCTTTTGGCAGGCTTTGGTTGATTTTGATGGATCAAAACAAAGTCATCAGATCATAAGAAACATTCGCTTGCCTCGGGTCGCAGGGGCATTTCTCGTAGGGAGTTGTTTTGCATTGAGCGGTGCATTGATGCAAGGTGTGACAAGAAATCCGTTAGCAGATTCAGGTTTACTAGGAATCAACGCTGGTGCTTCGTTGGCAATGGCTCTTAGTTTTGCTTTTTGGCCCAAAGCTTCTGGGTTTTCTGTGTTTCTGGTGTCATTGGCAGGTTCTTTTGCTGTGACTTTGCTCGTGTTTGGCTTTTTGCAGTTTTCGAAAATGGGCATGAATCCTTTACAGCTGATTTTAGCTGGCGTAGCTATTAGTTCTTTTTTTACTGCAATCAGTCAAGCACTTACCCAATTTTTTAATCTACAGCAGGATCTTGCCTTTTGGTTTGTAGGTGGAGCTGCCAATATCACATGGAAACAGTTAACAGTGTTGTTCCCTGTATATGTGCTTGCTGTCTTGGTTTCTTTTTCATTAGGAAAAGCGATATCCTTGATTAGTTTGAGTGAAACTCATGCAATAGCTCTTGGAGGTCGTCCTAAACGAACACGGTTGATTGTTTTCTGTCTAGTTGCAGTGTTAGCAGCCATTGCCGTTTCGTTAGTCGGACCTGTTTCATTTATTGGGCTGTTGGTTCCGCCGATTGTTCGCGGAATGGTTGGGACAGACTATCGTTATGTCCTACCTGTCTCTTTTTTAGTTGGAGGCGGACTGGTCATGTTGGCGGATCTTGTAGGAAGGATGATCAATCCACCTTTTGAAACACCTTTTGGATTAGTCATTGCATTGATTGGCGTTCCGTTTTTACTGATACAAGTAAGGAGGGAACGACGGTGAAAAGAATATATTGGACGTTGTATTTCTTGCTTTTTCTACTTATCGTCTTGTCTGTAGGTAGTTTGATGATTGGCACGCCTTTTATTTATCTTGATCAGCTTTTTGACACGTTCATAGGGAAAGGCTCCTCTTCTTTGGCTTTGGCGCTGATTGTTGGAGAGTTTCGAGTTCCCCGATTACTGATCAGTTTATTAGCAGGAGCTTGTCTTGGCGTTTCTGGCTATATCTTGCAAGGAGTGACGAGAAATGAATTGGCAGATTCTAGCATATTGGGGATTAATGCGGGAGCTGGATTTCTAGTGATGCTTTATTTAGGTTTCTTTTCACAATATTCTCTGCCGTTTCTGTTGCTAGTTGTAGCCTTTATAGGTGGTATTCTCGCTGCTTGCTGTGTGTATCTTGCGGCCTATGATCGAAATGGATTTTTAGGGATGAATCGTATCTTATTGTCTGGTATTGCCGTTAATGCTGGTCTTTCTGCATTAACGTTGTTGTGCACCATCCAATTGTCAAAGGAAAATTATGGATTTGTCAATGCATGGTTGGCGGGATCGATTTGGGGTGCGAGCTGGTCCTATGTTTGGGCGCTTCTTCCATGGGCGATTATCTTGATTCCGCTAGGAGGATTTTATGCGCAACGGATTGGCTTGCTATCATTTGGCCAAGAACGCGCGCAAGGATTAGGGCTAAATGTGAATAAAAGTCAAAAAATCCTTTTGTTGTTAGCTGTTGCTTTAGCAAGCGGTAGCGTAGCGGTGACAGGGAGTTTATCCTTTGTAGGACTACTGGCTCCTCATGCTGCGAAGCTAGTCGTACGTAAAGAAAATCATTGGACCTTTATTTTGAGCAGTTTGTTCGGTTCCGTTTTTGTACTTAGCGCAGATATTGTTGCACGAGTGATTCTACCAAGTGGGGAAATACCGACAGGGATTTTGATCGCCTTTTTTGGTGCGCCATATTTTCTGTATGTATTGTTTATCAGACAAAAACACGTGCTGAGCAGTTGAAGTTCATTAAAAGGCAAGAAGGCCAATCATCGTTAGGTCTTCTTTTTCTTTTATTTATACATTTATTTGAAAGTTCGATTGCTATTTTTCTTTTTTTCCTATACCATTTTATGAGAGAAGGAAAGGTGATTTTTTGGAGCAAATGAAAGAAAAATTACGCCGGCAAGGAATTGAAAAGCTGAAAAATCTGGCCAAAAGCGGCAAGAAAAAGGGCAAAGAACAGCGAATCTATGAACAGCTATTCGCAAGCGAGTACTGGAAGTCGGCACAAGTGATAGGGACGACTTTGTCAAATGAAATTGAGCTGGATACACAGCCGATTATCCAACGGGCGAAAAAAGAACAAAAGAAAATAGTTGTTCCTAAAACTTTACCAAAACGACAGATGGCGTTTTATGAAATGGATGAACACACCATTTTTGAACGTTCGAGTTTTGGCGTTCTTGAGCCACAATCAGAGAAGCTTTATTTGCCGGAAATGATCGACCTCCTCATTGTACCAGGGATTATCTACAATAGAGCCGGTTATCGTATTGGTTTTGGCGGTGGTTATTACGACCGGTATTTAAAAAATTTCCATCGAAAAACATGCAGCCTCGTTTTTCGAGAACAATTGAATGAACAATGGCAACCGGAGAGTTTTGATCAGAAGATCCAACAATTATTTATTGACTAAAATGAAATGGGAGGTTTTCATGAATTATCAACAGCAAATAAAAATGCGTGCATGGTTGAGGCGACCGTTATGGACCTATGTTTTTTTAGGGATACAGACAATAGTCTTCATTATAATGGAGTTGTTTCCGCGTCTTGAAATTCCTTATTATACTGGAATGTATGGTCCTTATCTTGTTCACTTCAATGAATGGTGGCGCTTAGTGACACCAATCTTCATCCATTTTGGAGTGATGCATTTCGTCATGAACTCACTGATATTGTATTTTATGGGGCAACAAATCGAGGCAATATACGGTCACTGGCGGTTTTTCCTGATCTATATGTTCAGTGGGATAATGGGAAATACAGCAAGTTTTGCTTTCAACGAAGCGAATGTTTTGTCTGGTGGTGCAAGCACTTCGATATTCGGATTGTTTGGTGCGTTGTTTATTTTAGGATTTCATTTTAAATATAATACGGCGATCCAACAACTAGTCAGACATTTTCTTTTATTTATTGCGATGACATTTGTTTTTGGTCTTCTTGACACCTCTGTAGATGTTTGGGGACATCTCGGCGGACTGGTGGGCGGTTTAGTATTAGGGAACATTTTAGGGCTACCGAAACAGCAGATAAGCTATTCGATACACCAGAAGATTCTTTCTACACTAGTTTTTGTATTTCTTTTTGTAATATGTATTTTACTGGGTTTAAAAAAATATGGTTTACTTGTATAATATGAAGGAAGTGCTTAAAGATGGAGAGCTTATATGATGTACAGCAGCTGTTCAAAAAATTTGGCATCTTTATCTATGTGGGTGCACGCATCTATGATATTGAATTGATGACTATTGAATTGCGGAATCTGTATGATAGCCGTTTGATCGATCATGATACATACATGACAGCGTGGCGCATATTAAAAAGAGAGCACCGAATTGAAGAAAGCCGAAAGAAAGGAAATTTGTAATGGACAAGAAAATTATTGGGATTGATTTAGGTGGAACAACAGCAAAATTTGCAATTTTAACACCAGAAGGAGAGATTCAACAAAAATGGAGCATCGATACCAATATTTTGGATGATGGCAAACATATCGTTCCTGAAATCATCGAATCAATCAACCATCGATTGAATTTATATAATATGAAAGCCGAAGACTTTATTGGAATCGGTATGGGTACTCCAGGAAGCGTGGACAGTGACGCTGGAACAGTTATTGGTGCATATAACTTGAACTGGACAGAAGTACAATTTGTGAAAAAACTGATTGAAGCAGGGACAGGAATTAAATTCGCTATCGATAATGATGCGAATGTGGCTGCTTTAGGTGAACGATGGAAAGGTGCTGGAGAAAACGATCCAGACGTTGTATTCGTTACTCTAGGAACAGGTGTTGGCGGTGGTATCGTTGCTGGCGGGAATTTGATCCATGGCGTGAGCGGAGCAGGCGGAGAGATCGGCCATATCACTGTGGATCCTGAAGGGTTCGAATGTACTTGCGGTAAACGCGGATGTTTAGAAACTGTATCTAGCGCTACTGGTGTGGTACGTCTAGGACGTTACTTGGCAGAAGAATACGCAGGAGATTCAAAACTGAAAGCAATGTTAGATAACGGTGAAGAAGTAACAAGTAAAGATATCTTTGAAATGGCTCAAGAAGACGATCCGTTTGCATTGATGGTTGTTGATCGCGTATGCTTCTATTTAGGCTTAGCTTGCGCAAACTTGGGGAATACATTGAATCCGTCAAGTATTGTGTTAGGCGGCGGAGTATCGGCGGCAGGAGAATTTTTACGAAGCCGTGTAGAGAAATATTTTAAAGAATTCACTTTCCCGCAAGTAAGAGAATCAACAAAAATCAAATTAGCAGAGCTTGGAAATGAAGCTGGTGTCATTGGCGCTGCCTCATTAGCCTTGAAATTTGCTTAAAAAAACGGAGGCATTACATGGTTTTATGGGTAATTAATATCATTTTGCTATTGATTGTGCTTGCAATCATCTTTTGGGAAGTCTATCTACGAGTAATGGCCAAGCGTTCAGCAACGACTTTGACAGAAGAAGAGTTTCGAGAAGGAATGAGAAAAGCACAAGTAATCGATGTTCGCGAAAAAGATGTGTTTGATGCAGGGCATATCTTAGGTGCAAGAAACATCCCTTACACTGTTTTGAAAGATTCACTAGGATCGATTCGAAAAGACCAACCTGTCTATATCTATGATCAAAAGAAAAGCTTGAGTATCCGCACGGCAAATAAATTACGTAAAGCAGGTTATAAAGAGATTTATTTGCTTAAGGGTGGTTATGACGGCTGGTCTGGAAAAATCAAAAGCAAAAAAGTATAAAGCATATATTTTTATGACAGCTTTGCAAAAACTAGATCAATAATCAGGTATTGACTAAGAAAAAATGAACGACGCGAGGGATAGTTGTGTCGTTCATTTTTTATTTTGTGCTATTATCTACATATAAAATATAAAAGAAAAAAGGCAGAAAGAAGGAAACAACTATGATCAAATTAAAGCGTGTTTACCTTGATGCTGAAGAAGAGGATGGCTTTCGGATACTCGTAGATAGGCTCTGGCCACGAGGGATTTCAAAAGAAAAAGCACACTTAGATCTATGGTTGAAAGAAATTGCGCCTAGTAATGAAGCACGCAAAGCTTTTGACCACGTACCAGAACGTTTTGCTTTATTTGCAAAGAAATATCAGCAAGAATTGTCTTTTGAAGAAGAAAAGACGCGAGCTGTTTCCGAACTCATCCAACTTATGAAAGAACATCCAGTCATTACTTTCGTTTATGGTGCAAAAAACGAGCACCAGAACCATGCCGTTGTGTTAAAAGAATTTATCGAAAAGGAGGTGTACAAATGAAAATAGGGATCATTGGTGCCGGACCTAGAGGATTAAGTGTAGCAGAAAGGATTCTGTATAATAATCAGGGCAGACATTCTCTTGAACTTATTCTTTTTGATCCAGAAGGTCCAGGCGGTCGAGTTTGGCGGTTGAATCAGCCGCCAGAATTATTAATGAACTCTGTTTCTCAACAAGTGACGCTTTTTACAGACGAGACGTTGTCCAGTGAGGGAACGGTAATGCCGGGACCTAATTTGTTTCAATGGAGTAAAGGACCTGCTACAGATTATATCGAACAGACGGTAACCAAAAATAAGCAACTATTTATAGAAGAAATTAACCGTCTGGAAAAAGACCAACAATCTACTCGTTGCCTATACGGACTTTATCAACGCTGGTTTTTCTCAAAGTTGCAAGAAGAATTTCCAACTTCTACTCAGCTTGTCTATTCTTTAGTGAAAAAGGTCAGCAAAGAAAAAGACGGTTTCCTATTACAGACAGATCAGCAAAGCTATCCTGTCGATCAGCTCATTTTAGCGAGTGGTCATTGGGAAAATGATCAGACAGAAGAGGAAAGAGCCTGGATAGACTATGCAAAGAAAAATGATTTACTGTATCAGCTTCCTTCTAATCCTGCAGATGTCGATCTTTCAAAGATACCGCCAAAAGAAAATGTCTTTCTAAGAGGGCTTGGTTTAAGCTTTTTCGATTATGTCGGATTGTTTACGGTATCAAGAGGAGGGTGCTTCGAAAACAAAAAGGGAAAACTGGTCTATCATCCATCTGGCAAGGAACCGATTGTATACAGCGGGTCAAGAAGAGGTCTGCCTTACTATCCTCGAGGGAGAAATCAAAAGCAAGGTGGAGCAATGGCATGGCCACGGCTACTTACAAAAGAGAACCTTGAGCAATGGCATCGATCGGGACTTTTGACTGGCGAAACATTTTTTGACTATCTGAAAAAAGACGCTGAGTTGTTTTATTACAAGAAAATCATCGAAGAACATCACTTGCCGATTTCAATGAAAACTTTTGAGCATGATTTTCTTTCCCTCTCTTCAGAAGAGTGTCTTGGAAAGTATCCAGCATTACTTCCTTACAAATGGTCTTGGTCGTGGCTAGAAACTCCTCTTACCTATCTGGATGAGTCCTTTGCAGAAGCTAGCCGAGCATTTATTGAAAGGCAGATAAAAGAAGCGGAAAAAGGCAATTGCACAGGGGCATTGACTTCGACATTTGATGCATTGAAAGACTGGCGTGATCCAATCCGGCAGGCTATTGAATGGCACGTTTTTTCGGCTAAGGAATACAAAGAAATACTGTGGGGATGGTTTACTCATCTAAACAGCTTTTTAACGATTGGTCCGCCAGTTATTCGGACGAAAGAGTTAGCAGCACTGATAGATGCGGGTATTTTTCATTTGATCGAACCGCCACTTGATATTCAGCAAAAGCAAAACCGTTATGTTATTTCTCTACAAGATAAAGAAATCAGCAGTCGCTATTTGATCGAAGCTCGTTTGCCACAAACAAGCTTTTCTCGTTCAAGTAATCCTGTCATAAAAAATTTGAAGGAAAATAAACTTGTTCGCTCTTTTTCGTTTTCAGATAATACAGGAAGTTATCATTCAGAAGCTATAGATGTTGAGCGAGGTACGAATCGCGTGATTGATGCTTCCGGGAAAATCCAGTCTGGCTTTTATTGCTATGGAATACCAGTTGAAGGTGTGGATTGGTTAACTGCAGCAGCAGCTAGACCTTATACAGATCCATGGAATTTGAGACAAGCAGATAAAATAGCACAACTTATATTGACTGACAAATAAAAATACGCATGATGACTTATCTGTTCTTTCACAAGTCTTCATGCGTATTTTTTAAATAATTATTAACGAGAAACGCGTTTGCGCATTGCTTTTTTACGATTTTCTTCGATCATTGCTTCTTTTTCGTCAATCGGATCGATCACTGTTTTTTTCACAGAAGCGACCAAACCAGCAACGGCAGCGGCTGTTGCCAAGCTACCTACTAATATTCCAGATACAAATTTTTTCATTGAATCCACCTCATTTATTATTTGTTATATCTATTATGGAACAAAAGAGAAAAAAAGGCTAGTTTTACGTTTGTTTGTAAACCTTTGCAAAAAATCCTTGAAAATGTTTACTAAATGTTTTATTATAAATTTACCAGATAAATTTACGAAATTTTACTTTCTTCTTTTCTACCATAAAGTAGACTTCGTTTTTTAAATTATATAGAATCAACAAACACAATTTCACTAATCAAAGGAGTGTTTTTTATGACAATTTTAGTACTAGGCGGAGCCGGTTATATCGGTTCGCACGCTGTAGACCAGCTAGTTCAAAAGGGGTATCAAGTCGCTGTGGTAGATAATTTACTCACAGGTCACAAACAAGCAGTACATCCAGATGCTCATTTTTATGAAGGAGATATTCGGGATAAAGAATTTCTACGTTCCGTATTTGAAAAGGAACCGATTGAAGGAGTAATCCATTTTGCTGCAAGCTCTTTAGTAGGAGAATCTGTCGAAAAACCATTGATGTATTTTAACAACAATGTATACGGTATGCAAATCTTGCTTGAAGTCATGCACGAGTTCAACGTGAATAAAATCGTATTCTCTTCTACTGCAGCAACTTATGGAGAGCCGAAAGAGTCTCCAATCACGGAAAATACACCAACTGATCCTAAAAATCCGTATGGTGAAAGCAAATTGATGATGGAAAAAATGATGAAGTGGTGTGATCAAGCGTATGGCATGCGCTATGTCGCTTTGCGCTACTTCAATGTAGCCGGAGCAAAAGCAGATGCATCTATCGGAGAAGATCATACACCAGAAACGCATCTTGTCCCAATCATTTTACAAGTAGCTCTTGGTCAAAGAAAAGCATTGGCTGTTTATGGAGACGATTACGATACACCAGATGGAACATGTATTAGAGATTATGTTCAAGTAGAAGACTTGATTGCCGCACATATTTTAGCTTTGGAATACTTGAAAGAAGGAAACGAAAGCAACTTCTTCAATTTAGGCAGTAATAAAGGGTACTCGGTCAAGGAAATGTTAGAAGCAGCGAGAGAAGTGACAGGGAAAGAAATCCCGGCAGAAATAGCACCAAGAAGAGCTGGAGATCCTAGCCGATTAGTCGCTTCAAGTGAAAAAGCGAGAGAGATTCTGGGCTGGAAACCTGAATACACAGATATCAAAGAAATTATCAAAACAGCATGGGATTGGCACGTCAGCCATCCAAATGGTTATGAAGAATAGGGGAATGAGATATGTCAATCAGTCAAACGATTTGTGATTTTGCCACACTTGCGATCGAAGCTGGCGGATGGATGGAAATGGACCGCTTATATTTACAGAATCGTCTTTTAGGGATGGTAGGAGAAGACGCTCTAGAAAGCGTCGAAGTAAGACCAGTTAAGGAAGAATCAGTAGACTTATTGGATCAGCTTGTCGCTAAGGCAAGAGAAAATGGTGTTCTTTCAGAATTACCAGCAGAACAAGAGATTTTTGAAGCACAATTGATGGATTTTCTTACACCGCCGCCTTCCGTTGTCAATGCATTCTTTGCACAGCATTATTCGAAAAGTCCAGAGGAAGCAACTGATTATTTCTTTGATTTAAGTAAGAAAAATGATTACATCAAAACAAGAGCCATCGCTAAAAATATCAAATTTCCAGCAGAGTCAGCATATGGTGAATTGGAAATCACGATCAATTTATCTAAACCAGAAAAAGATCCAAAACAAATTGCGGCAGAACGCGAGGCAGCCAAAGTAGATTATCCTACATGTATGCTGTGCATGGAAAATGAAGGATATAGAGGACGCTTGAATTATCCAGCCCGCACCAATCATCGAATCATTCGAATGAATCTAGATGGTGAAAGCTGGGGATTCCAATATTCTCCTTATGCTTATTACAATGAGCATTCGATCATTTTATCAGAGCAGCACCGTCCAATGAAAATTTCAAAGGAAACATTTGTTAGACTGCTTCGGATTACTGAAGTCTTGCCTCATTACTTTGTTGGTTCAAATGCTGACTTGCCGATTGTTGGAGGATCGATTCTTTCTCATGATCATTATCAGGCAGGACGTCATGAATTTCCTATGGCAAAAGCACCGATAGAAAAACTCATCAAATTAGCAGATTATCCGCAAGTCATCGCAGGAGTTGTGAAATGGCCGATGTCTGTGATCCGTTTGCAATCAACAGATAAAGAGTTGCTGATTGAAGCAGCTAATTCAGTGTTGGAAAAGTGGAAAGGATATTCGGATGAAACTGTAGAAATCCGGGCTTTTTCAGCAGATGGTACACCACACCACACGATTACGCCAATTGCACGAAGAAGGGACAATTATTTTGAGCTGGATCTTGTCCTTCGAGACAATAATGTTTCAGATGAGCATCCTGATGGTATTTTTCATCCGCATAAAGATGTCCAACATATCAAGAAAGAGAACATTGGATTGATCGAAGTAATGGGACTTGCTGTTTTACCACCTCGTTTGAAATCGGAACTAGCAGAAGTAGAGCGGTTCTTATTGGGAGAAGAGAACCAGATGGCTGAATATCATCGTCCATGGGCAGAACAGTTGAAAAAAGAGCATCCTGATTTGACGAAAGACGCGGTCACTGATGTTGTACAAAAAGCTGTAGGTCAGGTTTTTGCTCGTGTCCTAGAAGATGCTGGAGTGTTCAAGCGAGATGAAAAAGGACAAGCAGCGTTTGAGCGGTTTACTGCGATTTTATAAACGGAAAAAAAGGAGGAGAGACAAATGGCAACAATTAAAGACATTGCTCAGTTGGCAGGAGTTTCTCCTGCTACTGTTTCAAGAGTGCTCAACTACGATCCTGAACTTTCCGTCGGCTTAGCCACAAAGCAAAAAATTTTTGAAGCAGCGGAACGCTTGAATTATACGAAGCACCGCAAAAATGCAGCAAATGCTAAGCAAACCCTTCGTCTGATCCAATGGTACGATGATACAGAAGAACTTGAAGATCTTTATTATTTGTCTATTCGTTTAGGAATCGAAAAAAAGGCAGAAGAAGCAAACGTTACTTTGTTGAAAGAAACGTGGGATTCCATTAGTGAGCTTCCAGCAGATGGAACGATCGCATTAGGGAAATTCGATGAAGCTCAGCTGTTGGATTTGAAACAATCCCAACAAGCCTTGCTTCTGGTAGATTCTGATGGCACTTCTCAAGGAATCGATTCTATAGTTGTCGATTTTAAGTCGAGTGTTCAAAAAGTCATTGAGCACTTTGTTTCCCAGAATGCACAACATATCGCTATGCTTGCTGGAACAGAATATACAAAGAAAAACCATCAGCGACTAAGGGATCCTAGAATCATGGCATTCCAACAAGTTTTAGCAGAAAAAGGCTACGACGAAGGTTCAATTATCGAAGCAGATTTTTCTGTCGAGTCAGGCTATCAAGCGGTTAAAAAATATTTAAAAACAAACGAGCAGATTCCTGACGCACTTTTTGCGGCTAATGATGCATTAGCGATTGGCGCGCTGAAAGCGATTCAAGAAACAGGTTTAGCGGTGCCAGAAGATATTTCCGTGATGGGTTTCAACGATGTCAGTGTAGCGAAATATGTGACACCCTCTCTTTCTACTGTGAAAGTTTATACGTAATGGATGGGAGAGCTAGCAGTGGAGACGATCCTTCAACTAAGTAATTCCAAAGCACCAGTTTCAAGAAAAATCATTATGGAAACAGAGTTGATTGTTCGAGAGTCGACGAAATAAAAAAAGAAAAAGTTGTGGTAAAGTGTCGTGATACCGCAACTTTTTTTGTGTATGTAAGGAAGAAACTAGATTTGCCGGTCAGCAGATAATCATGTATCATTGTACTAGTTTTGCCTTTGATATTTTCATCATTGGAATAAAAAAGTATGCTACAATGGAAGGCGAGAATGTTATAGCAGAAAGGATCAAATATATGATTACATTAGGAATAGATACTGCAAATCAAACTTTGGCGATCGGTGTGGTGGAAGATAAACAAATTCTTGGGCAAATACAGACAAATATCAAACGCAACCACAGTGTGACGCTGATGCCTGCCATTGACCAATTGTTTGCAGATCTTCAAATGAGTCCCCAAGACATTGACCGAATCGCGGTTTCTGATGGTCCTGGTTCTTATACAGGACTTCGTATAGGTGTAACGACAGCGAAAACGATTGCTTATACACTAGATAAAGATCTAATAGGAGTATCTAGCCTGAAAGCCATCGCGGCTAATTGTGTCGGGGTGGATAAAATGATTGTGCCCATGTTTGATGCTCGAAGAAAAAATGTCTATGCTGGGGCATACCGCTGGAAAGAAAATAGATTAGAAACTGTACTTGAAGATGTACATATTGCTGCTTCTGATTTGTTTGCACAACTACAAGAGCTGAATGAAGCTATTTATTTCGTTGGGAGTGATTGTCATAAATTCATCTCTGAAATAAAAGAAATGCTACCTGATGCGATGATTAATACAGTTCCAGCATGGGATATCCCAAGTGGTGTGACTGTGGCTCAATTAGGTGCGTTGGATGAACCAGTTGCAGATAAACAAGCTTTTCTCCCTCGTTATTTAAAACGAGTAGAAGCTGAAGAGAAATGGTTAGAGACGCACACACCTGGAGATGAAAGCTATGTTGAAAAAATTTAAAGCATATGCTAGAAGCCTTTTTCAAGATAAAATGATCTATGCAGAAAAAACAATCGAACAAATCGATCGTCGCTATATACTAAGAGAATTGACTACAGAAGATATCAAAGAGCTGTTGGATGTCGAACGAGAAGTCTATAATGGCGAATTGCCATGGACCAAAAGTGCCTTTATGTCAGAATTGAAGTCACCACTTCCTCATCTATATTTAGGGATCTTTGATAATGGAAGAATGATCGGGTTTGTTGGCTCAAGGGCGTTCGGTTTAGATTGTCATATCACGAATATTGCTGTTCGACCGGCATATCAGCGTAAACGAATCGGTTCGCTGCTTATTGACGAAATCGAGAACTTTGCTATAATGAATCGCTGTGAGACGATGTCATTGGAAGTACGCATGAGTAATCAGGATGCGCAAAGACTTTATCGGAAATTAGGGTTTCAAGCAACGACGATCAAAAAAAGATATTACACTGAAACAAAAGAAGATGCGTTGGATATGATAAAAATTTTAGAAAATGAGTGAGATTAGTTGATTTGCAGAAAAAAAGATTTTGATGAAGCATATTTGGCAGAATGCGTATGGGCAATTAGCGAAAATGCTTATCCATATGGCTCACCTTGGACGAAGATGCAGTTTTTGACAGATATCCAACAGCCCCACACGGATTATCTGCTTTTAGTTGAAGATAACCAGATCTGTGGTTTTGTCGGGTATTCGAAAGTAATGGATGAAGTCGAAATCACGAATATCGCTGTTGCAGTTTCAGAACAAGGAAAAGGCTATGCACGGCATTTGCTACATCTGCTGATTGCGGAACAAATAAAAGATTCGCTGCATGTTTTTTTAGAAGTACGTCTGTCTAATGAAGCAGCAAGGAAACTTTATGAATCAGAAAAGTTCCGTATATTAGGTAAACGGAAATCATATTATCGCAATCCGACAGAAGATGCGATCATTATGAGCAGAAAGTTAAAAACGGAGACGATGAAATGAATGAAGAATTGATTCTGGCAATTGAATCAAGTTGTGATGAAACGAGTGTAGCGGTCGTTAGAAATGGAACAGAGATCTTATCTAACATCGTTGCTTCCCAAATAAACAGTCATAAACGTTTTGGCGGAGTGGTGCCTGAAGTAGCTAGCCGCCATCATGTAGAACAAATAACCTTATGCTTGGAAGATGCACTGGTAGAAGCTGGTGTATCGGCAGAAGATTTATCGGCAGTCGCTGTCACTTATGGGCCTGGACTCGTCGGCTCTTTGTTGATTGGTATTTCTGCAGCTAAGGCTTTTGCTTGGGCACACCAATTGCCGCTGATTCCTGTGAACCATATGGCAGGTCATATTTATGCCGCACGTCTGGTCAAACCATTCCAGTTTCCATTGATGGCACTTCTTGTTAGCGGAGGACATACAGAATTAGTCTATATGCAAGAAGATGGATCATATGAAATCATTGGGGAGACAAGAGATGACGCAGCAGGAGAAGCTTATGACAAAGTTGGAAGAGTATTAGGTCTTTCTTATCCAAGTGGAAAAGAAATCGATCAGCTAGCTCATCAAGGAAAAGATAATTATCATTTTCCACGAGCGATGATCCATGAAGATAATTATGATTTCAGTTTTAGTGGATTAAAAAGTGCATTTATCAATTTGGTGCATAATGCACAACAGCGTGGAGAAGATTTAGACAAAAATGATTTAGCAGCTAGCTTTCAAGCAAGTGTGATCGATGTATTGATTACTAAAACACTTCGAGCTTGTCAAAATTATCCAGTCAAGCAACTGGTTGTAGCTGGAGGTGTAGCGGCCAATCAAGGGTTGCGTGAAGGATTGCAAGCTGCTCTGTCAGCTAAACTCCCTGAAGTAGAATTAGTGATTCCGCCTCTGAGACTTTGTGGAGATAATGCTGCAATGATTGGAGCAGCAGCACATGTGGAAATGCAAAAAAGAAATTTTGCCAGCTATCAGTTAAATGCTGATCCAAGCTTGGTTTTATCTGAATAAATGAAAGAGAGTGTGAAAAAGCTGCCTTGCATCAAGTTATAAGAACAGCAAAGAAAAAACAGCTTCACATGTTTTTGACTTGGTTGAACTTATTACCGTAGATGCAAGCTTTTGAACACTATTTATTGTAATAAGGGTTGTGACAGATTTTTGTCACAACCCTATTTTTTGCCTATTTTTAATTGAATGTGTTATTTAAATTTATGAGATAACTTGTTTTAAAAATGTTTTATGCTGATATCTGTAATAAAAAATAGTTATTATATAAATTGTGTTCGTTTTTTTCCTGTGCTATGATTAATTCAATAAATCATAGGATTTATTCGTGTACATAGAAAGTCTGAATATAAAATGAAAAAAGAAAGTAGAGAGAATATGAAGAAAAAGAAAATAGCTGCCTCTCCGGTTCCTTTAGTTGCACTAGCTGATCAATCGATTACTGCCGAGAAATATCGAACGATCCGGTCCAATATCCAGTTTGCAGCGATTGATCGTGAATTGAAGACATTGGTCATCACTTCTTCCGGCCCAGATGAAGGGAAATCTATTACTGCCGCTAATCTAGCAGTAGTTTTTGCAAATAGTGGAAAACAGGTCTTACTTGTAGATGCCGATTTGAGGAAACCAACTGTAGCATTGTCTTTTCAATTGCCGCATAATGAAGGATTGAGTAATTTACTTAGTGAGCGTGAACGGATAGCGGACGATTACATAACTGAAACACATATAGAAAATCTTTGGATCTTGCCCAGTGGTCCAAAGCCGCCCAACCCTTCGGAAGTTTTAGGGACGAAAAGAATGGAAGAGATAATAGAGGAACTGATACTTGACTTTGATCTGGTCATCTTTGATATGCCTCCGGTAGCGACTGTAACGGATGCTCAAATCCTTGCAGCAAAAACGGATGGAACGCTACTTGTTGTCAGAGAAAGAAAGACAAAGAAACAAGAGTTGTTAAAAGCGAAAGAACTGTTGCAGATTGCAAAAGCAAATATATTAGGTGTAGTTTACAATGGAACAAAAAAAGAGAGTGATCTCACTTATTATTACCAATCATTTGAATAGACGAAACAAAAAGAAACAGCGCCCCCGATAAATATCAGGATCGCTGTTTCTTTTTGTCGCGTTATTCTCTCAAAGCTGGAGTAGTAGCGGTCTTACAGAAAGTAAAATGCTTTTTGTGATAATCTAACAGTCCTGAATCACGTAGTTGTTTGATTACTTGTCCAGCAGTTTCACGTGTCGTACCGCTATTCACTGCTAATTCTTTTAAGGTAATTGGATAAGGAATGGTGATATGGCCGTCTTCTGTTGGTACGCCAAGTTCTTCTTTCAAAATGAATAGATTTTGTTTCACTCGATCAAAAGCACTGGAGGTTAATCCAATTTGGATACGTAACTCATGTATTTCGACTACTTTAGAAATTTTTTGGATCATATAGATCAGTTGTTCAGGATTTTTTCGTGCTAATTTTTCATAGTAGGAAACAGGAAGATAGAAAGTTTCGATATCAGTCATCGCTTGAGCTGTATAAGTGTAGGTATCTTCTCCAAACATTCCTGACATAGGAAAAAGGTTATTGGTAGTCACGTAATCATAATAATAATAGGTGGCACTTTCATCGTAACGTTCTAAACGAACAAGTCCTTTGGTCAAGATATATAATCGTTGTCTAGGATCTCCATCATCAAAAAGGATTTGTCCTTTCTTATAGGAACGAAGAACAGTATGTTCCTTGATCTGTTGGAACTCTTCATCCGAGAAATGTTCAAAATCAGGTTGATATCTGAGTTTTGAAAAGTGAAAATCGATTTTATTAACACGCATTAAAAAGTCCTCTCCTTATTGTTCACTATAGTTATTGTTACTTTTTTTAAAGAATTTGTAAAGTTTTAACACATCTGGATTAAACATAAGTTTTAATACTTTACAAATAAAATTTGTTATTATGTAAAAAATATACATCTACATTGAATAATTTATTTTGAAGATAAGTATTTGTGTAT
>OJWS01000089.1_pt1 | contig 39165 bp, 34 predicted proteins | sample 1600491 | NCBI WGS metagenome assembly OJWS01 (sample SAMN04436976, study PRJEB24849) | human gut metagenome | biome: human gut; feature: NICU; material: stool | host: Homo sapiens | place: USA: Saint Louis, MO | collected 2010-08-02 | reverse complement strand
CTCTTTGATGCCAACGTTTGGCTTGCGGCAGTAAGTCAGATCTTCTTCTCATTGTCCATCGCTTTTGGCATCATGCTTACCTACGCCTCTTACCTACCGCGTAAGGCAAACCTGGCTGGTACGGGCCTTGTTGCTGGATTTGCTAACTCCTCGTTTGAGATCCTTGCGGGTATCGGCGTGTTTGCAACCCTCGGTTTCATGGCGAATCAGCAGGGCGTTGGACTAAACGAGCTTGAAGGTATTACGGGCGTTGGTCTTTCCTTCATGACCTTCCCCGCAATCATTAACCAGATGCCTGGTGGTCCACTGTTTGGCGTCTTGTTCTTCATCTCGCTCGTCCTAGCTGGTATCACTTCACTTTTGTCGCTACTCCAAGTGGTATCGGGTGCATTCCAGGACAAGTTCGGATACTCGGCCCGAAAAGCTGCAGTTACTGTGGGCGCGGTCGCGGGGGTAGTTTCAGTGGTCCTATTCTCTACTACCACCGGCCTGAACACGCTTGACGTGGTGGACGCATTCATCAATAACGTGGGTGTCGTGTTCTCCGCGATCGTGATGACACTACTTGCCTACTTCGCAGTTCCGAAGGTTCGGGCGCTGCGTAAGCACCTGAACCTCGCCTCCGCTGTTCCTGTTCCCGCGGCGTGGGACTGGATAGTTGGCCTGGTTACGCCCGCACTTCTCGCAGTGATGCTATTCCAAGCTCTAATCGGATATGTCACCGAAGGATATGGGGATTGGAGCGCAGGAAGTCTCAACGTCCTAATATTCGGCTGGGGAACCATCGCTGTGGCCGTGATCGGCGCGTTCATTTTGACGAAATTACCTTGGCGTGAAGCCAAGCACGAAGACGTTATCAAGTTCAAGGGAGAGGAAGACTAAACATGGAACCAGCATCGATTATCCTCATGGTTCTAACCATCCTCGTAGTGTGGGGAGGCCTCGTTGCCTCCGTAGTGGCACTACAAAAATCTGACATTCCAGAGCCGGAGATCGAAGGTGAGCCTACAGGTGCGCTAACCGACTAGTTTCCCGCTTAGCGAAGAGTTGCTTAAGATGGTGGCAGTTTTGCCACCATCTTTTGCATTTTGGGAGAGTTATGCAGCTAAAGCTCGTAGCGTTTGACCTGGACGACACGCTCGCGCCCTCGAAATCGAGTTTGCCGGGCGAGGTTGGGAAGTGCTTGCGCCGCCTCCTGGATAGGGCGCAAGTGTTAGTAATCTCCGGAGGCAACCTGGAGCAGTTCCAAACTCAGTTGCTTTCGAACCTGTTTGCGAGTGAGGAACAGATGAGCCGCCTGCACCTGATGCCAACGTGTGGAACGCGCTACTACCGGCGCGAAAATGGCATCTGGCAGGCGCAATACGCGCATGACCTGGACGAAACGACCAAGCGCGATGCCATAACCACCTTGGAAAAATGCGCTAAAGAACTTGGCTTGTGGGAAGATAATCCCGCCGGTGACATTATCGAAGACCGTGGTAGTCAGATCACGTATTCAGCTCTTGGCCAGCAGGCACCATTGGAAGCAAAGAGGGCTTGGGACCCCACTGGAGAGAAGAAGGCGCGGTTGCGCGATGCGGTTGCCGTGCAACTGCCTGATCTTGAGGTTCGCTCGGGTGGATCAACCTCGGTGGATGTCACCATGAAAGGCGTGGATAAAGCCTACGGGATGGCCAAAATCATGGAGCAAACAGGACTGGCGATAGATCAGATAGTGTTTGTTGGGGATCGTCTTGACCCGCAGGGCAACGACTACCCCGTAAAGAAAGCAGGTTTCGAAACCATTTCTGTGAGTGGGTGGCAGGACACGGTGGGTGTTATTGAGCGCCTGATTGAAACCCGGTTAAATTAAGCGGCGCGTTGCCCAAAACGCAACCGCACTGGCCGCCGCTACATTGAGTGAATCCACGCCGTGACTCATCGGGATCATAACGGAGCTGTCAGCTGCGCGGATAGTGCGATCCTTCAAGCCGTACCCCTCTGAACCAAGAATCCAAGCAACCTTCATTTCGGGATTGAGCTTTACGCGTTGCTCAAAGTCGTCGAGACGAACCGTGTTTTCCCCCAATGCGAGAGCAGCAACGTGGAATCCGAGGTCATGGAGCGGTCTCATATCGGGCCATGTTTCAAGCCGAGTCCACGGCACTTGAAAAACCGACCCCATAGATACTCTCACAGAGCGGCGATACAAAGGATCCGCGCAGCTTGGCGTTACGAGCACTGCATCCACATCGAGAGCCGCTGCTGAGCGGAAAATAGCCCCCACATTCTTGTGGTCCACGATGTCTTCGATGATTGCAATGCGATGCGCATCTGCGATTACCTCTTGGACGGGCGCCAACTGGCGCCTGTGCATGGCCGCCATTGCACTGCGATGTAGGTGGAACCCAGTGATCTGCTCCAGTACATCCTCACTCGCTACAAAAACGGGAACATCTTTGCCTTCGGGTCCCAATCTCGTCAGGGTTTCCTGCATTGAGTCCAGCCATTTTTCTGGAATTAGGAAAGATCGAGGTTTGTAGCCGGCCTCTAGAGCGCGTTCGATTACGTTCTTAGATTCGGCCATAAAAAGCCCGAGTTCTGGTTCCAAACGGGACCGCAACTTAACGTCCGTAAGTGACGTGTAATCCAAAAGCCGCTGGTCGCTAAGGTCGTCTACTGCAATGATCACCATGCCATTATCGCATCTTCCGCTTATCCCCAAGACTCTCAGTGTCCGCGCATCCACACCTGCCATTTGATTGAACTGTTAGGTAAGTAGGTTGCGGTCAGCATTAAGGCGTCCATACGAAAGGAATAAGCATAAAACAAAACTCCCTAAATACCGCGCAAAAGTCCCCCTCATGCGCCCACGCCACGCGCCGCGTGGGCACTACGTGGACAATCAAAATAAAACAGCCACACAACCACACCCTAAAAACGGTAAGAAAGACCGCGAGCGCAACCCGCGTTAAAGGGGTCGTTATAGGCCTGGGTCTGCCCTGCTGCTAGCCGGGGGTGTGCTCCTCCCCGCCCCCGTCGAAGTGCCCCCAAGGCGATAGCGAAATATCCCCCCTCCTAGTTTTCCGCAAAAACAACACCGCCTAGCCGGTAAGCGGTCTAACATGCCGCCTAACAGGCGTACAGGCCGCAACACTAAAAGAACTACGCGAGACGCATAACAGGCGCTTAGAAAGGCTCACGCGCGCTCACGGTCTTTGGGGTCGCGTTTCGCGCCCCCATCTCTTACTAAGGGGGTGTTGAAATACCACCCCCTTGCATGACTGGCTAGGGGGGTTAAGATCGCTAGGCTGCTTAGAGCTCTTGCCTCGCGGTCTAGCAATAAGTCATCCCCCTCCCATTAATAAGGGGGGCCGCGTAGCACGGTTCAGCCGCTTAGGGGGTCGTGTTTCACGCCCCCCTCTCTTACTAAGGGGGGCCCGTTTCGTTACCCCCTCTCAGCCGCGCTAATCATGGGGGTCTGTTTTAGATCCCCATCCGCTTTGAGGGTGGGCGTTTAGTGCCCACCCTGGCACTATCGCCGCTATTCCACTCACTGCCCATACGGGGGCGATTCGCCTCATGTAGGAACGTTTCGAGGGTACGCGCTGACTGCGTACCCCCTACACCTGTAGAGCGGTGAAGTAGGGGGTATGGGCAAAATGGGCAAGTTTTTTCGAAGAACTATTTATATTTATATAAGGCCCCTTATTACCCTCTCTTTTATTTCTATCTATTTTTATAAAAAAGTTTGCCCTAAATGCCCATAACCTCCGTTTTTCGTTGATATAGCGCCCAAAAAGTAGCGGGCAAGTTTTCCGGTTTTTATGCCCACGCTTGCCCATTTTGCCCTGATTCGGGGCTTAGGTAGGCAGAAAGAAAGCGGCCCGGCTCACAATCGAACCGGGTCGCTTAATCTTTACGGGCAAAACTTGCCCGTTATGGGCAAAGTTATGGGCAAGTTTTCTAGCTTTCTTGCCCTTGTTTTAACTGCCTCCATTGTAGGCCGCCATTGGTGACTAGCCCGCATATGTACCACTCGCTTTGTTTGCTCTCCCACGCGCCTAACTTCTCAGCCCGTTCGATAGCGCGCCTTATCTCTTTTTGGCCTACCCGCCTCATTCCCATTTCTCGCGCTCGCTCCGTGAATAGCCTCGTAAACTGGGAGCGCTTTAACCTGTGCTTCTTGTCCCCGGTGAAATAAAAAGCGGTGGTTAGAATATCGCCGTAAATATCCTCAGCGCCTTCATATTGGGCTGTGGCCTGCACCACCGCGAGCGGGGGGCGGTCTTTCTTGCCATCTTCTAACCATTTTTGCGCGCCTTGCATGAGCCACCATAAGACGCCGCTGGCCTCTTCCTTGATGATCTTTTCAGGTAGGTCCTTATCCTTTTTGCTTTCTGGCACGATGTAATCAAAGGGGATGACGCGAGCGCGCCGCCAAAAACTAAACCCGCCGGCTTCTACTTGCGGCCGCTGGTTTCCCGCGATGATAATCGTGGCTTGTGGCTCGTAGTTAATGGGGTTGGAATACATGGCGCGCGATATTCGCGTGTCCCCGCCGGTTAGAGCCTTTAGTTTCGCCTCATCCCACGCCGCGCCCGCGTTTGTTTCGCTCGCGGTTACTAGCCTTGAGGCAAGTACTAGGGTTTCCGTGGACTCGTGCGAGTTCGCTCGCGCGTCGAAGTATTCCGAGCTTAGTGACGCTGCCCATTGGCCTATACCTAGCACGGTTTCAACAACTTTGATTAGTACGCTCTTACCGTTGGAGCCTTCACCATGGAAGAAATAGAACACATCTGATTGATAACCGGTTAGGCTGCTGCCTAACGCTTTTTGCAGATACTCAATTAGCTCTAAGTCCCCGCCCATGCTGTGGGCTAGTAGGTCATCAAACAAGGGTGTTGGTATTTGTTTGGGCTCGTAGGGGCTTTGCCTGGTGAATAGGTCACCTGGTAGGGCCTCTCTCGTCTTTCCTGTTCTTAGGTTGGTCATGCCGCCCGCGTGACAAAACAACTCAGGATCAGCGTTTAACTCGTCTGCCTTGTGTCGTAGGTTTTCCTGGGTTGAGGTTAAACCGATTATTGATTTGAGTTTGTTCGCCGCTAGCATGCGGTTTCTAAACGTTACGCCCGTTTTCTCTCTTGCTGGGAGTTCAGACAATAGGGCCGCCGCCCGCCGGGTAATCGCCGCCGCGTCTTTCTGTGCTTTCCAAACACCCCCATTCCAAACGTGCCAACAGTCAACCTGTTCCACGTACATATGTTCACCTTGAACCGTTTGACCGAGCCATGCCGCGAGCGCCGTCTCATTGCGGTTTCGTATCTGCTTGAACGTATCGGCTGTTATTTTCTCGCCCTCGTGGATGGGCTCGTGTAGGGCTGGCTGCATGGTTCCATAACCTGCCCGCGCGAGTGCGCTCGCGGCCTGGCTCTCCGTGTCGGGGTTAACCTGCCCGTAGTTTATGAGCGTGTACGCCTCAAATTTTGAGTACGTTTTTTCAGCTTCAAAGGGTAGCGCGTTGGTTGTGAAGACTTTTAGTTTGCTGGTGCCCGTGAGGGTTTCGACTTTCTGTGTGCTCGCGCTGGCTCCCTCTTTGCTGTCTTTGCCGGGCCTGGTCCATAGGCCGCGTTCAGGGGTGCCCTGGTAAAGCTTCCACCCTAACGGGGTGAGAATATCGTGCCAGTTCACCCGCTGGTTGTAGTCATCGCCTGGCCTTAGCGCGCCTTGCTGTTCGTGGCTTGTGAGCTCATCTAACGCTCGCGCGGTTTCGGGGGCGTGTTTAGGCTGCTCATACTCGTTTAGGGTTTTGAACAGGTCTAATATCTGCTGGGTTTGCACGGCTGTGAGGCGCGGTATTTCGCCGCTTATTCTCCCGCTAGTTTTCCGCGTCCACGCGCCTTGTTGGTTCTTGCTAGGGGCGATCACACAATAACCGCCCTCCCCGCGTGTTTCGGCAAGTATTTGGCCGGTTTTATCGCGCGCTAGTTGAACGTTACCTATGGGCGGCTGTTCGCACTTAATGAAGTAGTGCACCCCGCCCGATGGTGTGGACTCTACCCACCCGCTTTTAACCTGCTCCCAAAGGCTGACAATGCCGCGAGCACTCGCGGCCTCGTCTAACCTTTTTTCGGCGTCTTTAGCGCGCCCCTCTGTTTCGATCATTAACAGGTTGTCCGAGACTTTCCCGCATACTACGGCTAGGTTATGGGGCTGGCTGAACCATTTATCAACCTGCTCGCGCCCTGCCCGCTGTTGCGTGTACGGCTTCCACGCGATGGCCGGTTTTTTGCCGTCCGCGTCCGCTTTCAGAGGGATAACACTGTACCCGTTGAACGTGTATAAAAGCGCGGCAGACTGCACGGTTAGGGTAGGGTTGTTGTAAGGGGTCTGATTCTTTTTATCGGGGGTGCTGTTCATTACAGTGCCCCCGTTTCCGTGAGTCGTTCAATCTCACTAGCGGGAATTCGTACCGCGCTGCCTAGTTTGACGCGCTTAATCTTTCCTTGAGCCGCCCACAGGTAAACCGATCTGGGTGTAACGCCTAGAATCTCTGCGAGCTCGTAAGGCGTGTAAAACTTTGGGGGTGTGGTAACCGTTGTCATTTTAAACGGCCTTGCCTTTCAAACCTTTTGGCACTGTCGTGCCTAGTCGAAATACAGGCCGCTTATCGGTGATAAACGGGGCGGGGAACGCGCGCCGCGTTTTTAGTTACCCGCTGTAGTCCCTCTAGCAATGAGGGCTAGAGACAACTACAGGCTAACACGATCACGCCGGTTCGCGCTCGCGGTTATGGCGTGTCTAAAAGACCTAGCCGTTGCATAACTAGAGTGGGCACAGACCGGCCCGCCGCGAGCGCCTCCACCGCTGGTAACTGCTTAAATATTTGTGGGTGTTCTAGGCGTAGCCACGTTCGAAACAGGTCATAAGCCGCGCGTGACGGGGTGCCCATGGATGAAGGGGCGAACAGCTCATCTAACGTTTTCAGCCCGTGCGGGGGTTGTATAACTTTTTCAATCATGGGCAATAGGGCGGGCATCCACAGCCCGAAATAATAGCGTTGCCCACACACCCTACACACAGGCGTTACGCTCATAGCGTTTTCTTTCGCTTTGTCTTGCCACCGCTCTTTAATGGTTGTCTGCGAGCGTGCCCGCCGTGAACTGCGTTTAGGCTTGTAGACGGGCTCTAAAGCGGTTACCTCATATTTTGTTGTGCCCTCTAGGGTGTAGACGTTGAGCGCGCCTATAGGGCGGCGTTTATTGTTTGGGGTGTGGTTCGTGGGTAGATACTTATCCGCGCCGCAATACAGGTTTATAACCGTGTCTAGTTCAAGATATGCCGCCTCTTGTTCCTGCCCGTTCATGCCCGTCCCGTTTCTAATCCAAGTTTTTTCATTATCAAAGTTGGAAGCGACACGCCTTGAGGGGTTAGCCGCTCAAACTTAGGTAACTGCTTAAATATTTGTGGGTGTTCTAGGTGAACTGTCCCCTGAATGTTGGACTAGTTAAATGGTAGTCCTTTAGGCTGCGAGGGCATGATTGCGATATTCGTTCGGGGTCATGCCCTCGAGTCGTTCCTGGATGCGTTTGTTGTTGTACCAGTGGATGTATGCCTTGATCTGGTTGACCAGGTGCTCAGTGGATGTGAAGGTGTTGTTGTAGAACATCTCTGATTTGAGGTGGCCGAAGAAGTTCTCGGCTACGGCGTTGTCGTAACAGTTTCCCTTGCGAGACATTGACTGGACTGCGTGGGAACGGCTGAGTTGCTTTCGCCACGAGTGGTGCTGGTATTGGAATCCTTGGTCGGTGTGGACTACCAGACCCGGGCCCGGCTTAGCCTTGTTCAAAGCCTTGCGCAAACTGGTGTTGGTCAGTTCAAGATTGGGTGATTTCCCGACCGTGTAGGAAACGACTGAGTGATCGAACAAGTCGATGATTGGTGAGAGATAGATCTTGGACGATCCGAGACGGAACTCGGTAACGTCAGAGACCCATTTTTGGTTCGGGCCAGTAGCAGTGAAGTCGCGGGCTAACACGTTTGGGGCAATGGTCGATAGTGTGCCTCGGTAAGAGCTATAGCGTTTCTTCTGACGGACCAGGCAGGCCAGCCCTTCACGCTTCATAAGCTTGGCGACGAGTTTACGAGAGACCATCAGGCCCTGGCGGTGTAGGGCGAGTCGGATCCTACGGTGACCATACCGACCGTCCGAAGCTTCAAAAATTGTTCTGATCTTGGCTCGAAGATCAGCATGTTTATCTGGCTGTCCTAGGCGGGCTTGATGGTAGTAGAACGTTGATCTGGCCAATCGCGCTACCCGCAAAAGAACATCGAGATCATGGTGGGACTTGAGTGTAACGATTACTCGAGCTCGGTCTATTGCTCGTTGTTCATCAAGTCCCTTAATGCTTTTAGGTAGGCGTTCTCCGCTTCTAAGACCCTGATGCGTTGTTCAAGTTCCTCAGTTTGAGATAACACCCTGGGACCGGTCTTAGGTCGCCTGCCCCTGGGCTTAGGGCGCAAGCCGTCTTCGCCTTGATCGCGATAGATCCGCACCCAGCTCGTCACCACGTTGACAGAAGCCAATCCCAAGTCCTGCGCGATACTCATCCGGGTCTCACCAGCCAGAAAGCGTTGAACAGCATCACGTTTAACTTCAAACGTAAAAACTCGCTTATATGACTTATTCACAAGAACAAGCCTGCCATGAATACGCCACCGATTATAGAAACTAACGCACGGCTTGAAACTCAAGCCAAGACGAGAAGCAGCCGCTGCGCCACCACACCCCTGCTCAAACAAGGCAACTAAACGCCTCTGATCAGACTCAGTCAATGAAGATAAAGAAGAAACCATGAAAATGTCCCCCGAAAAAAGAAACTGAATAATCCAGTCCAACTTCCGGGGGACACTTCAAGGCGTAGCCACGTTCGAAACAGGTCATAAGCCGCGCGGCTAGTTTGTTCCTCTTCAGATTCTCGCGCGATGGCCTCTAGCACGGGGTTGAGCGCGGGCAACCAATGGTTGAAGTAATAGCGTTGCCCACACGTGGGACAAACAAAAACCACCCCGCCTACAAGATCACGCCCCGCAATAGGTGAATCTAACGCGCTCTTGCCCCGGCTTGCCCGTGTAGGCCTTAACACGCCAAAAGGGTCTACCTGTGTACGCTCGCGGCCCACATCAACGATAAGAACGCCTAAGGCCCGCCGCCCATCGCCGGGGTTGTGCCTGGTGCTTAAATACTTATCCGCGCCGCAATAAACACCAACATGAACCTTTTTAAGAGCTGGTTCTTCTAGCGGTATTCCCCAATCTTCTACGCCGCCCACGCCCCGCCTCTTCTCGCGCTTAAAAGCCTGTCTACTCGTATCTTGAACACAGCGGCTAGGCACAAAAGTTCAGCCACGGTAAACACCGCTTCACCATTTAGAACGCTTTTTAGCCGCCCCTCGTCAATCCCCGTTGTTTCAGCGATACCGCTCACAGTTAATTCGCGCTCGTCAATAAGCTCTAACACTCGAACCAACAGGCGCTTATACTCAGTCTTTCCTATGCTGTCCATGGTTAAACAAGCGTGATAAGTCAAGTTAAGCCAGATAGGTAACCCTAGTTCGCGGCTCACAGCGCCTAAGTGGCGATTATGCTTCTCAGTCGCTTTCTCGTACGTCAAAGGGTCTAGCATGAAACGCGCGGCCCGCGCGTCCGTCTCAAACTCTGTAATCATGCTTTGCGGCCCGTTATCCCCGTTCAAAGCGTGGAACACCTCATGAGCTAATACGCCCGTTTTCTCAATCGGACTTAGCGACGCTTTAAGAAAGATGGTTCGTTCAGCATGGCTATAACAACCATCTAAACCCGCTAATTCTTCCTGCTCCACAATTGGCACATCCATATTTGCCGCTACTTGTCTTAACAGCCGCTCGCGGTCATTCATGATTAGCCGCCTTTGGAAGTTTTATAAGGTTTTCAACCGGGTTCAGGTACAACGCCGCGAGCGCCTCAGCGATCAACTGTTGTTGCTTTTCTGTGGTGTGTGAATAGTGCATCGTCATATCACTGCCCCGCGCGTGCCCCATGTAGGCCTTAACGTCATACAAGCTGACACCTGGCACGTGTTGAGCGTGCGTATTAACCGCATGTCGTAACTCGTGAGGCCTTATATATCCGTCAAATCCTAGCCGCTTACACGCCACTTTTGAATGAGCGGCGATAGCTTGGGAGCTAACACACTGCGTTGCGTCGCGGGGGCTAGGGAACAGCCACGCGGCCCGCCCTGTAATGCCCTGCAGCTTAACGTGTGCTTTAACCTCTTCCACCATTGCCGGGGCTAGGGCAATACTACGCACCCCCGCCGCTGTCTTAGCGCCCTCACGGTGAACACGGTTCACACCGGTTCCCTTAACCGTGTGTGTCACGTGTAATACGCCCGCCTTTAGGTCTATATCCTCCACGCGCAGCGGAATGACCTCACCCACGCGCAAACCACACACGGCCATTAGCAAGAACGCTAAACGCCACTGCTTAGGAACCTCGTTAATCAATGCTTGCACGCTAGGCACGTCCCATAACCGCCGGTCTTGACTGGTCACCGTTTCCCCGGCCTTTGGTTTAGTTAAACGTCGTAAATACTTACGCCCCGCGAGCGGATTAACATCTAAAAACCCGCGATCTGTAGCCTCTTCTAAGATCAGATTGAGGATACGTAAAGCGCGTCCACGCACATGGGGGCTGGCTTTGCCGCGCTCGCGGTTCTTATTAGCGGAATATTCAACCGCCTCTAAGTTCTCTAGCCAATGCGCTACATCTTGATGAGTTAGCTCAGTTAGCGGCGTGTCCTTGAACGCTGGCTTAATGTAGTTAGCGTACACGGCCTCATTGTTTTTTCTAGTCGAGTGCTGCCATGTTTGCGCGTCAAACCAAAGGGGGGCAAACGCGCCTAACTTGTTTGCCTGTGCCTGTGCTTGCTCTCTAGCTATCTCAGCGGGGTGCTTCCATTCGCCGCGATCTAGGTCGGTTTGCTGTTGTGATAGCCATGAGTAGGCCGCCGCCTTTGTAGTGAACGTGCGAGGGGCTTTGATCCTTTCACCTGTGGGCAGACTAAACCGCGCCCGATAGTTTCCGCTGGGTAGTTTCTCAACGTTTCCAAACGCCCGCCGCGCCATTTTTGCCCCCTGCCCTCTCTGTCCACGCCACGCGCCGCGTGGGCACTACGTGGACATAACTCGCACAAAAACAGGGTAACACGATCAAACACGTTCAGTTATGCGACTCGCACAAACCGCGCAATAACAAGCTAAAACCCAACAAAATTCACAAGGCGCAACGAACACCAAAAACCGTAGTTGTTCATCCATACGAAAGGAGCAACAAATGCTGGTTGAAGAACAATCGGGCTGGACAACCAAAATTGGGATAAAGCGGATCTTGGAGCCGTACATGGTTTGTATAGAAAGCGACCGAACCGGGGAGGAGCTAGAAAGCTTTGTTCCGTTTCACGGTCTGGGTGCGAGCGCGGCAGAAAGACTCTTAAAACTGTTACCGAGTCAGCAGTTGGACGGACGGCAAAACTATGGGCCAACTACGCTACAACTGCTGCAGGCAGCAGCTGCCCACCCGGACCAGGTAGAACTGGTGGGTTACGCGATCGGCCCCACGCGCCCCGATGAGCGCGTCAGTATCGAGGGGTTTGTCTACTACGGTACGCCAGATTTCCACGTTGAGGCGTTCCACGAAACCTCTTGTGAATGTGACGTCTTGTGGGAGTACTTAGAGCGCGAACTTGGTTTAGATTCGGCCCTTGATCGCCCCGATGAAATAACGAAGATAAGGCCATCTTGGAACCCGGGCCGAGAAGGCTGGTGGGTCTGGTGGGATTAATCGCCACCTATACCGCGTCTGCCAGGCACATGTTGAGTGGTTCCCACCTTGGTCTATGCCGAGCCTTGCCAATGTAAGCTAGGGGCGTGTACAGGTGGATTTTTGATTACGGTCTGGTTCATACCGACCCAGAGATAGCGCACGAAGTAGCAATCAAAGCGATTGAACTGGCTGGCTCAAACCCGGTTACAAGAGCTGGCATGGGAATGGTGTTTGACCATTCTGACACCTCCGTGCCCGTGGGTGCTACATTCTTGCCGCGCAGGCTAAAAGGCAGGCTGGGACTTGCCGCTGGAATGGATAAAAACGCGCTCGCGGTCGAGGGCATGGCGGCAATGGGATTCGGTTTCTTAGAAATCGGAACGGTAACCCCTCGTCCGCAGCCAGGCAACGATAAGCCCAGGCTATGGCGACTGCCCGAGTCTCGCGAAATCCGCAACCGGATGGGTTTTAACAACGATGGCGTGGAAGTTGTTAAGCAACGCCTAAAGAAGCTGCGTTCAACCCCTGCCGGCAGACAGATTGTTGTGGGCGCAAATATTGGCAAGAACAAGGTGACAGCTAACGAGGACGCGGCAACTGATTACGAGATCTGCGCCCGCGAGCTAGCGCGTTTTGTTGATTTTTTAGTGATCAATGTGTCCTCGCCCAACACTCCGGGACTTCGCAGCCTGCAATCTGCCAAGACACTTCGGCCAATCATCGAGACCACCCTGCAGGCCGCCCACGAAGCTGCCCGTAGAGATGTGCCCGTGTTTGTGAAGATTGCACCTGATCTTGCGAATGAGGGCATCCTCGAAGTTGCCGATCTTGCCAAAGAACTTGGCCTTGCAGGCGTAGTGGCCACTAATACGACGATTAATCACACTTTGGGAGAAGGCGGCGTATCTGGCCCAAGGTTATTGCAGCGCGGCCTCGAGATCGTAAAAATGCTGCGTGAACACTTGAATCCGGAGCAAACAATCATTGCAGTAGGCGGAATCTCGACACCAGAGGACGCTCTGGCATACCTTGACGCAGGAGCGGATCTATTAGAAGCATTCACCGCGTATATCTACGAGGGGCCCGCTTGGCCCGGCAAAATCAACCGCGCTATAGCAAGATCTCTAAGGGAAGGTGCCTACGCCAAATAAAGAATGCGCGGGGCAGGACGCCCGCTCCATAGCTGGGTTAGGGTCGTGTTCAAAAGGTGCGTAGCCGCAAAACAACACGAGAAACCCTAATAAAATGTTGAGGTTCCCAATCGGGTGGGAACCTCAACATTGCATTTATGCACTTACTTTTCCGGATGCTCGCCGCGCTTGACCTGGGGCTTAGGCTGGCGCCACCGGCGAAGCATGATCATACGGGAGAAGGTGTAGAACCAGTTACGAATCCACGGTTCGTTCGGCCACTTTTTTGCCGCGATCTTCTTGATCTGCATGTTGATGAGGATCGACTCGAACACCGAGAAAATCAACATGCCGTACGTTAGGTAAGTGACTACCTGGACAACCAACGCCGCTGTTTCAGGTGTGGTTAGCCTTGCTAGGAAAATCATCGAGAACATCGCAATGATCAAAACCAGCATCATTGGAAGTACAAACTCAGCCAGGGTCCAACGCGCATCCACGTAGTCGCGTGTGAACCGGCGTATCCGCCCCTTGTCCCGGGCCGGCATGTAGCGTTCGTCGCCGGTTTCCATTGCGCGCTGCTGGCGCTCCCACAGAGCGTTTTCGCGTTCGCGACGCCGACGCTTAGCTTCGCGACGATCCTTCGGGATCATGGGGCGACGGTTCGCGGCCTCAGCCTCTTTGCGAGTTCTAGTAGGACGACCCTTGCCAACTACCTCGTGAGCCTGATCGCCAGAGTTATCCTTAGGCTTTTCTTTTCCAAACACGGTTCCAACTTTACCGCAGGGCGTCTGAAGGCCTAAATAACAGGCCGACAATAGCAATATTGCCGAATAGTTCCAAGGTGTTTAACGTAAGGAGGGTGAACATTAAACAGCGACTTGAAGATCAGTTCGACCAGTTTGTGCGCGAACTCGAAGACATCATCCGTATCCCCTCCGTTTCCTCGGCTTCCTTTGATCAATCAGAAGTTGAGCGCTGCGCAAAACACGTGGCGTCGAGGTTCGAAAGCCTTGGCTTAGAGGCGCAAATCCTGCGCGCCCCACGGCCCGATGGGACGGATGGAGCCCCCGCCGTGGTTGCGAAAACGCCAAGAATCGAGGGAGCGCCAACAGTTTTGCTGTACGCCCATCACGACGTTCAGCCAGGCGGAGATCCCGACAAATGGACCGGTAGCCCGTTTGAGCCGCAAATTCGGGATGGTCGTCTCTATGGTCGCGGCTCTTCTGATGATGGAGCAGGCATCGTTGTTCACCTCGGCTCGCTGAGCTTGCTCAGTGATCAACTCCCCGTAAACGTAACCGTTTACATCGAGGGCGAGGAAGAGGTTGGTTCTCCCTCGTTTGAAAACTTCCTCACTAAGTACCACAAGCAGCTCGAAGCTGACTACATCATCGTTACCGATTCCGATAACTGGAAGCCAGGCAAGCCCGCATTGACTTCTTCGCTGCGCGGTGTAATCGATGCAACCGTAACGGTTCGTATGACCGATCACGCGATGCATTCGGGCATGTGGGGAGGTCCCGTCCTCGATTCCATTACCGCGGCATCGCACCTAATTTCCACATTCCATAATGACGCTGGCGAGGTTGCTATTGCCGGCCTTGGCGGTAGTAAGAGCGCGGATGTGGTGTACGACGAGGCGGAGTTTAGGGCTGAGGCCGGCCTGCTAGAGGGAGTTCGCATCGCCGGGTCTGGAGATCTTGCGTCGCGTATGTGGACACAGCCCGCCGTGTCGATCATTGGTCTCGATGCGACCTCGGTTGCACACTCGTCAAACACCATTTGGCCCGAGACTAAGTTCAAGGTTTCGGTACGCACTGTGCCAGGCACAGACGGTAGGGAAGCCATGGCGGCACTTGAGCGCCACATCATGGAAAACCGTCCGTTTGGGGCCGTTGTTGAGTTTGAGGCCGGTGAGATCGGCCCGGGCTACCAGGCAGACCTCGAGTCGGGTGCGGCGAAAATCGCGCATGAGGCTTTGTCGCAGGCGTGGGGAGTGCCATCGGTAAACATTGGCGTGGGTGGTTCAATCCCGTTCATCTCTACGTTCCAAGAACAGTTTCCGGGCGCGCAAGTGATAGTCACTGGCGTTGAAGATCCGCTTACCAACGCGCACTCTGAAAACGAATCACAGGATTTGAACGATCTGAAGAACGCTATCTTGGCCGAAGCACTAATGCTGCAAAAGTTTGCGGAGAAGGCGTGACATACACGTTCAACCACGTCGTGGTTGCCGGTGAACAGGCCGCCCTCGAAAGTAAGGATATAGCGAACATAATCGCCACCATTTTCGAGGGCGGCGTGTTCGCTACCGCGATTGACCTCGACACGGCTCACGCGGCTACCAATCTGGCCGCGATGGGGATGCACGTCTGTGCTAGGGAGCAGTTGGGTAACGTGCAGGCTTGGGCGGCCGAAGGCAAAACCACCTGGGTGGTGACGGGTCATGAGGAACCATCCGCGAATCCGGTTACCTCGTTGCCACAAAGCTCGACGAAGAATGCCGAGATCGGTGCAATCGGAACCCTGATGGAGCTGGCCGGCGTTCCTGCCAAGAGAGCATTTGCATCTGTGGCAGAGGTCAGCGCAGCCATCGGGACGGAAATTGAAGGCGAGGCGGACGCCGTCTGGTTCGAAAACCACGACCTCATGGCTCAGGTGCGCTTTCGCGCGCTAAATAGTATTGGTAATCGTAACCTCACGGTTGCAAGTGCTACCGAGCGCCCATTACTGGGGTTGGACTCAACATTGGCGCAGGGGCCTACCGGCAGTGCATTGGACACGGTCGGGCAACAGGCCGTGCGTGGATTGACGTCGTTCTACCAGAAGCTGAGTGATATTGGTCAAGCTGAACAGCTAGCGCCTAGCTCAATCTCGTTCGCGCGCGCGGTTGGTTCAGGAGCGGGACTTGGTATTGGTGCTCTTGCGCTAGGGCTACGCGGACAGCTAACCAGTCTGGCGGAAGTCTTGGCAGAAGCGTTTGATTTACGTAAACAAATCGCCCAGGCCGACCTGGTGGTCGGAGTAATCGACACTCTCCACCCGCAAACCATCGCGGACTCGCCAATCCGGATGCTGGGTTCTCTAGCCGCTGAATACGCCCTACCTTGCATTGTTTTCACACATGAAAGCTCCCTGTCTAATCACGAGTTATCCGAGTGGGGGATCCATCAGGCGTACGTGATCGATAGGGGCCGCGCGGACAGTGATGTTAGCCGCATATTGGCCGGAACGTGGATCAGAAAGAGGTAACCCGAGCGGTGCGAGATGCCAGTCCCACCCGGTTCGGATTAGAGTAAGCACTGTTACGCACAAGCGATAGGAAGAATATGTCTGACGAATTTCCAACTCATGAGATTGAGCTGACCGAGAACGCGGCCGCAAAGGTAAAGAGCCTGCTTGAACAGGAAGGTCGAGATGACCTTCGTCTGCGCGTGTCGGTTTCGCCGGGTGGTTGCTCCGGCCTCATCTACTCGCTGTACTTTGACGAGCGAATCCTAGATGGGGATCACATTCGCGACTTTGATGGTGTTGAAGTGATTGTGGACCGCATGTCCGTGCCCTACCTCAACGGTTCAACCATTGACTTTTTTGACACGATTGAGCGCCAGGGCTTCACTATCGAGAACCCGAATGCAACCGGCACTTGCGCGTGCGGTGAGTCTTTCCACTAAATCGCCATTTAGGAACCAACTGTGAAACGTAAACTCTTATCTTTAGCTTTGGCTACTACTCTTACCGCGGGTATGCTCACGGCTTGCTCAGATGATGCGGGCAAAACGCAACCTAGTGAAACTGGTGAAACCACTGCATCCACCACGGCCTCAGACGAAGTGCCGGTTGATCGCAATTACGATGGAGAAATTCCTGAAATCGGTGGTGAGTGGGGTAAGAGCGTTACTTTCACTGCTGCTAATGGGCCAGAACCTGACGTAGTTGTCGCAAAAACTCTCATTGAGGGCTCTGGTGATGAGGTTGGAGCCGATGACATAGTGGCTGCGCACTACCATGGCATGCTCTGGGATGGCACGGTGTTTGACTCAACGTTTGACCGCGCCCCCGAGGGGAAGAAGTCTGAACCTCTTGTGTTTAGTCTCAACCAGGTTATTAAGGGATGGAAGCACGGCCTTGCAGGCCAGCGCGTGGGCGATCGTGTTGAGCTCGTCATTCCGGCTGCCTACGGATATGGCGAAGCCGGTGCGGGAGATAAGATTCCGGGAGGCGCCACCCTGGTATTTGTGGTTGATCTGGTAGGAAAGCTTGATCCCACCGACACCTCCGCTCTTGAAAACGCGAAAATGACGGACAATAAGCCGCCTGCTGGACTTTCAATCGAGGGGCCGCTAGGGATGAAGCCAACTATTGCGTTTGACCATGACGCGAAGGCGCCCACTGAGGCTACGGCCATTGAACTGGCAGCGGGTAGTGGGCCGAAGATCGCCGCGAATGACGCGGTTAGCTACCACATCACCGGATCCCAGTGGGGCAAAGGTGATGATGCCGAATCAACTTGGGACATGGGGCTCGCAGAATACTCGCAACAAGCGATTGGGAACACCCTAGGTTTTGCAAATATGAGCGTTGGAAGTCGTGTTCTTGTGATTCATCCAGATACCCAGAATCCCGAAAACGCGATGGTGTTCGTAGTTGAAATTACGGGCGCTATGGACGTTTCGCCCGTTCAATAGCGCCGGTTTGTAACCGTCGCCAAGGCCAATACAATAAAGTATTAGTTAGCTCGCGCAGAGTTTAGTTTCATAGGAGAAAGACATGTCTCAAACGGGTGAGAAGGAAGCGAACAAGATCCTTCTCTACAGCGACAATTCCGAGTTCCGCGCTAACGTAATCGAAGCGGTTGGTGTACGCCCCGGTGCGGGCATGCCAAAGGTGGAGTGGGTTGAGGCTGCCACCGAAGATGGCGCTGTAATGAAGTACAAAGAGGGAGAGTTCGACCTCCTCATCCTCGACGGTGAAACCCAAAAGGTAGGCGCGATGGCCCTGTTGCGCCGTCTGGAGGTTGAGTTCGACAACCTGCCTCCCTCGATTACGATTCTTGCTCGTCAGCAAGATTCTTGGATCGCTAAGTTCTCGGGCACTACGAAGATGTTGTACTACCCGATTGATCCGATCGAATTACAAGAGACGGTAGCGCAGCTACTTTCCTAACGGTTATTACTTGTGGGCGACTGTGATGAACAGTCGCCCACAAGTAATTTTCGTCCAGATGTTATAGGCGATCGGGACGAGGCCGAGGAATGTTTTCGAAGCGGGGGAACTCCTTCAAGTCTGAGTCGACTGGCCAGGCCCACGGATCGGGTGAATTCCATTCGATTAGCCGCGCACCGGGCTCGAGAAGGCTACGGGTGATCACGCGAACCTCTTCCCAGGAGGAGTAGGCTAAGTGCACGCTGGTTTCAGGTAGCGGCTCAAGCTGCTCGAGCTTGTTAACCCACGGCGCTGGCGACGTGAGCGGGGGAGTTGCTACGGAGGTTAGGAGTCTGCCTCGAGATGCTGCGTGAATCTGCCACCCTCCGCCGGGCAAGTGATGAGCCCAGATAATTTTTGTAGCTCGAGCAATCAGGGCCGTGTCTCGTGCCCGCTCTACACCCTGGATGTAATACGAAAAGTAATCGCGGATGCGGGCTGCAAGTTCAAAGTGGGACTGGTCTGAAAAGTCAGCCATTCGCCCCAGCAGGTTTTGAGAAACAATCTGCCCGCGTCCTTCCAAACACATTCTTGCGAGTTTGACATCTGGGGCAGCCACTTCTCGCAGGGGAATGTCTGAAAATGGCGCGAATTCACCGCCCAACGCCAACAAGATTGCCTCGCGGGCTTTGAGGGTGTGGGTGACTCGTCGATACGGACCAAGAGCCTGCGGGGCTAGATCGGAAGAAATCGTGTGCGCGGTTTTCAGCACCCCGTCTTCCATGATTAGCCACGCTGTTTCGAATTGGTGGCGCGAAGCAGCGTTGAAGGGTGGCTGTTCTTCTGCGATGGCACGCAGTTCGAGAACTCTGGCCTCAAGCTCACTGGCGCAAACTTCGATGCGCACAGATTCTACTCGCTCGAGCATAGAGTGGATTCGACGCCGCTTTTCTGAAGCGGAGAAATACGAGCGAACGCGCGAGCGCAGGTTGGTTGCCGAACCGATGTAGAGCACCAGGCCATCGGCAGACACGAATCGATATAGTCCAGGTTTTGCAGGCAGATCTTTCGCGATCGAAACTTTTTGTCGGTGACGGTACGGCACACTTTGTGCGGCGACCATGAGGTCTTCAAAGTCGGTGGCCCCCAGTTTTCCAAGCTCGTTCACCAGGCCGGAAAACACGTATGCAGTAGCAGTTGCGTCCGAAAGGGCGCGGTGAGCGCCGTCGTTCGAAATCTTGAAATGACGTACCAGCGTACCCAGTCGATGATTCGAAATAAGAGGGCGAGGGAGTACTGTACGGGCAAGCGCGAGGGTATCTACTACTTTCGGGCGCGGCCACTCGATGCCTGCGCCGGCCGCTGCTCGCGTTAAGAAACCGCAGTCAAATGAGGCATTGTGAGCAATCAAAATGCTGCTTTCAAGTTGCGCAAAGGCCAGAAATTGGCGAATAGCCTCATCTGGATGTGGGGCATAAGTCACCATCAGATTGGTGATTCCAGTCAGTGCGGTGATTTTAGGAGGAATCTCCATCTGCGGATTTACGAGGGTATTAAAAGTATCTACGACCTCACCATTTTTTACACGGACCGCACCGATCTCGGTGATCTGCGAGTCGGTTCCAAGCCCGGTGGTTTCAAGGTCAACCACCACGTAATCGCGACGCCAAACGGAGCCTACGAAGTCGTTTGTGTCGCTTCCACTATTGGGGAATGAGGTTGGACCGCAGGTATGCGATAGGCTGCGGCTAATATTGCTCTCGCCGACGCGCCTGACCATCACGAACCCCTTTTTGAAATCTAACCTCCTAAGCGTATCGGATGGTGGGAGCAAGATGACACTATGGGGCGGAAGATGCCAACGCGTCATAAACTGTGAGGATGGGTACTAGACTGAATATTTAGTGTTGCATTTGAATCCAACCGGGAGGAAAGCGTGCTTTACCAGGTACTCAAAACAGGATTTGGACCTTTACTGAAGGCTTTCTATCGTCCTTGGATTCGCGGAAAAGAGAATATTCCCGCCACTGGCCCAGCTATCCTGGCCTCGAATCACCTAGCTGTGTTTGACTCGGTATTCTTGCCCCTTATGATCGATCGCGAGGTCGTGTTTATGGGAAAGTCCGATTACTTTACCGGCACAGGACTGAAAGGCAGGGCAACTGCGAAGTTTATGAGGGCAGTTGGCACGATTCCGGTTGATCGATCGTCTGGTAAAGCAGCGGAGGCCGCGTTGCATACGGGGCTGGCACGTCTGCAGGAAAATGAGCTGTTTGGTATCTATCCGGAGGGCACGCGTAGTCCGGATGGCAAACTTTACCGCGGCAAGGTGGGGGTTGCTCGCCTCGCTCTTGAATCGGGTGCCCCCGTTATTCCAGTTGCGATGATCGGAACAAACATTGCCCAGCCCATCGGGCAGAAGATCCCTAGTCGCCACCGAGTGGGCATCGTTATTGGTGAACCATTGGATTTCTCCCGCTACCGCGGCCTTGCCAAAGATCGATACACGCTTCGCGCTGTTACCGATGAGATCATGTACAACCTCATGACTCTTTCCGGACAGGAATACGTGGATCTTTACGCTGCTGATGTTAAGGCTCAGTTGGCTAAGGAAGGAAAGTTTGCCGGACCCGTTCCTGCCGGAGCGAAGGCGCCGGGAGGTCGCGAAGTTCCTGATGTCAGCGTTCCTGAACCCACGGAGGATGACGAGGTTGTTGATCTTTCCAAGAAGCTAAAAGAAGACGAGAAAGACTAAGCGATAGGGAAAGCGGCCCTAAAAATCTTCAAAAGATTTTCAATGTAGACTTGGTGTGTGCATTGCTGCGCAAACCAGTTTTCTAGGTGAAAGGTTCTTAGATGTCAGTCAAGCGAGTTGCTCTGCTAACTGCCGGTGGATTTGCACCGTGCCTGTCCTCTGCAGTTGGAGGACTGATTGAGCGCTACAACGAACTAGACCCAACGATCGAAATCATTGCCTACCAACACGGTTATCACGGTCTTCTGACTGGAACCTACGTGACCGTCACTCCGGAAGCTCGTAAGAAGGCAAGTTTACTCCACGAGTTCGGCGGCTCCCCGATTGGTAACTCCCGTGTAAAGCTGACGAACGCTAAGGACTTGGTGAAGCGGGGCCTCGTTAAGGAAGGCGAAGATCCGCTGAAGGTTGCTGCTGAACGCCTGCGTGCAGATCACGTGGACGTGCTGCACACGATTGGTGGAGACGACACGAACACCACGGCTGCGGATCTTGCTCACTACCTCCATGACAACGATTACGAACTCACCGTTGTTGGTCTGCCTAAGACTATTGATAATGACGTTATTCCAATCAGGCAGTCGCTGGGAGCCTGGACTGCAGCCGAGCAGGCCTCCATTTTTGCCCGCAACATTATTGGCGAGCACCGCTCGAACCCACGCATGCTGATTATCCATGAGGTCATGGGTCGTAACTGTGGCTATCTAACGGCCGCTGCTGCATACAATTACCGCAAGTGGTGGAAGCAGCAGGAATGGGCTCCCGAGCTGGGCCTCATGAAGGAACGCTGGGACATCCACGCTGTATTTGTTCCGGAAGATCACGTTGAGATCGAGCGCGAGGCCGAGCGTCTGCGCGCCATCATGGACAAGTACGGCAACGTAAACATTTTCCTATCCGAGGGTGCTGGTGTAGCAGAAATCGTTCGCGAGATGGAAGAAAACGGTGAAGAAGTACAGCGCGATCCGTTTGGTCACGTCAAGCTTGACACCATTAACCCGGGCGAGTGGTTTGCTAAGCAGTTCGCTAAGCTGATTGGCGCCGAGAAGGTAATGGTTCAAAAGTCCGGCTACTTCTCGCGTTCGGCGAAGGCCAACCAGGATGATCTGCGCCTCATTAAGTCGATGACCGATTACGCGGTACAGTGCGCGCTTGAGGGCACGTCCGGTGTTATCGGCCACGACGAGGAAGACGGCGATCGCCTAAAGGCTATTGCGTTCAAGCGCATTGCCGGTGGCAAGAAATTCGACATTAACACTCCGTGGTTCCAGGAGATGATGGCTGAGATCGGTGAGCGTGTATCGCCGGCTCCGTCGGTCGACTAACGTTAAGGGTGCTCGGCGCGCATTCCAGCTTGCGGGATGCGCGCCGAACTTTTACCTGAAAGGTTTACCCTAAGGTATATGATTACGGATCAGAGTTTCCCGTGGAATTCATGGCGTAGCTTCCCGGCTGCGCAGCAGCCACAGTATCCCGACCTTGACCATTTGAAGGTGGTTACAGCTAAGCTTCGCAAACGCCCTCCTTTGGTGTTTGCCGGCGAGGCTGATTCTTTGCGCGAACAGATGGGACGCGCTGCTCGCGGTGAATCTTTTGTACTGATGGGCGGGGACTGCGCAGAAACATTTGACGGTTCTACTGCCGACCAGATTCGTTTAAAAATCCAAACTTTACTGCAAATGTCGGTTGTACTGACGTATGGCGCTTCGCTACCTGTAGTGAAGGTGGGGCGCATCGCAGGCCAGTACGCGAAGCCACGGTCTTCTGATACCGAGACGCGCGATGGCAAGGTCTTGCCGTCATACCGGGGTGACGCCGTGAATGATATTGCGTTCACCGCGGAAGCAAGAGTAGCTAATCCGGAACGTTTGCTAGAAACCTACCAGCAGTCCGCTGCTTCGCTTAACTTGATTCGCGCATTCACCAAGGGTGGTTACGCGGACATGCGTCGCGTCCACACTTGGAACCGCGGTTTCACTAAGAATCCAGCGTACGCGCGCTATGAGGCACTCGCTAGCGAGATTCATCGTGCAATCATGTTCATTGAGGCCGCAGGTGCTGACTTTGATGGCCTAAAGGTTGTGGATCTGTATTCTGCACACGAGGCGCTTTTGCTCGAGTACGAGGCGGCGCTAACCCGTATTGATTCGCGTTCAGGGGAGCTGTACAACACTTCCGGTCACTTCCTGTGGATTGGGGAGCGCACTCGCCAGCTTGACGGTGCTCACATTGAGTTGCTTCGCGAGGTTCGCAACCCGGTTGGTGTAAAGATTGGTCCGACGGTCACACCGGAGGAGGTAATCGGCATTATCGACAAGCTAAATCCTGAAGGGGAAGAAGGCCGTCTTACTTTCATTACCCGTATGGGCGCCGATAAGATCCGCGATGTTCTTCCAAGTATTGCGAGTGCTGTTGCACGCGATGGGCGTCCGGTTGTATGGATTACCGACCCAATGCATGGAAATACCATCGAAACTGCGACGGGCGTGAAGACCCGTGACTTCGACACCATCATGAACGAGGTGGAAGGCTTTTTTGAGGTCTTGTACGAAAATGCTATGGTGCCAGCTGGTCTGCACATTGAGTTAACCGGTGATGACGTGACCGAGGTTTTGGGCGGTTCGGAGAATCTGGACGAGCTGCGTTTGAATGAGCGCTACGAGACGCGAGTGGATCCAAGGCTAAATCACCAGCAATCTCTAGAGATCGCTTTCCGCGTAGCGGAGTTACTGCGTCGAAGCGAAAACCTCGATGAGTAGGTAGAGCCGAGCTTTAAACTTTTGGGGGGGGGGAGCAATCCAGTTGGATTGCTCCCCCCCCCCCAAAGAGTTAGCGGATTAGACCACGCGGATTGTTACGGTTGAACCGACCTTAACCTCGGTTCCCACACCCGGATTAACGGTTGCCACCATGTCTACGAGCATGAATACGCGGTCTACGTTTACAACTAGCCCGAGCTCTTCTAAAGCCGCCTTAGCTTCGGCCTCCGACATTCGGATCACGTTGGGGATAGTGACGGTTTCCGGGCCTTTAGAGACAACGATTGAAACCGGGTCCGTCCGGTGCAAGGTCTCATCAGCAACCGGTGTTTGCGAAATGACGATGCCCTTTTCTACCTCGTTGCTGAACTCTTCGCTGGAATTTACCTGCAGGCCTGCATCAGAGAGTAACTGACTGGCTTCGGCAAGGGTTAGGCCTACAACCTTTGGAACCTTGATAGGCTCGCGACCCTTCGAGATAACTACGTCTATGGAAGTGTCGTGCTTTACGCTCTCACCGGGGGCAACGGACTGAGAAACGACGTGCCCCTTTTCGACCTCTTCATCGTAGGCTTCCTTCGTGTCGCCGCGGGTTAGCTTTGCCCCTTTAAGAAGCTGGTCGAGCTCCTCACTTGTGGCGTTGGTGAGGTCTGGAACCTCAACCATCTCAATGCCCTTAGAAAGCAAGATAGTGACAACGCCGGCTTTATGTACGCGCTCGTCGCTGGAGGGGCGCGTGTCAATAATGATGCCTGCGGGAACAACGTCGTCAAACTTTTCTTCAACCACGCTTTGAATACCGAGAGCATCAAGCTTGGCGGTGCCATCCTTTAAATTTGCTCCAGCAATAGCGGGAACATCAATGTAGGAGCCGGGCCCGTACTCGAACCACCACCACGTGAAGCCGCTTCCAGCGGCAACAAGTAGCGTAATGATCGTGGCAATAACGAGTGGGGCCCGCCTGCTCTTTTTTGGCGCGGCGGGGATGGTGCGCACGGATGTGGTTGGTTTTGAGGCAGGCACGGGAAGTGCCACGGTCTCTCCCCGCAATTGGATTTTGTGAGTGGTTTCCGAGGTGACCTTGGGGGCAACATCCGCCTTGCGGCCAAGCAACGATTCGGGGAGTTGCGAACGGATCCGTACCAGGGTTTCTAACGCCTCCGCCGCGCTTTGTGGTCGATCATTGCGATCGCGTGCAGTGAGCGAACAGACAAAATCGTCAACCTCGGAAGGGATCCACGATTCGAGCTTGGAAGGGGAAGGAATGTCCTTTTCTGCGTACGATTTCACGATCTGATAGACGGAAAGATCCTCGAAGGGCGTGTGGCCGGTAAGGCTCTCATACAGCATGATGCCTACAGAGAACAGATCGGAACGAGCATCCGCGTGCTCGCCGGCAGCGAGTTCTGGAGCCAGGTACGCCACCGTTCCCATTACAGATCCGGTGGAAGCAGCCGAAACATCCGAGACAGCACCTGCCAGACCAAAGTCTGCCACCTTCAGGTTTCCGTCATTTGGTACGAGGACGTTTTCAGGCTTGATGTCGCGGTGGATGACGCCGCCTCGGTGTGCGGCTGAGAGGGCCTGGAGAACAGTTTCGGTGACTGCTAGTGCGCGATCAAGGGTGAGCGCGCCCTCCTCATTCAAAAGGGTACGCAGATTTGATCCGTGCACCAGCTCCATAACCAAATATCCGGACCCCTCAATAATGCCCTGGTCAAAAACTGTTACCACTGCGGGGTGGATGATACGCGCGGCAGATCGGGCTTCCTTGCGGAATCTATTTACGTAGTCTGCTGACTGCGCGAGGTGGGGATGCATCACTTTGATGGCTACCGGGCGCTCCAACCGGTTGTCATATGCCACATATACGGTTGCCATGCCGCCACGGGCCAAAAGGCGCTCAATCTTGTAGCGCTCGTCCAGAACCATACCAACGAGGGGATCGGTTAATGTAGGAGCCTCGTCTTTAGCTCCCGAGTTGGCGGTTTCATCCGCCTGTTCCTCATCATCGGATTGTTCAGTGCTGGCAGAGTCTTCCGTGCCGGACGCGTCTTCCGTGGCAGGCAGTTGCATGTCTATGTCAGAGGTAACTTCAACCTCGGATTCTTCGGCATTTTCAGCTATGTCAGTAGGGTGCGCACTCTCCGACGCCGCTTCGTCTTCAGAGCCCGGCGCAGGGGGAGGCACCGTGTTGGGGTCTTCGTCTTGCCCCGCTTGCTCACGCCAATTTTTAAACAATCCCACGCCGCGATTGTACGTGTAAACCTTGCAAATGTAGAACACCGCGGGGGTGTGCCTCCAACAAGGTGGCGGATTTACTTTAAACTCATAAGCATGATCGAATTATTGTCACAGCGTGAAGCGGCCGCGATGCTGGGTGTAACTCCCGCCCGTATCAAACAGCTCTGGGCGGAAAACGAGCTTTTGAAAGTCATGGAAGACAGCAAGCCAATGGTGCCTTCTCTTTGTATCGCACACGAGGAGGGGATGACGCGCCCTCTCAAGTCACTTCACGGCACGATGCTTATGTTGTTAGATGCTGGGTTTACTCACAACGAGGCCACCGAATGGATCCTCTCCAACCACGATGGCCTTGAGGAGACCCCGCTGGAGCTACTTGCGAAGAACCGCGTGCGCGAAGTGCGTAACGCGATTTTGCCTCTTGCTTTCTAAGCCTGGACCCAAATAAAGGGTTTTCAAGCACTTAGAAGTCACGATTTAGCAGTACTTTCCCAAACTGGGCGAGGGCGGCCTCCCGCTCCTCGTCCAGTTTTAATTCGCGCATGTATTTGCGGCCTTCTTCGGCCAGGTTTGCAATAGCTTTCTCATGTTCGAGACGCGCGCCAGAAGACTCAATAAGTTCTACCACGCGCGCGAGCTTCTCCTCAGACAAGTTTTGGTTGCCAAGTGCGTCTTCTAAAAATTCTCGATCCGCTCCGGTGGTGCGCGATAGCGCCATTGTTATGAGGATCGTGCGCTTGCCTTCGCGAATGTCTGATCCAGTGGGTTTTCCCGTAACTGACTCGTCGCCAAAAACACCAATCTCATCGTCTCGCATTTGGAATGCGACACCCCACGCACGCCCAATTTTCTCGAGCATTTCAACGAAGTGCGGGCTTGGATCTTGCAGGAGAGCACCCAGAACCAGAGGCCTCATCACGGAGTAGTGTCCAGATTTTAGTGCGATGACGTCGTAGACATAGCGGCGAAGTGCCTCGGGATCAGACAGTGGGTGTTTTTCGGTGAGGACGTCCAAGTACTGGCCCCACGCAACCTCGGCAGTAATTTGCGCCATGTAGCTGGAGATGCGGTGTGCGGTTTTCGCGTCAAGATCTTTGAGGCTATGTTCGGTGGCCAGGTGGTTTAGGGAGAGCAACAGGTCGCCAACCAAGATTGTCACAGGCCCTGCCGCGTCCACGCCTATCTCGCGCGCAGCCTGCACGTGTACGGACGGGATGCCGCGCCTGGTTGGAGCATTATCGATGAAGTCATCGTGCACGAGGGCGGAGCTTTGGTAAAGTTCGAGCGCAGCGCCTAGATTCATCGCGGTTTCGCTATGGCCGACATCTTCGCCACCCGCAATAAAGTTACCGATGGAAACGCCGAGGGCGCGCAGGGCCTTGCCCGATCCCACGTACGAGCGAGCAAACGAGAGGAATCGATCAAGCTCCGGGTGTGGAGCCAGGGTTGCTGCAAAGGTATTGAAGAAATCCAAGGCTTTGTGGTTCATCACCGGTGCGAATAGGGCTTGGTTAAACGCGGGCTTCGCGGCGTTCGAGGCGTTTCGATCCGTTTCCATACTATAAAGATACCGAATCGAACGAGCAGCGCCCTATCAACGGGGGTGAGGAGATTGTTTACCTCAGTTGGGCGAAAAATACAAGACCTGATTATAATTGGTTCTAGTTTCGTCTCTCACGATTAATCACAACCCGGTCAAGTGGTGCAGCCATGCGCCGATTAAAGAGTGAGAGGACCCTAATGTTCCCGTGGAAAGGAAAACTTCGTGGCAGTTTCTAAAGCCTCTAAGACTAATTCTAAGACCGCAGGATCCACCACTAGCGACGTTGAGGTAGCTGAATCTACCGAGTCGAAGGCAACTAGAAAGCCTGCCGCGAAGAAGACTGCCGCTAAGGCCACCACCGCGACCAAGAGGACCGCGAATTCCAAGGCGACTACGGCCGCTAAGAAAACGGCCGTCTCGAAGAAGACTGCCACGGCAAAGAAGACCGCGACTACGAAGAAGGCCGCATCTGCTACAGAAAGCGCCGCTACTAAAGCTGAGGCGGATGGCGGCACGCAAACCGCCAAGGAGGCTACAAAGGCCCCCGCAAAGAAAACGACTGCTAAGAAGGCTCCTGCAAAGAAGCCGGTAGAAAAGAAGGCTCCTGCTAAGAAGGCGGCGACGAAGGCCGCTGCTAAGGCCTCTCCTAAGGCAACTGAGGTCCCGGCGGCTGAAGAAAAGCCAAAGCCAGCGCGTAAGACCGCTACTAAGACCACACGTAAGCCAGCTACTAAGAAGGCGGCAACCAAGACAGCAGCGAAAACTGCTATCAAGGCAGAAGAGTCTGAAGTAGTTGAAGAAAAGCCGAAGACTACGCGTAAGACCGCTGCCAAGACTACGCGAAAGCCGGCTGCTAAGAAGACAGCAACCAAGGCTAAGACAGAGACCGACGAACAGGCCGCTAAGAAGGCCGCGCCGGCGAAGAAGACTCCGAAGCGTGCAACCGCGAAGAAGGCGGCAGCTAAGCCTGCGGACGAGCTGGAAGTTAAGGACGAAAAACTACAGGACGAGTCCGCAGATCTCGATGAGGACGCTCCCGAAACCTTTGAAGATGAGGATGTGGACGACGACCTCGATCTTGACTTGGATTCGGCCGATTCGGCTGAATCAGCTGAGCTTTCTGACGACGATGACGAAGATGACGAAGACGAGAGCGACGCGGAGGACGACGACAAAGACGACGATAAGGACGACTCAGATTCAGCTGGATCTCGTAAGCGCCGCTCGCGTCGTAAGAAGAGCGAGGACAAGCAGACCGAAAAGGTTGGTGGCTTCGTAGTTTCTGACTCGGATGACCGCGACGAGCCTGCACAGAAAGTAACTGTTGCGGGCGCAACTGCGGACCCGGTTAAGGACTACTTGAAGCAGATCGGCAAGGTCGCGCTTTTGAACGCGGAAGAAGAAGTCGATCTGGCCCGCCGCGTCGAAGCCGGTCTTTACGCCGAGCAAAAGATTCTGCGTGAGGGCGACGAGATGCCGTCCAAGCTCCGCCGCGAACTACAGATCCTGGTGCATGATGGCCAGCTTGCAAAGAATCACCTGCTGGAAGCAAACCTTCGTCTGGTGGTCTCTTTGGCCAAGCGTTACACGGGCCGCGGCATGCTGTTCTTGGATTTGATTCAGGAAGGCAACCTGGGTCTCATTCGCGCAGTAGAAAAGTTTGACTATTCGAAGGGCTACAAGTTCTCCACGTATGCAACGTGGTGGATTCGCCAGGCAATTACTCGCGCAATGGCAGATCAGGCCCGTACCATTCGTATCCCGGTGCACATGGTTGAAGTGATTAACAAGCTTGCGCGTGTGCAGCGGCAAATGTTGCAGGATTTGGGTCGTGAGCCCACTCCGGAAGAGCTTGCAGAAGAGCTTGATATGACGCCGGAGAAGGTCGTGGAAGTTCAAAAGTATGGTCGTGAACCGATCTCTCTTCACACGCCACTGGGCGAGGACGGTGACTCGGAGTTTGGCGACTTGATTGAGGACTCTGAAGCGATTGTGCCAACCGATGCGGTTGCGTTCACGCTCTTGCAAGAACAGCTCCACCGCGTGCTCGATACGCTGTCAGAGCGTGAGGCTGGCGTTGTGTCAATGCGCTTTGGTCTTGGCGATGGCCAACCGAAGACTTTGGATGAGATCGGCAAGGTGTACGGAGTTACCCGCGAGCGTATTCGCCAGATCGAGTCGAAGACTATGTCGAAGCTCCGCCACCCCTCCAGGTCGCAGGTGCTTCGCGACTACCTCGACTAGGTTTAGTACATTATTATGTGAGGCAAGTGTGCGTCTCGCATACACGAAGGGAGCGGCTCAAGGTGAGCCGCTCCCTTTTGAAGAACCTGTACGTAAAGTGCGTGAGGCTAGTTAACCGAGGTGTATAGCTGGTCGGTGAAGTCACGAACCTCAAGCGCGGTCTTAGAGTATGAATCGCGAAGCTTTCGTGCGTGATGACCGCAGAACATTAGGGTGCCTGACTCCATTACGACCTCAACGAATGCCTGTGCGCCACAGAGGTCACAGCGGTCAGCGACTTTAAGTCCGGTACTTTCAGTAATGTTCGATTCGTATGTCATGCTTCCATTGTTGCAGTGCGCGAGCGGCAAGTCCTGTTTTGGCATTCGTTTTCGCGATCAGCTTAAGACGGCCGCGTGGGAATGTTAGTTTAGCCGGATTTTCGCCTAACATGTTTGCGTGGCTAGTAAGAATAAAACCCAATCTAACGCGTCAGAGTACACGGCAAGGCACCTTTCCGTACTGGAAGGCCTGGAGGCGGTTCGTAAACGTCCAGGCATGTACATTGGTTCAACGGATTCGCGCGGTCTTATGCACTGCCTGTGGGAGATCATTGACAACGCGGTAGATGAGGCGCTTGAGGGGTATTGCGACCACATTACCGTTACGCTCCACCCGGACTATTCGGTGTCGATCAGTGACAATGGGCGCGGTATTCCAGTTGATGAAGTGAAAGGTGTGGGCCTTTCCGGCGTTGAGGTTGTATTCACGAAGTTGCATGCCGGAGGTAAGTTTGGTGGCGGTTCGTACGGATCTGCGGGCGGTCTACACGGCGTTGGCGCGTCCGTAGTGAACGCTTTGTCTGCCCGTTTGGATGTGCAGGTAGATAGAGCGGGAAAGACCTACCAGATGTCATTCCTGCGCGGCGAGCCGGGCCGTTTTGATGATTCCAAGGATCGTACTCCAAACTCTCCGTTCACTCCGTTTGTGGATGCGTCCCAGCTGGATGTGGTGGGCAAGGCCGCTCGAGGTAAGTCGGGCACTCGCGTGCGTTTTTGGGCTGATTTCCAGATTTTCCCAAAGAATGAGGGATTCGACTTCGAGCAGTTACTTGGTAGAGCCCGCCAAACAACGTTCTTGGTTCCAGGCCTGGCTATCACGTGTATTGATGAGCGCGGTGACGAGGTTATCGAAGAAACACTCCAGTTTGATGGCGGAGTTGTTGACTTCGTCGATTTCCTGGCGGTTGATGGACCTGTTACAGAGACGATGCACATAACCGGAGAGGGTGTTTACAACGAGACTGTGCAGCGCTTGAACGAGGGCGGGCACCTGCAACCAGTTGATATTGAACGCACCTGCAACGTCGATATTGCGCTTCGGTGGGGCGTTGGTTATGACACGACGCAGCGTTCGTTTGTGAATATTATTGCCACTCCAAAGGGGGGCACGCACGTCCAGGGATTTGAAGCTGCGTTGCTTAAGGTGATTCGCGACCAGGTGGATAAGAATCAGCGACGTTACAAGGTGACAAAGAAGGATGGGCGCATTGAGAAGGATGACATCCTGGCCGGTATGACGGCGGTTGTCACCGTGCGTTTCCCAGAGCCTCAGTTTGAAGGACAGACTAAGGAAGTACTTGGCACTCCGCAGGTTCGCCAGGTTGTCAACAAGGTTGTGAGCGACTACTTCCAAACCCGTTTCAAGTCCAGTAAGCGCGACGTGAAGCAAACCAATGATGCTCTTATAGAGAAGATTGTGGGCGAGATGAAGGCCCGCGTTTCAGCGCGTGTACACAAAGAGATATCGCGTCGCAAGAACGCTCTTGAAACGTCATCGTTGCCCGCAAAACTTGCCGATTGTCGCTCAAACGATGTGGATTCTTCCGAATTGTTCATTGTTGAGGGCGATTCGGCTCTTGGTACCGCAAAGTTTGCACGTAATTCGGAGCATCAGGCGCTGTTTCCGATTCGCGGCAAGATTCTAAACGTACAGAAGAAATCCACTGCTGACATGCTCGCAAACGCGGAGTGTGCGGCGATCATTCAGGTGATTGGAGCTGGTTCGGGTAGAACGTTTGACCTCTCGGCCGCAAGGTATGGCAAGGTCGTTTTGATGACGGATGCTGACGTGGACGGTGCGCACATACGCACCCTGCTACTTACTTTGCTCTTCCGTTACATGAGGCCTTTGGTGGAAGCTGGGCGGGTTTACGCGGCCGTACCACCGCTGCACCGAATTGAGGTGCCGAAGCAGGGTAAGAAACCGAAGGAGATTTTGTACACCTACTCTGAGGATGAGCTGAAGCAAACGCTTGCCAAGCTGAATCGACAGGGACGCAAATACAAGGAACCGATCCAGCGGTACAAGGGTCTGGGTGAGATGGATGCGGACCAGTTGGCTGAAACCACGATGGATCCGGCTCACCGTACTCTTCGTCGAATCACGCTTGCCGATGAGGCCGCGCTCCTTGAGGCTGAGAAGGTTTTCGAACTTCTAATGGGATCGGAAGTGGCTCCTCGCCGGAGTTTTATCGTTGAGGGGGCAAACGACTTCGATAGGGAAAAGATTGACGCGTAAAGTATTTGGCGTCTTTAGTGGTTGTCTAGCGTAGGTAAAAGCTTGGCGTTGATTGGGTGGGCGTGAGCATGTCCTTTAGAATGGCGCCATGTCTACAACTTTGGCAGAAAGAACGGCACCGCTGATCGACGCAACCTACCCGCCAGCTAATTTGGGGCTCGAGTGGTCCGAAATTGAGCCGCGTGATGGTTATGACGCTGCCCGCCAGGTTCACAAGTGCGAGTTTTTTGATTCCACCCTGTTTTCCACTAGCGCGGATCGGATTGCTGATCTGCTGGTGACGGGCGAAGGCAAAGACGTGATTGTTGGTCGCGATGATCAGGGCAAGATCCAGGCCGTGGCCGTAGTCGAAGTTCTCCCGGCTGATGGGGAAGTGGCAAGAGTTGAGATTTCTAGCGAAGTCCACCCAGATTTTCGAGGGCGAGGCATTGGCCAGGCCATTTTGGAGTGGCAGAAGGCGCGCGGCGCGCAGCTCCTGTTAGAAGCGTACGGTCCGGACTGTGAGCTGCCTGCGCAGATCGCTACAAACGTTGATGGGCATCTGCTCCAGCGCGTTGCAGTGCTCGAGGGTGCTGGTTTTGAGAAGCAGCGCCAGTTCCAAGTGATGTACCGCGATTTGGAGGGCGAGGAACCCACGGTGGATGAGCCTCGCGGCGGCTACACGGTGGTTCCTTGGATCGCTGAGCTTGAAGCGCAGATAAAGGCCTTGCACCTACGCGCTTTTTCAGACCACTGGGGAAGTACCGCAGACGCTGCTAAATGGTGGGAGGATGCCATCGCGTCCATCGAGAAGCGATGGTCGTTTGTAGCAATTTCGCCCACCGGTGAGGTTTCTGGTTACATCCTCGTGGTGCGCCACCCGGCCCGGTGGCTCCACACCGGAATGAGCGAGGCTTACGCCGAACTTCTTGGTGTTGATCCAAACACGCGTGGATCCGGTCTCGCCCGAGCTCTGATTACGAAGGCTACGAAGGCCTCGTATGATTCGGGTATGCAACGAATGGGACTGGATGTGGATATGGATAATCCGCACGGGGCTCACAGTTTTTACGAACGGCTTGGATTTAAGGCCGTAGGTAACTACTTTGTTTATAGTCTTGATTTTTAGTCACGTGGTCTGAGATAGAGAGGATTCGTCATTCTAACGTCCCTGCCCGCGACTCCAGAAATGCTTGCGCCCGGTCTTGAATGTTCGTGGCGGTTCCTTGATGTGCGCGATTCTCGCATGCTTGCAGACTTGCAGCATCGCATTGAAAAGTCTGATGACCTTCCGTACCGTACTTCTGAAGAAGAGATAGCCGAGCTGTTTAGCTATTCTGATGAGTTTTTTGCAGTCGGCGGGTTTATTGATGGCAAGTTGCGCGTGTACGGTTACATTCGGCTGTTTGATGACGAGCCTGTAGTAGCTTCGTGTCGAGGCGGGGTGGACCCGAAGTTCCGCGGTATCGGCTTTGGGCGGGTGCTCGTTGAATGGCATACGCAAACCGCAACCGCCGCGTTGCTAGTCATGGGCGGGGAGTCCAAACAGATTCTATTTAATGTTGAAGAGGGTCACCGCGTCCTCGAGGAGTATCTGCTGGAGTACGGGTATGAGTGGAATCGTTCGTACTTTGACATGCGCGCTGCGCTGGATGAGGAACCAGAGTTCGTAGAAGTAGATCCATTTATAACCATCGTTCCTTGGGACAGCGTTGGCGAGCATAAGATCGACCACGCGTTGGATCTCATCACGCGCGGCGAGGGAGGCCGCGGCGAGACCTACAAGTGGAGCGGTGAGGATCGCGCGGGTTTCATCCCCGAATGGTCTTTTGTAGCCGTTTCACACGCCGCGGATCGAGAAGCAATCGCAGGTCTGGTCATGGCGTCAAAGTACTCTCAGGATTGGTCCGTGCTGGGTTGGCGTGAGGGAACCATAGATATGCTAGCCGTGCTACCAGAGTTCAAAGACCAAACCATCGCGCCAGCTCTCGTATCTGCATCGATGCGTGCGCAGAAGAAAGCGGGGATGGATGCCGTCCTCGCGGGGCTATCGTCGCTCTCATCGCCTTCAATGATGTCGGTTTACGATTCGCTGGGGTTCGCCACGGTTGCAACGTCCCGGGTATATACGCTTGCCGTAACCGAACAATAGGCGTGTTGCCGGCAATAATGCCGCATCCGCTAGCTTCATCAGACCTATTAAAGCGCGGAAGCTGAATACAGCTTCCGCGCTTTCGTGTACTACGCCCGAGTTGTAAGTAGCGCTATGCCAGCGAGGCAACCGTCTTCGTGATCGGCGTTCCAGAGCCGTCACGGCGTTCGTCCGCCTCAGGTAGCTCGATGGGAGACCCGGTAGAAGAAGCTGCAAGTGCAACGCCGGGGCATACTCGAGCGAGTGCAAGCGCGTCCTCACCTTTCAAGAAACGGTGGCAACGCACGCCCTGCGTCGCGCGTCCCTTCTCGGGGAATACTTCGCCCTTCGTGACCTTCAAAGAGGTTTGGGTGGGGTAGAGCATGCCATCGTCGGCGGCCGCAACGGTTACGACCTCGGCTGCGTCCAAAGCCGTGAACGCTGCCTCGATGACACTGGCTCCATCGGCGAGTTTCATGCCGGCCACACCTCCTGCTACGCGTCCTTGCGGGCGGATCTTGCCTGCTGGCGTGCGCAGGAGCTGCGCATTAGAAGCGATAAACACAACGTCTACTTCGTCGGGGCAGGGCGCTACAAACAGCACTTCGTCGCCATCAGCGAGGTTCATGACCTCAAACTCGTCGGATTTGGCGAACTCGGGTCGCATGCGTTTGATGACGCCCGCCTTTGTGACTATGCCGGTGATTGCTTCGCCTTCAAGATCGATGAGGCCGCGCGGCTCAATGTCGCGGCCAAGCAGGTGGCTGGCAGATACCGCGGCTGCAAACGAAGCGTTTGAGGCGGTCCGAGGCACAGCGGGTAGATCAACCACGTGGAGGCGGTGGGCTAGGCCCGCGCTATCCACTACAGCAATCTCGCCGCGCGTGGTGGTGGGGATCGCTACCCGATAGGTGTCTGCTACGGCTCGGGCTTCGGTTTTCTCAAGGGGCTCGTTGCCCTCAACACGAATGAGACCGCCGTCAGGAGTAAGCACCACTGTTGCGGGCCCGTCAGGAATCTCCAGGGGCATGGTGTTCTTGGCCGTAGTAGTGATTTGCGCAGCGTCGGCCGATAGTAGCATGGTCCGCCGCGGAGTGGACAGACGCTTGGACACTTCTAAAAGCTCGTCCTTAACGACATTGCGCAGTACTTGTTCGGAGCCCAAGATCTCATCGAGTGCGCGGATCTCGGCTTCTAACTCGGCCTTCTCGGTTTCCAGCTCGATCCGGGAGAACTTGGTGAGCCGGCGCAGGCGTAGCGACAGGATGTGGTCGGCCTGGATCTCATCCAGTTCGAAGGCAAGCATGAGGCGCGAACGCGCTTCATCTACATCGTCGGAGGAGCGAATGATCGCAATCACGTCGTCGATGTCAAGGATCGCAACCAGGAGGCCTTCTACCAGGTGGAGGCGGTCCATCGCCTTTTGCCGGCGGAACTGCGACCTGCGCCGCACTACTTGGTAGCGGTGGTCGAGGTAAACCTCAAGCATCTCTTTAAGACCAAGAGTTTGCGGGCGTCCATCAACGAGGGCTACGGCGTTTACAGAGAACGAATCTTCAAGTGGTGTGAGCCGGTATAGCTGCTCCATCACAGCCTCAGGATTGAAACCGTTCTTGATTTCAATTACTAGGCGCACGCCGTGGTGGCGATCCGTTAGGTTTGTGACGTTTGAGATTCCCTGGAGGCGCTTAGCATTCACCTGATCTTTGATGCGTTCTATAACGCGCTCTGGACCAACCATGTAGGGTAGCTCGGTGACAACTAGGCCACGCTTGCGGGGAGTCACTCGCTCCACGTTCATCTTGGCACGAACTTTGAATGAACCGCGGCCGGTGGTGTAGGCCTCCTCAATGCCTTCCTGCCCGATAATGATGCCGCCCTCGGGAAAGTCCGGGCCGGGCACGAAGCGCATGAGGTCAGAAACTGTGGCATCCGGGTTATCAATCAGGTGGGTGGTTGCAGCGATGACCTCACCGAGGTTGTGCGGAGCAATATTTGTAGCCATGCCTACCGCAATGCCGGATGCGCCATTGACTAAAAGGTTTGGAAATCCGGCTGGTAAAACATCGGGCTGGGTTAGACGGCTGTCGTAGTTTGGCACGAAGTTAACGGTGTCTTCATGCAGGTCTTTCACCATGTCGAGGGCGGCAGGGGCAAGGCGAGCCTCCGTGTACCTCGCGGCAGCCGGGCCGTCATCTAGCGATCCGAAGTTACCGTGCCCATCAACGAGGGGAACGCGTAGGTTGAAGTCTTGTGCAAGACGTACGAGGGCGTCGTAGATTGCCGCGTCACCGTGCGGGTGAAGCTTACCCATCACCTCGCCAACAACACTTTGCGACTTCACGTGGCCGCGTTCGGGGCGAAGCCCCATTTCAGACATTTGATAGAGGATACGGCGTTGCACGGGCTTCGCGCCATCACGTGCATCCGGAAGTGCGCGAGCGTAGATTACAGAGTAGGCGTATTCGAGGAAGGATCCTCGCATTTCGCTGGAAACATCAATCTCTACAATGTGTTCGTCTACGCTGGTATCAACCGTTTTTGGCATAACTCTCATTGTGTCAAAAAGTTTGCGCAACTGAAATTTAAGCGAGGGTATGTCTGTTGGAAGCGGCTATGAGTTTGGATAAAGCGCAGGCTATGCGAGCCTCGCAACCGTCTATCTGCGATATTTTGCCCGTGGTTTTTGGAGCGTGGGGAGTGAGCGGGCCAACGCCGCAGTCTGAGGTGCAGCGCGAGTGCCTTGCAAACTATCTGCAGTTGGAACAGGGCCAGCAAATCCTCGTGGTGTTGATTGACGGTTTTGGTTTTGACCTTGTAACGAACCATTTTCCTTACACGCCGTTTTTGCGCTCGCGAAAAGCCGACATGTTGAGGGCGTGTACCGTTCTGCCCTCAACCACCGCCGCGGCTATTTCGTCTTTTGCAACCGGCCTTATGCCCGGAAAGACGAATATGGTGGGCTGGTCTGTGAAAGACGGTAGCCAGGTAACTACGCTTCTTACCTTCGAAAACGCGAGTGTTCCTCCGGAAAAATGGCAGGCGAATCCCACCATGTTTGAGGTCGCGAGCCGCGTTGGCATAAGCTCTGCCGCAATCATGCCGCAGCGGTTTGCCGGATCAGGTTTAACCATGGCGGCCCTTCGCGGAGCACGCCCGGTAGGTGCGCAGACCCTTGACGAGCGAATAGACGCGGCAATGCAACAGCTACGCGAGGGCGCGGCGGTTGTCTACCTGTATTGGTCTGACCTTGACCACGCTGGGCACGGTTTTGGTACAGACTGCGACGAGTGGGTTGCCGAACTCGAGCTGGTGGACGCGGCGCTCGCACGCATAAATAGAGAACTGCCAAAGGGCGTGTGCGCGCTTGTAACGGGCGATCACGGCATGGTTAACACGCGGCCGGAAAGGCGCATAGACGTGGCGCAAAATCCGCATTTGCAGCAGGACTTAAAGCTGATCGCAGGCGAGGGCAGAGCCGTGCATATCCACGCGGCCACCAACCCCAACGAAGTGATCGGCCGCTGGAGAGACGAACTGGGGGAGCGCGCCACCATCGTGCAGGGTGGCGAAGTAGTAGAAATATTGGGCGGTGAAAGCGGAGCAACACTTACGGGTGATGCCGTGGCATTCATACACGATGACTGGGTGGTGGTGGATTCACGCACTCAGCCTAAAAAGTCGATAGACCTAGTGGGTGTGCACGGCTCGTTCAGCTCTGCTGAGCTTGCCATTCCGATCCTCAGGTTCGATTAGTTACTGCGCGTGCCAAAAACGATTTCGTCCCACGAGGGGACCGAGCGGCGCTTACCACTACGATTGTTCTTCTTTGGTTCAGGCTCTTGAACTTCGAGTTTTTCAAAGCCGGGCAACGCGTCACTGTCTTCGCTTACAACCGGCTGCGGCTGGGCCGGTTCGGGTTCGGCGATGGGCTCCTCGGCCTCCACCTTCGACTCAGGCTGGGCTGGTTTAGGGAAGCGCAACAGCGATGGCTTCTCAACGGTCTCAGTTTTACTTTGCGATTTCGATTCCCTGCGTCGGCCTCGTTTCGAAGCCAAATCGCCAAGGATCTTCTCGACGTCGTCAGGTGAGGCCGCTTCTCCCGGCGTGTTGGTAGGAGCTTCGCCTTCAGGCAGACTCGTCACATTGGTGGCGGCGGGAGTGGTGGTTTCGGTAAGCCAGCGCGCTTCTTCATCCAGTGCGCAAATAAGGACACCGCGGTTGGATACCTGCCAGGAGGCGCGGCGCTCGGTGGCTGCCTGAACAAATGTTAGGTGCAGCTCCCACGGGCGGTCGCCCTCGCGTAGCGCGGTCCAGGAAAGGGAGTGGGCATCGACGCCTCGGGTTGCGAGTCTGTCGATTACCAGGTCGCCCAGTTGGGGTGCTCCCGCCTCGCCACCGACGGGCTCGGCCAATGCGGCGGACACGATGTAGTTGCGTTCGGTGACAATCGGCGCAAGAAAGCGATTAATGCGGTCAATGTCGATGTCATAGTTCGCCGCGATTTCGGCGGCTGGCATGCCCGCACGCAGAAGTTGCTGGATTTCGCGAGGACGCAGGACGGACCCGGATTTGGGAAATGACTCGAGCTTCAGCTCACCTCGCCTGATCGCTGCCTTGAGAGCATCATCCACAACAATCATGTAGCGTTCGCCGTCTTTATCGGTAAAAACCAACTGCGAACCATCCCCGTGCGGGCCTAAAAGTTCAAGCTCGATCATTAATCCTCCGTCCCTAGTATGAAGCATGGCACCTAAGTGGCTCTCATCGTGCTACATTATGCGCGTGTCGCTTGTCGGTTGCGTTCATTGCTGAAATCAATGCTAATA
>OJWS01000062.1_pt1 | contig 49827 bp, 50 predicted proteins | sample 1600491 | NCBI WGS metagenome assembly OJWS01 (sample SAMN04436976, study PRJEB24849) | human gut metagenome | biome: human gut; feature: NICU; material: stool | host: Homo sapiens | place: USA: Saint Louis, MO | collected 2010-08-02 | reverse complement strand
ATTTTTGAGCTATGTACAAGAAGCATTTTATTCTAGCTTAATTTGACAAATCATAAAATTAATTTTCGTGTAAATGATTAAAAAATTTAATAATAAAATTTAAATTCCTATTAAGTTGTAACACATGAAATTGCTTATAATAGTGTATTGGAATTAAGGTAGATTGACAAACGAGTGATCAAATAGATATACTTCATTCAAACAATCGTTTGAATGTGAGGTGAGATGAATGGAAAAAGTTTGCCAAGTGACTATCGTACATAAAGAAAAAGTAAATGTAATAAAAAATAAATTGGATCAAAAAGATTTTTCAAACTTACTTGTGTTAGGGAAATGTTTCAGCGATTCTTCTAGAATTAAAATTTTCTATGCTTTAGAAACCTATAAGGAAATGTGTGTATGTGATTTAGCAGAAATACTTACTGCTAGTGTCGCTACAACGTCACACCATTTACGTTTTTTAAAAAAACATGGAATGGCAAAATCACGTCAAGATGGAAAAGTAGTTTATTACTCTTTAGCGAATGAAGACATCCTTTCCGCTATTCGTGTTTTTTTTAAGTTATCAGAAAATCTATCTATGAAATCTTAGTTTGGAGGAAGTTATTTTGTTACAAAGTATTTTTTCAGCTATCGCTGTTTATATTTCTACCAGTATTGATTATTTGTTTATCTTGCTCATTATCTTTTCTCAAAGCCACACACAAAAAGGTATTCGTCACATTTTTTGGGGTCAATATCTTGGAACAGGTATTTTGGTAGCCGTAAGTTTGTTTGCTGCTTATGTGCTAAATTTTATTCCGCAAGATTGGATCATTGGACTTCTTGGATTAATTCCAATTTATTTAGGTATTCGTGTCGCTGTGATAGGTGAAGAGGAGGAAGAAGAAGAGGAAGTCGTTGAAAAGTTAGAATCTAGAGGAACCAGTTGGTTATTTTGGACTGTCGCCTTAATAACCATTGCGTCAGGTGGCGATAATTTAGGCATTTATATTCCTTACTTTACTTCGTTAGCCTTTTCAGAAATTGTTATTACTTTAATCGTATTTGCTTTCTCTGTTGCAGTTCTTTGCTATGTCAGTTATAAATTAGCAAAAATTTCCTTTGTTTCCGAAACATTAGAAAAATATGAACGAATCATTGTTCCTATAGTGTTTATTGGTTTAGGAATTTATATATTGATCGAAAATGGTACGATTCAAACTTTATTAAGTTTATTTAATTAATAAATAGTTTGACTGTTAGCACAAAAAAAGACATCGATTAAATCTCGTTGTCTTTTTTTGTGCTAACAGATTGGCGCATTATCCAAATAGTATCATGCGATACATGAAATTAGATAAAATCATGTATCAAGAATCCTATCCCTATAGGGTTCTTTTTTTTTTACTCCCCCTAAACACACGATTTCGTGTTATAATAACTATAATCATGTATTCGAACAGACTAAAAAGGAGGGATTGTCATGGGCTATAATGTTCAGCCACTACGGTTGCAACAGGAGATTAATGATTTTTTATTTTGCCTGCGACGGAATAAAAATGCGGAACGTGACGTTTTCTTGTTTCTAATTGGAATTAACAGCGGTCTGCGCATGTCCGACATCGTCAAACTCAAGAAAAAAGACGTGATTACCTCAAAAAACCCGCGCATCGTGGAGCAAAAGACAGGGAAAACACGCATTTTATACTTAAGCAGCTTACAGGACTTGATTCACGGCTATACCGCACCCTTAGATCCGGAGGCTTACTTGTTTCCCAGTACTAAGGGCGGCCATTTAGAAGTCAATACGGTCTACCAGATGTTTCAAAAGGTCGCGAAGCTGTTAGGAAGGGACGATATCGGCACCCACACCCTACGAAAAACCTTTGGTTACCACTATTACAAGAAAACCAAAGACGTGGCCACCTTAATGGAAATCTTTGGTCACAGCAGCGAGAAGATTACCAAACGCTACATCGGAATTAATGAAGATGAAATCAGTGAAACGTTATTAAATTTTCGGTTAGGTTTTTGATTGTATTATATAATAGATAAGCACAGTAAGACGGTTATAATCACCCACAGTATTGGACAAATCAACCTTTTTTTGGTATATTATATATACAAATGAGAGCAGGCTCATAGTCAACTTGATATAAATCCGGAACATAAGGGTCCGGCGGGTGGCGAGCACCAAAACTAAACTCGATACAAATCCGGAACGTAAGGGTCCGGCGGGTGGCAAGCACCAAAACTAAACCTGTACAAAAGGCTGCTCTTTTGAGCAGCTTTTTTTATTGGGAAAAAGGAGCATTCTTCGCACGCGGCAAAAAAAGAATACAAACGCATGTCTATAAAAGAGACAACCCAAATTACCAGACAGTTAAACGCGATTTATAAGGCTGCTCATCTCTTACAAGAACATTTTGTAGATAAAAAAGTATCCTTTGTCGGATGGATTTGAGTCAATATCTTGGACACATTTTAGTAGAGACGGTTAAGCCATTTTTTCTTTTGCTAATTCTTCAAATTCCTGTGGGGTTAGATAGTGAATCGAGCTATGGATTCGATTTCGGTTATAAAATCCTTCAATGTAGCTAAATAGCGCTCGATTTGCTTCTTCAAAATCTGAGTAGCTAGTCGTGTAGACTTCTTCTTTTTTCAATGAGGCATGGAAAGATTCGATTCCAGCATTATCATAAGGTGTTCCTTTTCTACTATAAGAATGCCTTATTTTGTTGGTTTTAAGCCATTGTTCCACTTCTCTTGCTGTGTATTGGCTGCCCAAGTCAGTGTGTAGAATCATTCCTTCTGGAATGTCATAATGCATTTTTGCTTTGTTCAGCGTTTGAATGACACAATCCACAGTCATTCGTTTTGAAAATGTATAGCTAATAATCTTTTTCGTGTGTAAATCCATGATTGAAGATAAGTAACACCAACCATTTTTCTTAGTAGGAATGTACGTAATGTCAGCTGCCCATTTCTCACAGATCGTTTCAGTAGAAAAGTCCTGATTTAAGAGATTCTCTTTTGAAATGATCGGTTTATTAGACCTTTGAGGTCTATATTTTTTAACTACAATCGACCTTAAATTTAATTGTTTCATTAGCTTTTGGACATGTTTAAGAGACACTGAAATACCTTCTTTTAATAAAACTTGATGGATCTTTGTGGCGCCATAGCGTTGTTTATTCGTAAAAAAAATAGTTGAAATCTTCTTTTTCAACGTATTATTTCTGATTTCTGTAACTGTCAATGGTTTGTTCTTATAAAAATAATAGACACTTCTAGGGATTTCTAATAACCGACACAACAAAGAAACAGTGTAATCCTTACACCACTTTTCAATAAATTGAACAAGCGAATTTAGGTTTTTCGAGAGAATATGGCTACGGCTTTTTTTAAGATTTCAAGTTCCTCTTTCAAACTAGCATTTTCTTTTCTCAGTTCAGCCACTTCTTTTCCAGTCAGTCCTGTGGACTGATTAGGTAAATATAAATTCTTCCATTTGTAAATCGTTGCTTCAGATAAGCCATATTCTTTCGCCAACCCTCGAACAGAACGTCCAGTTTGATTCAGTTCAACAATCATCTGTTTAAAATTTTCTTTATATCGGGTCATAAAAATTCATCCTCTCGTAGATAAGTTTAATTTATTCTTGTCTCTACGAAAAGCTGTCTAAGATTTGATACTAACACCAATCTACAGTAGGGAAGAACCATTTACACAAAATTATTGACGCTCCCAACTAAAAGTGTCAAAACAATGATGAAATCATTTAGTTCTTATAAATTAGACAAGAGAAAATAAATATTCCATATCTACTTTATTGGATCCATAACATGACTAAATTCTGAATACTTTTTAAAGCTTATCATTTGGTAAAACTGAATATAAGTTAATTATATAGACTGAAAATTTTGAATTTTCAGAATAGAATAACTTAAAAGTACTGACAAAATTTTTTAAAGGGGCAATATTAATGTTCTGAGATAATCAAATCTTACCGAAAATATCAAAAGTCCAATGTGACACAATCGGATTCTGTCACATTCGTGAAAATCGCTCCATCCTTAGAGGCTCTAAGAGAAAATCACTTTTCTTTTAGTGCCTTTTTTCTATAGCATGTTTAAATGTGACTTATTATTTGTTATAATCATATTAAGTAACATTTGAGAGGGGACTAAAAATGAAGAGCGTGGAACCGATTCGCGACAAAAAAAAGATCGATGCCATGAAGGCAATTTTGGCTTCCGGAAAATATGGGCAACGAAATTTGGTGCTTTTTTCGATTGGGATCAATACGGCGTATCGAATCTCTGATTTAAGACAGTTGAAATTAAGTGATGTGTTAGAAATTTCCCGTAGTCGGGTAATTGTCAAAGAACGTCTGGCCATGAAGGAACAAAAAACAGCTAAACACAATTCGGTCTTCATTTCGAACAAATTACGAAAAGTGATTCTTGATTATGTTCAATCGGAATTTCCTGAGCAGCTGCAAGCACAAGACTTCAGCAAATATTTGTTTCCAAGTCGAAAAGGAGCAGATACGCCTTTGACCCGACAAAGCCTTTGGCGGATCATTCATGAAGCAGGAACAGCGGTTGGTTTGAAAGAAATTGGTCCCCATTCGATGCGCAAGACCTTCGGCTATTTTTTGTACAAGCAAGGGACCAAAACAGAGATCATTCAGTCGCTGCTCAACCATTCTTCGCAGCGGGAGACCTTACGCTATATTGGGATCACCCAGGAAGATAAAGATACCGCAGTAAAGAGTTTGGATCTATGACAGAATAATGCCCTATATAATAGAAGAAAAAATTCAAGAGGTGAGAAGATGAACGAAGAAAAGCGTCCGAAATTTCCTGATAAATACCACTTATCTCGCAAAGAGTCTGTGTATTTATTGAAGAAAAACATTGTGGAACTGGTTTATAATGCGGGAAAATTTGAAGGGTTAAATACAACGCTATTACAAACAGAAGAGATTATAAAGTATAATCGAGCTAATAATGTGGCTGTAAATGATGTCCTGACCGTCGTTAACTTAAAAAGAGGCTTTGAAATGCTGTTAAACGACGTACAAGAGCCCCTGCTAGAGACTAGTAAGCGGATTAATCGGATCGTTGCAGCGGAAGATGCCCTTTTTCCTGGTGAAATAAGAACCGGCGGAGTTGAAGTATCGACTATTCAAGGAAGATATGTGCCACCAATGTTAACTGAAGATGAGGTAAAGAATCAATATGACGAAATAATGAATCAAGAGATATCAGAGACAGAAAAGGCATTGCGACTGTTTCTATTCATTTCGAAAAATCAAATATTTTGGGATGGCAATAAGCGAACAGCATTGTTAACTGCTAATAAAATCATGTTTAGCCACGGCTTGGGATTGTTATCCGTTCCTGAAAGTGTATTTGCAAAATTTAATGAACTGCTATCTATGTATGATAATAGCAACCAATCTAGCAATGAATCAAAAATTTTATCATTTATACATGAAGAATGTATTTATGGTATTCGTTATTTATAGTAAACAATAGTACTGAATTACAATAAGCCAATAAAAAGGAGAGTATGTAATGTCATTAATGTCAATAAATTATTTTGGATATGCTGTATATAATGTAACTGTGGAAGAATCAATAGTAAACTTGTTACGATTTGAGATATGGATTTGAGTCAATAGCTTGGACATATTTTAGTAGAGACTGTTACGTCATTTTTGCTTTTGCCAACTCTTCAAACTCCTGTGGGGTTAGATAGTGAATCGAGCTATGGATTCGATTTCGGTTATAAAACCCTTCAATGTAGCTAAATAGTGCTCGATTTGCTTCTTCAAAATCTGAGTAGCTAGTCGTGTAGACTTCTTCCTTTTTCAATGAAGCATGGAAAGATTCGATTCCAGCATTATCATAAGGTATTCCCTTTCTACTATAAGAATGCCTTATTTTGTTGGTTTCAAGCCATTGTTCCACTTCTATGGCTGTGTATTGGCTACCCAAGTCAGTGTGTAGAATCATTCCTTCTGGAATGTCATAATGCATTTTTGCTTTGTTCAGCGTTTGAATGACACAATCCACAGTCATTCGTTTTGAAAATGTATAGCTAATAATCTTTTTCGTGTGTAAATCCATGATTGAAGATAAGTAACACCAACCATTTTTCTTAGTAGGAATGTACGTAATGTCAGCTGCCCATTTCTCACAGATCGTTTCAGTAGAAAAGTCCTGATTTAAGAGATTCTCTTTTGAAATGATCGGTTTATTAGACCTTTGAGGTCTATATTTTTTAACTACAATCGACCTTAAATTTAATTGTTTCATTAGCTTTTGGACATGTTTAAGAGACACTGAAATACCTTCTTTTAATAAAACTTGATGGATCTTTGTGGCGCCATAGCGTTGTTTATTCGTAAAAAAAATAGTTGAAATCTTCTTTTTCAACGTATTATTTCTGATTTCTGTAACTGTCAATGGTTTGTTCTTATAAAAATAATAGACACTTCTAGGGATTTCTAATAACCGACACAACAAAGAAACAGTGTAATCCTTACACCACTTTTCAATAAATTGAACAAGCGAATTTAGGTTTTTCGAGAGAATATGGCTACGGCTTTTTTTAAGATTTCAAGTTCCTCTTTCAAACTAGCATTTTCTTTTCTCAGTTCAGCCACTTCTTTTCCAGTCAGTCCTGTGGACTGATTAGGTAAATATAAATTCTTCCATTTGTAAATCGTTGCTTCAGATAAGCCATATTCTTTCGCCAACCCTCGAACAGAACGTCCAGTTTGATTCAGTTCAACAATCATCTGTTTAAAATTTTCTTTATATCGGGTCATAAAAATTCATCCTCTCGTAGATAAGTTTAATTTATTCTTGTCTCTACGAAAAGCTGTCTAAGATTTGATACTAACACCAGTAGTGTTTAAAGGTTGATTTCAACACATCCATGATAAGGTCTCAGTTAACCTCTGAGACCTTATTAAGTTATCAACGAAAGAAAACGTTCTTATGTTATAATATATCTGACAACTTTGAAAGGGGAGTTACGCTGATGATAAGAAATGATATCCAACCCGACTTACAAACGATTGAGCAATATTTTAATCGTAAAGAATTTTATATTCCAAGTTACCAGCGTCCATATGCTTGGCAAGTTGCCCAATGTGAGCAGCTCATAGAAGATATCGAGACCCATCAAGAAAATTTCGACCAAGAGAGCCAAGATAATTATTTTTTTGGTGCTATCTTGATTGCTCAAGAATCTGGAGAGGATCACGAAGTAACCCTTATTGATGGTCAACAACGCACATCCACCTTCATGCTTTTACTTAAAGCTCTCTTACTCAAGATAAATAAGGAGTCAGCTAAACTATCGGATGAAACGTTGGAAAACGCTAAATTGATCGAAAAGCTGAACAGACTCAAGAGTAGCATTATTTCGATGCTGTATAACTTAAATGAGGACAACTCTTTTTATTATCGAAAAGGCGATTATAAATTGCAGCCTACTGATATTAAGTACCTGAATGAATCTATTTCTGAGTTGTATGCAGCCGATATGGAGAAGATTCTAATTGGTGAGAGCTTTGAAGATATCGCTGGTTCAGTTACGCAAATATACAGACGTCAAAAAGACAATCGTTTTACTAACTTCTATAAGAATTTTCGATACTTCTGGAAATATTGTGATGAGCTAACGAATTTTCAAGTTGCTGAGTTTGCAGAGCATTTTATCAAATATTGTCAGGTTATCACCATCACGAGCTTCAATACCGATCAAGCAATAAACATCTTTAACTCATTGAATGGCACTGGTGTTCCACTAACACCAATTGAGGTAATCGTTTCCAAAGCAACTGCCAACGCAGCTGAGAGAAAAACTTTTGAATCCAATTGGCAAGCGATAGTAAATAAAACGGATCACTCCTCACTGAATTTGAATTTATTGATGACGCATTATATTTTCGTCCAATTATCGCAACAACATGGGGCTATCACAAGGAATCCTGGGATTCGTGCATTCTTTGCTAAGAATAAAGAATTATTGAAGCATGATGTGGAATTTACAAATTCGTTGAATATAATTTTGGATAACTTAGGTGATTTTGAAAGAACTGAGTTAGGAAAGATTCTGAATCAGTTTAACAGTAACCTCAAACCATTTGTTTCAAGCTATTTATATTTTAGACCGATGAATCAAGAGTACCTGACTTACTTATTACGACTTGGAGCAATTCTTGAGTTAACCGATTTTGCCTACGCAAACCGTAATTTCAAAGGATTTTTGGAACGCATCAACTTGAAGTACAGTCAGGTTGATATAGTTAGTGATGAAGAACTAATTGAAGAAATAAAGAAACACATTTCTACGGCCTTTAATAAGGAAGACATCCTTCAGACTCTTATGGAAAGTGGCGTACCAAATTCTATTATTTTCTTGAATGAATATGTATATTGTAAGCAACATGATCAAGAGTTTAATATTTACGGTAACGTTGATATTGAACACGTGATGCCACAAAGTGGTCTGAATAGAGAAAATATCATGGCAGATGCAGGTTTCACTGAACCAGAAGAATTCCATGAATATGCTGAGAAACTTGGAAATAAGATACTACTTGAATCAGAAATCAATCGTGGTATTGGTGATGCTTGGTTTAGAACTAAAAAGGAAAATACTATCACAAGCCACCACGGTTTCATTGGTAGCCAATACAAAATAGCGCAAGCTTTAGTTGGTTACTATAAAGATACGTGGGTGAAAGACGATATCAAGATTGCCACTGAGAAAGCTGCACATAGAATTTCTGACTTCTTGTTCGAGTGATATCAAAGTATTTTATAAGGAGACAGGCATTTGGCAGATAACGAGTTTGAATACAAAGCAGTAGGTGTCAGATATACTAGATCTGAGAGTATCACATTTCAGGGGAAGCAGAATTGGATTGCCTACAAGAAAAAAGGCTATCAAATTAAAGATTGGGGTGGAGGCAGTGGGAACTGGATTGCCTACAAAAAAACCAAGATTGAATTAGAAGTTGATGATGGTAATTGGGTTGATGTTACAAGTCTGGTAAGGGACTATTATCAAAGGCAGAAGATAACAAAATCACTCATAGATAAATTTGTACAGGATTTGGCTTCCAATAATGTGAACTATGAAATACTACTGAAGGCTCAGGGAAATCTTGAAAAGAAAAAACAAGATGATGAGAGAAATAAAATTGCGGCTGAAAAAGCTAAAAAGGATGCTCTGAATTACGAGTCCACTAAGAAAGCTTTGGAAAAGTTAGTGCTGAACATTGAAAATGTTCTTTCGCAAGTTAGTGCCGGTACGAAGGAGGAGCTGGGTCAGCTTATTGTTGAAATCAAAGGTAGTGAGGTTACAGCAGACAATTATTCGAACTATCATCGACTAGCCGTATCGCTTATCGTGAAGGAAAGAGAGTCACGAAGATAGAGTGGTGTGCGATTTTCGAACCAAACTTCGTTATTCACAAGTAAGCGTGAATAAAAGGAATCAACCTAGCAAGCCCAAACCTTGCAGGTATGATTCCTTTTGGCTCATTGTCAAATGGTGTTGTTTTAATTAAATCACCTTGAGGAAACGTTTCGGCGTTTCCTCTTTTTTTTGTTATTAAATAATCTCACAGAGATTTTGTTGGATCAAGACTCGCATACGCAGATGTCGAAACGTCCGAAAGCCAAACGCGATGCGTTTAATGACCTTGATTAAATTGTTTTTCCCTTCCAATTTGCCATTAGAATAGGGATATTTCAAAGCATTGATGATGCCTTTTTTATATTTGTTTAACGAAAGAATCGCTTTTTTAAATCCTTTATCCAATGATACTGGTAATGTGTCGATCAACTCGAAGAAGGCAGTAAAATCTTTTGTTTCCAAAGCAGCCAACAATTCCTGATAGACTTCATAACTTTCACGTAAGTGCTTATCGATTGAGAGCAGATAGTCTAGGACGTCTGATTCGGTCACGTATTTCCGTTGGAAAAGCGGAAATTGTCGAAGAGAAGTATAGTTGATTTTTGTTTCTTTCTTCAAGATCGTTCGCCAGTATTTTTTTAATTTACGATAATCTTTCATTGCTTTAGGATTGTTTTTCTTTCCCTCGCAGCATTTTCTGGTAGCTTTGCATTACTTGTAGTAATGAAGAGTAGGTTACTTCGGTTTCAAAAAGTAGATGATATTGTAAATGGGTGAACGTCCACGCTTCAGTGACGATGCAATAGGGGCAATTTTTGTATATTGGTAATCCACAGCCTCTATCATCACTCGTTCATCCGTGTTAAGATGGGTGTAGGTCATTCGTGATCACTCCTATGTATTCTTTGGCGGAATTACATTTTGAGTGTACCACGAATGGCTTATTTATTTGTCTAGCTTAATTTTACAATCGACGATGGAAAAAATCATATGTAATTGTTTCATATGTATCTAAATGGTTCTAAAGATAACTATGTAGAAATATAAATAAATTAACGATCTAGTTTAAGTTATGTCAAGCAACGTTAGTTTCCTCTCACGTGGTTTATTAGCAAGAATAAGTTTTTTTCTTTTTCTAAAAGGGAGTATGCTAAAATAAGAGGGTATATAGCAATTTAAATAAGAGATAGGAGTGTATCTTTTTGGGTGCAGAATTAAATCAAAAATTATTTAGTGCGGCAGATAATCTCCGTAGCAAAATGGATGCGTCAGAATATAAAAATTATTTGTTGGGGTTGATTTTCTATAAATATTTATCCGATCGTTTGTTGGAACAAGTGGTTCTTTTAGCAGATGAATCCTTAGAGGAATATGATACGGTAAGCAAACAAACAATGTTGTATCGTGAATTACTTTCAGATGAAGAATCAAAAGAAGATCTGATTGCCACAATCGTTGATATTTTGGGGTATGCAATTGCACCAGAGTATCTTTTCAACGTCTTAGCGGATCAAGCAAAACAAGCAACGTTTCAATTGAATGATTTAAATAAAGCCTTTGTGCAATTGGCATCTACCTACAATCAATTTAATGGGTTATTTGATGATGTGGATCTCCAATCAAAAAAACTAGGAACAGATGAGCAACAACGAAACGTGACGATTACCGAAGTCATTAAGAAATTGAATGACGTGGAAGTTTTAGGTCACGATGGGGACGTGATCGGGGATGCGTATGAATTTTTGATCAGTCAATTTGCTTCAGAAGCAGGGAAGAAAGCCGGAGAATTTTATACGCCTCATATGGTTTCTGATATGATGGCACAAATCGTGACACTGGATCAAAAAGAACGACGATTCTTTAGTGTTTTTGATCCAACGATGGGTTCAGGTTCATTGATGTTAAACGTACGTAACTACTTAACTCACCCAGATAACGTTAAATATCATGGGCAAGAATTAAATACAACGACATACAATCTAGCAAAAATGAACTTGATTTTACATGGTGTCGACGCCGAAGAAATGAATCTCCGCAATGGGGATACGTTGAATAAGGACTGGCCAACAGATGAGCCTTACACATTTGATGCAGTAGTAATGAACCCACCTTATTCGGCTAATTGGTCAGCAGATACGACCTTCTTAGATGATTCTCGGTTTAATCGTTATGGGAAATTAGCGCCAAAATCCAAAGCAGATTTTGCGTTTCTTCTTCATGGTTTCTATCATTTGAAGGAAACAGGTACCATGGCCATCGTTTTGCCACATGGAGTTTTATTCCGTGGTGCTGCAGAAGGGGGCATTCGTCAAAAATTACTAGAAGACGGCAGTATTTATGCTGTGATCGGTATGCCTGCGAACTTGTTCTTTGGTACATCGATTCCAACGACGGTGATTGTATTGAAGAAGAATCGTCAAACTCGAGATGTATTATTCATTGATGCTAGTCGTGAATTTGTCAAAGGGAAAAATCAGAATAAATTATCGGAAGAAAACATTCAAAAAATCCTCGAAACCTACGCTGAAAGAAAAGATGTTGAGAAATACGCTCATTTGGCAACCTTTGATGAAATCAAAGAAAATGACTATAACTTAAATATCCCACGCTATGTAGATACGTTTGAAGAAGAAGAACCAATTGATATGGTTCATGTCGGAAATGACATCAAGAAGATACGACAAGAACAGCATGTGCTAGAAAAAGAACTTTTAGAAGCTATCTCTTCCCTGCAAACAACACCTGAAAATGAAGCGTGGTTACAAGGCGCGTTGGAGGTGTTCAAACATGAGCAATAATACACAACCAGAAATTCGGTTTCCTGGATTTATGGAAGATTGGGAACAGCGTAAGTTGGGGGAATTAGCTGAAAGTTTTGAGTATGGACTAAATGCATCTGCTAAAAAATTTGATGGAAGTAATAAGTATATTCGTATTACTGATATTGATGATATCAGTCACAAGTTTAATCAAAGTGGAGTAACTTCCCCAGATATTGATTTTGCAAGTGCTGATAATTACAAACTTAAAAAAGGTGATATCCTTTTTGCGAGAACTGGAGCAAGTGTTGGGAAAACATATATGTATAGAGAAAGTGATGGACTAGTTTACTATGCAGGATTCCTCATTAGAGCCAGAATAAAATCTAAAATTAGCTCAGAATTCGTATTTCAAACAACTTTTACTGATAGCTATAACCGGTTTATTAAGATTACTTCGCAACGTTCCGGTCAACCAGGAGTTAATGCTGAAGAGTATTCCAATTTTAAAATTATGATTCCAAACTATGAGGAACAAAACGCAATTGGATGTTTTTTTAAAAAAATTGATGACACTATCACTCTTCATCAACGTAAGTTAGATTTGCTGAAGGAAACGAAAAAAGGATTCTTACAAAAAATGTTCCCTAAAAACGGAGCAAAAGTGCCAGAAATCCGGTTTCCGGGATTTACGGAAGATTGGGAACAGCGGAGGTTATCTGATGTGGCTAGTATTGTCGGAGGTGGTACGCCAAGCACAAGTAATCCTGAGTATTGGGACGGTGACATTGACTGGTACGCTCCAGCTGAAATTGGTGACCAAATTTACGTTAGTAAAAGTCTGAAAACAATTACTGAATTAGGTCAACAAAAGAGCTCTGCTAAGATTTTGCCAATTGGAACTGTTCTTTTTACCTCTCGTGCAGGGATTGGAAATACTGCGATACTGGCAAAAGAAGGTACAACAAACCAAGGTTTTCAATCAATTGTTCCACACAAAAACAAACTCGATAGTTATTTCATTTTTTCAAGAACTCACGAGTTGAAACGATATGGTGAAGTAACTGGTGCAGGATCAACTTTTGCGGAAGTGTCAGGTAAGCAAATGGCAAAAATGCCAATCCTGATACCATGTATTAATGAACAAAGAAAAATTGGGGCATTCTTTGAACAACTCGACACCACCATCACCCTTCACCAACGCGAATTAGATGTACTAAAAGAAACGAAAAAAGGCTTTTTACAAAAGATGTTTGTCTAGGAGGGAAGAAGAATGAAAATTAGTCACCGTGAGGAAGCGGAAGTCGAAGAACAGTTGATCCGTGTATTGGGGGAAGGGCATAATCAGTGGACGTATCGTCCGGATCTAAAATCAGAAGAAGATCTTTGGGTCAATTTACGTCAAAAAATTATCTCAAATAATCAAGCAGAGTTGAATGATTCTCCTTTGACCGATAAAGAATTTGAAACGATCAAAACGGAATTATTGCTACGAACGAAAACCCCCTTTGATGCTGCGAAATGGTTAAAAGGTGAAAATGGAATGGCTCGGATCACGATTGAACGGGAAGATCCGCAATTGGGTTCTGTCTCACTTATCCTTTATTCCAATCAAGACATTGGTGGAGGAATCTCTACGTATGAAGTGGTTCATCAAATTGCAAAACGTGGAAGTAACATAGAAGCACGGGATCGACGTTTTGATGTTACCTTATTAATCAATGGCTTACCGATTGTCCAAATCGAGTTGAAACAAGTAACCGCAAAAGATGGCGTCTATCAGGCGTTTAACCAAATCAAAAAATATGCAGAAGAAGGCATGTTTCGGAACAATATCTTTTCGACCTTACAGTTGTTTGTGGTTTCCAATGAACAAACGACTCGGTATTTTGCAAATGCCTTACCAAAGGATTTGCATCCTAAGCTTTTATTTAGTTGGCGAACGAAAGACAATGAAAAAGTAGAAAACTTATATGAATTTTGTAAACAAGTATTAAATATTCCGGATGCCCATCGCTTGATTGCGGATTATACGATTGTCAGTGAAGATCAAGACAATAAAACCCTCATGGTGTTACATCCTTATCAAGTGCATGCGATTCAAGCCTTGTTTATTGCCGCAAATAAACATCAATCAGGGTATGTGTGGCATGCGACTGGTTCAGGAAAGACGTTGACTAGTTTTGTATCTACTAAGCTTTTAGCACGAAAATCGGGGATCGATCGAACGATCATGTTAGTGGACCGCAAAGATTTAGATAATCAGACCACCACAGAGTTTACGAAATTTGCTTCGGAATTTAATACGGGGATTTCTTCTGGGAATGCCAAAGCGAATAGCTTGATTGTTGGAACGGGAAGTGCCAAAGAATTAAGTGAAACCCTGTTGGCAGATGCCAATGCTAATGTTGTGATTATTACAACTCGTCAAAAGCTGGATGCGGCGTTGAAATATGCAAAGAAACAAGAAGAGAAAAAAGGAACCAATCGCTTCCAAAAATTAATGGGGCAACATATCGTGTTTATAGTCGATGAGTGTCATCGAGCGTTAAGTGCTGAAAATATGGAAGAAATCAAAAAAATGTTTCCGAAATCCACTTGGTTTGGCTTTACAGGCACACCGATTTTCCCTGAGAATCGGAAACAAGCCAAAGGACAATTGGCACGTACGACCCATGATCAGTATGGAGAGGTCTTGCACACCTATACCATCAAGAATGCGCTAGAAGATGGCTCTGTCTTAGGATTTCAAGTAGAGCATGAAAACACCGTGGAGCCGACTTCATTAGAGAATAAAATCTATCGGAAATTAAAAGAAGTAGAAACATATGCAGAGTATTCATCGGAACAAATCAATCGTATGATCGATCAAATGGAGCCTGTCAAAAAAGAAAGTTATTTGGACCCTGCTGTTTTTGAAGCAGATGAACATATCCAAAAAGTCATTCATAAAATGTTCCGTCCAGATAATGCCTATACAAAATTTGATTTTCGAAATGGCCGTCCAACGAAATCTGCAATCTTAACCACGAGTTCCATTGACATGGCCAAAAAGTATTATCGGGCCATCAAAGAGATGACGAAAGAGCCTGGTTGGTTAACAAAAGAGTTTCCTAATAAGCCCATTCGTGAAGGAAGAACGATGGAGGATCCTGATTTTCCACGAATCGCTATTACCTATTCATTAGAAGAAAATAACCAAGATTCAAGTGCCCAACAAGAAGAAATGCAAAAAATTATTGAGGAATATAATCAGTATTTTGATACTGCCTGGTCATTAGCCGACATTGAACGTTATAACGGAGACATCAATAATCGTTTGGCACGAAAAAGAGCGGAATTCAAACAATTTGGTAAACAAATCGATTTAGTGATTGTAGTGGATCGTCTATTAACAGGTTTTGACGCGCCTACGATTCAAACCCTATTTGTGGATCGTAATCTAGAGTATGCAGGATTGATCCAAGCTTTTTCACGTACGAACCGTACGTATCCTGAAAAGAAAAAAGGATTGATTGTGACGTTTCGTAAGCCAGCGACAATGGAGAAGAATGTCGAGGATGCGACAAAACTGTATTCAGAAGCAAAAGAAGAATCGGGTTTGATTTATCCAAGTTATCAGGAATCCAAAAAAAGATTCAAGCAGGCATATGGTAAGTTAAAAGAGGTTTCATCCATGGAATCCATTGATGAACATACGCCACTTGAAATCCGTATCGAGTACGTCAAAGCATTTCAAGAATTGAATCGTGCGTATGAATCGTTAGTGACTTATGACGATTACAATGATGACATGGTGAAATCTCCAACTTTGAACAATCAAATTCAACTTTTGGAAGAACAAATTGGCGTGTACGAGACCGTGAAGGGTTCATTAATAGAGGAAGAACCAGAAAAAGAAGGAGAAGATTTTTCAACGATCGAATTTTATAGTGAAAATACCACGAAGTTGTATGATATTGATTCAACTTATATTGATCAATTACTAGGAACTTATGCTGCAAATAGTTCAGATGCACGAGAAGAAATTGAAAAAGCTTTGGCTAAATTGAATAAAACAGAAGGAGTCAAAGAAGTTTACCGACAAATTTTAAATGCATTTGATGTGGGGACTTTAGATGGTAATGAAGATATCTTTGTCATTAAACGTCGCTATTTTACACAAGCAAGTGATGATTTGATTCATGCCTTTTCCAATGAGTGGTTTGTTTCTGAGAAAGAATTACATGCTTCTAATCTGCAATATCTACCAGGTGAAGATCCAATTCCTAATATGAAAGTAATTATCAACAGTAAGGATTACGAAGGATATAAAGCCAAACATCCAGAAGCCAAGCCATTTAAATACCCACAAGAAATGAAGCGAGCCTGGCGTAAAATGTTAGATGATGAGTTGATTCCACTTGAGAATGAATTGAGGTAAACGAGAAAATTGAAGAAATTGTATGATAAACATGTTAATAAATGATGCTCGAAATAAAATTTGGTTTTATTTTTACATTGATACGGTAAATAGAATTTGAAAGTAGAAGAAAATATGAACAACAATGAAACAAAAAAAACATATGAACTAAGAATAACTGCTGATGAGATTAAATCAACAGACCCAACATTTACTATGAAGAATCTAAGCTTAGGGGATAATTATCAACCAAAAGATGCTTACTTCCGTACGGCAGAAGGCGAAATAACTAGAAGAAACTACGGTAAAAATGAACGGAAAATTTCAAATCAAACATTACCGCGATTAGCTATTCAAATGTTTGAACAATCGATTGTTTCTCTACCAGAAAGCGAAAGAGCAACATTTCCTGTGTGTCGATATCACTCAGGAGATGAGATAATACGAGGGATTTTTCCAGATGTTGACAGTTTCAAAAAAAAAAGGAAGTCCATTGAATTTTTGATTTATAAATATAATGAAGACAAGCAGATAGTCATCTATTGTTGGAGTATTTTTTCAACTTTATTATTTGTACAAGAATGTTTGAAACGTTTTGGAACATCTGGGGATGAATTTATTCTTGTCTATAAAGGGAAAGAGAAAAAGGAAATACGAGTAGGAGAGACTCAGACTATGACCAATCATTTGCTGAAATCATATGTTTCACATTTACTCAAATCTAAAAACCTTATTCTACGTGGCGCTCCTGGAACAGGGAAAACATTCCTTGCAAATGAAATGGCAGCTGATGTCGTTTCAAATGGAAGAACTACACAAATCAATGAATTGAGCGAAGATGAAAAGAGCCGAATTGGATTTGTCCAGTTTCATCCTAGCTATGATTATACTGATTTTGTCGAAGGTTTACGTCCAACTACATCCGATGATGGCGTTGTTAGTTTCACCTTGAAAGATGGAAGCTTTAAGAGCTTTGTTGAAAAAGCAAAGAAGACAAAGAAAGTAAATGGACAAGATAATTTTGAAGAAGCTTGGGCTAAATTTTTTGATGCGGTAACGGAAGCTAGTATAGAGGGAGAAGGCTACAACAAACTTAAAACATTGACAGGTAAACCAGTACGCAATCTTCTAGCTTATGAAAGAAATGAAATTCAAGGTGTTTATCCTGCTAAAACCAATACTTATCTAAACCACGACCAAATTTATAATGTCTATCGTGGATTAACTGGTACGCCAAAAGGTGGATTTGATGCTTATCGAAAAGCGATTGTAAAACACTTAAAAGAAGAATTCGGCTTAAAAAACTATACGGCATCAACGGTAGATTCTACGAATAACCAAAACTATGTGTTTATCATTGATGAAATTAATCGGGGCGAAATTTCCAAAATTTTTGGCGAATTATTTTTCTCAATTGATCCAGGGTATCGCGGGCATAAAGAAGGTGTTTATACACAATATGCGAACCTCCATGAAAATCCAGAAGAAAAATTCTATATTCCTAATAATGTTTATATTATTGGGACGATGAACGACATTGACCGTTCTGTTGATACTTTTGATTTTGCTATGCGCCGGCGATTTACTTTCTTAGAAATAAAGGCAGAAGATTCAGCACAAAATATGCTGACTCAAGAGAAAACAAAAGAACTTATGACGCGTTTAAATGAGGCGATCGTTGCCAAAGAAAAAGGTGGATTGTCAACTGATTACCAAATTGGTGCTAGTTACTTTTTAAGTATCGATAATGGTGAGGAGACAATGGAACAATTATGGGATACTAAGTTATATCCATTATTGAAAGACTATTTTCGTGGTGAACATAAGGCGAAAGAAAAATTAGAAATACTAGAAAAGGTATACTCTAATGACGGTGATTTAGATGAAGCTGAAACCTCTACACGATAATCAAGAAATCAATGACTCAGTTGTGCAACATCCAATCATTACGAACTTAGTTAATCGTGACTTAAGTAGTTTAGAGAAAGAAAATTTTATTATCTTTCCGCAACAGTTAAATCAATCCAAGGATCTAAGTGAAGATAACTTGATATTTCAATCAAGAAATGGAAAAATTTGGACTTGTAATGTCGTAGGTATCCTTAGCGATTCAACAGATGAATTAAGAATTCATTCTAGATTCGCTAATCAAATGAAGCATGAAGATTTCTTTTTACGTTATATGCTTCAGCGTGTTTTGAATTACAACGTGATTAATGATCATTTTAGTGCATCTAAAAAGATGACATACTACGATTGGTTGGTATTTCTCTTTCCTTATTATCTGAATGAAGCAATGCGTAAAGGGATATACAAAGAATATGTCAAACGAGAATACAATAATGCCAATATCAAGGGAGCTGTTGATGTTGCAAAACACATCCGTTCGAATGTTCCTTTCGTTGGAAAAGTTGCTTATCGAACACGAGAGTTTAACTATAATAATCACCTAACCCAGCTTATTCGTCATACTATTGAAAAAATCCAAAATGAGTACGATTTCTTACTTAGTGGAGATGAGGATACGAAAGAAAACGTGGCTCTAATCAAACAAACAACACCTGGTTATGCTAGATTAAATCAATTTAATATCCTTCAAGAGAATATCCTTCATCCAGTCAAACATAGTTATTACGAGGAGTATTCGGCTCTTCAACAAATCTGCATCCAAATTTTATCGGAAGAAAAATCAGGATTTGGAAGTGATAAAAATCAAATACATGGAATCATTATCGATGTGTCTTGGCTATGGGAAGAATACATTGGGAAAGTCACTGGTTGGAAACATTATGGCAGAGATAAAGGGTTAGCAACAATGCATTTATTTCAAGAGCCCAACCGGTCCCCACGATATCCAGATTTTACATTTAATAATATACCAATTGATACAAAATACAAAAAACATCTTGATACTAGAAATGACTATAATCAGTTAGTCACATATATTCATATAATGAATTTAGACCAAGCAGATACAATGAAAGGCGGCTTTCTGCAACCTACTTCCGATCCCCTTCCTGCAAATCATGGGTATAAAAAAATAGGCATATTAAGCGGGCTAGGAGGAGAAATATTCACATATCATTTTTTCATTCCGCAAGCTGCGTCAAGTTATTTGGAATTTGTAGAACAGATGAGAGAGGTAGAAGCAGCACTACAAACTACTTTTCAATAAGTAGGAATTATAGAAATTTTACTCAAAAAATCTTCATTCAACAATCTGACTAAATAAGTTGAGAAAACAGAATATACTTCAATATCCAGTGATTTATAAATATCATTCACTCATGATACCCAGCTCCGTATCATAAATGAGGATTTTTTTGACAGTACAATGTTATTGTAATGAGAGATGAGTAATAATGAAATAACACAAAATTAAAAATGCCCTTTGTACCCGTAGTGTTTCAGTAACAGAAAAAATCATTCAAAAAATGGATTTATTGAAAGTCTACAAGAACAAGACTACTGATGAATTCCGCCTAGAATCTAACCTATTCTTTATTTCAAATCAATAAATCATCATTTCGTTAATTTTTTCCCCACGAACGTGGGACAAAAGTAAGAAACACTTTTGACTCATTCTTTAAAAAAGAATAAACGGTGGGAGCAGAAGCAACTCCTTCTTATTTCTCGGATTTAAACGCTTCTGTCCGATCCTCTTTAATAGTTTGAATTTTTAGAAAGTTTATCTTTTATTTCTATTTTAGAGATGTTAAAATGATGGTTAAACTATATAGGGGTGATTATTTGTTAGATAAGTTTTTGGATATGTCTTTAGTTCAACGAATTAGTTGCGGTATCATAGTTGGTATTATAGTTGGTATTTTTTTACCCTCATGGACGTTTATCACCATATTGGGGACTGTATTTGTCAGTTGCTTAAAAGCCATTGCTCCTCTCTTGGTATTTTTTCTGACGGCAGCTTCGATTGCAAAACATAAAGTTGGGAATGAAACCTATGTCAAACCTATTTTATTTTTATACTTAGGTGGAACGTTCCTCTCTGCGTTAGTTGCAGTAGTCGTTAGTTCGATTTTTACGATCCCAATCACTTTGCAAGAACAGGTCTCTGAAAAGGCGCCACAAAATATCGGCAGTGTCTTATCTACGATGTTGACTAACGTGACACAAAACCCGATCCAAGCAATCATTGAATCAAATTATTTAGGCGTTTTGTTCTGGGCCGTCTTGTTAGGGCTGGCTTTGCGTAGTCGTACGGAAACAACTAAAGAAGTCGTGGATCAAGTTTCTGTAGCCTTGTCACACGTAGTGCAGCTGATCATTGCGTTTGCACCGATCGGTATCCTAGGATTAGTTTATCAATCGATCTCAACGACAGGGTTGTCTGGCTTAGCAGAATATCTTCAACTAGTTCTGGTATTAGTAGGAACCATGTTATTTGTCGCTTTAGTTGTTTATCCGCTCCTGACTTTCTTATTTATCAAAGAAAATCCCTATCCATTGATTTTCTTTTGCTTAAAAGAAAGTGCGGTTCCCGCCTTCTTTACACGTAGTTCAGCAGCCAACATTCCTATCAATATGATGTTAGCCGAACGATTGAAATTAACGAAGGAATCCTATGCGATCTCGATTCCGTTGGGAGCGACCATCAATATGGGGGGCGCTGCTGTAACGATTACCGTGATGACATTGACGACGGTACAAACATTAGGGATCGAAGCGTCCTTTGCTTCAAAATTGATCCTTAGTCTGTTGGCAGCCATTGCTGCTTGTGGAGCTTCAGGCGTTGCGGGAGGTTCGTTGCTATTGATTCCTTTGGCTTGCAGCTTGTTTGGTATTTCGAATGAGATTGCGATGCAAGTTGTAGGGATAGGATTTATTATCGGTGTGATCCAAGATTCGGTAGAAACAGCTTTGAACTCTTCTAGTGATCTGTTATTCACAGCGATTGGGGAATTAAGCGCGCGGAAACGTAACGGAGAAGCAATCTCCTTAAAAGATTCCTTAAGTGAATCAAACTGATTGCGAATGGGTGATCATTTTTCGATGATTGGTTTTCTGAAGTGATGATTGACCGAAAATAAAAAGCTTTTATCCTAACTTCAAGTATAGGATAAAGGTTTTTTTATTTTGAATTTATGTAGAATCAAAATGAGCGTGGGATAAAAGTAAGAAACACTTTTGTCTCATTCTTTAAAAATGAATAAACGGCGGGGGTAGAAGCAACTCCTTCTTAAATAAGCCGAAATTCACAAAAATTTGAAAAATAATTTTCGTGAATTTCGGCTTATTTCTCAGAGTGAAGCACTTCTGCCCCAGCCTTATTTTGGTTCGTTTTTTCTTTTATAGGGAAGAAAAAACGAACTGTTTTTTTTTTGAGAGAAGGCTATTTTTTTATGTGTCAAACGCTCTTGGCACAGAAAATAAGAATAAATTCCCATTAGAGCACGCTTTTTGTTTTTTCACTATAAAAAAGTGAACCCAGTTTATATTGTCAAGTAAGGCGGAGGAACTTATAGTATAGACGTGCACAAGTAATAAATGAAATAGAGGCGAAATAAGTGTTAAGTAAAGTAATCAAAGATGAATATATTCAACTAGATGTTCAGGCAAATAACTTTGAAGAAGCAATAAGAAAAGCTTTGCAACCTTTCTTAGAAGCAGATGTAGTAACTGAAAAATATGTCGAAACAATTTTGAAGATTTACGAAGAGACCGGTCCATATATCGTTATTACTGAAAATATTGCTTTACCTCATGCAACGGTGGAAAGTGGAGCAAAAGATGTAGCTATTGGATTTATGCGATTGAAGACCCCAGTTACTTCAGGTCATCGCACCAATGATCCAGTTAAATATCTTTTTCCATTAAGCGCCAAGAATAACCAAGCGCATATTGAATTGCTATCAGAATTGGCAAATTTATTAGGAAATCCAGATTTTCTAAAATTTATCAAAGTCGTTTCATCTAGAGAAGAATTTAAAAACTATATTGAAAAAGCAGAAGGAGAGAATAAATATGAATAGTCATAAAGCTTTAGTAGCTTGCCGTGCAGGAGTAGGATCAAGTTTGATGCTAAAGATCAAAGTCAATGAAGTTGTTAAAGAAAATAACTTTCCGTTAGAAGTAGAACATTCATCTTTAGATGGTGTGCCAGGTTTTCAAGGAGATATGATCATTACTTTGCCTGATGTAGCGAATGAATTAATAGAAAAAAATTTACCACAGAAGATTGTTGGCATTGCGAATATTGTGGATAAGAATGAAATTAAGATAAAACTTGAAGAAGCATTTATTGAGTTAGAAAAACAGTAGTTAGAAAGGAAGGCTGAAAATGGATTTTATTATTAGCTTCTTAAGTACGCCCGCAGTACTATTAGGGCTTGTGGCTATGATAGGCTTATTAGCACAAAAAAAGTCTGGAACAGAAGTCTTGACTGGAACCTCTAAGACAATTATTGGCTTTTTGATCTTTAATGCAGGTGGCACGATCATGACAGGGGCTTTGCAGAACTTCAATACGTTGTTCCAAACCGGATTTCATATCAAGGGAGTTGTTGCTTCTCCTGAAGCAGCGACAGCATTAGCGCAGACAGAATTTGCGTTTGTTACGAGTAGTACGCTGATTTTGGGATTTATCATGAACTTAGTAATTGCTAGGATTACTCCTTTCAAAAATATCTTTTTTACGACTGGTCATAGTTTGTTCTTTGCGTGTGTGTTATCTTTGATTTTGAAAGCGCATAACTTCTCGGATGTAGCCGCAATTATCGTTGGTGGATTATTACTTGGCTTCTTCTCCGCAGTATTGCCTCAATTATGTCAGCCCTTCATGCGTAAGATTACAGGAAGTGATGCAACTGCTATTGGCCATTTTAATATGGTTGGCTATGCACTGTCTGGTTATATTGGCAAGCTATTTAGTAAATATAAAGACCGCACAACCGAAGACATCATTGGCTGAGTGGCAAATTGGTCGATCCTTCCCGCGGCAGCTTGAGCCGCTACGACATCTGTTCCCAAACTATTTAGAGCAGACTGCAATACCACCGCTCCAATAGCGATGATGGATGATTGGAAAGCCATAGGCAAGCCCGCATTCAAATGAGTGAAAATAGTGTCTTTATCTATTTTGAAATCACTTTTAGAGACTTGCAGCAACGGGATTTTCCGTTTGATATAGATGACACACATCAAACTTGCGGAAATTTGCGCGATAACTGTCGCATACCCAGCCCCAGCGATCCCCATGTGGAAATTGATAATAAACACCAAATCCAAAATCACATTGATGATCACAGCGAAAATCAAAAAGAACAAAGGTGTTCGGCTATCTCCTAGCGCTCGAATCATATTTGAAAGAAGATTGAACGCCATTGAGGCAAACATACCGCCTAAGATCACGGAGATAAATTCCTGTGCTTGTTGGATAATATCCGGCGGTGTCTGCATCAGCAATAATAACGGACGTAAAAATACTAAACTCAAAACAGTCAAAATAGCAGTTACTGTGAAACTAATTATAGTAGCAACAGCAAAACTTTTCTTTACACCGCGAAAATCCTGAGCGCCGAAACGTTGCGCCGTGATGATAGATAATCCAGCGGTCAAACCTTGAGCAAAACCAATGATCAAAAATGTGATACTTCCTGTCGCGCCGACTGCTGCCAATGCCTCTTTACCGATCGTTTGCCCAACAATGATCATATCTACCATATTATAGAACTGTTGGAAAATATTCCCCACGAGTAATGGAATGGTAAATAAAAAAATCAACTTTGCTGGGGTGCCTGTAGTTAGGTCTCTCATGATAACTCCTCAATTTTTTTCAGAATATTTGCAAATTACATATTACCATAGTTTAATAGAACCACAAATAGCTGATTTATACAAAAAATACAGCAAAAAAAGAGCAATTTGTTAATGCTTACAAAAAAGATGCTTGATAGCATAAACTCAGTTCTTTAGATTTTTTAAAATCAATTGGTACAGCTTTAAGAAAATTTTATGAAAAAGATGAAAAAGATGTCAACTGCAAATGACATTTCTCAAAGAAACTGGGATAATAAAGGAAGAGAGGTGGAAGACATATGGATGTAGTACTGATGCGGCACGGGGAAAGTGAAGCAAATTTTGAAAATTATTGGACGGGATGGCTGGATGTTTCTCTGACAGAAAAAGGACAGGAACAGGCTCGTAAGGCAGGGGAAAAAATCAAAAACGCGCAGATCGAGTTTGACGCTGCATTTACGTCAGTATTGAAGCGGGCATCATTGACTTGCCAGATTATCTTAGAAGAAAGCGATCAGTTACGGATACCGACATTTAAAACCTGGCGTCTGAACGAGCGGCATTATGGCGCTTTAGTAGGGAAAAATAAGGATGAAATGGCACGAGAATTCGGGCAGATCAAGTCAAACGCTGGCGTCGAGATTATTATGAAATGCCTCCATTAGTAGAAGAAAACCATTTTGATCGCCGTTACGCACAATTGGCAGATCAAGACACTCCTCATGAAGAAAATCTGCAAATGACGGTCCAGCGGGTCGCGCCATTATGGCAAGACGAGATCGCGCCGCTGTTGGGTTCGGGTAAGAATGTTTTGATTACCGGACATGGCAACAGTCTGCGGGCACTGGTGAAATATTTGGAGGATGTACCGGAAGACCAAATGGATACCATTGATATTCCCAATGCGCAGCCGATCCACTACCGCTTTGATAAGAACTTGCAGATCGTCAATAAATCGATCCTCTAAAGACGAATATTGGCTGAAGGAAATAGCCCTTTGTTTCAGAATTTTTCATAAAACTATCATAAATTATGGTATACTATTGAAAAAAATGGAGGAATAAGAATAATGAAAGCTATTTTAACGGTGGTCGGGAAGGACAAGGTTGGGATCATTGCCGGTGTCAGCCAGAAGTTGGCAGAATTGAATATCAATATTCTAGATGTATCTCAAACGATCATGGAAGATTATTTTACCATGATGATGATGTTGCAAATGCAACCAGAGGCTGATTTAGAAGCGATCAAGCAAGCATTGAGTCAAGTTGAAAACACGTTGGGCGTCAAAATCAACATTCAAAATGAAGAGATCTTCAATGCGATGCATAAACTATAATTCGGAGGGAAATGATGGAAACAAAACAAATTCTTGAAACGATCCGGATGGTAGAAGAAGAAAATCTTGATATCCGGACGATCACAATGGGTATTTCATTGTTGGACTGTATCGATGCCAGCACAGAAAAGACTTGTCAAAATATCTATAATAAAATCACCAGCAAAGCGAAAAATCTTGTAAAAGTCGGTGACGAGATCGCCAGTGAATTTGGGATCCCCATCATCAACAAGCGGATCTCGGTAACGCCGATCGCAATCGTTGCTTCCGCAAGCGGCGGGCAAGACTGTGTTGCTTTTGCGCGAGTTTTGGACAAAGCCGCAAAAGTGGTGGGGATCAATTTTATCGGCGGGTATAGCGCATTAGTTGAAAAAGGCTATCAAGGAGCGGACCTGTCCTTGATCCAATCGATTCCGGAAGCCTTGGCAGAAACAGAATTTGTCTGTTCTTCTGTCAATATTGGTTCGACACGGGCAGGGATCAATATGGACGCTGTCAAATTGATGGGTGAAACCATCAAACAAACCGCCGAAGCTTCAGATATGGGCTGTGCGAAGTTGGTAGTCTTTGCGAATGCGGTGGAAGACAATCCTTTCATGGCGGGAGCATTCCACGGGGTCGGTGAAGCAGATTGCGAGATCAATGTCGGTGTCAGCGGACCGGGCGTAGTAAAACGCGCTCTGGAAAAGGTCAAAGGCGAATCTTTCGATGTGGTTGCTGAAACAGTTAAGAAGACGGCATTTAAAATCACGCGGATGGGACAATTAGTCGGTCAAATCGCTTCTGAGCGATTGCACGTACCCTTTGGTATTGTGGATCTGTCATTAGCTCCTACTCCGGCAGTTGGTGATAGTGTCGCGTTGATCTTGGAAGAAATGGGCTTGGAATCTGTCGGCACACACGGTACAACTGCCGCACTGGCTTTATTGAACGATGCTGTGAAAAAAGGCGGCGTGATGGCCTGCAACCATGTGGGAGGCTTATCAGGCGCATTCATTCCGGTTTCTGAAGATGCAGGTATGATCAAAGCCGTAGAAGAAGGCTATCTGAATCTGGAGAAATTAGAAGCGATGACCGCCATTTGTTCAGTGGGTCTGGACATGATCGCGATCCCAGGAGATACACCAGCGGAGACGATTGCGGCGATGATCGCTGATGAAGCTGCGATCGGTGTCATCAATCATAAAACAACGGCGGTGCGGATCATCCCCGCTAAAGATAAAAAAGTCGGCGATTCTGTCGAATTCGGCGGTTTGCTGGGGACTGCTCCAGTCATGCGGACGAATTCGGCGAAATCGACGGACTTTATCCAACGAGGCGGGCGGATCCCGGCACCAATCCATTCATTTAAAAATTAGGAAGATAGTGAGAAAATAATGTTTGATTCATATATAGGGGATTTTGACGGGACGTTGTTCGATACGTATCCGATCATGCTTGACAGCATGATGAAAGCTTTAGAAGATCGGCAAGTAGTTGCTGATCCAAAAGCTGTTTATCGATTATTGAAAGAAAAATCTTCAAAAGCATTGACTGAAAAATATCATTTGGACTTTCGAGAATTCTCAGATGATTTCCATCAATACGAAACGCTTGATACACGCCAACCTGTCACATTTGATCATGTGTATGACACATTGACGCAATTGAAACAACAAGGATCTAAACATTATATCTTGACTCATCGTACGATCGCTTCGACTCGCGAATTGTTAGTAAAAGAAGGAATGTTAGAATTTTTTGAAGAAAACGCTAGGCGCCTGGCACTCATCTTCCTCCCTCCCTACAGCCCTCAGTTGAACCTAATGGAAGGCGTTTGGAAGTGGCTCAAGGAATCGGTCATCAACAATGTTTTTTTTGACCACGTCCAGAAAATCAAACAGTCGGTCCGCGGTTTCTTAGCCGATGTAAACGAGCGTCCCCTTGAGGTGATTGACCGACTGTGCGTGCGGATGTAAAGTATTTAATTCAACCTATATAGCTAAACGATCAAAGATTCCTTGATCTGGTTTCCTATGTTAGAAACGGATCAGGGGGTCTTTTGCTTTTGAAAGAGGTCTTGTTGAAAAAAAAAACCTCTGTTTACCTTTTGAGTAACAAAAGATAAACAGAGGCACCCACCTTGTCAAACCAGCACGTGGTCGTTAATTGAAAAATATAAGTTGTACGCTTGTAACTGAACAGCAGTCATTAAACTGGTCCCTGCCAGACCCCATTGGTGTACATATAAGCCTGTACCTGCTTTGTGCTCGCTTTTGACTCCCACCCAGCTGTTTTATAAATCAACAAGCCAATTTGTTTGTTGAATCTGCCCGTCTAATTCACGCAAGGCTTTTGCGGTGTGATTCAAACGGTCGGTAATTTGCTTGGTATCGATCGTTCGGATCATACGAATCTCATTACGTCCCATCCGTGGAGCAACCTTGGCTGCTTCCAATGTTGCCGTTAGCATCGCATGCGAACGCCTTAAAGCTTCCCGTTTCTCTAATGCAGCAGCAATCGTTTCTTGTTCACCGATTTTGGCGACCGCATTTCGCTGATTGATTGCAATGACCAACTGGGCAAATTCTTGGTTTGTTGTTTCATAATCCAGCAGTAAGTCGTCGATGCTGCGGTCTAACGTATCGCCTTCTTGGATCACGGCACTACTGGCAATCTCTTCTCGTAACAGAGTGAGTTTGGATTCAAGATCTCTTCGTAGTAATAATGCTTCAGCAAGTTTCATTGATTTCATCCTTTCGAGCAAGGTTTCTTTTCTTTATCTTAGAAAAAAAACACTAAGCTGGCAAGTATTTGCCCTCCAAAAAGTCTCGAAGCCATTATTGAAAAGATTGAAAATTCTAAAAACTGTTTGACTTGAAAAACGAGGAAAGGTTAAAAAAAACTAAAATAGCACCATGAAAAAAAAGGGCCTGCCAGCGGGGACTGGCAGGCAAGGAGTAAAATGAAAAAGTTAGGGTTTGTTGGTATGAATAAACTATACCGCCCAAATGTGAAAAAAGAGTGACTAAAAAGGAACGTTTTTGTTATGATCCGTAGACCAAATCAAGGTTTTTTTCATTGAAGGTGTCTCCATGCTCCAAATCACCATATTTGAACCCCCGGTTGAACCATTCAACTCGTTGTTTTGAAGTCCCATGAGTAAAACTATCTGGTACGACATATCCTTGGTATTCCTTTTGTAACGTATCATCACCGATGGCATTAGCAGCTGTGATAGCCTCTTCGATATCATCAGCTTCTAAAATCGGTTGGCCGTTATAAGTTTTTCCTTGTAGATACTTGGCAAATGTACCGGCTAAATAATCCGCTTGTAGTTCCAAACGAACACTATATTGATTGTATTCTTTTTCAGAAACCTGTTGGCGGATCTTATCGAGTTGCTGTGTAATACCAAGTTCGTTTTGTACGTGATGACCAACTTCATGAGCAATGACATAGGCCATAGCAAAATCTCCGCTGGCCCCATACTTTTGAGAAAGTTCTGTTGCAAAGCTGACATCCAGATAAACATTTTGATCGGCAGGGCAATAAAAGGGACCAACTTGAGAAGTTGCATTCCCACAAGCCGATTGAACACTTCCTGTAAATAAAACCAGTTTAGGAACTTGATACGTAGTCTGTTCTGCTTCAAAAACACCATTCCAATAATCTTCCAAATGGCCGAAGACGATAGCGGAGAATTCTTTTTCCTCTGTATACTCGTCTGAAGCCACATTTTCTGTTTGATAATTAGCGGCTTGTCCGCCTCCCAAAATATCTGTGACGGAGTTTAAATCACCTCCACTGAATAGAAAAAAGATGACTGCGATAACAATCGTACCGATACCACCGCCGGCCATTATTTTTCCTCCTGAACCTGCGGAACGACCAGAGCGGTCTTCCACATTGGAACTTTGTCTACCCCCACGCCATTTCATTTTGTTTCCTCCTCATTTGACTGTTTACATTTATTATAAGAGAAAACGAGGAAGATGAGAAAAGTTTGGCTTGCTTGAAGCGATTTTGCGGAACAAACGACCGATATTGCTATCAAGGGAAAGGGTGTGCACACCTTTTAATCATTTTTTAATCTAACAATTGGTCTTCATATTTGTTAAGGTATCACTAGAATAAAGGTAGAGGGTGAGCAAATGAAAAACAATTATTCTTTGATCGAAGACCGACGCATGCAAATTTTTAAGCGGCTGATCAATGAGGAGCACTTGAGTTACCAGCAACTTTCTGATGAGTATTATGTTTCTAGGAGCAGTATCGCCAAGGATATCGCTTATCTAAAAACACTGTTTGTCAAAGAAAATTTACTGTTGCGTTTTGATAATTCAGGCACTTATTTTCAAGGAAGCGAGTCACAAATCTAACGAATGTTGAAGCGATTCATTCTCCTTACTATGGAGCATGGGGAGAACCTTTCTGTACTGACAAATGTGTCATTATTTGAAAAGATAAATGCGGCTTTTCGCCATTCGATCACCGAAAAGCAAATGGAGATCCCAGAAAGCTACATCCAAAGCATCGTTGTTTCGATCTTGCTGATTGTCGAGCGCTCGAATCAGGCAAATCAGTTGGATATAGAAGAGGAGCGCCAATTTGGAAAATTGTTTTTGGAATTTGACAAGTATCCGTTGATTTATGAATTGTTGAAAGAAATTGAAGAACAAGAAATCTACCATTTTTCATCGAAAGAAGTTCAGTACCTAACCTATCTCATTGTAGGTAGTGGCTTACGTTTTTTTATGAAGAACGAATCGATTCCGTTCTCTTTTCGAGGGAAAGTCAGAAATCTGATTCAGAAAGTCAGTGAAGGCATCCAGATCGATTTGACACAGGATAGTCGCTTAGAAGAAGATTTGACGATTCATTTGTACCAGCTGTTTTTACGCATTGAGGCCCAAACTACTGTAGTCAATCCATTGCTAGATGAGATCAAACAGCATTATCCGGCGTTGTATGGGGTCGTTTGGTTCTCTTTGAACGACTTTCTAAAGGCCTACCATATTGGAATATCTGAGGATGAAATCGGGTTTGTTTCGATTCACTTTCAAGCTGCAGTAGAACGGATGCGGCAATTGAATAAAATCGTCTTTGTTTGTCCGAACGGTGTTGGCACCAGTTCATTTATTTCTACCAAGATTCGTCGAATATTGCCTAATGTCGATAGTATTGAAACCGCTTCTGTCGCTAAGTTCAAAGAGATGGATATTTCTGCCATCGATTTCATTATTTCCACGATCGATTTACCTGATGTTTCCAAACCAGTCGTCCGCATCTCGCCGATGGTGACCAATCGAGACATAAAGCGGATCATGAATCACTATATCGATTTGATTATTGATAATGAACCGATTGCGGATAAGGTGAAAATCCTGCAAGATACACGGATGTTGATTGCACCGAAGATTTATTTTGAACGATTTGAGACCAAAGAACAAGCACTGGATTTTCTGATCAGTCAAAATGACTTTTCGTCGGAAAATCAGCGTACGGACTTTCAGCGTTCCGTTTTAGAACGAGAAGCATTGCAGTCGACCTATTTAGATAACGGTTTTGCCATACCTCATGGCAATCCTGAGTTTGTTTCAAAAACGACCTTTTCTGTATTGATTTTGGATCGTCCTGTTGATTGGGGCAACCAAAAAGTCGATATCATCGTGTTACTAATGATACGAGAAGATGAGGCCCAAGAAGTAGAACCTGTCATGAAGTTGATCATGCAAGGGATCGAAGACAAAGAATGGTTCATTTCAAAAATGTTGGAGGTAAAATCATGATCAATTTAAAAAAATTACTGCCTGAGGATCATATCGAGACCACGAATCAAATCCTCACTTGGCAAGAAGCAGTTCAATTGGCGAGTCAGCCGCAATTAAATGAAAAAGCCATCGATCAACAATATGTCACTAATATGATCCATAGCGTTGAGGAGAACGGCCCGTATATGGTATTGGCTGATTACTTTGCATTGATGCATGCTCGTCCGGGGGAAGGTGTCTTTCATCAAGGGATGAGTTTGCTAGTGACTAAAAACGAAATCGATTTAGCTGGCAAGCCGGTCCGTATTTTCCTTGTTTTAGCTGCAAAAGACAGTCAAAGTCATTTGGAAAGTTTACAGGAAATCATGGAAGTGTTTATGGATTAGGAAAAGTACCAACTTATTCTGAATGGTGACAAAGAACAGATTTGCCAATTATTCCAATAGGAGGAAAAGAAGATGAAAATTTTAGCTGTGTGTGGATTTGGTGTTGGAAGTTCAATGGTGTTAAAGATGACGATCGATAAGGTGATTAAGGAGCTGGGGCTGAAGGCGACTGCTGAGAATATGGATTTGTCTACTGCAAAAGCCACTCCTGCAGATGTTTATTTTACAAGCCACGAATTATTGAATGATTTGCAAGCTTCCGTCAAAGCACCTGTCTATCCCATCAAAAAATATATGGATGTCGCTGAAGTCAAAATGCAAATGGAAAAGTTTTTAGCTGAAAGAGAGGGATAATCATGAGTTTTGTCACAGATCATATTTTAAAGAATCCGCCAGTATTGCTCGGACTGATTGCAATGATCGGGTTGATCGTGCAACGAAAAACTTTTGCCGAAGTGGTGAAAGGCTCGTTGACAGCAGTCTTTGGGATGGTAGCATTGACCGCAGGGGTCAATATGCTGACGGGAACGATCGCACCAATCAACACAGCGGTTCAGACACAGTTGGGGGTTCAAGTAGCCGATGGCCTTTCTGATGTGACCTTCACAGCAGAATACGGGGGAACTGTTGGGTTAGCCATGTTTTTGGATTGATATTGCACTTATTGATTGCTCGTTTTACACCAGTTAAGACGATTTTCTTGACGGGTCATATGTTATGGTGGTTCCCATTTGTGATCGTTGCTGGTGGGGTTGAAGGTGGAATGTCGGGGATTCCATTATTGATTTTAGGAGCTGTTTTATCTGCTTGTTATTGGTCATTTATGCCTTGGATCATGCGGAAATATGTGTGAGATGCCACTGGCGATGATTCGTTCTTGATTGGACATCCTACAGGGATCTTATCGATGGTGTCCGGCTTCGTGGCAAAACGAGTAGGAAACAAAGAAAAATCGACAGAAGATTTAAAAGTGCCAGAAAACCTGTCCTTTTTCCGTGAGATTTCCATTACAGGTGCCTTGGTGATGTTTTTGATGAATATTGTTGTAGGAATTATCGCACCAGTTCTTGTCCCAGAAGGTGGGAATCTGGTCATGTTTGCTGTTCAAGCAGGCTTGAACTTTGGCGCAGGACTCTTGATCATGCTTTATGAGGTCCGCCTATTGATCAACCAAATTATTCCAGCTTTCCAAGGGATTGCCGAAAAAGTCGTCCCTGGAGCCAAACCAGCTTTTGATGTACCGATCCTATTCAATTATCGTCCGAATGCCGTGATTATTGGCTTTATCGTAGCTATGATCACCTCAACGATCCTTGTGATCATTGTCAATACGACGAATGTTTTTGGAATCTTGATCGTACCATTAGTTATCACCAGTTTCTTTGAATGTGGCGGCGCAGCAGTTATTGGAGAAGGACAAGGCGGCTTGCGTGGCGCAGTCATTGGTACCATTGCCGCATCATTTGTGATGGACTTGTTAGTTGGTGTATCTGCCGTTCTATTCAGCACAACGATTCAAAACTGGATTCTGATCTTTGGTGGCAATGACTTATCACTTTGGGGAATCATTGGTCGTGGTCTCGGCAGTCTATTTTGGGGAATTTAATATGTATCAATATGTTGATAAAATTCATGCATTACTATAAACCGTTGAAAAAAAGGAACAGCATGCAATCGATGAGGCAATTCGTCTCTTGACTACAGCAAATCTAGAAAAGCATTCGATTTATATTTTTGGGGTTAGTCATGCGGGGATCTTGGCAGAAGAAATGTATTATCGCGCGGGAGGGATGATGACGATCAATGCGATCTTTGGGCGAGAACTGATGTCGGATCGCAGTCCCATCACCTTTACTAGCAAAATGGAACGACTAGAAGGCTACGGCACCGCATTAGCGGAAATCCAACTGTTCAAAGAAGGAGACGTGCTGATTTTACACTCAGTTTCAGGTCGTAATCCCGTCATAATCGATTTAGCACTAGCGGCAAAAGAAAAAGGCGTCAAAATTATCGCTTTAACAAACAAAACGTATTCGCAATCAGTCACTAGCCGGCATTCTTCGGGCCTTCGTCTGTTTGAAGTCGCTGATCTTGTAATCGATAATCATGGGGAAATTGGTGATGCAGGTTGTCAGATTAAGGGGATGGATCAAAAAGTGGGGCCTACTTCAACGGTGATTGGCGCTACGATTCTTAATACCATTATCGTCGAAGTTTGCCAACAATTGAAACAAGCAGGAATCGATTATCCGCCCATCTTTTATTCCGCAAATATGGATGGCGGCGATGAATTGAACCAATCATTGTTTGAACAATACAAAGAAGCCATTCATTATCAGTTGTAACGATGATTGTACAGAAGTTTTAACTCAGAAAAAGAACTGTGAAAAAAGCATAATCCAAATGAAAACTGATCGTGTCAGAAGTTTTTACTTCTCATAAAATAGCAGCAAGACTTCAGTAGAGCCTTGCTGCTAGTAGATCTAAGGAATTCAATTGGGGCAAGTCATCTCGCAGTTCTTTTTTTGTGACCATTCCAATTCCTATAATTGATGTGAGCCTATGAAATCCCTCAGGAGCTTTATGCTGTCTCACTTTACTCAAATTCTTCATATTCATTCGGATCTTGACCTTCAATACGTCCATCTTCTTTGTTCAAGCGATTGATTGCATTGATTTCTTCTTCAGTCAATTCAAAGTCAAAAATAGCTAAGTTTTCTCGCTGATGGCTCAGGTTTCGGGATTTTGGTAGTGGTAGAATCCCGCGATCGACGTGCCAGCGTAAGATGACTTGACCCGCAGATTTTTGATATTTATTTGCTAGATCAGTGATGATGGATTCTTTGAGCGCCGCGCTGCCGCGACCTAATGGACTCCATGCTTCAGTAATGATCCCACGTTTTCTGTTTTCTGCTACCATTTGTTCTTGGACCCAGTAAGGATGGATCTCGATTTGATTGATGGCTGGTGTGACACCAGTTGCCTCAATAATGGCATCTAAATGTTCAGGTTCAAAGTTAGATACACCAATAGAACGAATCAAACCTAATTTTTGCGCAGTCACTAACGCCTGCCACGCTTCAATGTACTTGCCGCGTTTAGGCAGTGGCCAGTGGATCAAAAAGGCGTCAAAGTAATCTAATCCCATGCGCGCCAGCGATTCTTGAATACTGGTCAGTGCATCATCATATCCATGATATTTTCCTGGTAATTTTGAGGTGATATAAAACTCAGAACGAGGGACACCGGATCGGCGAATCGCTTTACCGACGATTCCTTCATTGTCATAGTTCGTTGACGAATCAATCAAACGATAGCCATCTGCAATCGCTGCTTGCAACTGGCTTAAGCCTTCGCCACCGCGAATTTGATAGGTACCGATGCCCACGGCTGGGCGCATATTGCCGTCATTTAGTGTAAGTAAAGGTGCTTTCATATAATGATTCCTCCTTTTTCTTATACATTCTACTCTAACGCTTTTTTAGCTTTAAGGTAACCAACTTGCTCAATAAGACAAGAAAAGAGCAATGATTTCTTGTGAATGGAATCATTGCTCTTTTTATTCGTTTCGATCAATTTATTTTTCAGGTGGCGTGCCATACATTTTTGGTGTGACAGGATCTAGTTTTGGCGCTTTGCCTTCAACTTTAGGTGTAGAAAGCCATTGGTATTCACCTTCACCATCAAGTGCTTTTCCTTTTGCCCAAGAGCCTTCTTTACTTTGATCTCCTTCAGAGAAATTGTAAAAGTCATAGGCGATGTCTAACCGTTCTTCATTACGAGGGAAAGTGCTCGGTACTAAGATTGTACCCTCTTTTTCTTCAAGTTCTTTGACAGCTTGTGCCCAAAGGTTTTGGTGATAGCTGTCCCGAGCTAATAGCACGGATAAGAGGTCTTTAACTCCACGGTCATTAATCATTTCATAGATTCGAGCGACTTGTAATCGTCCTTGTGATTCTGCATTTAAATTGGCACGGAAGTCTGCCAGTAAATTACCGCTGGCAATGATATAAGCGCCACTCCATGGATTACCGACACTGTCAGCTGGACGTGGTCCTAAGCCAGCAACGATCGCATGTTGTGGATTCATTCCAGAGATAATTGCGCCAATTGCTGGGTCTTTTTTCATTGCGGCTTCTTGATCTTCTACCGGTGCACCTTCTAATAAACGAGCAACCATTGTAGCAAGCATTTCAACGTGTACAATTTCTTCTGTCGCAATGTCCATCAACATATCTTTGTACTTTTCTTCTCCACGGCAGCTCCAACCTTGGAAGAGATACTGCATTGCTACACTCATTTCGCCATACTGGCCACCGATCAATTCTTGAAGATACTTCGCAATTAATGGATTTGGTTTGTCTGGTTTTGCTTCGAACTGTAGTTCTTTCTGATGTAGAAACATAGTTGTCCTCCTCTAAAATGATTTTTATTGGGCCCAAAAATATTCTCTCACGTTTATTTAGAATGGTCTGATCAAACGCTTGCTTTATTTCCGTATTAATAAAAACCATTGAAATAGCGCTTTTTCTTGACAAAAAGCAGTCACCATTAGATAGTTGAAGAGAAGTGAAGGAGTTAAAGGAGAGAGGCAAAATGTATTCGTACTATAAAATCGAAAAGAACCAAATCAGAGAATCATCCGAAGAAGACTATAATTGGTTGGTAGTCAAACATGGAAATGAAGAAGAAAAAAAGAGCTGCTGACACTTTTTGATTTACCGGAAGATATTTTTATTGGCTCCGATGAACCAGAGGAAGTTTCTCGATTAGAACATTTACGAGACACTAAATTAAACAATCCGTTTCTTTATACATTGATCGATCTTTCTTCAAATCATCAAGAACGCATTGAAAAACGCCTTGAACCTGTCACATTTATTCTTTCCAAAGGATTGATGATCACCTATGTCTCTAGAGAATCGAATCTCGTTGAGCGATTGATCGAGAAACATGGAAGTGAGCTTCGACATTTTGAGGATATCATTGCTTTTGCCACATTAATGATCTATACCCACTATATCAATGGGTTGAAAGAGATTAAAAAGCAAATCGACCAATTGGATGCGGCTGCCCGTAAAACAACCGAAAATAATGAACTATTTAATCTGGCAGACACAGAACGAGATATGGTTTATTTGGATCACACGTTGAAAGATCAGAATCTTACAGTGAATCACTTGATGGAACGAAAAGAGTTTTTAGACAAATTAGATAATGAATCGTTAGTTTACGACATTAAACTGCGACAGAAATTTGCCAACAAGCTTGTCACGATCTATCGCGATTTATTGGAAACCATCGGTGGTCTATTCTCGGATATGATGGACAATAATTTGAACCATTTGATGAAATATTTAGATTCAGCAGCATTAGTGGTTGCAGTGCCATCATTGATTGCTGGACTTTGGGGGATCAACACTGGCGGACTGCCTGGGAAGGATAACACGATAGGAACGATTCTAGTTTTTGGGTTAGCTGTCTTAGTAGGCATCCTTACTGCTGTCTATCTTTCAAAGAAAGACTTTTCAAAAACAAAATAAAAAAGCAACTTTGTCTAGCATTGAACGCTGGGCAAAGTTGCTTTTTTTCGTGACTTCACAATCGCGAAGACTGTCCAATAAGCAGAGGGGAGAAGCGAGAAATGAAAAATATTAAGAAGAAAGGCCGGGGTACAATCCGAACAATTTATATTTTACTTTACTCGCTATTGCATACGCTCACTTCTATCGTTGCTTTTTCTCATAATCCTTTTACATAGTGAGGGGAAGCAGGTTTCAAATACAAAAGGCAGAATCAAAGGAATGCCAATTGTTTTGATGTTTCATCAGAAGGATGTAGTGAATGAGGTGTGTACGACAATCAGGTTTCTTTGATTGCTTTTATTCATAGGGAAGATGACGGTTGAAAGCAGACAATGAAAGAAAATCGTACATAGTCTAGGTACCCTTTATCAGAAAATAACTTTTTGCTGATCGAAACGCTTTCAAAGAGCTGCGGCAGTTTTTTTGACCTCTTGCAGTGAGTGTTAACGATTCTAAAAAAGTTGACTTATCCTTAATATAACAACGTTTTAAATTTTTTTGTTTTTTTAAGAGCAAAATTTTTGTGTATTTTTAAGAAGAAGCGTAACATAATATGTGTAATAAATATTTCACAGAAAGAAAGAGAAAATTATGCATTGGTTATGGGTATTAATCGTAGGAGCTATTATCGGTTTGATTGCCGGAGCAATTACAAATAAAGGTGGATCAATGGGATGGATAGCTAACATCGTTGCAGGTTTAGTTGGTTCAGCAATTGGACAAGCATTGTTAGGTAGCTGGGGTCCTCAATTAGCAGGAATGGCTTTGATTCCTTCTATCATTGGTGCGATCATCGTTGTTGCTGTAGTATCATTTTTCTTGGGACGTTCAAGAGGTTAATCGTCAAATATATCAGCAATTTTACCTATTATCTTAAGGAGCAGCTTTTCGCTGCTTCTTTTTTTGTATAGATAAACTGCTTCTATCACTGATCATCGATGTTGTCTAACTGATGTCGCCGAATGCAAGCATTACCTTTGTCAGATTAAAAAATACTCGTTACACTTAATATAGAACGACGAAAGAAAGGATGATCTCAATGAAAAAAATGTACGAAACAGCAATGATCAATCGTGGAGGCCGTGATGGCGAGGTTGAGGCACCAAACGGAAGTATGCACATGAAGATCGACCGCCCAGGAATCCATAGTGAAGGGACAAATCCGGAACAACTTTTTGCGGCTGGATACGCATCTTGCTTCAACGGCGCGGTTCAACACATGCTGGAAGAAAATAATCTTGAGTCTGATTCTGAAGTCAAAGCACGGGTATCTTTATTTCAATTAGAAGATGGGGGCTACCAAATCGGGGTTGTTTTAGAAGTTTCTTTGCCAGGACTTGAGAAGGACCAAGCAGAGAAAATCGCAGAAGAAGCCCACGCATTTTGTCCATACTCTAAAGCAACAAGAGGCAATATTGATGTGGAAGTGACTATAGTAGAATAAGGGATTCTTAATGTTACTATAAATGAGATTATGAAAGATCCTATAAAGAAACGCTAGTAAAAGAAACGCTAGTAAAAGAAACATGTAGTTACGGTAATTAATAGCGGTATATGTACGATTGATCGAATAGAACAAGGAGGCAAAAAAATGACACAGCGGGTAGCAATAATGATTTTAGTGTTGCTGGTCATTGGCCTCCTTGTTTACTATGTCCTAAAGTTTAAGCATTGGAAGCAGCAACGGATACATCAGGATATTGAAAAAAAGTTAAAACGGTATCCTATTGTTCAAGCAGCTTGGGAAAAGGCTGAAGCAAAACAATATAACATTCCTGGATTAACAGAAACAAGAATGGTGGTGCCGGAAACCGGCGAAAATGAGGTTTGTCAATGGATGACGCCGCAAGGGTTGGCTTTTTCTCAAGATTTTGTGTTTATTTCTGCCTACTGCTATGACCATCAGCATCATTCTATTATTCATGTACTGGATAGAGAAACAGGACAGCCGATCAAACTGCTGATTTTACCTAAACGGCCACATGTAGGGGGCTTAGTATATGATACAAAACGGGAACTTTTATGGTTGACAATCACAGGATCTGCTACTGGACGAGTAGCCGCTTTACGTTTGATCGATATCTTAGCAGATACATCTGAAGAGACGGGACAGCCAATCGCTTATTGGCTGACAACTGATCTCTCAGAGATTCCACAAGCATCGTATTTGACTCAAAACAATGATCAACTGGTATCTGGCAACTTCACACTAAAAGGTGAAGGACAGTTGACTTTCTATCTATTGCCGACGATAGCTGAAATGAAAACAGCAATTCGCCGCAAAGACAAAATCCAACCAACCGTGACAATGAGCAGAAAAACATCTGATAAGATTCAAGGTGTGGCTTTTTATGGCCATTATCTCTTAGCCAGTCGTTCTTATGGTCCTTATACCTCGGAACTCTTAGTGTCCGAGCGGGACTCTCCTAGCCGGATCCTAAAACGAATCAAATTTCCACCGTATTTGGAACAAATCGTTGTTGTAGAAGATCGTCTAGCAGTATTGTTTGAAAGTGGCGCCGCAGCGTATCGCGAGAAAGCCAATCCTGTGTTAGCCAATGTTTTATTACTAGACTTAGCAACGTTGCTTCATGCAAATAAGCGTCCCAAAAAGATTGCTGCAACTAAAAAATAGTCGGACAACTCAAGATGATCACTGTTGTTCATAAAGAACGACAAGAAAAATCATCTAGCGATGTTCGACTATGGGTTTATTTAGGAAGTATTTCTACTAAGATTCAATATGGCTATACAGATTCGGCGAAAAAACAAGGCAATGTTAAGTTTTTGAGAATCACAGATATACAAGAGGGACGTGTAAATTGGTCCAGTGTGCCTTACTGTGATATTAGTAATTCTAAACTAGTTGATTTAAGATTGGAAGAAAATGACATTTTGATAGCAAGGACAGGAGGAACTATGGGAAAAAGTTTCTTGGTTAAGGAAATAAGTGAGGAATCTGTTTTTGCTTCTTACTTGATTCGAATTAGGTTAGTTGAGAAATTATTATCAGAATACGTAGACTGCTTCTTAGACTCGCCATTATATTGGAAGTTATTAGAAAAAATTTCTTACGGAACTGGGCAACCAAATGTAAATGGTACAAATTTATCTAAACTACTTATACCATTACCACCTTTAGAAGAACAACAACGCATGACTACTAAAATAGAAATGATAAGAAGATCTATTCGTAGAATCAATTTTGAGTAAATATAACGGACCTAGCATCCATTTTATACCAGATGATGCTAGGTCTATTATTTATATTTTATGGAATTTAATTGATTTGTTCTAGTGTTTTAATATTATTACGACAGTAAAAAAATAGTTTGATTCTTCTAACATGAATGACCATCTAGAAGTGGAAATGTATAAAAGATTTATTTTATGAAGTTTTCCTAATATCATTCACTCATGATACGCAGCTCCGTATCATAAGTGATGATATTTTTGTAATGTGTTCGGGCATGCTCTCTACTTACTAGTAGGTCAAGTGATTGATCATTAAATAGTAGAAATAGCATGTCTAAGGAGACATTCCACAAAATCATTAACATACATTAAATAAATTGAGCTGTTGCATAATAGACATAAGGAAATGTTCTTTTCTATATTTAGAAAAGCTGTCAAGGCGAAGTTTAAATATCACAAAACTTAATTGGAAAAGAGAATCAACTGGAACTTGCTAGCGTTGCAAGTTGAATAAAAAAACAACCAAGATTAGATTGTAGGAACTTGTAGAAGATCATAATTTGAAGTTAACAAAAGAATTCCACGACACCTCTACTCTGTTAAGTACAGGAAACAGAGAGTTAAGGGCAAGAAAAATAGGCGAGGATATCGGGTTGAAAGGCCGATTGGAGAACATAAGTTAATAGTAAATAAAAAGACGAAGAAATCGCATCAAGTGGATTCTTCGCCTGCTTATTGATGAGATTGTTGTGACAACGTGCTTATTTTATTAGAAGATATCTTTTTCTGATTTTTCTAATGCTAAAGCTAAACACCCAATGATTCCAGCATCATCTCCTAATTTTGGAGGTAATACATAGTTTTCGAATGCTGGGTAGTCTACATAGTGATTCATCAAACCAACCAAAGCTTCTTGGACTCGTTCTCTCAGATGTGCTTGTTTCATTACGCCTTCGCCAAAGATGATGACATCAGGTGAAAATAGAAGAGTTGTGTTATAGACACATTGAGCGATGTAATAAGCTTCTAATTCCCAAGAAGGATCAGCGACAGACAACTCTTGACCTTTCATGCCTGTTCTTTGTTCGATTGCAGGTCCAGAAGCCATTCCTTCCAGGCAATCGCTATGATAAGGACAAACACCTTTAAAGGTATCCACAGGGTGTCGGCGCACAAGCATATGTCCCATTTCAGGGTGGCTGAAACCTTCTACAAAAGTGCCATTTTGCAAGGCACCGCCACCAATACCTGTTCCAATCGTGTAGTAAACAATAGTGGAACGCCCTTTTCCATTCCCCGCGACATATTCTCCGTAAGCAGCTGCATTGACATCGGTGGTAAAGACAATCGGTAGTTCTTTTAAATTTTTATTTAAATAACCGATAAAATCAAAATTCTGCCAAGCTTTTTTTGGCGTAGAGGTGATATATCCGTATGTTGCTGAATTGGGATGAATATCAATCGGTCCAAAAGAACCTATTCCAATCGCTGCCAGTTGTTCTTGGTGTTTTTTGAAGAAATCAATAACGTTATTCATCGTTTCTATCGGCGTGGTTGTAGGGATTTGTATTCTTTCAATTACTTCTAAATCTTTCGTACCTACTGCGCAGACAAATTTTGTTCCGCCAGCTTCAATTGCTCCATATAACATAAAACATTTGCTCCTTTGCAGTTAAGTCGTTTTACCTTGAATCAGCTTTACTGGTAAAACGTAATGTGATTCCAGTGGTTTTTCAGCATCTTGGATTCTTTGCAGTAGCAAGTCTACAAGGATGTCGGCAATATCCGTTATTGGTTGAGCGATAGTAGACAGATGCGGAAAATAATTCTGGATAAATTTTGTTCCGTCATATCCAATGATTTTCAATTGCTCAGGGATGCGGATATCGAGCTCTTGACACAGATTGTATGCCAATACAGCTGTAAGATCATCTGTGCAAAAAATACTGTCAATCTCTTCATTTTGCAAAATCCGTTTGATTTCTAAATTTTTTAAAGCAGTGGAACGAGCAGTTGAATGGAATTGAAAAATCTGTGGTTCTAGCTGCTGCTCATCCATAAATTTCAAATAGCCGTTCATTCGGTCATTTGTGGGGGAGTTGGATTCTTCCGAGCCCGTCAAAATAGCGATTTTACGAGCTCCTTTTAGATAGAGATTTTCTGTCGCGAGATAACCGCCTCGGAAATTATCACTGCTGACGATTGGTGTTCCGTCTGCCAGATAGCGGTCAAAAGAGACGATTGGCAACTCAATATTTTCGTACTCCTGTATCCCGAGATTATGAGCGCCGGCGATGATGCCGTCCACTTTATTTGCTGCTAACATGTTGAGATAATTTCGTTCTTTTTCTTTATTATTAGCACTGTCACATAAGATAGAACGATAGCCTAAATCAAATAATTTACTTTCCAACTGTTCGACTAATTCGCCAAAAAACGGATTGGCGACTGTTGGGAAAATCAAGCCGATCAATTGGGTGTTTTTTCCTTGAAGTGAACGGGCTAACGAATTCGGCTGATAATTGAGTTCTTTCATTGCTTGATTCACTTTATCGATTGTTTTTTGACTTAAAGAACCATAATTATTTATCACTCTCGAGACAGTAGTAGGAGAGACTCCTGCTTTTTTTGCCACATCTGTCAATTTAACAGCCATTTTCTTCATCCTTTATTTGTTCATATTCCGCAGATGCCATAATTTCCCTTTAAATTCCCTGTCACTTTTTATATACAAGCCCGTTTGATCATCTGTCGGAAAGACACGGGCAGTCGCTGTTTGCTGTCCATCATTTACAAACACCTCTACAACGGAACGATCAACAAATATTTGTAATTTCAGCGGTTTCTTTTCAATTGAGAATTCACGTACAGTTCCAAAATTTTCAGCGAAAGATTTGCCGGCATGGCTGCGATCCATACTCATTTTACCATGTATCATATCAAAGGATAGTGCTAAACCGTGTTTTTGTTGTTCATCTGCAAACAATAAAATAGTACCTTTCTGTGAGTAATCGAATTCTAACTGGAGTTCATATTGATTTATTTCCGCGTCAATAGTGGTTTCCAAACCGCTAAAGTGATAAGGTTTTCCTTTTCGCAACTGCGCTGTTTCTTTCACCGGTCGTTGATAGAGCTGCTCTTTTTCAATAGTAAGTTCTTTTACGATGCTCAAGCAGTGTGCCCATCCTTCTTCGTCAGTTGGATAGCTGATTTCAGGCAACCCAATCCAACTGATTGCCAAGGTTCGTCCATTTTCATCACTGAAACAATGCGTCGCGTAAATGTCAAATCCTTCATCTATATTTTTTATGTGAGTAGGGTCGGAAAGCTCATTTTTTTCAAAATCAAATGTTTGACCGATCACGTAAGTATTCGGGTAAATATTACTGTATGAGTGGATCTCGTGAGATAAACCTTGTGGGCAGAAGACCAGTAGTGCTTTGCCGTTCACAAATAATAGATTTGGACACTCGATCATAAAACCCATTTCTTCCTCTGTAAAACCCAAAGTTCCTAAAAACTGCCAATTTTGAAGATCTTTACTGTAATAAGTTAGGATTCTTCCTTGTTTTTGTTCAGTTTGTGCTCCGACAATGAGCAAGTAACCGTCATCATAAGCAATCAGCTGAGGATCACGGATTTCTTGTGTATATCCCGGAGGTGGGGAGCTGATTAAAGGAGTCGGTATCTTAGTGATATTACCATTTTTGTCCATCCATGCCCCTAACTGGAAGGAATGACGTCCCCAATTCGAATCACGCACATTTCCGGTATATGCAAGGAACAGTTGATTATCAATCGGCAAAGCTGAACCTGAGTACACACCGTGACTGTCAAATGAATTATCCGGAATCAGTTTGAGGCCATCGTTTTTCCAATCTATCAGATTAACTGAGGAGAGATGGTACCAAGATTTCAGACCATGAACAGACCCCATCGGATATGCTTGATAAAATAGCTGCCATTTCCCGTCGAAATAGGAAAAACCATTCGGATCGTTCAATAAACCAGTAACTGGTTGTATATGGTAGCCTAAGCGCCAATGGGAAGAATTGATTTTTTTCTCTAAGGAATGCAAATGTTCTTCAGACCATTCTTTATATGGACGATAACGATCCGTTCGTGACCAATTTTCTTTAAGTTTCATGACAAACTCCTTGTAAACGTATTTTTGGAATTATAATATATTTTTTCTGGTAAAATGTCAAACGAATATCAAAATTAAATGGCTTATAAAAGCTATTTTTTTATATATAAAAAATTATTTTATTTAAAATTTGATAATCGATTGACAATTGTTTTAAATCATGGCATATTGTGCTTAAGAAAAATTTATAGTTACTGCTTCAATAATTTTGGATTAGGAGGAAATGAAATGGATTACAAAAAAGTAGCTGAAGAAATCAGCAAAGCGCTTGGAGAAGACAATGTACAAGCAGCTGCGCATTGTGCAACACGTTTACGGCTTGTCTTAAAAGATTCAGACAAAGTAGACCAGAAGGCTCTGGATGATAATGAAAGTGTGAAAGGAACTTTTGAAGCAAATGATCAATTTCAGATCATTATCGGAGCAGGTGATGTGAATAACGTATATGATGAATTCGTTAAGATCACCGGCGTAAAGGAAGCTTCAACCGACGATTTGAAAGCGGTAGCATCGAATAAGAAGAATAATCCTGTCATGGCCTTTATCAAGGTGTTGTCAGATATCTTCGTTCCGATTGTCCCTGCATTGGTTGCGGGTGGACTGTTGATGGCTCTGAATAATGTTTTGACGGCACAGGATTTGTTTGGTCCTCAGTCAGTGGTTGAGTTGTATCCATCAGTGAAAGATTTTGCTGGCATCATTAATTTACTTGCTTCAGCGCCGTTTGCTTTTTTGCCGATTTTGGTAGGTTTTTCAGCAACTCGACGTTTTGGAGGCAATCCGTATCTTGGAGCAGCAATGGGGATGGCGATGGTCATGCCGGATTTAGTGAATGGATACAGTGTGACGAATGCTATTGCAGAAGGATCGATGCCTTATTGGAATATTTTTGGAATGAATGTGGCACAAGCCGGTTATCAAGGATCTGTTCTTCCAGTCCTTGCAGTTTCTTGGATTTTAGCTACTTTAGAAAAATTCTTCCATAAACGGTTGGCTAATGCTTTCGACTACACATTTACTCCAATGCTAGCTATTATTATTACTGGTTTTTTAACTTTTACAGTAGTAGGGCCGGTGATGCGTACTGTCGGAGACGGCTTAGCTGATGGATTAAGCTGGTTATACAGTACTACTGGAGCTTTCGGCTTAGGTGTCTTTCGTTTCTTCTATTCGCCGATAGTCATTACCGGATTACATCAAAGCTTTCCAGCAATCGAGACTACTTTACTAGCAGATGTTGCCAGAACGGGTGGCTCTTTTATCTTTCCAGTTGCCTCAATGGCAAATGTAGCGCAAGGAGCGGCTGCTTTGGCGATTATGCTGCTGACAAAAAATAAAAAGCAAAAGAGTCTAGCTACCACTGCAGGTGTTTCCGCTATGTTGGGGATTACTGAGCCAGCGATATTCGGTGTGAATTTGAAACTGAAATTTCCGTTTATTTGTGGAATGATTGCTGCAGGAATTGCTTCATTCTTTATCGGCTTGTTCCACGTATTAGCAGTTGCGATGGGACCGGCAAGCGTCATTGGCTTTATTTCCATTGCACCTCGTTCGATTCCTTCATTCATGATCGGAATTGTTATCAGTATAGTGATCGTTTTTTTTAAGCACTTACTTCTATGGAAAAAAACATATGGAACTGCTAGCAGATGGTGAATCAAAAGGAACAGAAGCAGCTGAGTCAATCAGTTCAGCTCCTAAAACGACTAGGAAACCGCAAGATGAAATTTTAGCTGCATCAGTCAGCGGGAAGATTCTCCCTTTAACGAAGGTAAAAGATCCAGTTTTTTCCACTGAAATGATGGGAAGAGGTATAGCAGTCAAACCAGATGACGGGGTAGTCCATGCTCCAGCAGATGGTATATTGACAGTTGTCCACGAATCTAAACATGCATATGGCTTGAAAACAGAGAAAGGAGCGGAAGTACTGATCCATATCGGTATCGATACAGTGAATCTAAAAGGGGCCGGATTCACGACACAGCGACAATATGGTGAATTAGTGAAAAAAGGGGATATTCTCGGTACATTTGATCGTAAATTGCTTAAAGAAGAAGGGTACGACGATACAATTATGGAAATTGTCACTAATTCCTCTGCATATGCTAATGTAAAAATTCTTGAAAAAAACACGGTCAAAAGTGGTGAAGATATTCTGATAGTGAGTGAAACAGATGAAAAATAAATGGTGTAAAAGTGCAGTAATCTATCAAATCTATCCTCGAAGTTTTCAAGATACAAATGGAGATGGCATTGGAGATATTCCTGGTATTCTTTCAAGATTAGATTATCTAGAAAACCTGGGAATCAATGCGATATGGTTAAGCCCGGTTTATGAATCACCTAATGATGATAATGGCTATGATATCAGTGACTACAGAAAAATAGGCGCAGAATATGGAACGATGGCAGATATGGATTTACTGATAAAAGAAGCACGACAAAGGGGAATAAGAGTCATCATGGATCTTGTTATCAATTATACGTCAGACAGACATCCATGGTTTCAATTGGCAAAAAAAAGTGTTACCAGTCCCTATCACGACTATTATGTTTGGCGTAAAGAACCGAATGGATTAGAGTCGAACTTCGGCGGTTCAGCATGGACCTATGTGCCCGAAGTGAATCAATATTATCTGCACTTGCATTCGAAAAAGCAGCCGGATTTGAATTGGCAAAATCCAAAGATGAGACAAGCAATCTATGACATGATGTATTTTTGGCTTGAGAAAGGGATTGGCGGATTTCGATTAGATGTCATTGATCTGATTGGAAAACAGCCGGAACAATCTATTACTAAAAATGGTCCTCTTTTACATGATTTATTGCAAGAAATGTACCAAAAAACTTTTGGTCATTATGATGTAGTGACAGTGGGAGAGACTTGGGGAGCAACGCCCAAGATTTCGCAGCTGTATTCAAAAGAAGAACGCAAAGAATTATCAATGGTCTTTCAATTCGAGCATATTAATCTAGACAAACAGAATGGCAAGCGAAAATGGGATCTAAAGGATTTAGATCCACAGGAATTACATCGGACTTTTTCTAAATGGCAGATTGAATTAGGTGGTTGTGGTTGGAATTCTTTATTTTGGAATAATCATGATCTCCCACGAATCATTTCTCGCTGGGGGGACGATCAAGAATATCGAACAATCAGTGGAAAAATGCTAGCGATATACCTCCATTTTATGCAAGGTACTCCTTATATCTATCAAGGAGAAGAGATCGGCATGATCAATTATCCAGTAAAGAGTATTGATGAGGTAGATGATATTGAAAGCCAAAGAATGTATGCAGAACGTATAAAAAAAGGCTATTCGAAGGAAGAGTTGATCCAATCAATCAACTCGAAGGGGCGAGATAATGCTCGCCATCCGATGCAATGGAACAATCACAAAAATGGTGGCTTTACGGAAGGCACTCCTTGGTTGCCAGTGGGGAATACAGAAGAGATCAATGTAGAAGCAGCATTAGCTGCTCAAGATTCCTTGTTTTATACGTATCAAAAACTGATCGAATTGCGCAAAGAATTACCTGTGATTGTCTATGGGAAATATCAAGTCATTGAGACAGAGGAACCGAATGTTTTAGCATATCTACGCAGTTTAAAAAAACAAAAAATACTAGTTGTAGTTAATTTTTCTGATCAAAAGACTACTTTTCCAATCGGTAAGTATCGTGTCAAACAAGTCTTGATCCAAAATTACAAAAAGAAAATTACTAACAATTTACTCCCATATGAAGCTTTTAGCGCGCTGATCTATTAAGTGGTTTTTTCTATAGATGAATCTTTGTTATGAGGTAGATAGTTCAATGAAACAGTTATTCGATTTGTTTATAGAAAACAATTTAATCAGCAAAAAGGGGGACAAACTTTTAATTGTCTCCCTTTAATTGTTAGGATGGAATATTATCACTCTTAAACAATAAGTTAAAAAAATACTCGTTTACATAAAAAAGATTATTTAGATGCGATAATATCATAGATAAAGAAACATTCATCATAAGAAACAGTGATCCCAAATTCTGTTTCAATATTTTTGAAGGCCTTTTTTACATGAAAAATTGTTTCATGAGAAGGTCTTGTGTCATCTTCTGATATAATTTTAAGTTCATGACCGTTTATCAATGTACGCTCAATTAGACACGCTGTATGAATCAAAAGTTTTAAAAGAATGGAATGAGTGAATTTTTTGTGGAAAGTACATTCCAATTCTTGGATAAAATCCATTAAGCTTTTTTGGATCTTATTACCAGCTAATAAGTAGAGATATTTGTCCACTGCTTCAATTCCCATATCAAAAAACGATATTTCTTGTGAATGAGTGGCTGCTGCCCTTTTTTGATTGTTGTTCTTCAGTCGTAAGATGACAAAGCATCTTATCTTTGAATAAAAAAATAGAACTACCTAAGGAAGCGTTTCGGCGCTTCCTTTTTCTATATGATCGTTTAATGACTGTAGGAATTCAGTATACCAAAAGAAAACCACCTTTTTGACTAAACTTGATAGTGGTCAATTTTTTATGATGGATAAGTATCTATACTTAGTCTCGTAAGAATGAAAAGGAAAAGAGGGAGAAAGATGAAATTTCAAAAGTGGATCCAAGAGCATCGAAATCATATCACCGCCTTATCAGCTGTGTTGATTATTTTTGGTTTTATCGGAAAATTTACTGGATTTGTCTTGTTCTATAACATTGCTCTAGCCATAGCTTCTATTATTGCGGTCATACCTATTATGATCCATGCGTATCAGGCAGTAAAAGTCAAAGTTATCTCAATTGATTTACTCGTTACTATTGCTGTGCTTGGTGCCTTTATGATCGGAGAATACAAGGAGTCAGCTATCGTTACATTCTTGTTTTTGTTTGGTAGTTATCTGGAACAAAAAACATTGACCAAAACGCGGGAATCAATCAAGGCTTTGACCGAGATGGCCCCATTGACTGCCAGCGTTGTCCAAGAAGATGGAACGACTGAAGAAGTGGAAATCGATGACGTGGAAGAAGGTGATATCGTCTTAGTAAAAACTGGTGGAGCTATTCCTGTGGACGGACGAGTCATTGACGGAAAA
>OJWS01000049.1_pt1 | contig 56536 bp, 38 predicted proteins | sample 1600491 | NCBI WGS metagenome assembly OJWS01 (sample SAMN04436976, study PRJEB24849) | human gut metagenome | biome: human gut; feature: NICU; material: stool | host: Homo sapiens | place: USA: Saint Louis, MO | collected 2010-08-02 | reverse complement strand
GCCCGTCCCGGACGCCGCGTAGCCGCAAGCCCTCCACGATCTGGGGGGAACCGCATTCGGTCGCCAACCACAGCTGAGCGGTTTCGGTGCTGGGAATTCGCAGTACGCTCAGGGGAGGCTCGGTGAGTTGTTCGGGGGAGTGGCCACTCGCCATCGCCAGGACGTCACGGACCCTGATGGATCTGGCCACCGGGCCGGTCTCACCGGTGCAGGAGGTGGGCAACAGGTCGGCCAGGGTGTCGTCGTACCCGAAGGCGCCACGGTCCACTGCGATGCCGACGGCAGCAGAGGTGAAGGTCTTCGAGCAGGAATAGACGAGGCCGGGTACGTCGGGGCTCCAGGGTGCCCAGCGACGCCGCCCGACGACCTGCCCGTGCTGACGGACGATGAGTCGATGGGGGTGGGCCCCGGCTTCTTCGAGGGCATCGGCGGTGATGTCGAGGACACTGTCGATCATGAATCCACTGTAGGGCCGCTGGCCAGGGTTTTGAGGCGACGATTGAACGGATTCTCCCTCGAATCGGCCCTCTGGAATGGTCGTGACAGACTGGCAGGGTGAAGAAGGTCATCATTCTCGGCTCCACTGGATCGATCGGAACGCAGACCCTGGAGGTCATTGCGTCACGCCGTGACCAGTTCGAGGTCGCCGGCATATCGGCAGGTGGTTCAGACGTTGGCCTGCTGGCCCAGCAGGTACTCGACTTCGCCATTCCCGTGGTGGCGATCGCACGGGAGGATGCAGCCGAGGAACTTATGAGAGCACTGGCTGTCCAGGCCGGGTCACGCGATGTCCCGGTGCCCAATCCTCAGATCCTGGCGGGGCCGGAGGCTTCGACACAGCTGGCCGGGATGCCCGCTGACGTCGTCTGCAATGCCATCACCGGAGCTGCCGGTCTGCGCCCGACCCTGGCAACCCTTGCTGCCGGGACGACCCTGGCCCTGGCCAACAAGGAGTCCCTGGTCATCGGTGGCAGGCTCGTCACTCAGGCGGCCGCTCCCGGACAGATCGTCGCGGTCGACTCGGAGCACTCCGCCTTTGCCCAGTGCCTGCGCGGAGGTGGACGCAATGAGGTGCGCCGTCTCGTCCTGACGGCCTCCGGCGGTCCGTTCCGCGGCCGTGACAGGGAATCCCTGGCTGACGTCACCGCCTCCGACGCCATGAAGCACCCCACCTGGAACATGGGACGCGTCATCACGATTAACTCCTCGACCTTGGTCAACAAGGGCTTGGAGCTGCTCGAGGCCGCCCTGCTCTATGACGTCGACCTCGACGACATCACCGTCGTCGTCCATCCCCAGTCCGTCGTCCACTCCATGGTGGAGTTCTGGGACGGCGCCACCATCGCCCAGGCATCTCCGCCCGACATGAGGCTGCCGATCGCCCTGGGTCTGTCGTGGCCCGATCGCATCCCTGACGCCGCGGCTGGTTGTGACTGGTCGACCGCCACCCAGTGGACTTTCGAGCCGCTGGACAACGAGACCTTCGGGGCCGTCGAACTGGCGCGTTGCTCGGGTAAGGCGTCCGGCACCGCTCCGGCCGTCTTCAATGCCGCCAACGAGTCCTGTGTCGACGCCTTCTGCGAGGGCCGCATCGGATTCCTCGACATTACCGACACTATCGCCGCCGTCCTCGACGAGCACCTGTCCGGTGACGGCAATGGTGTGCCTGGCGCTCGTCACATCGGTGACGAAGCCCTCAGCCTCGACGCCGTGCTGGCGGCCGACTCGTGGGGCCGCCGCCGCGCCGCCGAGCTGTGCGCACGGGGACGCGGCCAGTGACCGTACTGGTCGAGGTGCTGGCGGGGATCCTCTTCTTCGCCCTCATCATCCTTTCGGTTCTGCTGCACGAGTGTGGCCATTTCATCCCGGCCAAGATCTTCGGGGTCAAGGTCACCGAGTTCTTCGCCGGATTCGGGCCCAAGATGTGGTCGGTCGAACGCGGCGAGACCGAGTACGGGTTCAAGTGGATACCGCTCGGCGGCTACGTGCGCCTGGTCGGGATGTATCCGGCCGAGGTGCATCACCGTCATGCCAACAAGCTGACGAAGCTGGCCGACGAGGCTAGGGCAGCCGAGGCTGAGGAGATCACTGACGCGGACCGCGGACGTCTCTTCAGCGACAAACCCGTCTGGCAGCGTCTCATCATCATGAGTGGCGGAATCCTCACCAATCTGCTGCTGGCCTTCCTGTTGTTCTGGGGAGTGTTCGGCATCTACGGTCGGCCCGCCGAGACGACCACGGTGGCCGTGGTGACTCCGTGTGTCCAGATGACCAAGACTCAGGAGTGCTCGTCGGACGACCCGCCGGCCCCGGCGGCGAGAGCCGGGCTGCAGCCGGGGGACCGCATTGTCTCCTTCAACGGCGAACAGGTCGAGTCCTGGTCCCAGTTGCAAGAACTCATCCGTGACAACGGGGACGGGGAAGTCCGTCTGGAGGTGGAGCGGGACGGTCACCCGGTGGCTCTGGAACCGACCCGGACCATCCTCAATGAGATGCCAGACATCAACAACCCTGGCCGCAGCGTCACGGTGGGATATTTGGGATTCAGCCCGACCATGGTGATCGTTCATTCCGGGCCGGGGGACACCGTCTCCCAGATGTGGGTGATGTCGCAGCAGTCGTTGAGTGCCCTGGCCAGACTCCCCGTGCTGACCTGGAATGTCGCCTCTGACATGGTCACCGGCAAGACTCGTGACGTCAACAGCCCGATGAGCATCGTGGGAGCGTCGCGAGTTGCCGGAGACATCGCAGGCAATGGGCAACTGACTTTCGGGGACAAGGTTGCCTCGGGGGCGAGCTTGCTTGGTGGCCTCAATCTCTTCCTCTTCTGGTTCAACGTGGTGCCCCTGCCACCCATGGATGGTGGACACATCGCCGGAGCCATCTACGAGGCGTGCAAACGGCGGATCTTCCGGATTGCTGGTAAGCCTGATCCGGGCCCGGCCGATACCGCGATGATGCTGCCCGTGGCATGGGTCATCGGCGTCCTCATGCTTGTCATGGGGCTTATCCTCGTCGTCGCTGACGTCGTCTCCCCAGTCAAGATCTTCTGACTCTCCGGCAATCCTGTGAATTAGCTGTGAGATGCCGGGTCGTCACGCAATGATGGGGGGAAAATTCGGTGAATTGTCGGTGACAACCGTTTCTGCCGTCGTATCTACCGTGGCAAGGTGGCGCGCGAACGTTCCCTGCCACGAGATGGGATTTCTCATGACCACAATGTCCAGACGCGTCCTGGCAGGCCTCTCTGCTCTGTCGTGCGGCGCCGCCGCTGTCGTCGCGGTCCAGCCGGCCCATGCCGATCCGACAGCAGCCAGCCACGTCGTCATCAATGAGGTCTATGGAGGTGGCGGTAACTCCGGTGCCACTTGGACCCACGACTTCGTCGAATTGCTCAACCCCACCTCCACGGACGTCTCCGTCAAGGGGTGGAAGCTGGAATACCTCACTGGCAAGGGCAAGGTGGCCAACACCTGCAGCCTGGCCGGCGTCGTCAAGGCTGGTGGCCACTTCCTGGTCCAGGAGGCCAGGGGAGACGGCGGCAGCAAGGCCCTCCCGACTCCCGACGCCGAGTGCTCGGCATTCATGAGTGCCACCAAGGGTTCGGTACGTATCACTGACGCATCTGGGGCCACCGTTGACCTGGTTGGTTACGGTGCTGCCTCGGTGGCCGAGAAGAAGGCGGCTCCCGCTCCGTCGAACACCACCTCGATTGAGCGTCGTCATGGCGTCGACACCGACGACAACTCGGCGGACTTCGAGGTCGGAGGTCCCACCCCGACGAATTCTGGTTCGGCCCCGGCACCCAGCCCGACGCTCACGCCGACTCCCGTCCCGAACCCGACCGAGACCCCGATTGCCACGATCCAGGGCAATGGCCCGACCAGCCCACTGGTCGACAAGACCGTCACCACGGTGGGCGTCGTCACCGCTGCCTATCCGACCGGCGGATTCAACGGCATCTACATCCAGACCCCGGGATCCGGTGGCACCCCGAAGAAGGCCACGGACGCCTCTGACGGTGTCTTCGTGTACTCGAAGTGGGCCGCCGCCAACGTCAAGGTCGGCGACTGTGTGACCGTCAAGGGCACCGTCATGGAGTACAACGACCTCACCGAGATCGGTGGCAGCACCCGAGTCGACCGCAAGTCCGGTTGCGCCCCTGTCAAGGCCACTGAGCTGACCTCCCTGCCGGCCACTGACGCTGACCGGGAAGCCTACGAAGGCATGCTCGTCAAGCCCACCAGCGGCTACACCGTCACCAACAATTACGGCCTCAATCAGTACGGTCAGATTGGCCTGGCCGATGGCGACAAGCCCCTCTACCAAGGCACCGAGATTGCCCTTCCGGGCAAGGACGCTGAGGCCGTCGAGGCTGCCAACAAGGCCAAGTACATCAACCTTGACGACGGTTCGTCATGGAACTTCATGACGAACGCCGACGCCAAGAACTCCCCCCTGCCGTACCTGTCCCAGGACACCCCGATACGCACTGGCACCCACGTCGACTTCACTTCGCGGGTCATCATGGACCAGCGGTTCGGCTGGAACTTCCAGCCCACCGGTCAGGTCGTCGGCGCGGACTCCAAGCTCTCCCCGATCAAGGCCGGCAACAACCGCCCGACCACCCCGCCGGCCGTCGGCGGCAACGTCAAGCTGGCCAGCTTCAACGTACTGAGCTACTTCACCGACCTGGGCCAGGACGAGCCGAACTGCAAGGCCTATGTTGATCGTGACGGCAACCCGGTCTCGGCAAACTACTGCCTGGTCCGTGGCGCCTACACCCCGAAGGCCTTCGCCGACCAGCAGGCCAAGATTGTCACCGCGATCAACGGTCTGGGGGCCGATGTCGTCTCCCTCGAGGAGGTCGAGAACTCCGCTCAGATCACCTGGCATCCGGGACAGTCCCGCGACGCCTCCCTGGCCGATCTTGTTGCCGCCCTCAACAAGGCCGCCGGTGAGAAGGTATGGGCCTACGTGCCCAGCCCGACCGTCGTTCCGGCGAACGAGGACGTCATCCGCTCGGCCTTCATCTACAAGATCGGCAGGGTCTCCCCAGCGGGTGCATCGCAGATCTTGACCGACCCGGCCTTCGCCAATGCCCGTCAGCCGCTGGCCCAGCGCTTCCAGCCGGAGGGTTCCAGGCGAACCTTCGTGGCGGTCGTCAACCACTTCAAGTCCAAGGGCTCGGGTGAGGACGACGGCACCGGCCAGGGCAAGTCGAACCCCAGCCGCGTCTCCCAGGCCAAGGCTCTGACAGGATGGGTGAACACGACCTTCAAGGATGACCCGGTCTTCATGCTCGGTGACTTCAACGCCTACGCCATGGAAGATCCGATTCGCGCCATCAAGGACGCCGGATTCAGCGAGGTCGTCGAGGAACACGATCCGAGTGCTGCCAGCTACCAGTACTCCGGCCGTGTTGGTTCGCTCGACCACATCTTCACCAATGCCAAGGCCCATGAGCTGGTCTCCGGTGCCGGTATCTGGGACATCAATGGCTCCGAGTCGGTGGCCATGCAGTACTCGCGTCGTAACTACAACGTGACTGACTTCTACACCACCAGCCAGTTCGGCGCCTCGGACCATTCCCCGGCACTGGTCGGCTTCTCGATGCAGGCTCCGTCCCCGACTCCGTCGATGACGCCGACAACTGTCCCGACGACTCCGTCGGTCACCACCCCGTCCCTGACTCCGTCGATGACGCCGACAACTGCCCCGGTGACGACTGTCTCGACGACGACTCCGTCGGTCACCGCGCCAGCATCGGCCACTGCCCCCAGTACGACGGTCGCTCCGGCCCGCGAGTATGTGCCGGGACCCCGCCCCGGTCTGCCTCACACCGGAGTCTGACAAACCCTCGCAGCACCCGCCCGGTCACCACGACAGGGCGGGTGCTCGCTGTCAGCGTCACCACACTGGTGTACGTAGGTGACACAATGGAAACGACAATCCGCGATTTCAGGAGTGACACGTCAATGACCGTGAACCTGGGTATGCCCACCCCTCCCGTTCCGACCCTGGCGCCGCGTCGCAAGACGCACCAGATCAAGGTGGGAGATGTGCTGGTCGGTGGGGATGCACCCATTTCGGTGCAGTCCATGACGACAACCAAGACTCATGACATCGGTGCCACCCTGCAGCAGATCGCCGCCCTGACCGCGGCCGGCTGCGACATCGTCCGCGTCGCCTGCCCGACCGACAAGGACGCCGAGGCGCTGCCGATCATCGCCAAGCAATCCCAGATCCCGGTGATCGCCGACATCCACTTCCAGCCCAAGTACGTCTTCCAAGCGATCGAGGCCGGCTGCGGTGCGGTGCGCGTCAACCCGGGCAACATTCGCAAGTTCGACGACCAGATCGAGGCGATCTGCAAGTCTGCCACCGAGCACGGCACCAGCATCCGCATCGGCGTCAATGCTGGCTCCCTCGACAAGCGTCTGCTCGACAAGTACGGCGCCCCGACTGCCGAGGCCATGGTGGAATCGGCATTGTGGGAGGCGAGCCTCTTCGAGCAGTACGGGTTCCGTGACTTCAAGATCTCGGTCAAGCACCACGACCCCGTTGTCATGATCCGCGCCTATGAACAGCTCGCCGAGAAGTGCGACTACCCGCTGCACCTGGGCGTCACCGAGGCCGGACCCGCCTTCCAGGGCACCATCAAGTCCGCGGTCGCCTTCGGGCACCTGCTCGCCGAGGGCATCGGTGACACCATCCGCGTCTCGCTGTCGGCCGACCCGGTCGAGGAGGTCAAGGTCGGCATCAAGATCCTGGAGTCCCTCAACCTGCGCCCCCGCGGCCTGGAAATCGTCTCCTGCCCCTCCTGCGGACGCTGCCAGGTCGACGTCCTGTCCCTGGCCAACGACGTCACTGACGCTCTCGAGGGAATTGACGCCCCGCTGCGCGTGGCCGTCATGGGATGTGTCGTCAACGGTCTGGGCGAGGGTCGTGAGGCCGATCTCGGTGTTGCTGCCGGCAATGGCAAGGGCAAGATCTTCAAGCACGGCGAGGTCATCCGTACCGTCCCCGAGAGCGAGATCGTCCAGACCCTCGTCGACGAGGCGAACCGGATGGCCGAGACCATGAACGAGACCGGGGAACCGGAAGTCGCGGTCTCCTGACGTGTTCACCAGGATCAGGGTCCTCGACGACACCGACGTTGGTCAGGTCACTGAATTCCTGCAGCAGGACCCGGTGGGAAATCTCTTCCTCTTGTCGCGCATCCAGGCCAACGGCTTGGATCGCGGCAGACTCGGGTGCCCTGTCGTCGGTGTGGTGCATTCCCGAGAATTGCAGGGGGTACTCCATCTGGGCGCCAACGTCGTACCGGTGGCCTCGGACGAGTCAACGATCGAGGAGCTGTCCTCCAGAGTTGGTCCGTGGCGGACGTCCTCGTCCATGATGGGCCGTTCCGGTCCGGTGATGGCTCTGCAACGCATCCTGTCGCAGCGCTACCCGCGCGCCTGGGGGAGACCCCGCGAGGTCCGTGCCAGCCAGCCGTTGTTGGAGTTGCAGGAACCGTCCCGCGTCGCTCCAGATCCCCGTGTCACGGCTGCGACAATGGGTCATTTCCAGGCCTATTTCCAGGCTGCGGTGGCGATGTACACCGAGGAGGTCGGCGTCAGCCCGATCGAAAGCTCCGGCGGGTACATGCGACACATGCGCGCTCTCGTCCAGAAGGGACACTGCTTTGTCATTGTCGATGACGACGGAACCGTGCGATGGAAGTCAGACATCGGCGTCAGCTGGCGGTCGCACTGCCAGATTCAGGGAGTCTGGCTGGATCCGGCGTGGCGGGGCAAGGGCCTTGCGGATGCTGCCATGACTGCCGTAGCACACCTGTGTCAGCGACGCTACGAGTCGGTGTCCCTCTACGTCAATGACTTCAACATCCGAGCCCTGGCGATGTACGACACCGTCGGTTTCCGTCAGGTGGGAGAAATGGCCACCGTGCTCTACTGACGGCCCGCTGTGACCGGGGCATAAAAGCGGATGAACAGGGTCGGCGCTCATGTCGGTGACCTTGCCCCGCGTCGCAGACACCAAGTGAACGCTCTCAACCGCGGGGCCTTCGACACTGTCGTTGGAGATCGGTGTGTGACGATGCCATCGGTGGTGAGTAACCCGGGGCGCATGGTCGCCTACCAAGGACGTACATGGGTGCTTCAGCCGGGCGATTTCCGCTGTCGGGACTTTTGTTCACCTGAACCCATCGATCCCCCGTTTCGCTCAGAGACGCGCTGTCACGCGTGCCGCTGAGCCCGAGACGGAGAAATGGATCCTTCCAATAGGTATGCACGCTCACGGTTCCAGTGGTGCCCCAGATCTTGAATTGTCGACAGTGATGTGTTTTCCGGAGACCGTCGGCTCTGATTCCATGGAACTCCACGGTGCTCCAACAGACCAATCGGAGGTGCCCCCTGCCCGTGGAGTGATCGGCAGCCACATGGTGAGCGGTGTACGGCAGGGGGCGGGATAGGGAGGAAACAGGACTGCCTCAGGCGACCCGGCGCCGCATCCCCCCGAGCAGCCCGCGCGGCGCGAGGACCCAGCACAGGAGAAACACCGCCGTCGCGACGAGGACGATCGTCCCGCCGGCCGGAAGGTCGATCGACCACGACAGGTACAGGCCTACCAGGGCGCTGAGGCCGCCGATCACCGGCGCCAGGACCATCATTCGACCCAACCGATCGGTGAACAGGCGGGCGGTGGCGGCCGGGGTCACCAACAGGGCCAGGACGAGGACGTTGCCGATGACCTGCACAGAGATGACGACGGTCATCGTCACCAGCACGTAGAGCAGCAGGTCGAGGGCGAAGACCGGAAGGTTGGATGCTCGCGCAGTCTCGCGGTCTAGGCCGACGGTCACCAGCTCCTTGTGGACGGCGCGTTCCAGGAGCAGCACGATGGCCCCGGCCACGCACACGACGACGATGTCGTCGTTAGTGATACCCGTAATGGATCCGAAGAGGAACTGTTGCAGGGAACCCGAGTACCCAGGAGCTCTGGAGATGATGACGATTCCCAACGCGAAGGCTCCCGCAAAGAGGATTCCGATGACGGAGTCCTCCTTGAGGCGTCGGTTTTGGGAGACGATGGCCACCAGGACGGCAGTGACGAGACCGGCCACAGCACCACCGACGAGCAGCGACCCCTGGAGTAGGAAGGCCACCGCTAAACCGGGGAAGACCGAGTGGGCCACCGCGTCGCCGATGAAGGCCATGCCTCTCAGCACGACATGGGAACCGATGACGCCGGCAACCATCGAGCAGACCACGGCAACGAGCAAGGCCTTCGGCAGGAAGACCAGCAGGGGATTGGTGAGATCAGTGAAGAACTCCCATGGAGTGAGCATTGATGGTTCCTTGTCAGACAGGGGTGTGGACGGGTTCAGCAGCCCCGACCATGGTCAGCAGCGGGGAGTTCGCGGTGACCCCGAAGGCCTTCATCCACATCGTCGGATCACGCAGTTCCTCCGGGGTGGAGTCGGCGACGACGGTGCGGTTGATGAGGCACACCCGGTCAGCGGTGGCCATGGCCTGGGCGAGGTCGTGGGTCGTCATGACCAGTGTGGTGCCGTCGGCCGCCAAGCGGCAGAACAGCTCGGTGAGCATCTCCTGAGTCGGCATGTCGACCCCGGTGAACGGCTCGTCCAGAAGCAGCACGGAGGGACGTGTGGCCAGGGCTCGGGCAATGAGAACACGCTGACGCTGACCGCCGGAGAGTTCTCCCACGGTGCGATCTGCCAAGTCCGCCATGTCGGCGATCCGCAGGGCGTCGCGCACCGCGATGTGGTCATCCTTGCCAGGACGACGTAGCCACCCGATGTGGCGGGTTCGTCCGCTCATGACGACGTCGGCGACGCTGATGGGGAAGTCCCAGGCGAATTCGTGACGCTGGGGGACGTAACCGATGTGACGCCATCCCTTGCCGGGAGCGGACCCAGCGACCTCAACACTGCCCTTGGCTGGTTTCACCAAGCCGAGCATGCTGCGCAGAATGGTCGTCTTGCCGGCGCCGTTGGGGCCCAGGAGTGCCAGCAGGTCACCCCTGCTGGCTGACAGGTTGACGTCGTGGAGCACGCGGACGCCGCCCAGGTTGACGGCCATGTCAGTGATCTTGATGGATCCGAGGTCACTCATGCGAACTCGTTCCACTGTCGGAGATCTTGGCCGATGTTGCGTCGGTGCCCTCGTCCTTCCACACCTCGTCATGCATCTTCCTGGACTTCGAGCGTCCCACCAGAGCAGCGATGATGAGGGCGATGATGACGACTCCGGCGATGATCGCGATGATCATTCCCCACGGGGTGTCATGGTCGGAATCATCAGTGGAGTTGGTGGCAGCTGTTGGCGTGGAGGCCTTCGCAGAGGCCGAGGCAGCGGCGGAGCTGCTTGTTGAGGCCATGCCGGACGCCGAGGAATCCGATGCCGCGGAAGCCTGGGAGGACGCCGAGGCAGAGGCACCCATGGTTCGAGCCTCGTCGGCCGAACCCTTGTCACCGACGACGAACCTCAGCTTGGTCGAGTAGGAGTGCTTGGCGCCCTTGGCGTCGGTGCCGCGGACATCGACGGAGATGGTCTGCGCTCCCGGATCGGAGAACACCCAGTTGGCGTGCACATGGGTGTTGGTCTCCATGTGCACCAACTGCTCTCCGGACTTGGTGGAGTCATACAGCGGTGTCGGGGCGTCGAAACCGTTCTCGATGAACATGTGGGCCTGACCTGGGCCCTCGTGCCCGGTGAAGACGAGTTCGGCGCCACGAGGGAAGTTCTTGACGATCTCCGGGGCCTGGGTGTTCCAACCGAGCCACACGATCTTCTGGTCCTGGGTCTGCGGAATGACATATGCCTTCTTGCCACGCATGTCGCCGAGGAAGGAGTAGGCCTCGTCGTTCGGCACGTCGATACGGGACGCATCGACCACGCGTAGCACGGCGTCATCGGTGTTGCGCCACACCGGCGGGTTGGCGGTGTCGTCGCGGGCCATGAGGGTGAACTTGCCGTCAACGATGCGAGGGCCGACATCGACGTGTCCTCGCCTGATCTCGGCGGGTTCCTTGGCCACCTTCTCGTTGTCTGTCACCGTCTGCTTGAGGGCAGGATCTGGTGGCGGGGTAGGGGAGGCATGGGCTGGCTGCGAGAGTGCGAAACCAGTACTGAGCGCGATGAACATGGCAGACAGGGATGCCAACCGACGGTGTTTCGTAATCATGGATTCCTCCGCAGGAGCCTCATCCCAGGCACTTGGCCAGGGAGTCGGCGTCGAATTTCATGAGGTCGATGTAGTTCGTGACTCGGTCGTCGAAGGTGTCGCCGTAAATGGGGCACACCTGGACACCGTTCTCGGCGGCAATGGCCGCGAGCACTGAGGAGCCACGCAGCACATTGGGTTCCAGGAACACGGCCGGCACCTTGAGGTCGGCGATGGTCTGGTTGAGTTTGCGTCGTTGTGCCATGGACGGCTCGACACCGGGATTGGCGGTCACGAATCCGGCCACGTGCATGCCGTGGGCCTGGGCGAGGTAGCCGTAGGCGTCGTGGCTCGTGATGAGCTGACGCCGCCCCTTGGGAATGCTGGCGATCTTGCGATCGACGTAGTGCGAGGTCTCTTCCAGCCTCGCCAGGTATGTCTTGGCGTTCTCTCGGTAGGGCTGGGCGCCGTCGGGGTCGGCCTTGATGAGAGCGTCACGGATGACCTGCACGTAGGCTTTGGTGTTCTTGATGCTCATCCACAGATGGGGGTCGATCTCACCATGAACGTGCGCGCCGAGAACGGCCTGGGGCAGCTGGTGGATGGAGTCGCCAGGGTGGCCCAGGAATCGGAACGCCGGAGTCGGTGGGATTTCGGTGAGTGCCTTCGGGGGCACCCACACCACCGACTTGTCGGGGCTGAGACGCTTCTGGGTGCGGACGCCACCGCCAGTTGGATCGGACAGGATGATCATCTTGCCCTCGTCGATGTCGGCGGAGAGGTCCGCGTGGCCCTTGTCGACGACCGTCCGATTGGCGAGTTCGGGGATCGTGCGTGGATCAGCTCCGACGGCAATCGTCAGGGTCTGGGTGCCGATGGGGGTGTCTCCCTTGGCCGTGGACAGGGTGGCCGCGAAGGTCGCCTTGTAGATACCAGGCTTGCTGAACGCCCACGACATGTGGGTGTGGGCGTCAGCGGGAAGCTCGACGTCATCACGCTCGTCGACGCCGTCAGTCGTCGAGTAGTAGATCTGCGGACGACCAAAGGTGCCGGTGATGTAGGCGGTGAGATCGCCAGGACCGTCGACGGATTTCAATTGGAGATGGACCGAGGACGAACGGTCGGCCCCTTGAGCAGTGCCCTTGCCGATGACCCGCAGGCCCAGCCAGACGGTGTCCAGGTTGGCATTCTCGACGAGCGGGATGACCTCAGCGCCATACTTCTGTGCCTCCTCAGCCAGAGAGACGTTGATCGATCCGGCAGGCAGGGAGGCGTCGATGGTCTTGATGACCGAATGGGGCTCGAGCATGAGGTAGTTCGACAGGGCGACCTTCGAGTACACGACGGTCCGGACATCACGCAGCGACGGCTCGTAGGTGTGGGGGTCGGCGCCGGAGGGCACCATCGAGGTGACGGTGGCACGATCACCGGCGACGTTGCGCGTCAGGTCAGCGAGGATGGGCGTGGTCGTCACCACGGAAAGCTTGTCGTTCTGGGAAGCGGGCGCGTGGCCGCACCCAGCCAGAAGGCTGAGTGCGGCCACGACGCACACCAGGCGTTTTCTCACCCGCGTCGTCTCCTCGCCACGAGGAGAGCGCCGGTCAGACCGATAACCGCGAGGGCTCCGGCCACCAGACCCTGGTTGGTCTGGGAGGCGATACCGGAATCGCCGAAGGTGCCGTTCTCACCGGAGCGTGGCAGCCCGTTGAGATCGCAGGGCTTGCCATCGGGGGTGCGGCCCACGATGGTGTAAGCCGGCTCGGTGTTCTGGTCGGCGCCGGTGGAGGCCGACACCTTGCCGATGGAGGCGGCGACCGACTTGGCATCGATACCCACTGCGAAGTGGAGGGTCCCGGTGGCGCTGACCTTCTTGCCGGCCTTGGTGGTGGCCGTCTGGGTGACGGTCACGGCGTAGTGGCCGGGGGCGGTGAACACCCAGTTCGGGTGAGCATGGGTGTTGGCCGGGACGGTGTAGCTGGTGGGTCCGCCGACGTTGTCGAAGACCCGCTGGCCCACTCCACCACCGAAGGTGCCGGACATGAACACTGCCATCTTGCCGGGGCCGCTGACCTTGTCCAGGTGCATCTGGACCGGGCCGGTGGTGCCGCTGACGATTGACTCGTGCATGGTGTTGACGCCGAGCCACGGCACGCCGGGAACCTGGGTCGCACCGATGAGCCACACCTTGCTGCCGCCCTTGGCGATGAACTCCATGCCGGCCGGAGCCGTGGTGTTGGCCTTGTCACCGACAGCCATCACGATGCTCGACGGCACAACCCACTTCGCCGGGGCGGAGCGGTCGTCCTTGAGAGCGGAGATGAGCTTGCCGGACTGCAGCTGGACGCCCCAGTCGAAGTGACCCTCGGTGGCGATGGACGCAGGATGGGTGGCAGACTGAGCCGTCTTCTTCACGGCAGCGGCAGCCTTGGTGGGGATCTTCACCGGACGGCAGATCTCCTTCCGGGCGGAGGAGCCGCTGGTGGTAGTTCCCTCGGTCGATCCGTTCGGGTCGGAGTTTCCGCCAACCTCGTTGGTCGGCGTGTTGCCGACAACACCGAGATCATCGAAGGGCTTGTCGGAACCGCCCTTGGTGCTGTTCTTGCCGGGAACCGGGGTGCCGCCCTTGCCGCCGTCACTGGTGGGGCAGGTGTTGGCGGCGGCGATGGCCTTGGAACCGACCACCCAGGTGTAGGTGTGGGTTCCGGTGCTGACGGTCTTGCCATTGCGAACAGCGGTGGCGTCGACCGTCATCTCGTAGCGGCCCGGCTTGGTGAACACCCAGTTGGCGTGCACATGCGAGGGCTCCTTGACGGTGATGGTGCCTGGCAGAGTGGTGGAGCCGCCGTCGAGCAGGGTCTTGGTGCCCGCGAACGAGTTTTGCGTGAACAGATGCACCTTGCCCGGGCCCTTGACGTTGCGGACGTTGATCTTCACCTCGCTGAAGCCATTGCGCTTGACGTCGAAGGTCTCCCATCCCGGCCACAGCAGATCCTGGTTCTGTGTGATGGGCAACAGGTAGCCCTTGGGGGCGCCTGGGTATCCGCTCGGGATGGTGATCAGGGCAGAGTCCTTGACGGCCAACAGGACATTCTTCGGGGTGTGAAGCACACCTTCGCCGGTCACGTCCTCCTTGACCTGCAGGTCGAGACCGTTCTTGGCAGCCGAGCCGACGCGGAAGACGTCGGAGTGGCCGTGGTCAAGAACGAGCTTCTGGTGGCAGGGCTTCTTGCCATTGCTCGGCTTGGAAGCTGGCTTGCGGGCCGGCTTCCGAGTCGGGGTGGCCGGGGAGTTCGGAGTCACCGACGTCTTCGGGGCGACCGAGGGCTTGGAGGCCGGGGGTGGCGTCACTGACGGCGTGGGAGTCGGTTTGCCCCACGGGGCGGGCAGCTCGGTCTTGTCGCCGACGACCCAGGTGTAGGTGTGCGGCTTGCTCCGGAACGCCTTGCCATCCTTCTCGGCCACGGCCTGGACGGTCATGGTGTACACGCCCGGCCTGCTGAACACCCAGTTGGCGTGCTCGTGGGTCGGCTGCTTGACGGTGATGGTGCCCGGCAGGGTGGTGGAGTCACCGTCGAGCAGGGAACGCACGTCACCGAGGGTGCCCTGGGAGAACAGATTGACAGTTCCGGGGCCCTTGACGTCGTTGACGTTGATCTTCACAGTGGTGAAGCCGTTGCGTTTGACGTCGAAGGTTTCCCAGCCCGGCCACAGCAGCCCGGACTTCTGGGTCAGCGGCAGCACGTAGCCCTTGGGGGCACCGGGCAGTCCGGAGGGGATGTCGGTCAGCGCGGAGTCCCGCACCTTGAGCAGCACGTTCTCCGGTTCGCGGAGCACACCCTCACCGGTGACGTCCTCCTTGAGCTTGAGGTCGATACCGCCGTCAGCTGAGGATCCGACTCGGAAGGCATCCAGGTGTCCGCGATCGAGCACGACGTTGTTGCTATCGGTGTGGGAGTTGTCGGGAACTGGATCAGGTTTCGGGGCGGGGTCGGCCGGCCTTCCCCGGTCGGGGGCCGGCGTGCCGTTCAGCACCTCTCCCTTGCCCTGGCAGGCGTTGGCCACCGCGGCGTCACCGACGGCGTACTGCATCGTGAACGGGACGTAGCGATGCTGTTTCCGGCCGTTGGCGTCGGGCTTGCCGTGCACGGTGTAGTAGCCGCTGATCCGGTAGAACCCCGGCTTGGAGAACCACATCTCCATGGGGGTCTTCTCGGCCTTGTTGACGCGCATCACGGTGCGCAGGCTCGACTCGCTGGACGACAGGACGGTCCGGGTCTGGCCATCGGTGGTGTCGACGACGGACACCTGGCCACCCTGCGGCCCTTCGATCGGGTCCCACGTGATGTCGGCCTCGTGGAGGTTCACAAAATCGGTGCCGGTGGTGTCGAGCACCTGGTTCGGCTGGCCGTTCTGCGCGGAGGTGGGGATGCGATGGAACTGCGATCCAGCGGTGAAGGAGCTGTTGAACTCGTCGGTCCCGGCCTGCGGGGCAGCTGCCTTCAGGGAGTCGGGCACGTTGATGACGCCAGCCTCCCCTCCGATCTGCTTGCCGGAGTCGCCCGAGATGACGCTCATCTTCGGGCGAGCGGGCTTCTGCGGGTCATCGGACTTCCAACTGGCCTGCCAGTCTGCCTTCAGGGTGACGGGGCCACTGGCATGGTGCAGGCACCCTGCCGTGTTCACGGTGGGGTTGAAGGCCAGCGGATCGTCGGATCGGGTGTCCTGGCCCTTGGCGATGGGGAACTGCTCGGCCGGGGTGGTGATCTCGTGGGCAGGCTGCGTGGAGCCCTTGTCGAGGCCCACCTGCTCGTCGGAACCGACCAACCACGAGACGACGGTGGGGTCGGACTCGATGGTCTTCCCGTCGCGAGTCTCCACGGCTGCCTGCCACGTGAGGTTGTAGCGGCCAGGTTGGGAGAAGGTCCAACTGGTGTGGGTGTGGCTGCCGGGGTGCACGACCTGCCGACGGTGATCGGTGCTAGTCGAGGAGAACAGGTGTGAGACGCCGAGGGGATTGACGGTGAAGGCGTTGAACTCGCCGGGGCCGTCGACGTCGACCAGGTTCAGGTGCAGCGTCTCAGGTTTGATGCGATCCATGAGTTCGTCGGGGAAGCTGTGACCGGCGCCAAATGCGGCTGCCACCGGGGCCCACTTGTCGCTCTCCCTCTGCGGGGCGGTCCACACGATGTCGCCGGGCTCACCGAGGAAACTGAATCGGGGGTCGTCGGGAACCTTGAGGCGAGACGTCTCCTGGCCGTTCGCGTCGGCGTCCGGCCCGAGGCGGATGTAGACGTCCTTGGCCTCCTTGAGCTCACTCTCGTTCCACAGGATCTTGATGGTTGGTCTGCCGCTCGCCTGGTCCCACTCCACGTGGGCGACGTCGGCGTGGCCATTGTGCAGGAGCTCGCGATCCGGTGCTGACGCGTTCGCCAGTGACGGGTTGACCGTCAGGAACGTCAGCAGGATGGCGAGGAGCGATGCTAACCGTTTCACGGTGGCCTCCATTGTCTTCTTGTGATTCACGGCTGACTATATAATGGGAACAATTCTCAGGTCAATGGGGAGGGGTAGGTGCTTCGCTGTGGTGATGGGTCGGGGTCTGACGATGCGAATCGGCCCCACGGGGTGCGCCGGATGGCGCTTGCAGCGGATTGGTCAGAGTCGATCCACACGTCGGGTGCGACCTCCTGAGAGTCCGGCTACAGGTAGACAGTGCGTTGGCGAAATCGGGCACCGTCCTCCTTGCCGCTAGGATTCAACGTGGTCGTGGCCGGTCACGTCGAAGGGCGGCGGAGGGTCGAGCGCGGCCGGGAAGGTACACGTCGTGTTGACGCGCATGTCACAGCTCTTCGTCCGAACCCTGCGAGAGGATCCGGCCGACGCCGAGGTCCCCAGCCATCGTTGGCTGGTGCGGGCCGGGTACATCCGTCGGGTTGCTCCCGGCATCTACTCATGGCTGCCACTGGGTCTCCGGGTGATGCGCAAGATCGAGGCCATCTGCCGCGAGGAGATGGCTGGAATTGGAGCTCAGGAGGTGTGCTTCCCCGCACTCCTCGCCTCCGATCCTTACAAGGAGACTGGCCGCTGGGTTGAGTACGGCGACAACCTCTTCCGTCTCAAGGATCGCAAGGGGGTGGAGATGTTGCTGGGCCCGACCCACGAGGAGATGTTCACCCTCATGGTCAAGGACCTGTATTCCTCGTACAAGGACCTGCCACTGTGTCTCTACCAGATCCAGAACAAGTACCGAGACGAGGCTCGTCCGCGCGCTGGCATCCTGCGTGGCCGCGAGTTCGTCATGATGGACGCTTACTCCTTCGACGTCGCCCCGGCGGGTCTCGACGAGGCCTACCAGGCCCAGCGCGACGCCTACATTCGCATCTTCAACCGTCTCGGTCTCGACTATGCCATCGTCAAGGCGATGTCCGGTCCGATGGGTGGTTCCCGCTCCGAGGAGTTCCTGGCTATTGCCGCCAATGGTGAGGACACCTTCGTGCGTTCTCCCGGTGGCTATGCAGCCAATGTCGAGGCGGTTCGGATGACTGCCCCGGACCCGCTGCCGATCGAGGGGCTGCCGGATGCGGAGGTCGTCGACACTCCCGAGGTTCCCACCATCGAGTCCCTGGTTCGGATGGCCAACGAGGTGCGTCCTCGCGAGGATCGTCCTTGGACCGGGGCTGACACCCTCAAGAACGTCGTCTTCATGGTGACCCATCCTGACGGCAAGCGTGAGCCGCTGGCCATCGGTCTGCCAGGGGATCGCGAGGTCGACGAGAAGCGGCTCGAGGCCGCCCTCGAGCCGGCCGTGGCTGAGCCCTTCACGGAAGAGGACTTCGCTGCCAATCCACAGTTGGTCAAGGGGTACATCGGCCCGGGATCCCTGGGCGAGGAGAACTCCTCGAAGGTGCGCTATCTCGTCGATCCCCGTGTCGTCACCGGCACGTCCTGGATCACCGGCGCCGACCAGACGGATCGTCACGTCTTCAACATGGTGGCAGGACGAGACTTCACCCCCGACGGAGTCATCGACGTCGCCGAGATCCGCGAGGGCGATCCCGCTCCCGACGGTAGCGGTGAGCTGCACCTGTCCCGCGGTATCGAGATCGGCCATATCTTCCAGCTCGGCAAGAAGTACGCCGACGCCCTTGGTCTCAAGGTGCTCGACCAGAATGGCAAGCTCGTGACCGTCACCATGGGTTCCTATGGTCTGGGTGTTTCGCGCGCGGTGGCCGCCATCGCCGAGAGCACCTGTGACGACAAGGGGCTGGCCTGGCCTCGCGAGGTCGCTCCCTTTGACGTCCAGGTGCTCGCCACCGGCAAGGGCTCGGAGATCCTCGAGGAGGCGACCAGGATTGCCAGTGAGTTGGCCGAGGCCGGACTCGATGTGCTCCTGGACGACCGTAAGGCGTCCCCGGGCGTGAAATTCGCCGACAGTGAGATCCTCGGTATGCCGACCTCGGTGGTCGTCGGTCGGGGGCTCAAGGACGGGCTCGTTGAAGTTCGCGATCGTGCCACGGGTGAGAATCGTGAGGTCAGTGTGGCCGAGGCCGTATCCGCCGTCCTTGAGGAAGTGCGCGGCTGAGCGCTGATCCGGAGGTGATCGTTTAACCAGCCGACATCCGCACGTGGCTGTATCGTCGTCAACTGTTCTCGAAATCTGGCGCGGAAATGACCCAACAAAAGCCTGACAATGGTGTTCGTAAGTCAGGCTGAAAGACCCCTCGACCTTGCGAAAGGTGAACGATGCCGGAGAACGAAGACGAGTTGACCAGAAATGACGACAAGGCGGCCAGAAATACGCTGGGACGGCGGACGTTTCTTGGTGGTATGACCCTGGTCGCCGCTGCGGCGGTGACTGGCACCACCCCAGCGTTGGCCCATGCCTCGAAGCGTCTCCATTCCACGTCCGGCACCACCCTTGAACAGGTGGGTCTGCGGGATCCGGGCAGCGGCTACCGCAGGATCAAGGCACAGCGCGGTTACCCGCTCGTTGTGCGCGAGGAACTTGCCAGGGGCAAGAGCGGGCGTGACGACCGACGCCACGGCTTGGCGTCGGTCGTTCAGCTCACTGACCTGCACGTGACCGATGTGCAGTCGCCGATGCGGGTCGAGTTCCTGCACCTGCTAGCTGGCCCGGCCTTTCGCCCGCACGAGGCCTTGGGTCCACTTGCCACGGCCTCCCTGGTGCGTCGCGTCAATTCCCTCCGGGGCGGTCCGGCCACCGGACGGGCTTTCGACGCTCTCGTCAGCACGGGTGACAACACCGACAACCATGAGCACGTCGAACTCGACTGGTACCTCACCTTGTTGGCCGGGGGCACGATCGTCCCGAATACTGGTGCCCGTGATCGCTGGGAGAGTGTGCAAACCTTCGGGGATCCGCTGTTTTACAATCCTGAAGCGCATCACGGCGACATGTACAAACGTGCCGGCTTTCCCCAGGTGGACGGCTACTTCCGTCGCGTCATGGCCCCGGTGTCGTCCGCGGGTGTGAAGATCCCGTGGTACGCGGTGTTCGGAAACCACGACGACTCAGTCCAAGGCACGCTGCCTGCTGATTGGGAGTTTCTGAAGGCGATGTACACCAGCGATCGAAAGATCACCGGTTTCGCCAGTGACAGGGACGCCAAGGCGTACGTTCAGGCTGCCCAAGGCGGCGGACCGATCGCGCTGTCCAATGATGCCGTCTCGCTGACTCGGCGGGTCACCGCGGATGAGCGGCGCGTGCCCTTCACTCCTTTTGAGTTCATCAAGGCTCACTTGCGTGAGGATGTTGATGGTGCAGGTCCGCATGGTCACGGTTTCAGCGAAAATGACCTCAACGCGGTACGCGGTTATTACACCTTCCCGATCGCAGAAGGCGTGACCGGTATCAGCCTGGACTCCACCAACCGGGCCGGCTACACCAATGGTTCCATCGACGACCGTCAGTGGAAGTGGTTGAAGTCCGTGCTGCGTGCCGGTAGCAGCGTGTACTACGACGATCTGGGTGTGCGGCAGCATCACGAGGCCAGCGACACCATGTTCGTCCTTTTCAGCCACCATGACTCGAAGACGATGAACAACCCCGTCCTCCCCGGTGACGGCACTGGTATTCGTCATCTCGGCCCTGAACTGGTGTCCCTGCTCTCGCACTACCCGAATGTGGTCGCGTGGGTCAACGGTCATGTGCATGCCAACAACATCACCGCTCACCGGCACGCTCTCGACGCCCGCCGTAGCTGGTGGGAGATCAACACGGCGTCGCACGTCGACTTTCCCCAGATGGCCCGTGTTATCGAGCTTGCTGACAATCACGACGGTACCGTGAGCATCTTCACGACCTTGATCGAGTCCAATGCCCCTTATCAGGCCGACTACGACACCACGGACCCGGATGGTCTGGCCAGTCTGTACCGAGAGTTCGGGGCAAACGACATCCATACGATGGCACGTAGGCTTGGTACATCGGTCGATCACAACACGGAGTTGCTACTGGCACATCCGTGGGCCTGAGGCACCTCCAGACCGAGAAGATGTCGGGCCCCGCCCTTTTCAGGAGGCGGGGCCCCTAAGTGTTGGTGTCATACGGAAGGTTGACACGTGACGTCGTGGGTCTTTGCTGGTCTTGTCCTCGCCGCCTTCATGGCAGGGTGGGTCAACGCCGTCGTGGGTGGGGGCGGACTCATCATGCTGCCGTCCTTGTTGGTTGGTTTGCCGACCGAGACGCCGGTGGCGACGATCGTCGGGACGAATAAGACGGCCCAAGTCGTCGGGAACCTCACCGCTGGAGTGGGGTACTTGCGCAAGCAGCGCCCGGACTGGCGGATGTTCCTCTCAGCGGCCGGCATGGCCGTCATCGGCGCGGTGATCGGTGCTCGGATCGTCACTTACATGTCCCGAGCGGTCTACACTCCTATCCTGCTCATCGTCCTCGTGGTCATAGGGATTTACACCTGGAGACGACCAGCCCTGGGCGTGGGCTCGCACGGAGAGGGCGGGAAACACCCCGTTCTGGTTCCGATCATCGGCCTCTTCCTGGGGTGTTACGACGGAGCCATCGGACCGGGGGTCGGGACTTTCTGGGTACTCACCTATGTCGCCGTGGGCGGTTATTCCTTCCTCAAGGCCTCCGGGATGGCCAAGATCTGCAACACGGTGACGAACCTCGTCACGATCACGACGCTGGCCATTCACGGTCATGTCTGGTGGCACGTCGCCTGGCCGCTCGTCATCGCCAACGTCGTTGGTGGATTCATCGGAGCTCGGACCGCTATGAAACATGGCAATGGTTTCGTCCGGACGATGTTCCTCATCATCACCAGCGTGCTGGCAGTACGGATGCTGGTTCAGTTGATCTGGGGAATCTGAGTCGTGTTGCCGCCGGGGCGCGGCTTCCTGCTCACACCCAGCCGGGCCAGGTCGTCACCCCAGTGCCCAGATGGGCGAGGACCTCAGTCTGGCTGGCCATCGCAGCGACGGCGTGCGGACGTGCTGGCGCCGGGCTCGCGGCTGTCACTCGACCCCAGCCAGACAGCACATTGTCTTCCAGGTCGGACCACAGTGAACGGGTCGCTGCCGCATTGACAGGGGTCGTCGGCATGGGGTAGCCAGGCAGATCAGGGGTCGGGGTGGCAGAGGCCTCGCGGATTCCCTGGCGGACCTCGGCGCGCTGGGCGATGACCCGGTCGCGTCGCCGCCATCCCCAGGCGCGAAGCGGGTCGCCCTCGGCAAGGCGACCAATGCCCCATTCCAGGCCTGCCACGAGGGCATTGAGATGGGTCAGGAGCGCCTGCTGGGCATTGACGAGAGGTTCCTGTCCGACGGAGACCGGGACAACCTTGGGCGTGGGACGTGGAGCGGGGGCGTCGGGGTCGAAAGCTGAGCAGAACACCGAGAGACTGGCCCACACCAGGGATTCCGAGGGGTCACCTGCGGCTCGGCAATTCGACAGATATTGGGTAGCGGCAGCCTTTTCGTGACGCTGCAGCAAGGCAACTGGCGATCCCTGTCCGGCGGTCAACGGTGAAGGTGAGACCGAGGGGGATGGAGAGCCCGTGTTTCCGGAGAAGGGGTCAGTCTGGCTCAGCACCTGACAATGCCGATGATGGGCAGCAGCGACGCGCTGGTACATCACCCTCCGGCCGCCACCGACGGTACTCGCGGCTTTCGTCGCCAACTGCGCCAGAAGGGCTTCCTGGGACACGGCATCGCGACGTTGTGGGGCTGCGCTGGCAATGGTTGAGCGCACCGGGGTCGTTCTCTTGCCGGACTCATGATCGCAACCTGCCAGCCCGATGGCGACGAGACTGGCTCCACTGGCAAGAAGGGTTCTCCGAGCGATCATGTGCTCACCCTATCGATACTGAAGCTGTACCTCCGACCTGACGCCGGGGATCACCCAGGCGGGGAGGCGATGATGTCCAGGTGACAGGACTGAGCGGCTAGACTCGGTGCGGACAATTTGCAACGACAACAGGATGAGACACAGATGAATGCAGAGAGGCTCACCAGCCTGCTGGAACCGGTCGTGTCCCAGCTCGGGCTCGAACTCGATCGCGTCGAGGCCGTGCCTGCCGGACGACGTCGCCTGGTACGAGTGACGGTCGACGGGAATGGCCCTGACGGCCACGGACCCAGCCTTGACGAGATCTCCGAGGCCACTGCCGAGATTTCCCGCTGCCTCGATGATGCCGATGCCATGGGGGAGTCGCCGTACACCCTCGAGGTGTCTTCGCGTGGTGTCTCCACTCCGTTGACCCAGCCACGTCACTACCGACGCAACGTCGGACGCTTGGTGCGGTTCACCCTCAACCCAGCCGAGGGGCAGAAATCCGGGGAGACCTTCGACGGCCGCATCATCGCGGCCACGGAGGAGAAGGTCACCCTCGAGGTCGAGGCAGAGAACTCGAAGCCTCACAAGCCCCTGTACACCACCCGCGAGGTCCAGCTGGCTGACGTGGCGAAGGCCATCGTGCAGGTGGAGCTCAATCGTCGCGACGCACAGGCGTCGGAGGAGGAGAACTGAGATGGACATCGACCTGTCGACCCTGCGCATGATTGAGCGGGACAAGGACATCCCGCTCGATTACCTGCTGACGACTTTGGAGGATGCTCTCCTCAACGCCTACGACAAGACGGATGCTCCCGTGAAGGGGGCCAAGGTCCAGCTCGACCGCAAGACCGGGAATGTCGCCGTCATGATCCCGGAGAAGGACGAGGAGGGGGAGATCGTCGGCTGGTACGACGGCACCCCCGATGACTTCGGGCGCGTGGCTGCCTCGACGGCTCGCCAGGTGATCTTCCAGCGTCTGCGCGAGGCCGAGGATGAGCAGAAGTACGGCCATTTCGCGGCGGTCGAGGGTGACGTCATCACTGGCGTGGTCCAGCAGTCCTACCGCGACACCCGCACGGTTCGCGTCGACCTGGGTGCCCTCGAGGGCATCATGCCCCCGGCTGAGCAGGTTCCAGGGGAGGACTACTCGCATGGCCGTCGTATTCGTGTCTACGTCGTGGCAGTGCGCAAGGAGGTCCGTGGCCCGCAGGTGATCGTCTCACGCACCCACCCGAACCTGGTGCGCAAGCTCTTCGCCATGGAGGTGCCGGAGATCGAACAGGGTGTCGTCGAGATCAAGGCCCTGGCTCGTGAGGCCGGTCACCGCTCCAAGATCGCCGTCGTTTCGCACAATCCTGACGTCTCGGCCAAGGGTGCCTGCATCGGACCGATGGGTCAGCGAGTGCGCGCCGTCATGCATGAGTTGGGCGAGGAGAAGATCGACATCATCGACTGGTCGGAGGATCCCGCCGAGTTCGTGGGCGCGGCTCTTTCGCCTGCCAAGGTGGCGTTGGTGACGGTCATCGATCCCAAGGCCAAGGCTGCCAGGGCCATCGTCCCGGACTACCAGCTCTCCCTGGCCATTGGACGTGAAGGTCAGAATGCCCGTCTGGCAGCTCGCCTCACGGGATGGCGTATTGACATCCGTCCTGACAACCAGGTCTGAGACCGCTTGAAGTAGCCGACGACGCCCGACCTTCCCCGTGAAGGTTGGGTGTCGTGCTTTTGTTTCTCCATCTGGCCTAGGGTTGACGGGTGACCAGACGACCCCAACGCACCTGCGTCGGATGCCGACGCGTCGACGATCTAGCCCACATGAGGCGTTATGTGCTGATTGACGGGGTCGTCGTGGCAGACCTGACTGGCAGTGCAGTTGGAAGGGGAGCTCACGTCCATCCTGACGATGAGTGCTGGAAGCGCGCCGTGTCCGGGGGATTCGCGCGATCCTTTCGTCGGCGGGTGACCGTCGACGAGATTGATGGGGGCAAGTGACCAACGCGGTGAATTGGGCTCAACAGGACAGTTTCGGTAAAGTTGTTCCTGCATGTCCGCCGGGAGGTCCGGCGGCCTCACCGAATCGTGTCCCTGGACGGTCGGTCATTCTGGCTCGAAGGGACTGAATAGGAAGTGGGCACAAGCTCATGAACACTCGATGAGTTCGCACCAATGAGGATTCACAACAACTAGGCCCAGGTCCACCGCGGCCGGGCCCGAAGGAGAGTAGTGGCCAAGGTCCGCGTCTATGAGCTCGCGAAGGAGCTCGGACTGTCAAGCAAGCAGCTTCTGGGGAAGCTCAACGACATGGGCGAGTTCGTCCGTTCGGCTTCCTCAACCATTGAGGCACCAGTTGTGCGGCGACTGCGTGACCAGATCGGTTCGGCTGAACCGACTGGCGATGCCAAGCCCGCGAAGCCTGCGGCTCGCAAGTCGCAGGCAGCATCCAAGGGGAAGTCCAAGGAGACTCCGTCGGCCAAGCCGACTCCCGGTCCCAAGCCGGGCCCCGCGCCGAAGCCGGCGCCTGGTCCCCGTCCCGGTTCTAGCGGAGGCCCGAAGCCTGGGCGCAGCTCTGCAGCTCGCACCAGTGCGACTCCGCGTCCGGGTCTCATGAAGTCTTCCGGTGGCTCCAAGAAGCAGGAGACCCCGGCACCGAAGAGCGACGCCAAGCCGGCTCCCAAGCCTGGTCAGAACGCCGCCAAGCCCCATGCACCGACCCCCGGCCCCAAGCCTGGTGGGTCGGCCAAGCCTGCCACCCCGAAGCCGGGTGCCCGTCCGGGCCCGCGCCCGGGGGGATCCGGCGGGCTGCCGTCGGGTGCTCGCCCCGGTCCGCGTCCGGGTGCTGGTCGTCGTACCGGAACCCCGCGTCCCGGGAACAACCCGTTCGCCTCCAGCCAGGGAATGGGCCAGTCCCGTCATCGCCCTGAGGGCGGACGGCGCTCCGGTGGAGCTCCTCGTCCAGGTCAGGGTGAGCGTATGCCGCGTCCGGGCGGCAGCCAGGGATCGCGTGGCGGTTCCGGTATGCCTCGTCCGAACCCGGCCATGATGCCGAAGCACCAGTCCTCTCAGATTGGTCAGGCAAGTACTGGTCGTGGTGGACGCGGCGGTGGCCGGGGCCGTGGTGGATTCCGTGGCGGCGGTTTCGGCGGTGGCTTTGGCGGAGGATCTCGCGGTCCTGTCGGCGGTGGTCGCGGTGGTCGCGGTGGTCGCGGCACCCAGGGTGCCTTTGGCCGTGGTGGTTCCCGTCGTGGTCGCAAGTCCCGCAAGCAGCGCAGGCAAGAGTTCGACGAGATGCAGGCACCGCTGGTCGGCGGTGTGCGCGTCCGCAAGGGCAATGGTGAGACCATCCGACTGCGTCGTGGTGCCTCGCTGACCGATCTCGCCGAGAAGGTCAATGCCGAGCCGGCGCAGCTCGTGCAGGTGCTGTTCAACCTTGGCGAGATGGTGACTGCCACCCAGTCGGTGTCCGACGACACCCTGGAGATCCTGGGCGGCGAGCTCAACTATGACATTCAGGTCGTGTCCCCGGAGGACGAGGATCGCGAGCTGCTGGAGTCCTTCGACCTCGAGTTCGGCGAGAACGAGGGCGATGAGGAGGATCTCGTCGCACGTCCACCGGTCGTCACCGTCATGGGCCACGTCGACCACGGCAAGACGAAGCTGCTGGATGCCCTGCGTCACACTCATGTGGTGGAGGGCGAGGCCGGTGGCATCACCCAGGCCATCGGTGCTTACCAGGTCGAAACCGAGGTCGACGACGTCGAGCGCGCCATCACCTTCATCGACACCCCGGGTCACGAGGCCTTCACGGCCATGCGTGCTCGTGGCGCCAAGTCCACCGACATCGCGGTGCTGGTTGTCGCTGCTGATGACGGCGTCATGCCGCAGACCGTCGAGGCGTTGAACCACGCCAAAGCTGCCGATGTGCCGATCGTCGTGGCCGTCAACAAGATCGACAAGCCGGAATCCGATCCGGACAAGGTGCGCGGACAGCTCACCGAGTACGGTCTGATTCCTGAGGAGTACGGCGGTGACACGATGTTCGTCAACGTCTCCGCTCGTACCCACGAGGGTCTTGACGACCTCCTCGAGGCCATCGTCCTGACCGCTGACGCGGCGCTGGACCTGCGTGCCAACCCGGACATGGCTGCTCAGGGCGTTGCCATCGAGGCCCACCTTGACAAGGGTCGTGGCCCGGTGGCCACCGCCCTCATCCAGCGTGGAACCCTGCACATCGGCGATTCCATCGTCGCCGGGTCTGCCTACGGACGTGTGCGCGCCATGATCAATGATCAGGGTGAGAGCGTCGACGAGGCTGCGCCGGCCGCCCCGGTGCAGGTGCTCGGCCTCACCTCGGTGCCGGGCGCCGGCGATAACTTCCTGGTCGTCGACGATGACCGGATGGCTCGCCAGATCGCCGAGAAGCGCGAGGCCCGGATGCGTGCTGCCCAGCAGGCCAAGTCGTCGCGTCGCAAGACCCTCGATCAGCTGTTTGAGCAGCTCGAGAAGGGCGAGACCGAGGAGCTGCTGCTCATCCTCAAGGGTGACGGCGCCGGCTCGGTCGAGGCCTTGGAGGACGCCCTGGCCAAGATCGACGTGGGCGACGAGGTCGACCTGCGCGTCATCGACCGTGGTGTCGGTGCCATCACCGAGACCAACGTCTCGCTGGCTGCCGCCTCCAACGCCGTCATCGTGGGCTTCAACGTTCGCCCGACCGCTCATGCCCAGCGCATGGCCGACGAGGAGAACGTCGACATCCGGTACTACTCGGTCATCTATGACGCCATCGACGAGATCGAGGCCGCCTTGCGAGGCATGCTCAAGCCGATCTACGAGGAGAAGGCGATGGGCACCGCGGAGATCCGTCAGATCTTCCGCTCCTCGAAGGTTGGAACGATTGCGGGCTGCATGATCACCGACGGCATCATCCGTCGTCATGCCAAGGCCCGTCTCGTCCGCGACGGCGTGGTGATCCAGGAGACCGAGATCAACACGCTGCAGCGCGAGAAGGATGCCGTCACCGAGGTGCGCGAGGGTTACGAGTGTGGTCTGACTCTGACCAACTACTCCGACATTCGTGTCGGCGACGAGGTCCAGTGCTACGAGATGGTGGAGAAGCCTCGCGACTGAGCTTGGTCACTGTCCTGAACGGGGCGTCCACGTGGAAGTGTGGTCGCCCCGTTCGTGTGTTCCCCGATTGCTCGACCTGTTGTCACCCGAATATATTATTATTCCCTGCTCGTCCAGTAAGAGAGCAGTGTTGCTCGCTTGCTCAATGGTTTGGACAAATAGTTGATGAAGGCACAAGAAGATTCGCACTGTACTTTTGTTGATATCCGCGGTGTCTATTTTTGCTTGTGTTCTGCCCGCCAAGACTTGCAGACACTGTCAGGGCGACTCCTATGACAACGTGGAGAGTCTGTCTATCACGGGAGGATCGGCGAAAGCACCAGGAAAAACCCGAGGATATAAGCAAGCCCTCATGTCATCGGGTGGCATCTGGCATTCGAAGGCTGAATACATCTTCAGTGTCTCAAGACACAAGAAATCCGACAGGGGGCGGTTACGGCAAAGTTGACGCATCCGTCCTTTATGACAAATGCCAGCCCATGTGGGGTGGAAACTGTATTCCACAAGTCGTAGGGGCGGGGCATCAGGCAGCACCGGTCGTTTGCTTGACGGAATATCCAAGGTATATATTGCGGATTCTACGATCGATGTTGTTCGTGATGAAAGAGGCGGTTGGCAATGTTCTTCCAAGATGTGTCCCGACCGAGTGCCTCGACCTGATCCGTGTAGCGATGGGTTGAATTGATGAGTGCTGACACGATTGAACTTGACCAGGTGGTCGTCCGATACCGGTCCGGGTGGCAACTGGGGCCGGTGTCGGCGACCTTTCCGGTGGGGGTGAGTGCCCTTGTCGGCCCCAATGGTTCGGGTAAGACGACGATGCTTGCTGTGCTCACCGGAATCAAACGACCGAGGGCCGGGACGCTACGTCGTGACGGGCAACCCGTGAGGAGACGACGGGAGGGCTCTGGGTACCGGGCCCACATCGGGTACGTTCCGCAGGAATGCACCTGGTCACCGTCGTGGCCGGTCGAAGACTTTCTCGCCTTCTGTGCGCGCATGTATCGAGTACCGTCCACGCAGGTCAGGCACAGGTGCCAAGGCGTCATGTCCGATCTGAACGTCGGTCAATTCGCCCACCAGCCCATCGGTACTCTGTCGGGCGGTCAAAAGCGTCGGGTCTTCCTCGCGGCGGCACTGGTTCACGACCCCGAGGTGCTCATTCTTGATGAGCCGACCGTGGGCCTGGATCCGGGGGAGCGGATCTCGTTTCGCCGCCACGTCGTCGAGCAGGCGGCCTCACGGGTCGTCGTGCTGTCCACCCATCTCATGGATGACGTCGCCTTGTCCGCAGACCAAGTGCATCTGGTCGATGGGGGGCACATTACCTGGAGCGGCACGCTGCCCGAATTGATGGCTGCAGCAGGAGAATCTGATTCACAGGACCACGTGTCAGTGGCTGAGCAAGGCTACCTGCACCTGATGCAAGGTCGCGCAGAATCCGAGCTCCTTGAGGGGGACCGATGAAAGCCTGTCTTCGGCAGGCCGTCTGGTCTGGGCTGGGGCTTGCCGTGTTGTGGGTCGCCACGAGCGTTGGCCTGATGCACATGTATCCCCGCGTGTGGAAGTCCTTCGCCTTGACGACGGGGAGTGTCTCGGTGGACACGGTCATCCTGTCTCCAGTGTGCTGCGGAGTCGGGGTGGCGTACGGCGCCCGTCTTCGCCGCGCCGGGGTCACGCGTACATCCCGAGCCTGGCCGCGCAGCGCCACCGCCGCCATCGTCACCACCTGGCTGGTGGGTGTCGGAGCCGTTCTGCTCCTGGCTGTGGGGGTAACGACGGCAATCCTCGCATTGGTGGCTTCTGGTGACGCCGATCCGCGACTCGTGATGGGTTCGGTCCTCACCGCCATGGCCGCCACGGCATTCCTGGCCTTGGGGGCCGTCCTTGGAGTGGCGGCTGGTTCCTATCTGCTCGCCGCTGTCGCTGCCATCGCGGTTTACTTGGTGGCGGGGGCCGTTCCTGAGGTCTATGACCTGCTCATTGGATGGTCTGGTCCTGCGGCCATCGACGGCGCCCCTTCGCATCTCACCTGGCACGCCATCGCGTTGTGGGCTGGACTCGATTGTGCCGTCATCGTCGTCTCCTTGGTGCTCGTGGCCGTGATCACGACACCCGGTGGTGGGCCTTGGTGGCGGTGGCTCACGGCGACGATTCTGGTGGCAGTGGTCATCGTTGACGCCGCAGCGACGATTCGGTTGGAGGAGGTGTGGGAATCCACGGATGATTGGCGGTGTCGTGAGGTCGGCAAGCACGGATCCATGGCATGCGTCTCCGGTGACATGTCCTGGCGGCTGGAGGAATACGCAACGGCTATGGGCCGCGTCGATGACCTGTTGATGGCCAGCGGGGTCCAAAGACGCATTGTCTACGCTCCCGAGGGAGGGCCAGGGAAGGCCGGTTACCTGCCGGTGCGGACGCACGTGTCGACCTCCTCCACAGCGAGAGAATGGGCCGGGGATCTCAACGCACCCCTGCTGGGTGACAACCTGTTGGGAGTCGAGGATTCCACGTCCTCACAGTGTGACGGGACGGTCGAAATCCTTGACGACGCACTGGTGTCGGTCATGGACGGTCAACCCCTCGCCCCGGACTCGCTGCGATCCATGGTGGCACAGGTGAGGGCTTGTCCATGACGGGTCGGCTCTCCTGCTTCGGATGGTTCCTGCGCAGCCGCGGTCTGGTGGCCGTAGTGGCCTATCTGACGGTGGGAATGGTCTGTGCCCATCACCTTGGCGGCGACCTCGTCACCGTCCCGTTTGCCGGCAGCAGGTCGGTTGATGTGGGGCTGGGGCCTTCGAGCCTGAGTGGAATCCTCGCCTCCGTATTGTTCTCCTCCCCGGACCCACAACGGGAACAGGCCTTCCCCGACCGTCCCATTCGCACCATGAGAGTGGTCTGGGCCGTCATCGTGCTCGTCTGGCCAGTGGCATGGGCTGTCCTGTTCAACGGTGACCAAGCTATTTCTCAGTGGTGGGTGCTGTGGTTTGCGCGCAACCATGTCCTGCTGGTGGGACTGGCGATGGTCGCCAGCGTCGTGCTGTCGGTGGCCTGGGCGTGGCTGCCGGGAACGATCTTCGTCCTGTCGTGCTGGATCCTGGGTACCAAGGATTCCGCGGCGACTCCCTACTGGTGGGCGCTGCTGAACCAGAGCCCTCTGGACCCCCTGAGTCTGGCAGTCTCAGCCGTGCTGGTCGTCGTCGGGATGGTGCTGCAGTGGCGTACCCCCGGACCCCCGCGTTGACACTGGCTGTCGCGTGCGTCGGTGGGGACGGTGTGCAAAAATGGTTGATCCGCTCAGGACACCGATGGCGAGGAGAGATCATGAACACACCGAATCCGCGTGTCGCCAAGTTAGCCGATCAGATCCGAGTCGTGGTGGCCGAGACCCTTGAGCGTCGTGTCAAGGATCCCCGCCTGGGCTTCGTGACGATCACCGATGTGCGTCTGACCGGGGACTCCCGTGACGCCACTTTGTTCTGGACCGCGATGGGTACCGACAAGGAGATCGCCGGAACGGAAGCGGCACTTGAGTCGGCGAAGGGGATGCTGCGTTCCACCGTCGGCAAGAGACTCAAGCTGCGCTACGCCCCGACCCTGACCTTCGTGCGTGATGCCACTCCTGAGACCGCCAAGTCGATCGAGGACGCCTTGGCACGAGCTGCCGCTTCTGATGCCGAGATCGCTCGACGCTCCCAAGGTGCCATGCCTGCCGGTGAGGCTGATCCCTACCGTCATAGCGACGAGGACGAGGCCGAGTGACGATCATGGCGTCGGCATGTTTCGGGGTTGGCCAATGAAGGCCAATCCCGACGTCCCCTCTGGCGTCCTCGTCGTCGACAAGCCCTCCGGAGTGACCTCCCACCAGGTCGTCGGGCGGGTGCGTCGCCTCATGGGCACCCGCAAGGTTGGCCATGCCGGAACCCTGGACCCGATGGCCACCGGAGTTCTGATCATCGGGATCAATCGCGCCACCCGACTCCTCGGCCATCTGTCCCTGCACGACAAGGACTACACCGCCACGGTGAGGCTGGGAGTGAGTACCGTCACCGACGATGCCGAGGGGGATGCCACCGGCATCACCGACGCATCCGGGATCGATGATGAGGCCATCATTGCCGCGATGGCACGCCAAACCGGTGAGATCCAGCAGGTTCCCACCGCCGTCAGCGCAATCAAGATCAACGGTCAGCGCGCTTACGCCAAGGTGCGTGCCGGGGAAGACGTTGTCCTGAAGCCACGCGGGGTGACCGTCTCCCGATTCGAGGCCACTGAGATACGACGCCATGAGGAGGTGATCGACGTTGGCGTCGAGGTCACCTGTTCTTCCGGCACCTATGTGAGGGCCCTGGCCCGTGACGTGGGTGCCGATCTTGGAGTGGGGGGTCACCTCACTGCATTGCGGCGAACCCGGATCGGACCTTTCGACCTCACCGCGGCTTGCCCTGACATCTTTGCCGATGATGCGGTCGCCCCGACCCCGATGACGATGGCTGAGGCTGCCGAGCTGAGCTTCCCCGTCGTCGAGGTCACTGATGACCAGGAAGCTGCCATTCGGGTCGGACGACGTCTGGATCTGACCGTTCCCGCTGACGTGACTGCGATGGTCGCCCGAACCGGAGAGATGCTGGCCCTTTATCGGCCAGATGGCGAGAAAGAAGAACGGAGTCGCGCAATCTGCGTGCTGGTTTGACCACAGCACAGTCACAGGTGCGTGTGAGCCTGTCAGGATGCGGTCAGACTGACACTATCATGTGGCGTGACATATCCCACATGAGTTTGAATTATTTGGTGTTCATGCTGCTGAAGCAGCATATTACCAAGTATTCATTGAAATTAATTTAGTCGCGGTGATAATACCTTCTGGTTGCAGTTGTAAATATGACGTGATAACTTCAAATAGCTATTTTGTGCTGGGGGAGACGTGATTTTTAGGCGGCTCACGGCACCGTGACGCGAAGTCGTGGTGTCCTCGTGATCCGCATGAGTTGTTTTCAACTAGCCCTTTTGACTCCATCGCCCATGTGAAAGGTGCCGTACGACGTGGATTTGGTTCGAGCATCCCATCTGTACAAGGTTTTCGGTAAACACGAACGAGAAGTGATCGAAAGACTCAAAGCAGGGGAGTCTCGAGAAGATCTTGCCTCTCTCGGTACGGCGGCTGTCATCGACGTCAGCTTGGAGGTCGCCAAGGGAGAGACTTTCGTCGTCATGGGCCTCTCAGGGTCCGGAAAGTCCACCCTCATCCGGATGATCAACGGGTTGTGGGCGCCCTCCGAGGGTACCGTCGAGGTGGCCGGAAAAGTTGTCTCTGACATGAACGACTCCCAATTGCGGGAGCTTCGTCGCGACCATGTGTCGATGGTGTTCCAGCATTTCGCCCTTCTTCCTCACCTGACTGTTCGCGAGAACGCGGCCTACGGGCTGAAGTTGCAGGGCAAGCTCAAGCCGAAGGACCGTTTGGAGAAAGCCAACGAGTGGCTGCACACCGTGGGGCTCAAGGGATGGGGAGACAAGTATCCCCACCAGCTGTCCGGCGGTATGCAGCAGCGCGTCGGTTTGGCTCGGGCTCTCGCTGCGGAGACTGACATCCTGCTCATGGACGAGGCCTTCTCCGCTCTTGACCCACTCATCCGTCGTGAGATGCAGGACCAGCTCCTCGAGCTGCAAAGCACCCTCAATAAGACGATCATCTTCATCACCCACGACCTCAACGAGGCCATGTACCTCGGCGATCACATCGCGGTCATGCGCAATGGTCGTGTCGCCCAGATCGGCACCTCTGACGAGATCCTCACCCAACCGGCCGACGACTACGTCGCTGACTTCGTCCAGGATGTCGACCGCAGCCGAGTGCTCACGGCATCGGCGGTCATGCGCCCGACAGAGGCCATCGTCTCCAAGTCGGCAGATCCTCGCCAGGTCCAGCGCATCATGGACCAACACGACTGGGCGGGCGTCTTCGTCGTTGACGAGCACCGCCGTCTGCTCGGCATGGTCGGGGACCAAGAGGTCATCGAGGCTGCTCGTCGTGGCGATCGCAGCATTGCTGGAGTCGTCGAGACCGGCGGCATCCTCACTGTTCGCACGGACACCCCATTGTCCGATCTTTTCGCCCCGTCCAAGGACGCACGAGTGCCCCTGGCCGTCGTCGACGAGGACTTCCACCTCATGGGAGTCATTTCCCGAGTCGCTCTGCTCGACTCCATGTCGAGGTCCCAGGACAAGGTGTCCGAGGGATCCGTGATGTCCCTGGAGGACACCGGGAAGCTACCTGTCATCAAGGGCGTCGGAGACCCCGTTGGTCTTCCACCAGCTGACCAGACGATGACCGCGACGGTTGCGTCCACTCCGACCATCGAGAAGGAGGCCTGATCGAGATGGGCTTCAATTTCGTCAACCCCCGTATTCCGTTGGGAAGCTGGATCGAGACCTTCTTCGACTGGTTCCAGCACGCCTTTGACTGGCTCATCACCTTCACCAACGTCGTCATCGGCGGTATGTACGACGGGCTCAACCTCGTCCTGTCCAAGCCGCTGTATCTGGTCATGCTGGTCGTCTTCGCCGCCATCGGCTGGGCCTGTGCGAACTGGAAGGTGGCAGTGTTCGCCCTCATTGGGTTCTACCTGGTCCGGGCCATGGATCAGTGGAGCAACACCATGCAAACCTTGTCCCTGGTCGTGGTAGCCGTGATTCTGGCCCTCATCCTGGCGATCCCGTTGGGTATCTGGGCTGCCAAGTCGAAGAGATTCTCGGCCATCATCAAGCCGATTCTCGACTTCATGCAGACGATGCCGTCGCTGGCGTACCTGGTCCCGGTCATCGTCCTCTTCGGAATCGGCCAAGTTCCCGGTGCCATCGCGACGATCATCTTCGCCCTGCCGCCTGGTGTGCGCTTCACCGAGTTGGGTATTCGCGGCGTCGACACCGAGACGGTGGAGGCCGGCGCAGCCTTCGGTGCCAGTCCGCGTCACATCCTGTGGCGTATCCAGATGCCGTTGGCCATGCCGACGGTGATGGCCGGCGTCAACCAGGTCATCATGCTGGCCCTGTCCATGGTCGTGCTGTCGGGCATGGTTGGTGCCGGTGGTCTTGGCGGTGACGTCGTCGCAGCCCTGTCCCAGGTCGACATCGGTCTGGGCATGGAGGCTGGACTGGCAGTGGTGATCGTGGCCGTCTACCTGGACCGCATCACCAATGGACTGGCCAATCGCACCTCGCTCGCCCGGGCACAGCGCGCCAACTGATCACAACAGGGCAGCTGAACCCAATAGGACGACTGAGTCCCATGCAGAACATGAACACGAGGTAACAATGAGGAGTACAAGTATGGTTCGACGCAAGGTCATCGCCGTGGCCTCCATCCTGACGATGGGTGCCCTGACCCTGTCTGGATGCGATGCCTCCAACAGCGGAAACGGAGAGTCCGGCAGCTCTGACACGGGCTCCGACAACGTCAACACGAAGTGGGCCGACTGCACCCCGGGTACCGGATCCAAAGACACCACGTCCATGAAGACCGATGATGACAACAAGATCACCATCGGTGCCTTCAACGGTTGGGATGAGTCCTTTGCCACTGCCGGAATCATCAAGAACGTCCTGGAGAAGGACGGTTACAAGGTGACGATCAAGGGATTCGACGCCGGCCCGGGCTATGCCGGACTCGTTGCTGGTGACATCGACCTCATCACGGACGGCTGGCTTCCCCTTACTCACGCCGACTACGTCAAGCGCTACGGCGACAAGATGGAGAATCTTGGCTGCTGGTATGACAACGCCAAACTCACCATCGCCGTCAACAAGGACTCCAAGGCGCGCACCATTGGCGACCTCAAGACCATGGGGGATAAGTACGACAACACCCTGTACGGCATCGAGGCAGGTGCCGGGCTGACGAAGGCCACCAAGGATTCCGCCATTCCGAAGTACGGCTTGAAGAACATCAACTTCAAGATCTCGTCGACCCCGGCGATGCTGGCTCAGCTCAAGAAGTCCACCGACGCCGGTCAGGACATCGCGGTGACCTTGTGGCGTCCGCACTGGGCCTATGGGGCCTTCCCGGTTCGCGATCTCAAGGATCCCAAGAAGGCCATGGGCGAGGCTGAGGTGCTATACAGCTTCAGCCGTCCTGGATTCGCGAAGGATCATCCCAAGGCCGCGCAGCTGGTGCGCAACATGGTCTTCGACGACAACACCCTCTCGAGCCTCGAGAACACCATGTTCTCCGCGGAGAACTACGCAGGCAAGAACCAGGAGAAGGCCGTGGCGGAGTGGACCTCGCACAATAAGGCGTGGGTCGACAAGCTCAAGTCCGGCGAACTCGCCGAGAGCTGATCGGCAGGACGGGCCGCCCAGGTGGGCGGCCCGGTTCGTATCCTGACGCGGTGGGACGCCTGCCAATTCCGCGATGACGACGCCCAGTGATGATTTTCGGATTCGGGCCATGGGCGGTTGTCCCCATAGACTGCCGGGCGTGTCTGTTCCCGAGGAATCGTCAACCGTCGTCATCGGAAACTTCGATGGTGTGCACCGTGGCCACCAGGCCCTTGTTCGGCAGGCCAAGAGGCTTGATCCGGACGGTTACGTCGTCGTCGTCACCTTCTGGCCTCATCCGCTGACCGTCCTGGCCCCTGACCAGGCCCCGGCTCTGCTGTGCCCGCTGGAGCGACGCATTGACTGGTTGAAGGAGGCCGGTGCCAGCGAGGTGCGCGTGGTCAATTTCACTCCGGAGATCGCGAATTGGTCCCCAGCGGCCTTTGTCGAGCGAATGATCAGCCCTCTGCAACCCGAGCATGTCTTGGTGGGCCAGAACTTCCGCTTCGGACGTCACGCCGTGGGCACTCCGCAGGCCCTGTCGGAGATTGGCTGTGGTCGCTTTGAGGTTCATGCCATGGATCTCGTCGCCATTTCCGGTGTCACGGTGTCGTCGACCCGGGCTCGCGAGGTGGTGGCAGCCGGCGATGTCGCCGAGGCCGCCGAGTTGCTCGGACGCCCCTTCGAGGTCGGTGGGGTCGTCGTCATGGGGGACCAGCGCGGACGCGAGCTGGGATTCCCGACGGCCAATCTCGTCCTGCCGGAAGGGCGTGCCGTTCCGGCTGACGGGGTGTATGCCGGATGGTTGGAGCCTGGTAGCGGTCCGGACGCCGGTCGCCGACTTCCCTCTGCGATCTCGGTGGGGACCAACCCGACCTTCGACGGTGTCGAGCGTCGAGTCGAGACCTACGTCATCGATCGCGATGATCTCGAGCTCTATGGAGTCGACGTCAAGGTCACCTTTGCCGAGCGACTGCGTGGGCAGATCAAGTTCGACGGTATCGAGCCGCTGATCTCGCAGATGACCGACGACGTCGACGCGGCACGGCAAATCCTGGCCTGAGGCTGGCAATCACGTCCGGCAGTTCGGGGGCGGTGCGGTGTGAACGCCGCGGGAATACCCGGTAGGTCATGTTGTCGCTGACCATGTATCGAAAGGTAGTTTAGGCGTGGCCAGTTGCCGATCCCTGGTCGCGAGTCATCCCCGCGTCACCGCTGTCGTTGTTGCCGCTCTCGGTATCCTGTCCCTGTGCCTCAGTGGAGTTGTGACGGGCCACCTCGCCTCGTTCACTCCCCATGGCTGTCGGTGGGTACATCGTCATGACCATCAGTGCCGCGATCTTCGAGGAGGTGCTGTGCCGCGGAACCTTCGTCAGGTCGGATACACCTTCTGCATGGGGGTGCCCGGCTGCTGTCCGGCACATGCGAATTCGCACTCGACGGGGAAGAGCTGATATTCTCACCCAGTTGCCGTCAGATCGGCCGCGGCCTTGGAAGAGTCCCCTGCAGTAAGAGCGTCGGGGACGCCGCGCAGCGGACAGGAAGGAACCCACCGAGATGGATGCTGCCGAGAAGAAGAAGATCATCGAAGAGTACGCGACCCACCCCGGAGACACCGGTTCCCCGGACGTCCAGGTCGCCATCCTCACCAAGCGCATCGCTGAGCTCACCGAGCACCTGAAGGTCCACAAGGGTGACCACCACTCCCGTCGTGGCCTGATGCTCATGGTTGGCCAGCGTCGTCGTCTTCTCAACTACATCGCGAAGAACGACATCGAGCACTACCGCGAGCTCATCGCTCGTCTCGGCCTGCGTCGCTGAGCGTCGCGGATCACACGAATTGACGGGGTGTCCCTTCGGGGCGCCCCGTTTTCATGTCCGGAGTCATACGGTCATGCCGTGAAGCGGGTACCCACGTCCTGAACGCCTGGAAACCAGGATTCGTGGGATTGACCACAGATGCCCTAAACTGAAAGCCACAATCAGAATTACTGTAACCGTCGACTGCCTCCCCATGACACATGGGTCCTCGGTAGTGGTCACCGGGGCACGGTCCCGGCGGCTTCGATCGAAGACCGGTGTGGTTTTACAAGAGGCGCCTTCTGGACCGCCAGCGGGCGGCGGTCGGCCCTGCGAAAGGACATCCCTGTGGAGGGACCCGGACTCGAATTCACCGAGGCCATCATCGACAATGGAAAATTTGGCAAGCACGTCGTCCGCTTCGAGGCGGGACTGCTGGCTCAGCAGGCGGATGGATCCGCCGCCGTCTACCTCGATGGTGACACCATGCTGCTGTCGGCCACCACGGCTGCCAAGACTCCCCGCGATTCCATCGACTTCTTCCCGCTGACGGTTGACGTCGAGGAGCGCATGTACGCTGCCGGACGTATCCCCGGCTCCTTCTTCCGTCGTGAGGGACGCCCGTCTGAGGGCGCCATCCTCGCCTGCCGTCTCATCGACCGCCCGCTACGCCCCTCCTTCGTCAAGGGTCTGCGCAACGAGGTCCAGGTCGTCGTGACCGTCATGGCCCTCAATCCGGCCGTTTACTACGACGTCGTCGCCATCAATGCCGCCTCGATGTCCACCCAGCTCGCTGGTCTGCCGTTCTCCGGCCCGATCGGTGGCGTCCGGATGGCTCTCATCGACGACCAGTGGGTGTGCTTCCCATCCGTCGAGCAGCGCAAGGAGTCGGCCTTCGACATGGTCGTCGCCGGCCGAGTGCTCGCCGACGGTGACGTCGCCATCATGATGGTCGAGGCCGAGTCCACCCCGGCCACCTGGGACCTCGTCCGTGGCGGACGCACGGCTCCGACCGAGGAGGTCGTCGCCACCGGTCTGGAGGCCGCCAAGCCCTTCATCAAGGTGCTGTGCGACGCCCAGGTCGCCCTGGCCGCCAAGCTGCCCAAGGAAACCTACGACTTCCCGGTCTTCAAGGACTACGAGGACGACGTCTACGCCGCCGTCGAGGAGAAGGCTGCCGACGAGCTCTCCCGCATCGAGCAGATCGCTGCCAAGCTGGAGCGTCAGGAGGCTGAGTCCGAGCTCAAGACCCGCATCAAGGCCGAGCTCGCCGAGACCTTCCCGGAGCGGGAGGCCGAGATCTCCGGCGCCTTCAAGGCCGTCATGAAGAAGATCGTCCGCAAGCGCGTCCTCGACGAGGGTGTGCGTATCGACGGTCGCGGGCCCCGTGACATCCGTGCCCTATCGGCCGAGGTCGGCGTCATCCCGCGTGTTCACGGTTCTGCCCTCTTCCAGCGCGGCGAGACCCAGATCCTCGGTGTGTCGACCCTCAACATGCTCGACATGGAGCAGAAGCTCGACACCCTCTCCCCGGAGACCACGCGTCGCTACATGCACAACTACAACATGCCGCCGTACTCCACCGGTGAGACCGGTCGTGTTGGCTCCCCGAAGCGCCGCGAGATCGGCCACGGCAACCTCGCCGAGCGCGCCCTCATCCCGGTCCTGCCGACCCGTGAGGAGTTCCCCTACGCCATCCGTGAGGTGTCCGAGGCCATCGGCTCGAACGGTTCCACCTCGATGGGTTCGGTCTGCGCCTCGACCCTCGCCCTGCTCAACGCCGGTGTGCCGTTGCGCGCCTCGGTCGCTGGCATCGCTATGGGCCTCATGAGCGAGACCGACGAGGACGGCAAGACCAAGTACCTCGCCCTCACCGACATCCTGGGTGCTGAGGACGCTCTTGGCGACATGGACTTCAAGGTCGCCGGTACCAGCGAGTTCGTCACCGCACTGCAGCTGGACACCAAGCTCGACGGCATCCCCGCCGACGTGCTGGCCGGTGCCCTCAAACAGGCCAAGGAGGCTCGCACCGCCATCCTCGAGGTCATGAACGACGCCATCGACTCTCCTGACGAGATGGCTCCGACCGCGCCTCGCATCATCACCGTGCACATCCCGGTCGACAAGATCGGTGAGGTCATCGGCCCCAAGGGCAAGATGATCAACCAGATCCAGGATGACACCGGTGCCAATATCTCCATCGAGGACGACGGCACCATCTTCATCGGTGCCGACAACGGCGATTCCGCCGACGCTGCCCGCACGATGATCAACTCCATCGCCAACCCGCAGATGCCAGAGGTTGGTGAGCGTTACCTGGGCACCGTGGTCAAGACGACGAGCTTCGGTGCCTTCGTCTCCCTGCTGCCTGGCAAGGACGGCCTGCTGCACATCTCCAAGATGCGTGACCTCAACGAGGGTAAGCGCGTCGAGGCCGTCGAGGACGTGCTGTCGGTCGGTCAGAAGATCGAGGTTGAGATCGCTGAGGTCGACGACCGGGGCAAGTTCTCCCTGGTCCTGGCCTCCCACGAGGAGGACGACGACACCGAGGAGTGAGTCATCAATCCTGGAGTCGTTGATCCTGTGAGGGACTGACATCAGCGGGATGTCCTGGCACTTTCGCCAGGGCATCCCGTTCGTTGTGCGCGGATGGATCATTCCTCGGGAACGTCAGAGCATCTGGGTAGTCTGGATGCGGCGCCGGGCAGGTGCCGTCGTCAGGAAGGAAGGTCCAGATGATCAAGGTTGCCGTATTCGGAGCTAAGGGACGTATGGGAGCTTCGGTGTGCCAGGCCGTCGAGGAAGCCGAGGACACCGAGCTCGTGGCCGCCATCGACAGTGGCGATGACCGTTCAGCCGCTGAGGGAGCTGACGTCGTCGTCGATTTCACCACCCCCGACGCCGTCATGGACAACCTCGCCTGGGCCATCGACCACGAGATCAACACCGTCGTCGGCACCACGGGTTTTGACGAAGACCGCTACCAGACCTTGCGCGACCAGCTCGCCGACCATCCCAACACCGGCTGCCTGGTCGCCCCGAATTTCTCCATCGGTGCCGTGCTCATGATGCACTTCGCCGAGGAGGCTGCGAAGTTCTACGAGTCGGTCGAGGTCATCGAGCTGCACCACCCCAACAAGGTCGATGCCCCTTCCGGCACCGCCCGCACGACCGCCGGCAAGATCGCGGCTGCCCGGCAGAAGGTCGGCATGGGAGAGGTCCCGGACGCCACTCAGAGCCAGCTCGACGGGGCTCGCGGAGCCGTCGTTGACGGGGTCCACGTCCACGGTGTCCGCCTGCGCGGCCTCGTCGCCCATCAGGAAGTGCTCTTCGGAGCCGAGGGGGAGACCCTGACCATCCGCCATGACTCGATGGACCGCGTCTCCTTCATGTCGGGCGTTCTCACCGGCGTGCGCGGTGTCCTTGATCGTCCGGGTCTGACCATCGGCATCGAAGGGTTGCTCGGACTTGAATGAGCGTCCTGATTTCTCGATGACGCCATCTGAGCCGACTCAGGTGCTACCGCCCAGGCCTCAGATTGATACCGGGGCGGTGGTGACGGTCGAACGTGATCGTCGTCACCACCGCCTCATCAAGTGGCTCGTCGCCGTCGTCATCATTGCCTTGGTCGCGGTCGCGGCGGTGATCACCGATCAAACCTTCCGAGCGAGAAGTGAGAAGGCCATCGCGGCCAATATTGCGGAGTCAGTCGGGGCGGACGAGTCGAGCGTCGGTGTCACGATCCGCAATCGCCCCTTCCTTGGGGTCTTGCTGACCGACGAGCTCCAGGGACTTGACGCGACCATACCAACGGCGACCGTCGCTCGAGACGAGACGACGGTGACCTTCCATGACGTGAACATCCACGCCAATGGGATCCGTCATGCCCGTGAGGAATCCCGGATGGTCGCCGAGACGATGTCTGCAACTGGTCGGGTCGACTGGCCCGAGCTGTCTCGGCTGGCAGGCGGCAAGATCACGTACAACGATGACGCCGGTGCGAACGGCAAGGTGACCATTGTGCGCGACATGTCGGTTCTGGGAGCCCGAGTGGGTGTCAGTATCTCAGCCGTTCCTGGCGTCGAGACCACATCGCGGCGGGTGACGTTGACGAGCCCATCGGCGAGCTTGGACGGCATTCCGATTCCGGACATCCTGCTCAAGTCCGTTCTGGAAGGCATCACAGATCGATTCACCCTCCCCGATTTGGGTAATCTGCATTACGAATCCCTCAAGGCGACGCCGAAGGGATTGGAGTTTTCCCTTGTCGGGACCGAGGTGAAACTATCCGACCTCACCGGAAAGTGATCAGCTTGGCGCGAATGATGAGGTGAGGCTAGGCCAATAAGTCGTATTCTGGTCAGTGGCCGCTCGGCCGCCCACCACATGTCGACAGTTCCGTGGAGGTCCCTTTCATGAATGTTGCCGAACAACTCGTCCAACAGCTCCTCGATGCGGGGGTGCGGCGGATCTACGGCATCGTCGGTGACTCCCTGAACCCCGTCGTTGACGCAGTTCGCAAGACCGGCGGTTCTGTCAAGGGCGGTATCGACTGGGTCCACGTTCGTCATGAGGAGGCTGCGGCCTTCGCCGCTGCTGCCGAGGCAACTCTGACCGGCGAGCTGGCTGTCTGCGCAGGTTCCTGTGGTCCGGGCAACCTGCACCTCATCAATGGTCTGTTCGACGCATACCGTTCCCAGGTCCCGGTTCTGGCCATCGCCTCCCACATCCCCAGCGTCCAGATCGGCATGAGCTACTTCCAGGAGACCCACCCGGATCGCCTCTTCGTGGAATGCTCTGACTACTGCGAGCTGGTCTCGACTCCCGAGCAGGCACCTCGCGTCGTCAACTCGGCCATTCGCCATGCTGTCGCGGGCAGCACCGTCTCGGTCGTGACCCTCCCGGGCGACATCACCGACAAGAAGGCTGCCGCTCCGTCGCCGGTCTTCGTCCCGAGCCGTCGTCCCTCCACCGAGCCGAACCCGGAGGACGTCCGTCAGCTCGTCAAGCTTCTCAATGACGTCAAGAAGGTCGCCATCTTCGCCGGTGCCGGCGTCGAGGGTGCTCATGACGAGGTCTTGGCCCTGGCTGACAAGCTCAAGGCCCCGATCGGTCACTCCCTGCGCGGTAAGGACTTCATCCAGTACGACAACCCCTTCGACGTCGGCATGACCGGTCTGCTGGGTTACGGTGCGGCAGCCGAGGGCATGAATGATGCCGACGTGCTGATCCTGTTGGGAACCGATTTCCCCTACAACCAGTTCCTACCGAACACTCTCACGGTTCAGGTTGAGAACCGCCCGGAGAAGTTGGGCCGTCGTACCGACGTCTCCTTCCCGATCCACGCCGACGTCAAGGCCCTGTGCAATGCTGTCACCCCGCTGCTCAAGCAGCATGATGACAAGTTCCTCAAGGCCACCATCAAGCGTCACGCCAAGATTATGAAGGCTCCGGTCGGCTCGTACACCCGCAATGTCGAGCACATGAAGCCGATCCACCCTGAGTACGTCGCTCACCTGCTCAACGAGCTGGCTGACCGCGACGCGATCTTCACTGCTGACACCGGCATGTGCAATGTGTGGACGGCTCGTTACATCGATCCGTTGGGTACCCGTCGTCTCATCGGATCCTTCCTGCACGGATCGATGGCCAACGCTCTGCCGCATGCCATCGGCGCCCAGGCATCTCACCCTGGCCGACAGGTCATTTCAGTGTCCGGCGACGGCGGCCTCTCGATGCTCCTTGGCGAGCTCGTCACGGCCCGCATGCTCAACTTGCCGATCAAGGTGGTTGTCTTCAACAACTCCACCCTCGGCATGGTCAAGCTGGAGATGCTGGTCAATGGGTTGCCCGACTTCGGGACTGACGTCCACGACGTGAACTATGCCGGGGTCGCCAAGGCGATCGGGTATCACTCCGAGCGGGTTGATGATCCGCGCAATATTCGTCGTGCTCTTCGTGATGCCCTCGACTTCGACGGGCCGGCCCTCGTCGAGGTGCTCACTGATCCCAACGCCCTGTCCCTGCCGCCGGAGATCAAGGGTGAGCAGATGATTGGGTTCGCCACCGCCATGAGCAAGATCGTGCTCAACCGCGGTGCCGGTGAGGCCGTCTCGATGGCCACCTCGAACATGCGTAACATCCCGCGCTTCTGAGTGATCACGTACTGTGGGGTCCGTCCGACGAGGACGGGACCCACAGGCATTTTCGGACCAGGATCACGGGACCGAGGTTGGATGGCGTCAATGCAGGCAATGAACAGCGGTGGTGCTGCCGCATGAAGATCCTTCTTGTGGTCGACGCGCTCCAACCAGGAAATGGGACGACGGCCTCGACCCTTCGTTTTTCCCACGCATTGCGTGACCAGGGTCACGAGGTGCGTTTACTCAGCGTCGAGTCGACCCCGGTGCCCAGCACTCGCGGGATCCCCGTGGTCGGCGTGCCCGTCCTCTACCTGCCGCTCATCACCCACCTGGCTGACCTTCAGAACGTCGATCTCGCGCGCCCAGTCAGGGCCATTGTCTCCTCAGCGGTGGCCGAGGCTGACCTCGTGCATGTCGTCATGCCGTCGCTATTGGGGGCTTGTGCCAAACACGTGGCGCAGCATGCCGGTGTTCCCGTCACCGCGGGTTTCCACATCCAGCCTGAGAACATCACCTACAACGTGCACCTGGCCAACGCTCGACGCCTTGCCGACCGCATTTATCGCATGTTGTGGCTGGCGTTCTACCACGATGTGTCCCACATCCATGCCCCCAGTGAATTCATCGCCGAGCAGTTGCGCAGACACGGTTACGACCAGCACCTTCACGTCATCTCGAATGGGGTGCCGCCAGAGTTTCGGCCCGGCCCGCCACGAGAGACGTGGGCTCTGGACAGCTCTGGCCCTGCCACCGTCATGACTGTCGGCAGGCTCTCACCGGAGAAGAGGATCGAGGTCCTCGTCGACGCCATTGCCCGGTCTCGACATCGCGATCGGATCCGTCTGGTGGTCGCCGGTCGAGGGCCGCAGCGAGAATGGTTGCAGAGGCGAGCCGAACGCACTGGGGTTGACGCCTGCTTCGTCAGCCACGACCGTCCGGAGGACCTCATCGCTGAACTGCGAGCCGCCGACCTTTACGTTCACCCCGCAGACGTCGAGATCGAGTCCTTGGCTGCCCTGGAGGCGTCCTCGGTCGGGTTACCCTGCCTCATCGTCGACAGCCCGCTGTCGGCCACTAGGACGTGTTGCTAAATCCATTGCAGAGCGGCGGAGAGGCAGATCCCTGCCGCGTATGACCGGGCAGTCTTGTCGTAGCGGGAAGCGAGTCCGCGCCACTGCTTCACGAAGTTGAAGCACCGCTCGACGACGTTGCGGCCCTTGTAGCGCTCCCGTTGGTCATCGCCGAAGTCGATCGGACGGCCCGGCCGCTTGCGACGGTGCGCGATCTGGTCGTCGCGTTCGGGGATCGTGGCCTTGACGCCGCGCTCGCGCAGCCAGGCCCGGTTCTTCTTCGACGGGTAGCCCTTGTCCGCGAGCACCCGGTCCGGTCTCGTGCGCGCGGGCCCTCGGCCGGGGATGTGGATCTCGTCGAGTACGCAGGTGAACATGCTCGTGTCTGCGACCTGCCCGCCAGTGAGGACGAACGCCAGCGCCCGGGCCTTCCCGTCGCAGACGAGATGGATCTTCGTCGTCAAACCACCCCGTGACCGGCCGATCGCGTGGTCAGGAGGCTCTGGCCCGGACTTCTTGTAGTTCGACGGATCCCCCTGTGACCCGGGGCAAGGTCGCGCCATGCTGATGGACACGCGCGATCGAGGAATCCACCGACACGACCCAGTCGATCTCGCCAGCGAGCGACGCCCGCAGAACGGGTCGAGATCGCCTGCGGCGGCGGCATCGGCAGAACCGGGACCGCGATCGCAGTCCTCGCCATCATGAGCGGAACCTCAGCCGACACCGCCGTCGAATGGGTCCGGGTGAACTACCACCCACGTGCTATCGAGACCCGCCGCCAACGAGCCTGGATCACCTCAGTCGCATCCACGCTGACCTGACAACCCACGCGTCTTCCTCCCCGCCATGCAGGGGAACAATGCCCGCCATCAATAACGCACGTCCACCAACAAGGTCGCCACTGGGGCGGCGCGCTGGTGGTAGGCTGACACCCAACGACGAACGGGCGCTGAGGAGCGAGAGTGGGCAGAGGCGGGTTGTACTCAGGTTTTGAGGCGTACCGCGTCCTCACAGCGGAAGACATCAAGAGAGCGCTCCAGCACGGCGTCGTTGCCCTTGACACCAATGTGTTGCTGAATCTCTACCGGTATAACGAGAAGACTGTCGATGACTTGCTGCGCGTGGCCGAGGCTGCCGCAGAGCGCCTCTTCGTACCGCACCAGGTGGTCCGGGAGTTCTGGCGTAATCGCCAGTCGGTCATCGCGAGCCTAGGCAGCGCGTCCAGGGACGCCCAGGCAGCGCTGGCGAAGAACTCGACCTCAACGAAGGACGCGATAACCCGTTGGGCCAAGAGTGTTGCCCTTCCTAGCGAGGAAAGGGCCAACCTGACCAAGGAAGTGGACGACTTCTACGAGGGGTTGCGGGAGCGCGTAGGTGAGGAGCCCATCAGAGTCTCTGCTCACACGCCCACGTCCGAGGACAGGTTGTTGGCGCGACTGGAACAGTTGCTGGAGGACTCGGTTGGCCCCGCGCTCTCGGAAGAGGAGTGGAAGAAGGCGGTCGAGGAGGGTGAACGACGGGTAGAGAACTCCATCCCTCCTGGCTATATGGATGTCGAGAAGCTTGAGTCTGACCTCCCGGAAGGGGCATCGGGGGACTATCTCGTCTGGCATCAATTGCTTCTCGAGGGCGGTGAGCGTGGGGTTGACTTGGTGCTTGTGACCGCGGACACGAAAGAAGATTGGTGGAACCGGGCAGATCGAGGGTCGATCATTGGTGCCCGCCACGAGCTGGTTGACGAGTACCTCCAAGCGACGGGGCACCGGTTCTTTCTTCTCGAACCAGCGGACCTGATCAAGCACTCTTCGGCGCTGGGCGTCGGAACCAGTCTTGAATCCGTCCAGGACATTGAACGTGTTCGCGACGAAGCACCAGAGCATGTCCCGTGGAGCGCTGACGCGGCGAGAGCAGTTCTGAAGGAACTCGATTCTCAGGGTCATACGCAGGCTGACGTGATTAGAGAAGCGATTGCGAATGGCGGCAGAATCTCACGTGCGCGCGTCTACGAACTGGATAATCGTGACGAGAGTCAGATGCTGCGTGGATTCACGCGCCCCGTCAAGCGCGTTACGGCTGAACTTCAAGCAAAGGGGGATGTGCCATACGGCGTTGCCGCTTTGCTCGACGCCGTATATGAGACTGGCGTGAAGTCGTCTCACTTTGCGGTACCCCATGAGGTCGTGGAACTGCTCGGCCAGGAGCGTCCCAACTAGGACGTGTTGCTAAATCCATTGCAGAGCGGCGGAGAGGCAGATCCCTGCCGCGTATGACCGGGCAGTCTTGTCGTAGCGGGAAGCGAGTCCGCGCCACTGCTTCACGAAGTTGAAGCACCGCTCGACGACGTTGCGGCCCTTGTAGCGCTCCCGTTGGTCATCGCCGAAGTCGATCGGACGGCCCGGCCGCTTGCGACGGTGCGCGATCTGGTCGTCGCGTTCGGGGATCGTGGCCTTGACGCCGCGCTCGCGCAGCCAGGCCCGGTTCTTCTTCGACGGGTAGCCCTTGTCCGCGAGCACCCGGTCCGGTCTCGTGCGCGCGGGCCCTCGGCCGGGGATGTGGATCTCGTCGAGTACGCAGGTGAACATGCTCGTGTCTGCGACCTGCCCGCCAGTGAGGACGAACGCCAGCGCCCGGGCCTTCCCGTCGCAGACGAGATGGATCTTCGTCGTCAAACCACCCCGTGACCGGCCGATCGCGTGGTCAGGAGGCTCTGGCCCGGACTTCTTGTAGTTCGACGGATCCCCCTGTGACCCGGGGCAAGGTCGCGCCATGCTGATGGACACGCGCGATCGAGGAATCCACCGACACGACCCAGTCGATCTCGCCAGCGAGCGACGCCCGCTTCTGCACGTGGGTGAGCAGGTCCTCCCAGACGCCGTCGCTCGCCCACCGGCGGAAGTTCTTGTAGATCGTGTTCCAGCTCCCGAACCGATCGGGGAGGTCTCGCCACGCCGATCCCGTGCGGAACCGCCACGCGGTCGCCTCGACCACTGTGCGCCGATCCACCGGAGGACGGCCCCGTGTCCTCGCCGGCGGGAACACGTCCCGGATCAGCTCCCAGACCTCGTCCGTGATGACATCTCGCGACACGACTCAAGGATCACCCGAAGGCTCCACACCCACATTTAGCAACACGGCCTAGCCAGTTCTGTCGTGTCCCCGAGCACGGTCTGTGCCCGCCGCACGATCCGGAGAGGATGGCGGCTGACATCGATTGGTGGCTGGAGCACCCGAAGGAGCGTGAGACCGCGGGCAAGGCCCAGGCACACTGTGGCCAGGAGTACGCCCTGGACAGATCGGCTCGGTTGCTGGTCGAGATGTTTGACGCCGCCATCTCGGGGCCGACCGGATGAAGAAGCTCCAGCGACTGGCTTATCTGACGATTGTCGGCCCAGCTGCGGTGATTCTCACCGGGATGACCTTCGCTTTTCGCCGGCGAGGACACCACCATCTGGAGCCAGGGACGATCGTCGTCAGCAACCACGTCCACGATTTCGACTGTCTGGCCCTGGTGCGGGTGTTCTGGCCGACCGGTCTGAGGTTCAACTCGCAACCTTCCAACTTCGACATCCCGGTGGCAGGGCTCATCCTGCGAGCCTTCGGAACGATTCCGGTTGACGTTTCTGACGTACGAGGTTTCTTCTCGGCCAATGCGCAGGCGCTGGCTGACGGTGACTGCGTCGTCATCTATCCAGAGGGAGACATCACCTGTTACGAGACCTCCGCAGGGACCTTCCGTCCTGGGGCCTTTGCCCTCGCGGTGCGCACCGGTGCCCCGGTGGTGCCAGTGGCACTGGTGCGGTCCGGGCGGAAGCTCGGAGTCAAGTGGCGGCGTCCGCAGCTGGAGGCCAAGGTGGGGCCGCCGATGTATGCCGATGAGACCCTGCCACGACGCCAGGCCAGGGAGGAATTGCGCCAACGAGCTGAGAACTTCGTCTCTCAGGCCCTTGATGAAGCGGTCAGGACACATCGGGGCGAAGCTGTCGGAGTTTCCCGATAGGCTTCACGCCGTGGCTAATACTGGATTGACGACACCCCCGGACCTGCAACCGGACGTTCTGCGCATCATTCCCCTCGGCGGCCTGGGAGATGTCGGACGCAACATGTCGTGCTACGAAATCAATGGGGAGATCCTTCTCATTGACTGTGGGGTGCTCTTCCCCGAGGACGACCATCCGGGAGTTGACCTGCTCCTGCCGCACCTGGACTACCTCGACGACGACAAACTGTCGCGGGTCACGGCCCTGTTGCTGACCCACGGCCACGAGGACCACATCGGTGCGGTGCCGTTCCTGCTCAAGCGTCGTCCGGACATCCCGGTCTACGGATCCAAGCTCACCCTTGCCCTGGTGGAGGCCAAGCTCAAGGAGCACCGCATCCGCAACTACGACCTGCGCGTGGTGCGTGAGGGCGACGCCGCCGAGATCGGCGAGGAGTTCGACGTCGAGTTCGTCGCCGTCAACCACTCCATCCCCGACGCGCTGGCCGTCTACGTCAAGACCGACGCCGGGTCGATCCTCAACACCGGCGACTTCAAGATGGACCAGCTGCCCATCGACGGGCGGATCACCGACCTGCGGGCCTTCGCCCGGCTCGGTGAGGAGGGTGTCGACGTCTTCATGGTCGACTCCACCAACGCCGAGGTGCCCGGGTTCGTGCGTTCCGAGCGTGACCTCGCCCCGGCCATCGAGCAGACCTTCGACCAGGCCACCCAGAAACTCATCGTTGCCACCTTCGCCTCACACGTCCACCGCGTCCAGCAGGCGGTCGACGCCGCCGTGCGGCACGGTCGCAAGATCTGCTACGTCGGGCGTTCCATGGTGCGCAACATGGCGATCGCCCGCGACCTGGGCTACCTCAAGGTGCCCGACGACTCACTCATCGAATTGCGTGATCTCGACAAGTACCCCGACGACAAGGTCGCCATCATCTGCACCGGTTCCCAGGGCGAGCCGCTGTCGGCCCTGGCCCGCATCGCCCACGGTGAGCACCGGGACATCTCGGTGGGGGAGGGTGACGTCGTGCTCATGGCGAGCTCGCTCATCCCCGGTAACGAGAACGCCGTCACCCGCGTCATCAATGGTCTCATGAGCTGCGGTGCCACGGTGGTGCACAAGGGCAATGCGCTGGTTCACGTCTCCGGGCACGCTGCCCAGGGCGAGCTGCTCTACGCCTACAATGTCGTGCGACCGCGCGCCGTCATGCCGATCCACGGCGAGTACCGGCATCTCACGGCGAATGCCCGTATCGCGGTGTCCACCGGTGTGCAGCCCGAGGACGCCATCGTCGTCACCGATGGCGGCGTCGTCGACCTGGACGATGGCCGGGCCAGCGTCGTCGGCAAGGTGGATGCCTCCTACATTCTCGTCGAGGGAACCGGGGTGAGCGAACTCACCCCCGATGCCCTGGCCGATCGCAAGATTCTCGGTGAGGAGGGGTTCATCTCGGTGTCGGCCGCCATCAACCCCAAGAGCGCGAGTATCGTGTCGGGGCCAGACATCAAGGCCAAGGGATTCGCCGAGGACGATCGTGGCTACGACGAGATCCGCGACCGACTCGTGAGCGAGTTGGAGTCGGCGATGCGCGGCGGCATGAGCGACCAGCACAAACTCCAGCAGGTTGCCCGACGCACCATCGGGCGCTGGGTGGCGCAGACCTACCGACGTCGTCCCATGATCGTGCCGACCATCATCGTCGTGTGAGGGTAATTTGGACTCTTGGGTGAACCGAACGATGGTCCCGGACAGTGGTGCACTAGGCTGACAACGCCTCACCCAGGTGAGGCGTCCCACTCCAAGGAGAATCGTGGCCAAGCGCACCAGCATCCATGACGTCATCGAACGATTCCGCGCGGAACCATCCTCGACCGAGCGCGGAACGCAGTTCGAGGAACTCATGGTGTCGTACTTCGAGACCGACCCCACGCTGGCCTCCGAGTACGACGAGGTGACGACCTGGCCTCGGTGGGAGCACAACGAGCACACCCACGACTCGGGCATCGACTTGGTGGCCCACAACCGACACACCGGACGATGGACCGCGATCCAGTGCAAGTTCTACGATCGCGGGCATTATCTGCAGAAGCAGGACATCGACTCGTTCTTCACGGCATCGGGCAAGGCCTGGGACCAGATCTGGTTCGACAATCGCATCATCATCTCGACCACCGATCACTGGTCGAGGAATGCCGAGAAGGCGCTGGAGCATCAGTCCGTGCCCGTGCAGCGCATTGGCCTGGCCGAGATCGCCGAGTCGCCGATCGACTGGATGTTCACGCCGGAGTCGCTCTCCTACGAGCCCCGCAAGGCCGTCCGCTATGGGCTGCGTCCGCACCAGAAGGAGGCACTGGAGAAGATCCAGGAGGGGTTCCAGAACCATGACCGGGGCAAGTGGATCTCGGCGTGCGGGACGGGCAAGACGTCCCCTCGCTCAAGCTTGCCGAGCGGCGGTGTGCCGACAACGACGGCCACCTCAAGGTGCTCTTCCTGGCTCCCAGCATCGCGCTGGTGAGTCAGACCCTGCGGGAGTGGATGGCGCAGTCCCAGACGAGGATCCGCCCGATGGTCGTGTGCTCCGACACCAAGGCGTCCCGCAAGACCGAGGACATCACGATCTACGACATCCCGCTGCCGACGACCGATGCCGCCCGGCTTGCCGAGCAGATGAAGGCGTCGGGTCGGCGCGGCAAGCAGATGACCGTCGTCTTCTCCACCTACCAGTCTATTGACGTCGTCGCTCGGGCTCAGCGGGAGTCCAGGGAGCAGTTCGACCTCATCCTGTGTGACGAGGCGCATCGCACCACCGGCGTCACACTTCCCGGCGGTGCCGACGAGTCGGCCTTCGTCAAGGTGCACGACAACGACTACCTGCCTGCCACCAAACGGTTGTACATGACGGCGACACCGCGCATCTACGGCGAGGAGTCCAAGCGCAAGGCAGCCGACCACTCGGCAGTCGTCGCGTCGATGGATGACGAGACGGTGTACGGCCCGCAGTTTCACCGGCTGGGGTTCGGTGAGGCCGTCGAGCGCAACCTGCTCACCGACTACAAGGTCATGATCCTGTGCGTCGACAACGAGTCGGTCTCCGGTGGGTTGCAGTCGGCGCTGGCCGACGAGGACCATGAGCTCTCCCTCGATGACGCTGCCAAGATCGTGGGCTGCTGGAATGGTCTGGCCAAACGCACCGCAGACATGGATTTCGGCCCGGACCCGGTGCCAATGAGACGGGCGGTGGCCTTCGCGCAGAACATCAAGGCGTCCAAGGCCTTCGCCCAGACCTTTCCGGCGGTCGTCGAAGATCTTCACACCGATCCGGACATGCCCGATCTCGAGGTCGCGGTGCATCACGTCGACGGCACGATGAATGCGCTCACCCGTGAGGACGAACTGTCCTGGCTCAAGTCACCGGGTGTCGAGGAGAGCGAGTGCCGCATCCTGTCCAACGCGCGCTGCCTGTCGGAGGGTGTGGACGTGCCGGCCCTCGATGCAGTGCTCTTCCTGTCGCCGCGCAACTCGCTGGTCGACGTCGTGCAGTCGGTGGGCCGGGTGATGCGCAAGGCTCCGGGCAAGGAGTTCGGCTACATCATCCTGCCGGTGGCGATCGATGCGAGCGAGTCACCCGATGAGGCCATGCGCAACAACAAGCGCTTCAAGGTGGTCTGGGACGTGCTCAATGCCTTGCGCTCCCACGACGACCGGTTCAAGGCGATGGTCAACTCGATCGATCTGGACAAGTCCACCAAGGGTCGGATCGGGATCGAGGTCTTCGGTCGCGACGGTGCCTCCGAAAAGCGCTCCGAGAAGGCGCAGCAGGCCCTGGGACAGCAGTTCCCGTTGTTCAGCACGCAGCTCAAGGACGCGATCCTGGCGCGCATCGTCAAGAAGGTGGGCGAGCGTGAGTACTGGGAGAACTGGGCCGACGACGTCGTGCACATCCACACCAATCAGGTGACCCGCATCACGAGTCTGTTGACGCGTGCTCGAGCCGAGGACGACGAACTTGCCGACGCCTTCCGCGCCTTTCACGAGGGATTGCGCGCCAACATCAATGAGTCGATCAGCGAGGCCGACGCGATTGACATGCTGAGTCAACACCTCATCACCCAACCAGTGTTCGAGGCGTTGTTCCCCACCGGTTCGTTCGCCCGGAACAATCCGGTCTCGGCCACCATGCAGACCATGATCGGTCTGCTCGAGAGAGCCGGCCTGCAGGCGGAGACCGCCGCCCTGGAGTCCTTCTATGCCTCGGTACGTCGCAGCGCCCAAGGGGTGACGACCACAGCCGGTCGACAGACCGTCATCCACCGGCTCTACGAGCAGTTCTTCCGGAAGACCTTCCCCAAGCAGTCCAGTTCCCTGGGGGTGGTCTACACGCCGGTGGAGGTCGTCGACTTCATCCTGCGCAGCGCCGACGACGTGTGCCGCGCGCAGTTCGGCTACGGTCTCACCGACACCGACGTGCACGTGCAGGATCCGTTCACCGGCACCGGGACGTTCATCGTGCGGCTGCTCGAATCGGGGATCATCCGGCCCGAGGACCTGGCGCGCAAGTATGACCGGGAGCTGTGGGCCAACGAGATCATGCTGCTGGCCTACTACATTGCGTGCGTCAACATCGAGACGACGTACCAGGCCCTCACCCAGGCCCGGGTGGACGAGATCGCGGACCAGCAGTTCGCCTCGCGCCCAGCGGCTGAAACCGGGCCGGGAGGTGAGATCCCCAGCACCGAGGGCGAGCAGTCCGAGGGGCGGGCCTCGCAGGAGGCTCCGAGCGCCCGGTACACGCCCTTCCCGGGTGCCACGCTCACCGACACCTTCCAGATCACCGAGAAGGGGGATCGGGCCGACACCTCGTTGATCCCGGCGAACAATGAGCGCATCGAGCGGCAGTTGGCGGCCCCGATCCAGGTGATCGTCGGCAACCCGCCGTACTCGGCCGGCCAGTCCAGTGCCAATGACGACAACGCGAACCTGCACTATCCGACCCTGGACGCCCGGATCGGGCAGACCTACGCCGCCCGTTCCACGGCCACGAACAAGAACAGCCTCTACGACTCCTACATTCGCGCCTTCCGGTGGGCGAGCGATCGAATCGGCGAGCAGGGAGTGGTGGCCTTCGTCTCCAACAATGGCTGGGTGGACGGCAACACCGCCGACGGCATCCGCAAGACCCTGGTGGACGAGTTCACCCAGATCTGGGTGTACAACCTGCGCGGCAATGCCCGCACGTCTGGGGATACGCGTAAGAGGGAGGGCGGTGGAGTCTTCGGACTTGGTGCCCGGACCGGGGTGGCGGTGCTCATCGCCGCCAAACAGCCCGGTGTCGCGGGATGCCAGCTGCACTACCACTGCGTGCCCGACTACCAGTCCCGCGAGGAGAAGCTTGCAGACATCGACGAGGCCACCTTGGCGTCGGTGCCGTGGCGCTCGATCACCCCGAACGAGGCCGGCGACTGGATCAACCAGCGCAATGCCATCTTCGACACGTTCCCACCGCTGGGGGCCAAGGGCAAGAAAGACTCTGAGTACTCTGTTTTCAAGCTTTATTCGCGTGGACTTGCAACAAGTCGTGATGCCTGGTGCTACAACTTCAGTCGCGCATCGGTCAACGGGAACATGAGCCGGATGGTCGAGAACTACAATGCACAGGCGGTGGGTGCCGACATCGACAACGATCCGACCAAGATCAGTTGGAGCCGGGGACTTCTTGCCGATGCCCGCAGGGGACGCATCCACGAGTTCAAGAAGGATCGCATCTACCTCGGGTCATACCGGCCATTCACCAAGCAGTACGCCTACTTCGACAGGCCTCTCAACGACATGGTGTACCAGCTGGAGAAGATTTTCCCGACGCCGCAGCATGAGAATGTGGGGTTTGGGGCTATCGAATCTGGTGCTCGATCGCCATTCAGCGTTTTGATGCAAAATGCGTTGCCCGACAGCAAGACCTATGTAGACGCTGTCCAGTTCTTCCCCCGCTGGACCTACGAGAAGGTCTCTGCAGACGATGGGCTCTTTGCGGCCTCGTCCGGGGAGGTTGACGAGTACGGCTATCGTCGCCTCGACAACATCACCGATGAGATCCTCGCCGTCTACCGGGAGAAGTTCGGGCCGCAGGTGAGCAAGGACGACATCTTCCACTACGTCTACGGGGTGCTGCACTCCCAGCAGTACCGGGAGGTGTTCGCCGCCGATCTCAAACGGATGCTGCCGCGAATCCCGCTGGCCGCCTCATCGGCTGACTTCCAGGCGTTCGTCGATGCCGGCCGCGCACTTGCCGATCTGCACGTCAACTACGAGACGGTCGATCCCTACCCGCTCCACGAGTCCACGCATCCGCTCGATGTCGACGAGTGGGAGCTGTATCGCGTCACCAAGATGCGGTGGGAGGACAAGACCACTCGGAAGGCCATCATCTACAACGGCTACCTCACGCTGAGTGACATTCCCGCTGCCGTGCACGAGTATCGGCTTGGCTCCCGCTCTGGCCTCGAATGGCTCATCGACCGCTACCAGGTGAAAACCGACAAGGCCTCCGGCATCGTCAACGACCCCAACGACTGGTGCCGCGAGCACGACGACCCCCGATACATCGTCGACCTCGTCAAGCGGGTCACCCGGGTGTCGGTCGAGACGATGGACATCGTCCGATCGCTGCCGGAGCTGCCCATCTAATCGGATCGTGGTACCTCATCGCCGGGTCCCCAGATACCGGTAGGCCTATGCTTACACCGTCGGCCGGGGGACGTGGGCGATGTCGTCGGCCTTGTTGCTCAGCTTGTCCTGGATGTTGTACAGTTGGCACCAACATGACCGGTTCCGCTGCCCGCTTCGGTGGGAGTCCAGGGCCGGTCCTCGTTTTTCGGAAAGGCAATCCCGCGGGTGGCTCAGGCCAAGCAGTTCAAAACCTACACAGAGCAGGTCGAGCTGTTGCGTGGGCGCGGGATGCGCATCGATGATCAGGATCGAGCCGAGCACCTCTTGGCACGGCTCAACTACTACCGATTGTCGGGGTATTGGTATCCGATGCGCCGCTTCACCGATGACAAGGGTGCAGTCGGTGATGAATTCGTAGCTGGTGCATCGTTGGACTTGGTGGTTGATCTCTACAAGTTTGATGAACGATTACGTCACAGCGTGTTCATTGAGCTGGACCGGGTGGAGACGGCTGTTCGCGCCATGCTTGGCTACGAGCTGGGACGTATCGACCCATTGATCTACTTGGATCCGAAACGCCTGGGTGTGCAGGCTAAGTCTCGTGGAAGAGATGGTTGCGGCGTACACGAAGCTTGGTTGAGGAAGTACTGGGCTACCTTCCGAGCCTCCAGGGAGGACTTTGTCGCTCATCACAAGAAGAAGTACGGCAAGGCAATGCCTGTTTGGGCCGCAGTTGAGATCATGGATTGGGGTATGCTTTCCCACCTGTACAGAATGTCGCCCAACATCGTTCGTAACCGCATTGCTCGCCAGTGTGCACTGAGTGCCGCGCAGCTGGAATCATGGTTGAAATCGTTGAACATGGGCCTTGACCCTTGGTTGTGGACACGTGGAATCCAGCATGGGCTGGAGGAAGCG
>OJWS01000037.1_pt1 | contig 68018 bp, 67 predicted proteins | sample 1600491 | NCBI WGS metagenome assembly OJWS01 (sample SAMN04436976, study PRJEB24849) | human gut metagenome | biome: human gut; feature: NICU; material: stool | host: Homo sapiens | place: USA: Saint Louis, MO | collected 2010-08-02 | reverse complement strand
CGGATCTGCCCGCCCGCGTTCCTACGGGCGGGCAGATCCGTGTCGGCAGGGGACTCACATCATGTCGTGCTCGGGCAAGACGATCGGCTCCTGGTCACAGGCCTTGGCGATCTCCTCGGAGACCCGGGAGCGCGGCACGATGACGTTGTAGATGTACTCGTCGAACCACGAGTCGTTCATCGTGAAGAACCCCTTCTTGCCGACCTCGTCACCCCAGGAGTTCTCAACCCGCCAGCGCACCGGGACACCGTCAACGAGGTCCACACCGACAACGGTCATGGCGTGGGTGCCACCAGACTCGCGCAAGCGCAACCGCTCGGCCTTGGACATTTCCATGTCGATGCCGTAAAGGGCCTCGTAGTCATGCAGCTTCGCATCCCAGATGCCCAGGTCCTTGTCGAACTGCTTCTTGACGTCGCAGGCGAACCAGACCGGCTCGCCTGCTGCGATGGAGTCGATGACCGCCTTCTTTATGACGTCCAGCTCTACCGACAGGTGCCAGTACGGGGTGCCACCTTCCATGTACGGGGTGTGCTCATGGACGTAGGTGCGACCGACCGGGTGCTCCTCACGTGGGTCATGGCCGAGGCTGACCCACGGCTCGAAAGCCTGCGGCACGATCTCGTGGGCGAACTCCAGCGGGGTGTAGGTGCCCTTGCGGTGGAAGTTCTTGTCCTTGTCACGGTACTGCCAGGTGAAACTGGTGGGCGGGGTACCCAGGTGGATCGCGAGGATCCGCCACACGGCACTCAGGGCCTCGCTTCGGGCTGCCTCCATCTGAGAGGCTCCCTCATTGGCGTCGGAATTGGTGGCTGCGTCGCGGATCTTTCCGATGGCTCGACGCAGCACCGTCGACAGGGCGCGGTTCATTTGCAGGGTGTTGCCAGCCGACTCGGTGTCGGGCATGACCCAGGAGGGCACCACGCCGTACTTGGCGACAAGGTCGGTGAACTGCATCCACCATCCGCCGTCCTCGGCCGGGTAGTCCATGATGGCGCGCACCTCTTCCTCGTCAGCGTCACGCGATGCCGTGGCGATGGCGCGAGCAAGGGTGTGGTTGGCCTTCTCGAGCTTGTCGAAGAAGGCGATGTAATTCTGCGAGAACTCGAGGTCGTCGACCTTGAGCTCGTCGATGACCTTGGCACGCAGGACGTTGAGCCCCGCGAATTCCCAGCACCGTCCGGAGTGCTTCTGGTCGGTCACCTTCCAGGAATCCAACCGCTCGGAGGTCGTCTCGTCGATGCCGTTGACCACGGTGCGATCCAGACTGACGGTGTCGGCTCCGGTGCCGGTCACCGCATTCTGAACCAGCCGCCCGGTGACGTCGTTGGCGAAGGACTCGGCGCGAAAGGCGCTGAAACTGGCATCGAGAACGAAGGGTTCACTCATTCCTCATCCATTCCTGTCGATTACTAATGCCCCACAGAATGGCACAGCGAGGCAAACGACGAGCGGGTTCTGACCAGCAGTATTCAAGCGGCTTCGCGTTCACCTCCCAGAAGACCGTCGGCATCCACCACCTCAGACGATCACCTTTTCAATGGGCAGCCCGGAATCAGCGGAGATGTCCATCGACGACGGCGGCAGGCCAGCCTTGACGACCTGCACACCGAGAGCAGCGATCATCGCCCCATTGTCGGTGCACAGCCCCGGACGCGGGCGTCGCAGCTCGACTCCAGCAGCCTCCATCCGCTCGGCGAGCAGGGTGCGCAGCCGCGAGTTGGCCGCCACTCCCCCACCGATGAGGAAGTGCTTGAGGTCGTACTCCTGGCACATGTCGACGGCCTTGGCGGTCAGCACATCGGCAACAGCCTCCTGGAAGCTGGCGGCGACGTCGGCCACCCGGAACTCGACGTCGTCACGCTGCTGGGTCTCGACCCACCGACTCACCGCCGTCTTGAGACCGGAGAAGGAGTAGTCGAAGCGGTGCTTGACCATGTCGTGACGGGCCGTCAGCCCACGCGGGAAGCGGATGGCGTTGGGGTCGCCCCCGGCGGCGGCCTTGTCAATGACGGGGCCTCCCGGGTAGGGCAGGCCGAGGACGCGGGCAACCTTGTCGTAGGCCTCGCCAGCGGCGTCGTCAATCGTCGACCCCACCTCGACGATGTCGGTCGCAATGCCATTGACCCGCAGCAGGCTGGTGTGGCCGCCCGAGACGAGCAGGGCGCCGCACGGCATCGGCAGGTCCCCGTGCTCGAGCAGGTCGACGGCGACGTGCCCGGCCAGGTGGTTGACGCCGTACAGCGGCTTGTTGAGCCAGCTGGCCAACGCCTTGGCAGCCGACAGACCGACGACCAACGCCCCGGCCAGACCGGGACCCGCCGTCACGGCGATGCCGTCGAGCTCGGACAGGTCCACCCCGGCGGTGGCCGTGGCCTTCTCCAGCACCGGGACGACCGCCTCCAGGTGAGCCCGTGACGCCACCTCGGGGACGACCCCGCCGAAGCGCACGTGCTGCTCCATCGAGGATGCGACCTCGTTGGCGAGCAGGTCATTGCCACGGACGATGCCGACTCCGGTCTCGTCACAGGACGACTCGATGCCCAGGATGAGCGGTTCAGACATGGTTCTCCTCGGTTGTGGTCGCGGGCAGGTCGACGGACATGACGAGGGCGTCAACCCCGCCGCCGTAGTAATTGGGACGCTGGGAAATCGTCTCGAATCCGAAGCGTTGGTACAAGGAGATGGCCGGGTCATTGTCTCGGCGCACCTCGAGCATCATGGTGTGGCATCCCCGGGAGCGTGCCCAGTCGATGCCACGGGAGAGCAGTTCGACGGCCAGTCCATGCCCTCGCGCCGCGGGAGTGACCATGATCCGGTCAAGATCGGCGACGTCGAAACCGTGGAAGGTGGCGACGGCCGCGACCTCGTCCTCCCCGGCGACCAGCGTGAGGCGGTGGTCGGCCGGGGAGATCTCCTCGGCCCAAGAGGTCCGGGACCACTGCCGGGACGTGTCGAAGCTGGCCTGCTCAACGGCCATGATGGCATCGAGATCGGCCGGGCTGGCGACTCTGGTCATCGCTTGATGCCGGGCAGGATCAGGCGAGTCGGGGTCAGGGTGGCCTTACGGGTTGTCGGGACAGTGGCGTCGGGATCTCGCAGGTAGAGCGGTTCCAGTCCGACGTCGGGCATGGACTGCCAGGATGCGGCGAGCACCCCGGCGTCCAGACGCTCTGGGGATCCGGGGGCGGGCGTCAGACCGCGAACCGGGCATCCCGGACCGCCGACCGGAATACCCTCGGGCAGTTCCTCGGGCCGGGTGACGTTGGGTCCGTCGAGACGGTTGCCGGAGGCGTCGTAACGAGCCCAGTACAGCTCGTGACGACGGGCGTCGGTACACACCACGAACTCGCCGTCGACGCCGTCGTCAGCCCACTGACGGGCCAGGACGTCGAGGGAGCAGACCGGGTGGGGGGTGAGGTCGGCCAGGTGGGCGAGTACCCGCCCGGTGGCCACTCCGACGCGCAGTCCGGTATAGGGGCCAGGGCCGACGCCGATGGCCACGTCACCGATGTCGGTCAGGGCGATCTCGGCCTGCTCACACGCGGTGTGGATGAGGGGCATGAGCTGCTCGGCGTGGGCGCGAGGGTCGTCGTGGTGCAGGCTGACGAGCACCTCGGACCCGCACGCCAGACCGACGCTGACGGCCGTCGAGGTGTCGATTCCCAGAACGATCGTGTTCATCAGATGTTGTCTCCGGTCTCGTCAGGGGTGGTACCAAGGGGAAATTCGGACAGTGGCGACAGGTCGACATCCTGCCAGCGGGGGCCGAAACCTTCCAGGTAGACCACGCGGGTCTCGTCGGCGGGATCCCCGCTGCGACGAATGTCGATGTCGAGGTGAGAGCCGCCGAGGTCCTCGGCGATACCGGCTCCCCACTCGATCAAGGTGACGGCCCGGTCCATGGTCTCGTCGAGGTCCAGGTCGACCAGTTCTGCGGCTGACCCGAGACGGTAGGCGTCAACGTGGACGAGTCCCGGGCGCCCGTCAACTCCGGCGTGACGTCGGGCCAGCACGAAGGTTGGGGAAATGACCGGCCCCTCGACCCCCAGACCCAGACCGATCCCCTGGGCCAGGGTGGTTTTCCCGGCCCCTAGGTCTCCGGAGGCCAACACGATGTCACCGGCGCGAAGCTCGGTCGCCAGAGTGGAGCCGAAGGAGTGCATGGCCTCGGTGGTGGGGACGACGAGGCGGGTGGGCAGCACACGCACCCAGTCGTCACCGTCACGCTGATAGGCGGGGCTGGGAGCGGACTGCATGCAGGAGACGACGAGGATGCGCGACTCCAGGTCGGTGGCGATCTGCTCGGCTCCCTGGACGAGGGCCGCGGCGATGTCGTCGTCGGGAGCGGCCAGGACGAGATCAGCGACCTCGGCATGACCACCGTCGTCGACGAGATGGGCGAGGCCGGCGGTCGCGGCGCCACGGCGTGCCGTAATTCCGATGCCCCGGGTCAACCAGGTGGACACGGTCGTCTCGTCAAGGTCGAGGGCGCGCGCCAAGTCAGCGGCTTCCTCGGGAGTTGCGACCGCGAGTTCCGGGGTCACGTCCTGCGGGCTCGTCTGTTCATCCACAAGGCATCAGGATAGTCCGCGAAACGCGCCGGGCTCTCGTCGTCCGGGTGCCGCTACCCAGGCGTGGCAGACGTGTTCGCCTTAACCCTTCTGCTGAGTCGGTGGTCGCGAGTAGCGTCAGGCCACCGGTTGTCGAGATTGTGAGGGTGATGACATGGCGACGCGGACTCGTCGGCGGTGGGAGTGGTTGGTGCTGATCGTCGTCGCATCGTTGGCTCTCATCGGCGTCTATCGCCGGGCCGCTCCTCACGAGGGATCGACGGCCTACGGACAGGCGGCCGAAGTTCTCGGACAGCTTCCCGTCAAAGGGCGCGCACCCATGACGGGGTACTCCCGCGAACAGTTCGGACAGGCATGGAGCGACAGCTCCGACCCCGTCCTGACGAGCCCGTGGGGGCACAACGGCTGCGGCACCCGGGATGACGCCCTGGCCCGCGACCTCGTCGGGGCGAAGCTGAAATCCGGCAGCCGGTGCCGCGTTGTGTCCGGGGAATTGCACGATCCCTACACCGGCCGGACGATCAGGTGGAAACGTGGGCGCGAAACATCGGCCGTCGTACAGATCGACCATGTCGTCGCGCTGGGAAACGCCTGGGTCACCGGGGCCCAACAGTTGCCGATGGACCGACGTCAGGCGCTCGCGAACGACCCCCTCAACCTGCTGGCCGTCGAGGGACGGGCCAACCAGCAGAAGGGAGCCGGGGATGCGGCGACGTGGCTACCGCCGAACAAGTCCTACCGCTGTGACTACGTGTCTCGTCAGATCGCGGTGAAGAAGAAGTATCACCTCTGGGTCACCTCGGCGGAACGCAACGCGATGGTTCGGGCACTGTCGACGTGCCCGAACCAGCCGTTGCCCGCGAGGTGACTCCGCCTCGATTCATTAGGCGTCGGATCACCAGGTGTCGTTGCCGGAGCGACCGTACCTGGTTTCGATGTCGCGACGACGTCCGTCATGTCCACGGGAGTTGTGACCGCGAGAATCGTGTCCACGATCATGGCCGCGACCACCGCGACGATCCCGGTCGTAACCGCGACCACCGCGGTTGCGTCCGCCCTTGCCACGGCCGGGCTTGCCGTCACGGGACTTCTTGCCGCGCTGCTGCTTGGGGGCGACGAGGGCCTCGTAGTCTTTCTCGTCGATCGGCGCGCCCAGGGCCGGGCCGCAACCGGCGACCTCGGCGACGTGGTCATCACCCATCATGACCTGGGCCTCGACCGGCTTGACCCCGGCCTGACGGTACAGACGCGACATGCTGCGGCGCTGGTGCGGCAGGATGAGGGAGACGACGGCGCCGTCGTGCCCGGCGCGAGCAGTACGACCGGAACGGTGCAGGTAGTCCTTGGAGTTCATCGGCGGGTCAACCTGCAGCACCAGGGTGACGTCGTCGACGTCAATGCCTCGGGCCGCGACGTCAGTGGCGACCAGGACCGGCAGGGAGCCGTCCTTGAAGGCCGCCAGTACGCGGGCACGGGCACCCTGGGTCAGACCACCATGTAGGGCACCGGCCATGACGCCGGCCTCACGCATCTGCTCGGCCATCCGGGATGCGCCCCGCTGAGTGCGGGCGAAGACGATGGTGTGACCGTCGCGGTTGGTGATCTCGCACATGAGCCCAACCTTCTCGTGCGGTTTGATCTGGAAGGCGTGGTGGGTCATCGTCGAGACCGATCCCTTGTCGGGGTCGATCTCATGGGTGACCGGGTCGTGCATGTAGCGCTTGACCAGCTTGTTGACGGCACCGTCGAGGGTTGCCGAGAACAGCAGGCGCTGGCCCTCGGAGGGGACGGCGTCGAGGATCGACCCGACCGCCTCCATGAATCCCAGTTCGGCCATGTGATCGGCCTCGTCGAGGACCGTCACGGTGACGCCGGACAGGTCGGCGTCACCGGTCTCGAGCAGGTCGACGAGGCGTCCCGGAGTGGCGACGACGAGGTCAACACCCTTCTTGAAGGCCTTGGTCTGCGGGCCGTAGCTCATGCCACCGGCGATAAGGATGGTGGACAGACCCATTGACGAGGCCAGCGGCGACAGCACGTCGGCGATCTGCATGGCCAGTTCGCGGGTGGGCGAGAGGATGAGGGCGCGCGGACGCTTGTCCTCGCGCGGCTCGGTGGATAGACGCGACAGCAGCGGAACGCCGAAGGCCAGGGTCTTGCCCGAACCCGTCGACGCACGACCCAGCACGTCACGCCCGGCGATGGCGTCCGGGATGGCGGCAATCTGGATCCGGAAGGGCTCGGTGATGCCCGTGGCGGCCAGGGCGGCGACGATCTCGTCAGGAACACCGAGGGCCGAGAATCCACCCTCGTGATCGATACCGGAGACGTCCAGATCGGTCAGCTCAGTGGCCTTCCAATTCATGTTGTCGGCGTCGTCGTGATCGGCGTGCCAGTCGCTGCGGTCCTCGCGACGACGATCGTCACGGCGATCAGACCAGCGGTCGTCGCGGCGACGGTCCTCGCGGAAGTCACGGTTCTTCTGGAAGTCCCGACGGTCGCGGTCGCCGCGGTAACCGCGGTCATCACGGTTTCCGTGATCCCGACGGTCGTCACGGCGATCATCGCGCCAGTCGTTGCGACGCTGACCACGACGGTCATCACGCCAGTCGTCACGATCCCACCCCGAGCCGCGACGATCGTCATGCCTCCAGTCACGGTTGGCACGGTTGTTGGGACGACGCGACTTGCGGGGGCGGAACTCGCCGTCATCGGACCAGCGATGGTCGTTACGGCGTTCATCGCGACGATCCCAGCGGTCGCCCCGGCGTCGGTCGCCGTCACGGCGGTCATGGCGGCGGTCGTCACGATGATCGGACCACTCACCGCGGCCGCGTCGATCCTGGGAGTAGCGACGATCTTTGCCAGCCCCATCCTCACCGCGACGAGAGTCCTCACGGGGAGTCCATGCCTCGAAGTTGCGACCGTGCGAATCGGTGTGACCGTTGCGGACCCCTCCCCTGGTGCGGGGCTTGTGACCGCGAGCGGCGCGCTCAGCGGCCGTCCAGCGACGCTTCGGGGTGCCGTCGGCCTTGAAAGACTTGGGGTTGCGTTTCTTGTTGCTCAATGGGGTCATCCCTCACGATGGACGGACTCCTCGGGCGCTGGCGGACCACGTCACCGCGCATGAGGGCGCGGCGTCACTGCACGGGTCGCGGAATCTGGCCACGACGCACCGGACCCAGCGGGTCTCGGTGACATGGAATCCTGGGTTGATTGTCTGTCTCGATGGCCGGGCGAATAGCTGCTGTGCAGGTGAATGCAGTGAATCAATCCCGGAGCCGGGGGCTCCGCCATGCCCCGAGGGCACATCGAGCAACTGAAACGCATCATGGGCCCGAGCAAGTCAGGCCGTTGCCAACGCCATCATCCTACCCAAAACGGTCGTATCGACGAAATCAACCACATTCCTCGAGGAACGTCAGTCGCTGATGGTCGTGTTCCACGAGTAGGGACGGTGGATCGTGGAACCGAGGGCGGAACCAACCATGACCGACCCCGCGAGCGCGCCCAGAACACCGCAAACCGGAAGGCGCTCCACCCTGCACGCCTTTCCCCGTGAGCCGCAGGTGATCGCAATTGACGCGGCCACGCGGTGAGTCGCCACGACTCCCTGAAACACATGTCATTCCTCGCCTTCACGAAGCCCCAGGCGACGGCGATCTCGTCACCCCAAGTTCACCACCTCGACACCGCGACCCCGCCAAGGTGTCGCGTGTCCCGGTTACCATGAAGTTGTGCGTGTTGCGATCATCACGGAGTCATTCCTTCCCCAGGTCAATGGAGTGACGAACTCGGTCTTACGAGTGCTGGAGCACCTGCGCGACAACGGCCACGAGGCCCTCGTGCTCGCTCCCGGTGATGCCCAGACTCCCCGCGAGTACGCCGGATTTCCCGTCATCCCGTTGGCCTCCCTGCACTGGCCGGGCTACCAGGACGTCCGCGTCTCCACCAGCCCCCAGTGGACCATGGAACGCTACCTCGCCGAGTTCGAGCCTGATGTCGTTCACCTGGCCGGACCCTTCATGATCGGGTACAAGGGCGCACTGGCAGCCGCATCCCTCGGCGTCCCCGTGGTGGCGATCTACCAGACTGACATCCCCTCTTACGCCGGCCGCTACGGTCTCGGCAAGCTGGAGTTCTACGGCTGGTACCGCGTCCGTCAGATCCACTCCTTGGCAGTCGCAACCTACGCCCCGTCCACTTTCTCCCGCGATCAGCTCGTCAGCCATGGGGTGCCGCGGGTCGGCATCTGGGGTCGCGGCGTCGACAAGGTTCGCTTCAACCCGTCGAAGTACTCCCAGGAACTTCATGACAAGTGGGCTCCCAATGGTGAGGTCGTGGTCGGATACATGGGACGGCTTGCCGCCGAGAAGCGCGTCGCCGACATGGCGAACCTCGCGGACATCCCCAACACCAAGCTCGTCATCGTAGGGAATGGCCCGGCTCGATCCGAGTTGGAGAAGCAGCTTCCCAATGCCGTCTTCACCGGCGGTCTGGGCGGAGAGGAACTCCCCCGCGCGGTCGCCAGTATGGACGTCTTCTGCTCCACCGGAGAGCTCGAGACCTTCTGCCAGGCTGTCCAAGAGGCCAAGGCCTGTGGCGTGCCGGTCATCAGCCCCCGCAAGGGCGGGCCGATCGACCTCATTGACCCGTCCCGCACTGGATGGCTCTACGAGCCCGGAGACATGGCAGATTTCCGCTCTCGAGTCATCGACCTCGTTGGTGACGATTACAAGCGTCGCGCCATGGGCGTAGCCGCCCGAGCCTCGATCGAGAACCGCACCTGGGAGAACCTGTGCAGCGAGCTCGTCGTGCATTATGAGGACGCGATCCGACTGGCCGGACGCTCGACGAGGATTCGCGCCGCCCTCTGAGAGGATCTTGCCCGAGGAGTCCAGCACCCTGGAGCTCCTCGCGAGCCAGTGCGCGCAGTGTGCTTGGTCAGCGGCCCAGGACCGTCGTCACGATCCCGGGCAGCAACTCGGCAATCTGGTCGGGGGCGTACGGACCAGGCATGGAAATCGCCGTGGCAGCCTGCATCCCTGCAGCGCACACCGCCGCGTCAGCAGCATCTAGCCCCGCAGCCATGAGAGTGCCGCACATACCAGCCAGCACGTCGCCAGAACCCGCCTGAGCCGTCCATGCAGGGCCCGGCAGAGCAGCGCGGACGGTGCCGTCGGGGCGCGCCACCCACTGGATCGAGCCCTTTACCAAAACCGTCGCCCTGAAGCGTTGGGCCGCACGGACGGCTGCCGCCCGCGGGTCGGCTTCCACCTGACTCCGCTCAATCTGCAGCATCCGGGCAAGCTCACCGGCATGCGGGGTGAGCAGACATCCCTCTGGCAATTCAGCAGGCAGCAGACCCAGGGCGTCGGCGTCAATGACCATGGGGACACCGTCAGCAGCTCGCCGGATGAACCGATCGGCGTTGCCGTCATGGGTGCCCCAGCCGGAGCCCAGAACCCATGCCTGGACGCGCCCTTCCCCAATGACGACCGAGGGGGCTCGGCTGAGGATGAAGGCCATAATGGCGGTTGGCCCGGCAAATCGCACCATCCCTGGTCCACTGCGCAGCGCTCCCAGGACACCCAACACCGCTGCACCGGGGAACCTCTCAGATCCGGTGTCGACACCGACAACTCCGCGGGAGTACTTGTCGTCGCGGACACCTGGTACCGGCCAGAGCGCGGCGATCTCGGCCAGATCGCAGTAATCGTCGACACCGTCGAGCGCATTTCCCTCGTCATCGACGAGGTCCAGGCCGATGTCATGGACCTCCAACTGTCCGCAGAACTTCGCGGCCGGATGCGTGATGTGGCACCACTTGAGACTCGAGAAGGTCACGGTGTGGGTGGCGTGGACGCAGGACTCCACCTCACCGGAATTGGCGTCCAGTCCTGATGGAAGGTCAACCGAGAGCACCGGGATCTGATGATCCCGCAGCCAACCGTCAATCCGCTCGAGGGACTGCGGGATGCCGGGGCGTCCACCAATACCAAGGACGGCGTCGATGGCGAGGTCATAGGAATGACTGGTGACCTCCCCCAGCGGTGTGCGAATACAGCCGGCTTCCAACGCCGCCGCAATGCCAGCCTCGTGAGGCTGACCCATGACCTGGGCCACCTCGACCCGCCAACCACGCTGAGCCAGTGCAGCGGCTGCGAAGAGGCCGTCACCGCCGTTGTTTCCGCCGCCGACGAGTACGAGGACGCACTGTGTGGCTGCCCAGTCCGGCACCACGTCCCCGATGGCCCCGCCGAGGAGCAATTCCTGGGCCTTGCGGGCGACAGCATGGGCGGCGACGTCCATGAGGTCCTGGCCAGGCCGGGCGTCGAACCACCTCTGCTCAGCGGCTCGGGTGGCCTCAGCGGTGCAGACAATTGCCATGACGGTCCCTCCAGCCCCGATTGGGGTTCTCGCTACAGACTGACTTTCATTCAACCACGGCGGGAGAGCTGGGTCGGGAAGATGCGGTCCGGACGTGGCACGTTGCGGTGAAGGCATGCCTGAGATACTGTCTACGAGACTTACTTTCTAGAGAAACAAAGTCGTTCGCTCGATGACAGGAGGTCGCCATGAAGGGCACCAACATTCACTTGCACACCGCCGGAGTTTCACTCGTCATATCCGTGGTCGACGACCGTCAGGCATCAATCACTTACTGGGGCCGTGATCTCGGCCACCTCGATGCGCACCTCGCCGAGGACCTGCGATCCTCGTGCATTCAGACCCAGGTCGGTAATTCCATTGACGAACCCGTACACGTCGCACTACTGCCCCAGTCCGGGGACGGCTGGCTCGGCAGGCCCGGAATCGAGGGGCATCGCGAGTCCCGCAGTGGTTTCTCTCCCCAACTCCACACCACGGCCGTCCGCCTCGACAGTCGGGAGGTCGAGGAGTTCGCTGAGGCAAGCACTGGCACCCTGGAGGTGGACTCGGTCGACCCTGATGCAGGTATCGCTCTCACCTCAACCGTGACGATGTTGCCGTCCGGCCTTGTCACCGTGAGTTCTCGCCTCACCAACACAGGATCCGACGACTACCACCTGGACTCGCTCCAGCACTGCGCTCCGGTTCCCTTTGAAGCCAGCGAGATTCTTGACTTCACTGGACGTTGGGGACTTGAACACACTCCGCAACGCACCCCAGTCAGCTACGGAACTCACTGCCGAGAGGTGCGCCGCGGCGTCACGGGCCCCGATACCGCATGGGTCATGCACGTCGGTACCCCTGGATTCGGGTTCCGTCATGGTGAAATCTGGGCGACTCACCTCGCCTGGTCGGGAAATAACCGCTACTACGTCGAAAAGCTCGTCCAAGGATTCCAGGTGATGGCTGCTGGGGAGATCCTGCTACCCGGCGAGGTCGTCCTGCACCCCAGGGAGAGCTACACCTCACCCGACCTCTACCTCAACCATGCCATCGGCCTCGACGGGGTCGCCGCACGCTTCCACGATCATGTCCGTCACAACCTGCACCCGTTGGCCCCTGATCGTCCGGTCTCCTTGAACGTCTGGGAAGCCGTCTACTTCGACCAGAATCTCGACAAGCTCATCACCCTTGCCGACCGCGCTGCCGCCGTCGGCGTCGAGCGATACGTCGTTGACGACGGGTGGTTCGGTTCCCGCCGAGACGACCGCTCCGGACTGGGAGACTGGACTGTCTCACCTGACGTGTGGCCTAACGGTCTCCACCCGTTGGTCAACCACGTGAAATCCCTCGGCATGCAGTTCGGACTGTGGTTTGAACCCGAGATGGTCAACGAGGACTCCGACCTGGCTCGCAATCATCCGGACTGGCTCATGGCCCCCGGGGAGCGTCTCCCCCGCCAATGGCGTCACCAGCAAGTGCTCAACCTCACCATCCCACAGGCGTGGCAGTACATCCATGACAGTGTCGCGGCGATCATTGAGGAGTACGGGCTCGACTACATCAAGTGGGACCACAACCGAAACCTTCTCGAGTCGGGCACCCGCGCGACCGGTGTACCCGCCGTGCACGAACAGACACTGGCGACTTACCGACTCATCGAGACTTTGTTGGCCGAACACCCCGGCCTGGAGATCGAATCATGCTCGTCAGGTGGTTCTCGCGTCGACCTCGAACTGATGCGCCGCTGCTCTCGAATCTGGGTGTCCGACTGCATTGATCCGTTGGAGCGTCAGACGATGCTGCGCTGGGCCAAGCAGCTCCTCCCTCCGGAGTTCCTGGGAAGTCACATCGCGTCAGCCACCTCCCACAGCTCCGGTCGTACCCATGACCTGTCCTTCCGTGCGGCGACCGCCATCTTTGGACACCTTGGCATCGAGTGGGACATCACTTCCATCGATGACGACGAGCTGGCTGAGCTCAAGGAATGGATCGACTTCTACAAGGAGAACCGTCAGTTCCTCAACACCGGGACGGTCGTCCGGGCTGACCGCGCGGACGAGTCCCTGTGGCTGCACGGAGTCGTCTCTCAAGATCGTCACCACGCTCTGTTCAGCCTGGTTGCCAGGTACCGCTCGCCCATGTCCCCACGCGGCAACATCCGCTTCCCAGGACTCGACCCCGAGATGACGTATCACGTCAGACCGGTTCAGGTGGGCCATCCGGTCGAGGGAATGGTCGATGCGTCATGGTTCGACGGGGTCGACCTCACCGGCGCTGCATTGGAGGTTGCCGGCATCCAGGCTCCGGGACTCAATTCCGAGCATGCACTGCTTATCGAGATCTCCGGCATGTCGAAGAACTGACGACAACAGATCACAGAAGGAAGATCACATGTCAACCCATGCCTCAACGATGAGGCGGCCACGTCCAGCACACCGCTCAGACTTGAGCCTGGCCCTGCGGTTCATCGCTCCAGCCAGCATTGGCCTGATCGTGTTCCTCATCTGGCCTCTCATCACTGGTATCTACTACAGCTTCACGAGCTATGACGTCCTCACCCCGCCTCGATGGACGGGCCTGGACAACTACCGGGCCCTCATCGCAGACGACAGGTTCTGGAATTCCCTGAAAGTGACCGTCGAGTACGTCGCCATCAACATCGGTGTCCAGACGATCCTCGCCGTCCTCATCGCCGCTCTCATGCACAGATTGACGAAGTCGACAGTGGTCCGGTCACTCATCCTCAGCCCGTACCTTGTGTCAAACGTCGTCACGGCGCTGACCTTCTTGTGGATGCTCGACATCCAGTTCGGCATCGTGAACCAGCTCATCGTCAAACTGGGCGGGGAGGCCATCGGTTTCTGGAGTGATCCAAAGTGGGTCATCCCGACGATCGCGTTGGTCAATGTCTGGCGAAACATGGGTTACACAGCATTGCTGATCTTCGCAGGCTTACAGGGAATCCCCGAGAACCTCTACGAGGCCGGACGAACGGACGGCGCCTCCGAGGTGTCGATGTTCTTCCGCATCACCATGCCTCTACTGCGGCCCATCCTCGCCCTGGTCCTGATCATGACGATCATTGGATCGTTCCAGGTGTTCGACACCGTCGCGGTTTCCACGACCGGCGGACCGGCCGACGCATCGAACGTGCTGCAGATGTACATCTATCAGAAGGCCTTCGGCGAGTACGACTTCGGTTATGCCTCGGCCCTGTCCGTGGCCCTGTTGATCATTCTCGTCATCATCACCGCAATCCAGTACAAGCTGACCCGCGCTGGCCAGACGGACCTGAACTGAGGGAACAATGTCATCACTTACGATTGCATCACCCAAGACCACTCAGGCCGCATCCTCGGAGCCACGCAAGAAGCGGCTGACCGTCGGACGGATCATCGGTTGGGCATTCATGCTCATCATCCTGTTCATCACACTCTTCCCGTTTTACTGGATTCTCCGAACGGCGCTGTCCAGCAATTCCATGCTCGCCACCAACCCTGATTCCCTACTCCCGGTGGGAACGAATCTCGGTGGCTTCGGGCGTGTCTTCGGCAAACAAGATGTCGCCACCGCCGTGGCACAGGGCGGTTCAGGAGCGTCGATGAATTTCTGGCGCTACCTCCTCAACTCGGTGGTCGTAGCAACAATGATCACCGTCGTGCAGACATTGAGTTGCGCCATGGCCGCATATGCTTTCGCGCGTCTGAAGTGGCGCGGCAGGGACACCATCTTTGCCATCTTCCTAGGAGCGATGATGATCCCATCGATCTTCACCCTGCTGCCCAACTTCGTCCTCATGAAGCATCTGCACCTCATCGACACCTTGCTGGGAATCATGCTTCCGACCCTGTTGATCTCCCCATTCGCAGTGTTCTTCCTCCGGCAGTTCTTCATGAATATTTCCCGCGAGGTCGAGGAAGCCGCCCTCATTGACGGCGCGTCAAAGACGCGGGTGTTCTGGCAGCTCGTGCTTCCCATGTCGTCGGCCCCCATCGCCACACTCGCGCTCCTGACCTACATCACGGCGTGGAACGAGTACTTCTGGTCGCTGATGATCTCCTACACCGACAAGTCACGCGTCCTCACCGTCGCCCTCGGAGTGTTCAGGGCTCAGTCCCCGCAGTCTGGCACCGACTGGTCAGGACTCATGTCCGCCACTCTCGTGTCTGCCCTCCCGATGCTCATCCTGTTCGCATGCTTTGCCAAGCGCATCGTGAACTCCATCGGCTTCAACGGAATCAAGTGAGTCATCAATCATGAAGGAAAAGAAGAGAAACTCCCGCAAAATCCGGTCCCGAATCATGTCACTTGCCCTCGTCGCCGCAATGGCTGCTGCGAGTGCGGGATGCAGCCAAACAACATCCAACAGGACCCAGATCGACTACTGGTTGTGGGACGCAAATCAGCTTCCCTCTTATGCGAAGTGCATCAACGGGTTTGAAGCAGAGAATCCTGAAATTTCGGTTCGAATCACTCAGATCGGATGGGACGATTATTGGACCAAGCTCACCGCCAGCTTCGTCGCCGGGACAGCCCCCGACGTCTTCACGGACCATGTCGGCCGTTATCCGCAGTTCATGCGACGAAACGTCCTGCAACCGCTGGACGAGGTGGACAGCGTTGGAAAGGTCAAGCCCTCTGACTTCATGCCCGGTCTGACATCCCTGTGGACCGGGGACGACGGACACCTCTACGGGATGCCGAAGGATTACGACACCATCGCCCTGATGTACGACCAGAAGAAGCTCGAAGACGCCGGAGTGACCACGAAGGAACTGGAAACTGCGACCTGGAACCCAGATGACGGGGGCAGCCTCGAGAAGATCTTGGCCAGACTCACCATCGATGACAAGGGACGTCGGGGCGATGACCCGACGTTCGACCCGGCGCATGTGAAGCAGTACGCGCTTGGTACTGACCCGTATTTCGACTATGCCGGCCAGACAAACTGGTCCCCCTTTGCCCTGTCGACCGGTTGGCGTCATACGGACAAGCCCACGTGGGGCACTCGATTCCAATACGACGATCCCCGGTTCATCAAGTCCATCGGTTGGTACACCGGCCTCTCTCGTAAGGGGTACATGCCCAAGATGGGTCAGTTCGGCAAGAGCGTGACCAGTGATCAACAGCTCGGGTCCGGAAAGGTCGCCATGAGTCTCACCGGCTCGTGGATGCTTCAGACCTATGCTCATCTCAAGGGGATCAAACTCGGCATTGCTCCCCTCCCGAGCGGACCATCTGGCCATCCGGTTTCGTTGTACAACGGTCTCGGCGACTCGATATCGCGGAGTTCTAAGCACAAGACCGAGGCAGGAAAACTCGTGTCTTATCTCGGCTCTGACGCATGCCAAGTCGTCATGGGACAGGATGCCATCGTGTTCCCGGCTCGGCCACGAGGGACCGAAGCGGCAATCGAGGCCTTTGACGAGGAAGGCCTCGACGTGACGCCATTCACCGATCGGGTGAAACGTCGTGAAACTGCGCTGTATCCGATCGTCGACAACGCGGCCACTGTCGACTCCATCCTGCAGCCCTCATTGGATTCGGTGTGGATGGGAACGGAAAAACCATCTGTCTTCATCAAACAGAATGAGCGCGTGAACAAGGCCATCCGATAACTGATTGACCCGATCATGGACTGGGTTCGGGCGCCAGCAGGAGCGCCAAGGCGGTCATCGCAGCAGCCCGACCCCAGTCCTCGAAATTCCAATCAGCAAAATGCACGGGCGGCAGGTGGGCGCATCCTCCGGTGATGCGTCCCACCTCCCGCTCGAGTTCGTCAAGGCCGGTCTCCACAATTGGACCGAGCTCTCCTCCGACCAGCAAGGCTTGCGGATCCGTGAATGCCTGAAGATTCGCGATGATCGGTGCCAAACCGACTGCCATGTATCGTCCCAGTTCAGCCACCGCATCCGCGTCGGTCTCGGCCAACACCGCCAATTGATCGATGTCGGTGGGGAGACCGAGCTCCGCTGCCCGCGCTGTGACCGGGCCGGTTGTCAGTACTCGAGATGCCGGAACAAACTGCTCGCATTCGCGCGAATAGGTGATGACGTGCTGCCGCAGACCAGCTTCACCGTCACTTCCACGCACCTGAACACCCTCATCGACGATGCACACGGCGACGCCCATCCCCACCGTGATGACGTTGAATGAGGAGGTCCGGCGCCCAAGTCCTACTCGCTGTTCCATCGCGACAAGACACCGAACGTCGTTCTCGAGGTACACAGGGGCCCCCAGGCGTTCGGCAAGCCCGTCAAGAATCCTTCCGGGCTCCGCCTCGACCAAGTCATTGAACAAGAGGGTGGCGTGGTCAGTATCGACGATTCCTCCGATCGAGACTCCTATCCCGATGACGATGCTCTCCTCCACGAGCCGACCAGCCGCGTCGAACAATCCGGCGAGGATCTGGTCACGTGTGGTTCCCCCGGTCTCAATCATCTCTGATCGCTCGACATCACCCGCCAGGTTCGTCCGACACCCAACTATTGCGGTTGGGAGGATCTTCATCCCCAAGAGACTCAGACGGCTGCTGTTGGGATTGATGATCTCTCCCGGACGTCCCATCCCGGACTGGGCCCTAGTCGTAGTCAACTCCCCGGTCTCCACCAGTCCGCAATCGAGCAGAACGTTGACGGCCTTCGTGACTGATCCGTTCGGAACCCCGATCATCCGACTCAGTTGGGCCCGAGTGCACGGCCCGTGGCGAAGCAAGCCATCGAGCACCTTGCGCGGAATGACACTCCTCGCACCGAACCCCCTGTCCCAGGGTGCAGCCTTTCGCGGGTCGACAAACACCCATGCTCCTTACCACTCATCAGCTCTGTGACGTGTTGTCACCGAGTATGGTCCCAAGTCCTTGGTCTCAGCACCCAGAATCGCGCTGTGGCCTGTGCGCACGGTCCACGCTGTCACCCCTCGCAGACCACCATGGCCACCGCCACTCCAGCGTCATGACTCAGCGAGAGATGCACCCGCGTCACCCCCAGGTCGGATGCCCGTCGTGCCAGGGATCCGCGCAACTCGAACTGCGGAACGCCACCGTCGGACACCACCTCGCAATCTTGCCAGGACAGCCCGTCTCTCCCGCCCAATGCCTTATACAAGGCTTCCTTGGCGGCAAATCGGGCAGCCTGGGAGCGTAACGGCGTCCGGGCCTCGGCCTCGGCGAGGACCTTGCGAACTATCCCCGGATGACGCTCGACAGCGACCTCCCACCTGGAGACATCGCAGACGTCCACCCCGATTCCCATGATCACCCGTCAAGACTATGCGTTGCACACTGCACACCGTTGCATCGCGGATGCTCCCTGACGCTGATCCCATAGAGCGCATATTCTCATTATTTGGTATGGCATATCGATATAAAAGACATTTTCAACAAATTTTCAGTGGTTTCGGAAACCACGTTTTTGGCTTCATGGCGCGCCCAAATAGAGATATATCACTGTCCACATTGACCGGAGCGCCAGAGTCCAATGTGATATTCCAAGCACAGAGGACACATCAACAACAGGAGATTCCCCATGTCCCGCATCATGCGTCACGGCCGGGCCACGAACCCGCGCACCGCTCTTAGCACCCGCACCAAGGCAGTCGTCGCTGCCATGCTCTGCGGACTGATGACCGTCGGCGCCACTGCCGGGTGTGGATCCCCTGACGTGGGCGGGGACTCCGGAGGCTCTGCAGAGACCGCGAGCAACGTCGGCACCCGCACCCCTGAGCAGATCAAGAAGGACGGCACCATTCACATCGGCACCTTCGCCGACAAGGCCCCCTTCGGATCCCTCACCGGCAAGAACACCTACCAGGGCTACGACATCACCTACGGCGAGCGTCTCGCCAAGGACATGGGTGTCAAGCTCGAATGGGTCCCCGTCGACGCCGCGTCCCGGGTCGAGTTCCTCAAGTCGGGCAAGGTCGACATCATCCTTGCCAACTTCACCGTCACCAAGGACCGCGCCAAGAAAGTCGACTTCGCCAACCCGTACATGCAGGTGGCCTTCGGTGCCGTCTCCCCGACGGACCACCCGGTCAAGAAGGTCTCCGACCTCGACAACGCCAAGATCCTCGTCGTCAAGGGCACCAGCCAGGACGCCTGGATCCAGGAGCACCACCCCGAGTGGAAGGTGACGAAGTTCGAGGAATACGCCGAAGTCACCAGCGCCCTGGCCGACGGCCGCGGCGATGTCTGGATCACCGACAACACCGAGGCCGTGGCGTTCACGCGCCAGAACAAGAAGTTCGTCACCGGAATCACCTCTTTCGGCGACAAGGCGACCATCGCCCCCGCCGTCCATAAGGGCAATGACCCGCTGCGCAAGTGGATCAACGACGACCTCGTCAAGCTCGGCAAGGAACAGTTCTTCCACAAGAACTTCAAGGAGACCCTGGAGCCGGTCTACGGCGACACCATCAAGCCCGACCAGCTCGTCATCGAAGGTGGAAGGAAGTAGGGCTCACCCCTACGTCAGATCACATGGATTTCGACGTCATCGGACGGTCGCTTCCGCTCTATGCGGAGGCGGCCGCCCTCACTGCTCGCATCGGCATCATCGGCGTCCTCGCGTCACTCCTCCTCGGCGCACTCTGCGCGGCCGTGCAGTACTTCCGCATCCCGGTGGTACGCCAGATCGTCGCCGTGTACGTCGAGCTGTCGCGCAACACCCCGCTGCTGGTCCAGTTGTTCTTCCTGTTCTACGGACTGCCGAAGGTCGGCGTCACCATGTCCGGCGAGACCTGCGCCATCGTCGGGCTGACCTTCCTGGGCGGTTCCTACATGGCTGAGGCGCTGCGCTCCGGACTCGACGAGATTCCCACGATCCATCGCATGAGCGCCGCAGCCCTCGGGCTGAACCGTCGTCAGACGTTCATCCACGTCCTGGTGCCCCAAGGCGTGGCGACCGCGATGCCGGCCCTCACCGCGAACACCATCTTCCTCATCAAGGAGACCTCGATGGTGTCGGTCGTCGCCCTGCCCGACCTCGTCTACCGAGCCAAGGAACAGATCGGCAACTCCTACACGACGACCGAGGCCCTCTTCCTCCTCGTCGTGTTCTACCTGCTCATCCTCATCCCGGTCGCCCTGCTGGGCCGGTACTTGGAAAGGAGGACGCGTCGTCATGCAGCCACTGCTTGATCCCCAAACCTGGGTTCTGCTGCTGCAGGGACTGTGGGTGTCGGTGCGCATCGCCCTCGTCTCGATGGTGTTGTCCATCATGCTCGCGATCCCACTCGGCCTCGTCATGGATTCCCGACATCTGTGGTTACGGATCCTGACTCGCGGCTACGTCGAGGCGTTGAGGCTGCTTCCCCAGCTTGTGCTGCTCTTCGTCGTCTACTTCGACATGGCACAAGTGGCCGGTCTCGATGTCAGTGGCGAAGTTGCGGCAATCATCGTCTTCACGCTGTGGGGCACGGCGGAGATGGGCGATCTGGTCCGTGGTGCCATCGCGGCGGTCCCCCACCACCAGATCGTCAGCGCCCAGGCCCTGGGCATGTCCGACCGTGCGGTACGACGACACATCGTCATGCCGCTGGCACTTCGCCAGCTCGTGCCGCTGACGGTCAACCTCGTCACCCGCATGATCAAGACGACAGCCTTGGTCTCCCTCATCGGCGTCGTCGAGATCCTCAAGGTGACCCAAGCCATCATCGACCGCAACCGCTTCGACCACCCGGACGCCGCGCTGTGGATCTACGGGACGGTCTTCTGCCTGTACTTCGTCGTCTGCTTCGTCATTTCCCTGTACTCCCGTCACCTCGAAAGGAAGATGGCGCTGTCATGACAGATCATCACCTGACCCTCGAAGGGGTCACCAAGACCTATGCCAATGGCGTGACGGCCCTGCGCGATGTCTCTCTCGACGTCGCCCGGTCCGAGGTTGTCGTCATCGTCGGGCCCTCTGGATGTGGTAAATCCACCTTGCTGCGTACCATCAACGGCCTCGAGACGATCGATTCGGGCACCGTCACCTTCGACGGCAAGGCCCTCGAGTACACCCCGTCAGGACTGCGCCAGATGCGCGAACGCGTCGGCATGGTCTTCCAGAATTACGAGCTGTTCCCGCATCTGAGCGTCGAGGACAACCTGCTGCTGGCCCCGCGGCTCGTCAAGCACGAACCAAACGAGGTCTCGCGGGAACGTGCCCGTCGACTTCTTGACCGCGTCGGGCTGCTCAACCGGGCTTCCGCCCTGCCCCGTCAGCTCTCGGGCGGCCAGAAGCAGCGTGCGGCCATCGTGCGAGCACTCATGATGGAGCCAGAAGTCGTCCTTCTCGATGAGGTGACGGCATCCCTCGATCCCGAGATGGTCCGCGAGGTCCTCGACGTCGTCCTCGAGCTCGCCCGGGACGGCATGACCCTCGTCCTCGTCACCCACGAGATGGATTTCGCACGGGCGATCGCCGACCGGATCGTCTTCATGGACGCCGGACAGATCGTCGAGATCTCGGAACCGGACCAGTTCTTCACGAACCCGACGAGCGAGCGTGCCAAGACCTTCCTGCAGATCTTCAACTTCGACGAGGTTGATCACCAGGAGCAGTCATCCCGCTGACCCCTGACGCCGAACGCGCATCGCCCCCGGAATCCTCGGATTCCGGGGGCGAAATCGTGCAGAAATCACTCCACCGTGACGGACTTGGCCAGATTGCGTGGCTGGTCGACGTCGTGACCCTTGGCGGTGGCCAGCTCACAGGCGAAGGCCTGCAGCGGGACCGCTGCCACCAGGGGCTGCAGCAGGGTCGAGCACGGCGGCAGACCGATGAAGGTGTCGGCGAACGGCCTGACATCCTCGTCCCCGCTCTCGGCCAGCACGATTGTCTTGGCGCCACGAGCGCGGATCTCCTGAATGTTGGAAACCACCTTGTCGTGGAGCTGATCGCGACCCTTCGGAGGCACGACGACGAAGACCGGGGTGTCCTCCTCGATGACGGCAATCGGGCCATGCTTGAGCTCGCCGGCGGCGAAGCCCTCGGCGTGCATGTAGGCGATCTCCTTGAGCTTAAGGGCACCTTCCAGAGCCACCGGGTAACCGACGTGGCGTCCGAGGAAGAAGACGGCTTCCTCCTCCTTGGCCATGACTCGCGCCAACTCGTAAACCGGCTCGATCTCGTCGAGGACCTCCTGGATCTTGCCCGGCATCTGATCCAGCTCGGACATGACGCCACGGATCTCGTCGCCGTACTTCATGCCACGCACCTGGGCCAGGTAAAGGCCCAGCAGGTAGCAGGCGACGACCTGGGTGAGGAATCCCTTGGTCGACGCGACGCCGATCTCCGGGCCAGCGTGGGTGTAGATGACGGCGTCGGACTCGCGCGGAATCGTCGCACCATTGGTATTGCAAATCGCGATGACCTTGGCATGCTGTTCACGGGCGTGCCGAATGGCCATGAGGGTGTCGGCGGTCTCGCCGGACTGGGAGATCGTCACGATCAGGGTCGTCGGGTCGATGATCGGGTCGCGGTAGCGGAACTCGCTGGCCAGATCGACCTCGCAGGCCACTCGGGTCCAGTGCTCGATGGCGTACTTGGCGACCATCCCGGCGTAGTAGGACGATCCACAGGCCACCACGACGATCTTGGTGATGCGTCGCAGATCCTCCGGGGAGATGCGAATCTCGTCGAGGACCAATTCTCCACGGTCAGACCAGCGGCCCAGCAGGGTGTCGGCGACCGCACGCGGCTGCTCGAAGATCTCCTTGCGCATGAACCAGTCGTGGCCCTGCTTCTCGGCCGCCGACAGGTCCCAGTCGACGTGGTACGGGCGAGCCTGGCTGGGGTTTCCGTCGAAGTCGGTGACGGTGACGTCCTCGGACGTCAGCACGACGACCTGGTCCTGACCCAGCTCGAGGGCCTCGCGGGTGTGCTCGATGAAAGCGGCGACGTCAGAGGCGAGGAAGTTCTCCCCCTGCCCCAGGCCAACGACCAGCGGGGAGTTGCGACGAGCGGCCACGACGGTGTCAGGGGCGTCGGCGCTGACGGCCACGAGGGTGAAAGCGCCCTCGAGACGAGAGGCCACCGCCCCCATGGCCTCGGCCAACGAGGAACCCTGCTGCATCTGCAGAGCAAGCATGTGAGCGGCCGTCTCGCTGTCCGTCTCCGAGGTGAAGGTGACGCCATGTCCCTCAAGCTCAGCTCGCAGGGAGGCGAAATTCTCGATGATTCCATTGTGGACGACCGCGACCCGGCCGTCGAAGGACAGGTGGGGGTGGGCATTCTCGTCGGTCGGGGCACCGTGGGTCGCCCAGCGGGTGTGGCCGATGCCCTGGTTAGACTCCGGGAGCGGATGAGCAGCGAGCTCCTCCTCAAGATTGGTCAACTTGCCCGATTTCTTGGCCCGGTGCAGGCTTCCACCCGCCACAACCGCCAGTCCGGCTGAGTCATATCCTCGGTACTCGAGACGTCGCAGCCCGTCGATGATGACACGTTCAGCCTGTCGATGGCCGCAGTACCCAACAATTCCACACATGGCAAGAAACGTACATGAATCATGAGCGTTCTAGCGAACTGAAACGCCTGCCCATTTGAACACTCGCCAACAATGCCGTTTGCACGAATGACCTGGTTCGCGGATGCACAGCCCACCGTGACCCTGCCGGTTCATAGATTTTCTCACATCTGCACCGACGCAAGATTGAGGAAAAGCATGAGATCAAAGAAGTTCGCAGCAGTCCTGACCTCCCTGACCACCGTCGTGGCCACTGCCTTCGCGGCCATTTCGGCTGCCCCGGCACATGCCGCCGAAACCGATACCTCGGTTCCGCCCGAGATCACCATGCCCGGCAGCCCGGATGGCATTCCGTCTGCTGGCGACGGACCCCGCAAGCTGTTCACCTACCCAGCCTCCATCTACGCCCTGGCCCACCCTGGTACCAATCCCCAGGGAGCCAACGACTTCGGCTGCAAACCGCGTGAGGGGCAGAACCCCGTCGTCCTGCTGCCCGGCACGAACTCCGACGCCTACGCATCCTGGTCGATGTACTCCCCGAAGCTCACTAAGGCCGGATACTGCGTCTTCTCCCCGAACTTCAACGGGCTGAAGCTGCTGCCGAACTTCGCCTACACCGGTGACATCCGAGTCTCCGCCAAGGCCGTCTCCGGCTTCGTTGACCGCGTCCTCGCAGCCACCGGGTCCAAGAAGGTCGACCTCATCGGGTGGTCCCAGGGTGGTGGCCCGCTGCCGAACTACTACATCACCAAGCTCGGCGGGGACAAGAAGGTCGACAAGCTCATCGCCCTCGCCCCGTCGAACCACGGCGTCGGTCCGAAGGCCGCCTCCAAGTTCGTCAACGAGATCGTTGACGAGGCCACCCACGAGCAGATCGAGGATGCCTTCGACAAGGCCCACATCGCCAGCTACGAGCAACAGCTCGGCTCCTCCCGCTTCATCAAGGAGCTGTACGACAACGGCCCGGTGACCCGCCCCGGCATCAAGTACACAGTCATCGAAGGCCGCTACGACGACGTCGTGGTGCCGTTCACCAACGCCTTCCTGTACGAGCCCGGCGTCAAGAACATCCTCGTTCAGAACATCTGCCACTCTGACCACGCCAGCCATGTCAACTTCACCTACGACACCAACGTGTACCAGATGGCCGTCAACGCCCTGGATCCTGACCAGGCGAAGCCAGTGGTCTGCGTCCCCCAGCCCTTCCTCGGCTGATCGTGTCCGTCCTCAACACTGACGGCGCGGCCCTGGGGGCTGCGCCGTCAGCGCATTCGGCTGTGCAGGGTGCCCTCCGATGAGTACAGTCATTCGACGTCATGTACAGCCACGATGAGGTGTCCACCGTGAATCTCACCCCGCCCGCCCCCGCAGACGACGACAACACCGAACCCGGTCCGTTCATCGAGTTGTCGCGGGAGTCCTGGGCCGCCCTTGCTGATTCCACCGAGATCGACATTGATGAGGCCACCCTGGATCGCATCCGTGGTCTTGGCGACCCCACGAGCCACCGTGACGTCGTCGAGGTGTACCGGCCGCTGACTCAGCTCATCCATCTGTACTGCATGCACACCGGCGCCCTTTTCGACGCCTCCTACAACTTCCTGCAGCTCACCCGCCATGGCATGCGACGTACCCCGTTCATCATCGGGATCGCCGGGTCGGTTGCGGTAGGCAAGTCGACCGTGGCCCGTCTGCTGCAGGAATTGATGGGGCGCTCCCCCCGTCGCCCGGTCGTCGATCTGGTGACGACCGACGGGTTCCTCTACCCCAACAAGATTCTCGAAGAGCGTGGTTTGCTGTCGCGAAAGGGGTTCCCGGAGTCCTACGACCGCAAGGCGCTGCTGAAATTCGTCGTCGACGTGAAGTCCGGGATGCCCGAGGTCACTGCCCCGGTGTACTCCCATGTCACCTATGACATCGTCCCTGGCCAGCAGCTCGTCGTCCGCCAGCCAGACGTCCTCATCATCGAGGGCCTCAACGTCCTGCAACCACCACGTCGCCGCAGCAGCGGGACGATGGGGCTGGCGCTGAGCGACTTCTTCGACTTCTCGGTGTACGTCGACGCCGAGGAAACCGACATCATTCGGTGGTACATCAACAGGTTCCTGACCCTACGTCAGACCGCATTCACCGATCCGGATTCCTTCTTCGGCGACTACGCACGCATGCCCGACGACGAGGCCATCTCCGTGGCCACGGAGATCTGGAACACCATCAACGGCCCGAACCTGGTGCAGAACGTGCTGCCCACCCGCGGACGCGCCACCGCGATCCTCCACAAGGGCCCCGACCACGAGGTCCGCAACGTGTGGATTCGGAAGGTCTGAGCAATACCGCGTGGCCACGGTCCACCGGAACGACTGTTCAGCCGATGCGCCAAGCAAAGGGGTCTGCGACTCGTGACGGCGACAAGGCACAATCCAGCTCGTGTGCGTGGCCAATCGCCGACACGAAGACCTTGTCCGGGGACTCAATCCCGACGAGGACATCATTTCCCACCTCATCGACGATGGGCTGCCCCAACCCCGGCACGAGGGGCCAAGAGGACACCAGCCAGGACGACCCCTTGACGGTGACGACATTCCCCTCACGGGCGACGTCGAGACCGTCGGCCAAGACGGTCGCCAACCTCTCCGAGCCGCGACGGTAAGCGGCGTCCAGATCGTCAATCTCAACCAGAGCCGCGTCGTTGAGAAGCTCGACCTCGTCGTTCAGCCACGCCAGGGCGACGACGAGTCCCGGGATCGGAGACCCCGTCGCGGTGGACACCAGGGGACGCGCGTAGTCGAAACTGCGTCCGGCTCGCTCCCGGTCTCCCAGGATCCTCACGACGACGTGGCCAGCGAGGGTGGCGTCGGTCAGACGGGTCGCCCCGTCGAGGAGGGAGCGCACCATGCGGGTGACGAGCTCGTCGACGACCAGCTGCCAGTCCCGGCGATCATGACCGTCGAGCTCGTCGACCATGGGGACCAGAGGGATGTCACCAACAGAGGTAACGGCATGATCACCCTCGACCCTCGCGTCGATTCCCATGGCCGACAAAGACTCCTCGACCATGCCACGCAACCGACTCGCCGCCCCAACGTCCAGACCGGGTAGGTCGGCATCAGGGCGGCGACGGAACAACGCCATAATCAGAGCCTCACAGAGCCAGGCAGCTCTTGACGGTCTCGGCCAGCTCGGCGCAGATCTGGTCAGCCTCCTCCTGGGTGGCGGCCTCGACCATGACGCGCACGACCGGCTCGGTGCCCGACGGGCGCAGCACGACGCGCCCGGTGTCACCGAGTTTCTGGTTGGCATCGGCAACCGCCTTGTTGACGTCAGGGTCGATACCGGCACGCAGCTTGTCGACCCCGCGCACGTTGACGAGGGCCTGCGGCAGACGAGTCATCACCGAGGCGAGCTCCTTGAGGGTCTTGCCGGTGCGGGCGACGCGGGCTGCCAGATGCAGACCAGTGAGGACGCCGTCACCAGTGGTGGCGAACTTGCTCATGATGACGTGACCGGACTGCTCGCCGCCGAGCGAGAACCCGTTCGCATTCATCGACTCGAGGACGTAGCGGTCACCGACCTTGGTCTGGTCGACGTGAATGTCGTGCTCACGCATCGCCAGGATGAGGCCGAGGTTGCTCATGATCGTCGCGACAACGGTGTTGGAGGCCAAGCGATGATCCTCCTGCAGAGCCAGGGCAAGGATGGCGATGATGTGGTCGCCATCGATGATGTTGCCCTCGTGGTCGACGGCCAAGCAGCGGTCGGCATCGCCGTCGAAGGCCAGGCCCATATCGGCCCCGACCTCGACGACCTTGGCCTGCAACTTCTCCGGGTGAGTGGAACCGCAGCGCTCGTTGATGTTGAGGCCGTCAGGCTGGTCGTGGATCGCGACGACCTCCGCTCTCTGGGCCTTGAAGGCGGCCGAGGCGGTGTAGTAAGAGGCACCGTTGGCGGTGTCGAGGACGATCTTCAGACCCTTGAGGGTGTCCTGCTGTCTCAGGGAACGCACCAAGTGGTCGACGTAGGTGTCGACGGCCTGCGGGGTGTAACGGATGCGTCCAACCTTGTCGCCGACGGGTCGGGCCCACGGCTCCCCCATGCGCTGTTCGATGGCGTCCTCAAGGTCGTCGGGGAGCTTCACACCGCCGCGGGAGAAGAACTTGATGCCGTTGTCAGGCATCGGGTTGTGAGAGGCCGACAGCATGACGCCGAGGTCGGTGCGGTACTCGTTGACGAGGTAGGCCGCGGCCGGAGTCGGGATGACGCCCACGCGCAGGACGTCAACACCTGCACTTGCCAAACCGGCGCATACGGCCGCCTCAAGGAACTCGCCCGAGGCGCGAGGGTCACGTGCCACCAACGCGGTGGGTTGGCGGTGCCCGAAGGCGCCAGCCTCACCCAGGACGTGGGCGGCCGCAACCGAGAGGTCGAGGGCCAGTTCGGCGGTGAGGTCCTGGTTGGCCACACCGCGCACTCCGTCAGTTCCAAAAAGTCGTGCCACGAAGTGCCACTCTACCCACCGCTCACACCAAGTGAACGAATTACCCGCTGAGCCCACCGGGATCGGGCTGATTCGATAACTGGCGTCGGGAGTGTCTTCGAGGGGTTTTCAGATCACCCGTGGAGTTACCGATGAGCACCTCGGGTGCTGCTACGAGAGATGACAGCGAGCTGGCGATTTCCCGGGCAAACCACGCGCGTTACAGAAACCGTCTCTCTTCTACAACCGAAAGTGAGCCGAGAAACGCCTCGGGGCGGCCCTCCACCGTGGGAAGGCCGCCCCGAGTTCCAGGAAAGGACCAGATCAGCGCTTCGAGTACTGCGGGGCCTTGCGGGCCTTCTTGAGTCCAGCCTTCTTGCGTTCCTTGACGCGGGCGTCACGGGTCAGCATGCCGGCCTTCTTGAGTGCCGGGCGGGAGGCCTCGGCGTCAACGTTGTTGAGCGCGCGGGCGATACCCAGACGCAGCGCACCCGCCTGGCCGGTAATGCCGCCACCGCCGATGCGGGCGATGACGTCGTAGGCACCCTCAACGCCAGCGGTGGTGAAGGGCTCGGTCACGATCTGCTGGTGGACCTTGTTCGGGAAGTAGTCCTCCAGGGTGCGGCCGTTGATCTTCCACTGGCCGGAGCCGGGGACGATGCGGACGCGGGCGATGGCCTCCTTGCGGCGGCCGGTGGCAGCACCGGGGGCGATCATGGCGGGGCGATTGGAGTCGCCAGCGGCCACGGTCGGGGTAGAGTCGGTGCGGTAGGCGATCTCACGGTCGCCCTCGGTGAACGGGGTGACCTCGGTGTTCTCGAGGTTCTCGGTTGCGGTGTCAGTCACTGTCACAATCCTTCGTGGGCGATCACTGGGCGATCTGGGTGATCTCGTAAAGCTGCGGGTTCTGCGCAGCGTGCGGGTGCTCAGGGCCGCCGTAGACCTTCAGCTTCTTGAGCTGCTGACGCGACAGCTTGTTCTTGGGCATCATGCCCCACACCGCACGCTCAACAGCGCGGCGCGGGTCCTTCTCGAGCAACTCGCCGATGCTGGTTACGCGCAGACCACCCGGGCGACCGGAGTGGTCGTAACGCAGCGAGTCAGTGGCCTTCTTGCCGGTCAACGCAATCTTGGAGGCGTTGATGACGACGACGAAGTCACCGGTGTCGATGTGGGGTGCGTACTGCGGCTTGTGCTTGCCGCGCAGGAGGTTGGCAGCGGTGGTGGCCAGACGACCCAGGATGATGTCCTCGGCGTCGATGACGTACCAATTGCGCTGTACCTCGCCGGCCTTGGGGCTGTAGGTGGTCACAGGTACCTTCTCGAACTCGGTCCCATGCGTGAAGTTACGCACAGGGATCTTGCAACGTGGTGGTGCTCTGCGGGCAATTCCTCCACTCGACGGCGTGACACACCGGAGACCGGAACCGCATCACGACATCGCTGTGTCGGACAGACGGAGTGACCGCGGCGGCCAACTCCCGTTTGCTCGAAGGCAACAGCGGAAACATACACGGACTGCAGGCTTGGGTTCAAATCAGAGGTGGCACGGCCGACGCGACGACCGTGCCCAAAACCTCGGGACTCCAGGTGCATTCAGCCCCGGTCCCATGCCCCTCCCCGCTCCTGACCGCGAGGCCATATCGTGAGGTCGCCGCCCGACTGTCACCTGTGACAGCAGCGAGAAGCACCCATCAAAAGTTATCCACAGCAGCCTTGGAGCGCTCCCATCCAGTTGTCCACAGATTTCACAGTGGATGACGGATTTCGGAGCCTCAGACGACAACTGAGGGTATGAACGAACTCGATTTCGAATGGCGTGCGAATGGCGGGGTGGCCCGTATCCATCGATTCAGTCACCTGCGAGGGCAAGCAGACCGAGCGGTGGCTGCCGGAAAGGCGGTGCGGATACTTCCCGGCGTTGTGTCCCCGACATCAGTTGCGAGTGACCCGAGGGTGCGGATCAAAGCGGTGCACATGTGGCACCGGGACGCCGTGCTCATCGGCAAGGCCGCCCTTGTCATGCAGGGGTTGAAACCACCTGGCCAGCACCTCCACAACCTCGATGCCGTGAAGGAGGTCGAGGCCTATTCACGTACCCGTTCAATTGAACGGGAGGGGATCCGTGTTCACCGATGGCGAGTCCCCCGTCGGTACGTGACGGAGAAATATGGCATGTGGGTCGTGGAGCCCGAGGTGTCAGTGCTCCTCCTGGCACTCGACGGGGACTGGGCGTGGGTCTGCGAAGCACTCCGGCAGGGGTTGGTGAGCCCGGAGTCGTGTCGAGCCTCGCGATCCAGTTTGTCCTGGCGATTCAGCCGACACCAGATCAGTTCCGCCCTCGCCGACATCAACCTCAAATCCTGGTCAATTCCGGAACTGGAATTCGGACGGCTGATGCGAGCTGTCGGCATCACCGGCGTGAAACCAAATCAGGCCGTGCGAGCCGGAGACCGTCGATACATCCTCGACAAGGCCTTCGAGGCCGAGAAGGTCGCGGTCGAGATTGACAGCCGAGCGATCCACGGAACGATTGACGGTTACGAGAACACGATGATGCGTTCAGCGAACCTTGATCGCTCCGGATGGAAGATCCTCCACACCACTCCGACCATGATTCGGCAACATCCACAGTTCGTGCTGGATTGGCTTGCCTCCCACCTTCACCGGCGACACCGTCCCCGGACGACGTTTCCCGAACACATCCTGCGCCAGACCATGGCTGGCATCGTTCCCGCCTGACACTCGCTTTTCTCACCGAGAACCACTGCACCGAGACCCTGCCCCCTACCGCGGCCACTCATGCTGCCCGGCTCGTGGAATTACCGATAAGACCGAATGTTGCTGCCCCTCCAGGTGGCACGAGCCCCTTTGCTTATCGGTATCGCCACGGGACCTTTCAGCAATCCGACCCCGTCCTATCCCCCACGGCTTCATCATGTTAGATTAGGCTCGCCTAAGAGGAGGGATGTGACAATGACTGCCCACGGCAACACCAACGACGGCATGGCCCCGGACCCGAAGACCCGCATCGCATCGACCTTGTCACAACGCAGTTCTTCACTCGCCCGACGCATACTCGGCGGCGCCGGCATGGCCACGATGGTCGCCCACGCGATGACCTCGGCCGACGGAAACCTCGATGAGTGGACGTGCGATCTACAGGCTCACGGAGTCACGGCATCAGGACGATTCATCGTCGCCCTGCGCCCCCAGCCAGCCCAGGCACTCTGCCAGATTCCCGCCGGCCTATCGACCGACGTTCGCCTGGAGATTTCCAAGGATTCCCCAGAACCGGCAATCCGGCTGCTGGCAGCGACCCTCCACATTCTCGGAACCATGACCTGGCTGAGTGCCGACCAGATCGATCATCTGCTGGCAACTGACGTGTTGCCGAGCGAAGTCTCGATGATCACCGAATTCGACGATGGCCTCATCGGCCTCATTGACCCGCGTCAGGCCATCCTGCACGACGCCCTGGGAAGTGCAGAGATCGATATCCCCACCCTCATCGCCGATTTGCCGAATGACGAGGTCTTCCCATCAATCAACGACGAGCTCTCAGCCCTCGACGTCGTCGCCTCCCTTGGCGACTTCCACCTGTCGCAGCTGTGCGACGCGGTGAGACAGGAAAAACTGCCGGGCTGCAATTGCTGGTCGCGCGCCACCCACCACGCATGTCCTCACACCGTGGGACGGGTGTTCTGCGCGGACATTGATCGCACCGGGCTGACGCTCATGTACGTCAACCCCGATCAAACGGGTGCGGTGTTCATTCCTCTAGACCAGGAGGCATCGTCCCTCCCTGAGCTCGAGGCCGCCGTGGCCCAGCTCCCCCTGAACTCGGGTCCGGTACGCCCTACGCGTGTCTGACAGCCGGAACCGGGACAGCGTGGGCCTCCTCTCCCCCGAGGGGGCCCACGCCTGAACCACGGCGGTCAGTTGCGAGGGCATCACCCCTTCAACAGGCAAGACGCCTACGCCTGACTCAGCGCGCTTGGTATGCCGTGCAAGCCGCAGCGTCACTGATGGTGACCTCCTTGGCGGTGCACAGAAGCTTGTCGTTGTGGATGCACTCGATGCGATGGCAGGCACCAACGCGCCCGTCAGCCGAGGAAAGGCCGGCGCGAGCGTCAAGGTGAGCAACGGTTGCGCAGGTGGGCTTTCCGGCGGTTCCACCGACCGTCACTGCGAAGGCGGTACAGCCGGAATCATTGAAGGCACAAGCGGTGCGGTTGCAGGAAACAACGGGAGTTGCGGTAGACATGTCGAAACCTTTCATAAATGACCACCGCGTGTCTGACACTGCCAATGCTAGACACTCAAAACAGCGTTCACAAGCAAGGTAAGCCTCATCTCAGAGTCGCATCTGACAAGGAAGAACACGTCTCGAATTAGCGAATTGACTGTTTATCTTTTGATGCGCTGAACATTCAGATATTCATGCTTTCCACAACGTTGGAAATTCCAAAACACAGACCTTCGCAAATTCATCCGCACCTGCTGTCGGCGCAATCGCCTAGCATGTGTGCCCATGACCGACGACCTCGACACCGCCTCCGGGTGCGACTCCCCTACCCCGCTGCCCAATACCGCGGAGTACTCCGACGACCACTCAGCTGGCGCACATCGCTCGGGTGACCGCGCACGACGCGGCGTCGTCTCCTTCGTCCGCCGGTCCCCCCGCATGAACGTCTCCCAGCAACGCGCCATGGACACCCTGGCCAGCACGTACATGATCGACGTTCCTCGTGACACCACCAGCACGTCCGTCGCGCCTGACGCCCGACTCGACCTGCCGACGATTTTCGGACGCGTCGCCCCACTCACCCTCGAGATCGGAACCGGATCCGGCGACGTCCTGGCCACCCTCGCGGCAGCCCATCCCGAGCGGGACTTCATCGGGTTCGAGGTATATCTGCCCTCGGCCGCCAGCGCTCTCAACAAGCTCCATGTCGCTGGCGCAACGAACGCTCGCATCATTCTCGCTGACGCCGCCGCTGGTCTGGACCACCTCGTCGATCCCGGTCAGGTCGACGAGATCTGGACTTTCTTCGCTGACCCCTGGCACAAGAAGCGTCACCACAAGCGCCGCATCGTCAACCCCGACATGGCCCGCCTGGTGGCGTCACGACTACGCCCGGGAGGGTTGTGGCGTCTTGCCACCGACTGGGACGACTACGCGACCTGGATGGTCGAGGTGCTGTCGGCCGAGCCACTGCTCGAGCCGGTCAATGCGGGTCCTAACGGTTTCAGCCCACGCTGGGACGAACGCCCGGTAACCCGCTACGAGAAGAAGGGGCTCGCGGCTGGGCGAACCGTCCACGACCTGACCTGGCGTCGTGTGGACGAGTCATGACCCGCTGGCGTCTGGACATCGCCTACGACGGGGCGAATTTCTCGGGGTGGGCGGCACAGCCGGGTCGTCGCACCGTTCAGGGAGAGCTGGAGACATGGATTCCCCGGGTGCTCCGGCTCGGCGAGCCAACCCCACTGACGGTGGCTGGGCGAACTGACGCCGGAGTCCATGCCCGCGGTCAGGTGGCCCACGTCGATCTTCCCGACGGCATCGACACCTCCTCGATGCTGCGCCGGTTGGCGCGGGTCCTCGATTCCGACGTCGTCGTCAGGTCTATCCGCCCTGTTCCCGGCGAGTTCGACGCCCGCTTCTCGGCCTTGTGGCGTCGTTACGTCTACCGGCTGTGGGACGGGCCCTCCCGACCCGATCCGCTGACGCGATTCCACGTGGCATCCGTACGAGGGCACCTCGATCTTGACCGCCTCAATACAGCCGGCGATTCCCTTCTCGGGCTGCACGATTTCGCCGCCTTCTGCAAGTACCGCGAGGGCGCGACAACCATCCGCACTCTCTTGGACTGCCACGCCGAACGTCTCGAAGACCCGTGCGGGACCATCGAGGTGACCGTCCGGGCCGACGCCTTCTGCCACTCCATGGTGAGGTCCCTCATCGGAGCCCTGACGGCCGTCGCCTCCGGCCGCCGCGACCAGCACTGGCTCGACGAGGTCGCCGCCAGCACGTCGCGGGCGTCGTCGGTGCTCGTCATGCCAGCTTGCGGACTCACCCTGGAAGAGGTCGGCTACCCAGCCGACGAAGACCTTGCCGAGCGTGCCGCCCACGCGCGTTCCCGTCGAAGCCACGACGAACTCTGCGACACCTGTTGGGAGGACTGATGAGCCGATCCCGCCGCGATGACCACGCGCCCAGCCATTACTTCACGACCCCCGAGGGGCCGGTGCAGACCCGCACCATCACCGTCAACGTCTGGGACGACTCCATGATGATGACGACCGCCGGTGGAGTGTTCTCCGGCGCACGCCTCGACCCGGGAACCGCCGTCCTCATGCGCGAGGTCACTCCCCCGCCCTCCGACGGCACCTTCCTCGACCTGGGTTGCGGGTATGGACCCATCGCCTGTGCCTTAGCGCGGGCCTGCCGCGGCTCAAAGGTCGTCGCCGTGGACGTCAACGACCTCGCCATCGACCTCACCACTCGCAACGCCAAGGCCCTCGGGATCGGCGACCGTGTCCACGCCTGCCGTCCCGAGGAGGTCGATTCGGACCTGCGCTTCGACGAGATCTGGTCCAACCCGCCGATCCGCGTCGGCAAGCCGATCCTGCACGAGATGCTGACGACCTGGCTGTCACGGCTGACCGACGAGGGAGTAGCGCACCTCGTCGTCGGAAAGAACCTCGGTGCGGACTCCCTCACCCGCTGGCTGTGCGACCAAGGTTTCGACGCTGCCCGGGTAGCCTCCGCAAAGGGTTTCCGGGTCATCGACGTCAACGCCTAAGCTCGTCGTAGACTGATGTGGTGATGATAGGAAGGGTAGCCGTGCCTCACGACGACTGGGACCGGCGCTGAGCTGTGTCAAGACTGGTGACGAGGACGGCCGACCCGGTCGTCGAGAATCCTTCTGCCACGACGCACGGCAGCGCCCGGACAGTCCACCCATGGTCGTGGTGGGGCTGGGCGGCCGGCTGCGGAATCGCCATCAGCCTCACCAACAATCCCCTTCTCGTCGTACTCGTCACGGCGGCCGTGGCACTCGTCGTCACCCTGCGTCGCACCGACGAGCCCTGGGCTCGTTCTGCCGGTGTCTACGCCGGTATGGCCCTGACGGTCGTCGTCATCCGGGTGTTCTTCCAGGTTCTGATAGGAGGAGACGGGACAGGGACCGTCCTCTTCCGACTACCCAAGGTGTCCCTGCCTGACTGGGCAGCCGGGATCCGGCTCGGTGGACCGGTCACCGCTGAAGGCCTGGCTGCCACCGGTTACGACGCCCTTCGCCTGGCCGGCATGCTGATCTGCTTCGGCGCCGCAAACTCCCTGGCCAACCCACGGCGAGTCCTCAAGTCGGTCCCGGCCGCCCTGCACGACGTCTCGGTGGCCATCGTCATCGCCCTGGCGGTCTTTCCCCAACTCATCGCGTCAGTGCAACGAGTCAGACGGGCCCGAAGGCTGCGTGGTGACACCAGAAAGGGAATGAGAGCCCTCGTCGCAGTGCTCGTCCCCGTGCTCGAGGACTCGGTGGAGACCTCGATGTCCCTAGCCCGTGGAATGGAGTCGCGTGGGTACGGTCGAACCCGCAACGACCGACAGGTCCGCCCCGGGACACGAATTCTGCTCGTCCTCTCGGTGATGGGGCTGACCCTGGGCTGCTACGGGATCCTGGCCAACCCGACCGGATCGTTCAGCGCTGACCCGTCGACCTGCGCCCCTGGCAGCCTGTGCTCGTGGTTCCTGGCCGACCGGATGGGCCAACACATCGGCATCGTGCTCATCGTCGTCGGCGTCATCGGGTCGATCATCGGCCTGCGGACCTCGGGACGTCGTCTCGGGGTGAGCCGGTACCGTCCCGATCCCTGGACCTGGCAGGCCACCGCGTCATGCCTGTGCGGCGCCGTCGCGATGATTGCCATGATCTGGCTGTCCCAGGCCAATCCGAAGGCCATCACCGTCCCCACCTCGCCGGTGGTCTGGCCATCGTTGGAACCGGCCATGCTCATCGTCGTCGTGGCGGCCGCCCTGCCCGGGGTGCTCACCCCGGCGCCTCAACGATCCGCGTCAGCCGACCCAGAGCAGGCGGCCTCGTGGAAACCCCGGAAAGATCAGGTGAGCGAGTCATGACCGATGTCATCACCCTGTCGAACGTGTCGATCACCCACCCCGGTGCCGCGACTCCGACCCTCAGGAACATCAACCTGACCGTACAGGAGGGTGACCTGGCGCTGGTCGTCGGGCGTACCGGCACCGGCAAGTCGACCTTGTTGGGGGCGCTGAACGGAATCGTCCCCCATTTCACCGGTGGGCGTCTCGACGGCACCGTGACGGTGGCCGGACGTGACACCCGCACACATCGTCCCCGCGATCTGGCTGACGTCGTCGGAGTCGTTGGGCAGAACCCGGTCAACGGATTCGTCACCGACACCGTTGAGGACGAGATCGCTTACGGCATGGAACAGCTGGGCATCTCCCCGTCGGTGATGCGCAAGAGGGTCGAGGAAACCCTGGACCTCATGGGGATCGCCGACCTGCGACGTCGGGCCCTGCTGAGCCTGTCAGGCGGCCAACAACAGCGGGTGGCCATCGCCGCTGTACTTGCAGCCCAGCCTCGCATCCTCGTCCTCGACGAACCCACCAGCGCGCTGGATCCCACCGCAGCCCAGGACGTTCTTGCCTCCATCACCACGCTCGTCCATGACGTCGGACTGACGGTGGTGCTGGCCGAACACCGACTGGAACGCGTCCTGCACGCCGCCGACACCGTCTTGTGGCTTCCCGGTGACGGGTCCATCGTGCAGGGTCGCCCGGAGGAAGTCCTGGCTCAGGCTGACGTCATCCCACCCTTGGCCGCACTGGGCCGGGCCATGGGATGGCCGACCGTTCCATTGTCAGTGCGCGAGGCCCGCCGTCGTGTCGGTACGCGCCCCGACCTCCCGAAAGCACCACAACCCTCAGAAACCATGACCTGGCAGGGCCACGGTGACGAGGTGCTGCGGCTGGAGAAAGTCGGTGTCGATTACGGCACGGTCCACGCCGTCGACGCCATGACGACGACCCTGGGGCTCGGAACCGTCACCTGCCTCATGGGGCGAAATGGGTCGGGCAAGTCATCGCTGATGTGGGCCATCCAGGGGGCGACGAGGTCCTCGGGAAAGGTCCTTGTCAACCATGACGGATCCTGGACCGACCCGCGCAAGGCGAACGCCGAAACCGCGCGGAAGATGGTGAGCCTGGTTCCCCAATCCGCCGCCGACCTGCTCTACCTGCCGACGGTGGCCGAGGAGTGCGCCCAGGCTGACAAGGAGTCCGACGTTCCCGAGGGAACCACGCGGGCCATCCTCTCCCAGCTGGGCGTGGAACTACCGGAAGATCGCAACCCTCGTGACATGTCGGAGGGGCAGCGGCTGGCCCTCGTGCTCGCAATCCAGTTGTCCAGTCGCCCTGACGTTCTCCTCCTGGACGAGCCCACCCGCGGCCTCGACTACGCCATGAAGAACGAGCTGGCGAGAATCGTCAAGGACATCGCCGCCGGCGCTACCGGAGCTCCTGCGGCCGTCCTGCTAGCCACCCATGACGTGGAATTCGCAGCAGCAACGACCGACCGCACCATTGTCATGGCAACCGGCCACGTTGTGGCCGACGGATCCACGCGCTCGGTGTGCACCTCCTCACCGGCCTTCAGCCCACAGATCGCCAAGGTCTTCCACCCGGCCGACGTCATGACGATCGCCGATGTCAAGAGGCTCGTGGGAAACCCGGGAGGTACGGGCCGATGAGCAACCGACAGAAGCAGAACGTCGCCGTCCGCACGTCGACGACATCGCGGGTGCTTCTCGTCGTCACCGCACTCATGGGTCTGCTGGCCTTCTGCTGGCCGCTGTTCCTCGACCCCGGCAGCTCGACCGACTACGAGACGCGCACCCCCTTCCTCTTCGCAGCCATCCTGCCGGTGGTGCTCGCCGTAGTGGTGTCCCAGCTCAGTTCGGACGGTATCGACGTCAAGGCCATCGCCATGATCGGCGTCCTCACCGCCTGTGGGGCCGCGCTACGAACCCTCAGCCCGTCGATGGCCGGCATCTCCTTCGTCTTCATCCTCATGATTCTCGGCGCGAGGGTGTTCGGCGCAGGGTTTGGATTCGTCCTCGGTACGACGACGATGTTCGCGTCCGCCCTCCTCACGGCAGGCTTTGGACCGTGGCTGCCCTACCAGATGATCGCCTCGGGCTTCGTCGGGCTGGGAGCGGGCCTCCTCCCCCGTGCCAGAGGGAAAGCCGAAATAGCGTGGCTGTGCGGCTGGGGATTCATCTCCGCCTTCATCTACGGCTGGCTGATGGATTTCGCCTTCTGGCCGTTCAACCTGGGTACCAGCACCCAGCTCTCCTTCGACCCACACGCGTCTCCGCTGACCAATCTGTGGCACTTCGTGCTGTTCAACGTTGCAACGTCCATGGGCTGGAACCTGGGACGCGCGCTCACCAACGTCATCTGCCTGGCGCTGCTGGGCGGTCCGATACTACAGGTGTTGCGTCGAGCCTCCCGACGCGCTCAATTCGGCGCGTCAACGGCAGAATTGGCGCCACAGCTCACGACACCGGAGTGACCTTCTTCAGCACCTCGTCCCAGCTGCGATCAAGTTTTCGTCCGCCCACGATGATCCCAACATGCAGTATCAGGAGGGACCACGCCAGCCCGACGACGAAGGTCAGGAGGATGCTCCACCACGAGTTGTCGGTCATCCCCACCAGCATCACGAGCAGGCCGATCGGGATGGCGGTGATGACACCTGCCACCATGCCGATGAGGGCCCCCAGGCAGCCAGCACCCGTCGACGACCCGGAACCGGAGTTGAACCCGCTCCCCTTACGATTGTCAGCCACCCGCATCGGATTGACGACACCCATCCACGAGCCGATCCCCGTCGAGAGCAGGAGGGCACTCCAGGCTTCGGCGACCACCACCGGCAACAGTTCCCACTGACCACAACGCCACACCATGACGATGGCCAGCAGCAAACCAACCGGCATCGTGACGATGAGGTAAGCAATCGCGCGACCGCGTCGATCCTCCGCACCGGCGACCGACGCCTCAATGTGATGCCACAAGGCCGTCCCGTCGTAGCTGATGAGCGAACCCGCGTAGAGCGGCACCGCGCACAGCATGACCATGAAGGGGAGGGCGGTGAAAACGAGAGCTGACGTCGTGCCGCTCACCTTGTCCCCGCCGTTGATGAACATCGGGACCAGAGCAAAAACCGGGATAAGGAAGGTGTTGAGCAGCAGAGACACCATTCGAGGATCGCGCTTCATGTAGCGCAGGGTGCGTCCGGCAATAGCTCCGGTCGGGGTGACCGGAAACATGCGATCTATCCGGCTTTCAGCCTTGATCTTCTCGGCACCGCCGCCATCTCCAGCTGGCGAGACGAGGCGACGGTCAACGATGGCCTGCCAGGCCCAGACCATGAGTGCAAGACCAGCGATGCTGAGGACGAGCTTGACGATGAGTGCCAGCCACGTGCTGCTGGCAGCTTCCCAGGGCATCGACCAGGCCCATCCTAGCGGGGTCCAACCAACAATCCGTCCGACGTTGACCGGAATCGCGTTGGTCGTCGCATCAGCCCTTGTCACGAACTGCATCCCGACGCCCAGTCCGCAGCACAGGAGTACGAGAAGGACCATCATGGTCTCGCGGAATCGACGCTTGGCCAGCACCGCCGACATCGCGGCCAGCAGGAGATTCGATGTGATCATGGCACCGGACCATCCCAGTAGGACACCGAGAACGGCCACAACGACCGAAATCGCGCCCGCACTGGACCATGCGACAACATGTGAGGCTGCCGCGACCAGGGTGACAATTCCCCCCAAGCCCAACAGACCGGCTGTCACGAACGCAGGCATCAGCTCCCGAGAACGCCTGGGGAACATGGCGTACCGCGAGGGGTCGGTGTAGATCGGTTGGGCACCGAAAAGTACCGGCAGCACGATCCAGAAGACCATGAGGGAGGCCCCTGCGGCCACGGTGCTGGCCCCGCGAGGATCGACGCCAAGTTGACCGGTCGAGAACACGTAAGAGAAGTAATTCCCACCGAGGAACAGGGCCATCAGAATAAGGAAGATCAGTCCGACCGTCTCACCGGCCTTGGCGCCTTTACGGCACGGGGCCAGAGTGGTTCGCCACTGGTATTTCAGGACTTGCGCAACCACGTGAGCCCCTCCCCAGTGTTGGCATTTCCGCCGACGAGCTCGACGAACCTGTCCTGCAGGGACTTGCCCTGACGGACCTCGTCGATGGTCCCGATGGCGTGAAGTTGTCCCTTCGCGATGACGGCCACCGAGTCGCAGAGGGACTCGACAAGCTCCATGACGTGGCTGGAGATCACGACCGTCCCGCCGCCGTCGACGAAGTGACGCAGGATTGCGCGGATCGTCTGACCGGAAACCGGGTCGACGGACTCGAAGGGTTCGTCGAGGACGAGCAGGGCCGGGTCGGCGATGAGGGCGCAGGCCAGACCGATCTTCTTCGTCATGCCGGCGGAGTAGTCGCACACCAGGGTGTTGGCAGATTCCGTCAGGCCGAGGGCGTCGAGAAGACCGTCGGTGCGCTCATTGACGGTGCCCTCGTCGAGGCGACGCAGCATCCCACAAAAATGGAGCAGCTCTCGGCCAGAAAGTCGGTCGAAGGTCTTCATCCCGTCGGGGAGGACGCCCATCTGGGCCTTGGCCGCGGCCGGATCTGCCCAGAGATCATGGCCAAGCACCTCGATTCGGCCGCTGTCAGGACGCAGCAACCCAGTGGCCATAGAGAGCGTCGTCGTCTTGCCGGCCCCGTTGGGGCCGACAAAGCCGAACATGGAGCCACGCGGAACCCACATCGTTAGGTTGTCGACGGCAATCTTGGTGCCGAACCTCTTGGTGAGGCCGTCGATTCTCACGGCTGGGTCACTCGTCGGCGAAGCCGCCAGAGGCGTGGACACGTCGGTCTGAGGGATGGGCCAGGATCCTGTGGGGTCAGTCACATCATTCATCAAATCACATTGTCAGACCACACCTAAAGAACCGATCAGCGCTGCAGCCACGGCCAGACCGTCTGTTCCGGCCGCGTATGACCACCTGTTCCGAAGGTCCCGGTACTGGTCACATTCATGGGGATGCACCAGGTTAGGAAAAGCTCAGCGCCGACCAGGGCGACGGGGAGGGTGGAGCAGCCACCGCTGGTATTGGCGATGGACCTCGCAATCATCGCATCGCAACGACGAAGGCCAGCAACAGCAATAGGGGAAGGGTGTCGGCGCGCACCTGGCTGCTCCTGTCTGGTGTGACCGGCCGCGTCAGCGGTCAGGCCTCACGTCAGAGGTAGTACGTGAAGGTCGTGGTTACAGCGTCAGGACGGGGCCTCGTCGCTGTCGCTGAAGACTGAAGAGCTCTAGCCAGGACCAATTTCGGCACATTACGTGAAAAATCTCGCAGTTGTGGGAATGATGGAGACAGTTCCGGTGTTGTACCAAACAAGCGGCCCCGCCAAGGGCCACGTCATGACGGAAGCCATGGCGCATCTCGTTCCACAGGAGGAAGAATGGCTGTTTACACCCTTCCCGATCTCGACTACGACTACGGCGCACTGGAGCCCCACATCTCGGGCAAGATCATGGAGCTCCACCACGACAAGCACCACAACACCTACGTGCAGGGTGCCAACACCGCCCTGGAGAAGCTGGCCGAGGCCCGCGAGAAGGGCGACTTCGGAGCCATCAACAAGCTCGAGAAGGACTTGGCCTTCAACCTCGGTGGACACATCAACCACTCCGTCTTCTGGAAGAACATGTCCCCCGACGGCGGCGGCCGTCCCGAGGACAACGAGCTCGCCGCTGCCATTGACGAGTTCTTCGGATCCTTCGACGGCTTCAAGAAGCAGTTCGAGGAGGCCGCCAAGGGCGTTCAGGGCTCCGGCTGGGGCATGCTCGTCTGGGATGTCCTGGGCCAGCGCCTCAACACCATGCAGCTGTTCGACCAGCAGGGCAACCTGCCGTCCGGACAGATCCCGATCGTGCAGCTCGACATGTGGGAGCACGCCTACTACCTGCAGTACCAGAACGTTAAGGCCGACTACATCAGCGCTTGGTGGAACGTCGTGAACTGGGCCGACGCCCAAGCTCGCTTCGATCGTGCCCGTTCCCAGACCCCTGGCCTCATCTGAGAGACCGTCTGAACTCACGAGGGGCTCGTCTTCTTGACGAGCCCCTCGTGGTGTGTCTGGGCCATACTTCCCGAGAAGCCTTGCCCCAATCGGCTTGACCCACCACTTTGACCCACCAACTGGTGGTAATCCCGAAAACCTATTCACCAGCTGCCACACGCGATGACAGCCCCACCCCATCCTTTCGGCATATGCACGGGACTCACGAGTCTCAGCGAGGCGACCCCCTCCACGGCTAAATTTCAACAGGGCCGAAACCGTAACTAACGGCCCACCAGCCATGAAACGGTGAGTCGATTGGCTTACGGATCCGCTCGGTATCGTCTCGTGGTGCATTGTCCACCACCGGAAGGGGCTGCCACGATGGCCGCCAACACGCTGCCCACCAGTTCGATGCCCAATAGCGTCGACACGCATCTCCCCGGAGTCCAGACGCTTCCTGCGCCATGTCACCGCTGCCACGGCGTTCGGAGGCGGACTCGACGGATTCGACCTCGGTATCATCAGCGTCGTCATCCTGCACATCAATCATGACCTGGGTCTCTCCCCCGCGATGGAAGGTCTGGTCGGCGCCGCAAGCTTGCTCGGTATTTTCATCGGCGCTCCACTCTTCGGCTACCTCACCGACAAGTTCGGCCGCCAGAAGATGTTCATGGTCGACATCATTTCCTTCATCGCCATTGGTGTCGCCCAGGCCTTCGTCACCGGCGGGGTGTCCCTGGCCATCCTCCGATTCCTGCTGGGCATGGCCATCGGCGCCGAGTACTCGATCGGTGCCCCGATGCTGTCGGAATTCGCCCCGGCCCGGGAGCGTGGATCGAAGCTGGCCTTCCTCGAGTTGTGTTGGCGTATCGGTTTCCTCATCGCTGTTCTGCTGGGCTACGCGCTGTTGTGGCTCGGGATCTCGTGGAAGTGGATCCTGGCGACCTCGGTGATTCCTGCCCTCGTCGTGTTGGGCCTGCGGATCGGTCTGCCCGAATCCCCACGCTGGCTGCTTCGTCACGGCCGAGAGGCCGAGGCGCGTGAGATCGTCGAGAAACACATGGGTCCGGAGTTCTTCGAGGCCGAGGAGTTCGCCGCAGAGTCGGTCGGCGAGGACGGGTACCGCAAGCTCTTCCGCAAGGGTCAGCTGCGACGCACCGTCTTCGTCTGCATCTTCTGGACGTGCATCGTCACCCCGTACTTCGCCATCTTCACCTACGCCCCGAAGGTGCTGGAGTCCCTCAATGTGAAGTCCCAGGCGACCGGCACGATCCTCTCGAACACCGTCGGCGCGATCGGTGCCCTCATCGGCCTGCTGGCCATCGACCGGATCGGTCGCCGCCGCATGCTCATTGGCCCGTTCTGGGTGCAGATGGTGGTCCTGCTGGTCGTCGGCCTGTGGACGAACGCGCCGTCGTGGGTACTGGTGCTCGGTCTGGCGGTCTTTGCCCTGGTCAACTCCTATAGTGACATCCTCACCGCGGTGTACCCGTCAGAGATCTTCGACACCGACATTCGCTCCAGTGGCGTCGGACTCGGGTCGGCGATGAGCCGTATCGGCGCCTTCCTCGGCACCTACCTGCTGCCCATCGGCATGGGGACGATCGGCATCAAGTGGTGCATGGTCATTGCGGCAGGACTGTGTGTCATTGGCGCGGTGACTGGCCAGTTCATGGCCCCGGAGACCATGAACCGCTCCCTCACCAGGACGTCCACCGGCGACCTCATGGACACCTGAGCACTTGGGGGCCTGGGATCTCGCCCGATCCCGGGCCGGCCATGTCAGGCGGAGACCCCGAATGGCCGGTATATCCACCTCTGGATTCCCGACCCCGTCAACCAGGACTTCCAGACACTGACGACGGTGATCGGCGCCAGGGCGATGGTGGTGTCGATGCTGTTGAGCTTGGTGCGGTCCAGGACGTCGGTGATCGGGACGAAGGCGACGTCTCCGGCAGTGTTGCCCGGACGTGATGCGCAGACGTCGAGCTCCTTGCCCTCGTATGTGACGCGAAGCCAGCTGTGGCCGGTGTGGTACCAGGGGTGGTGCTCCAACCGGACGCGCGCAGCATGGACCGGCCTCACCTGGAATCCGAGTTCCTCGAGCACTCGCCCGAGGACGATGTTGTACTGCCCCGAGTGGCCGTGACCAGCCGCGAGAGATGCCTCCGGGCTGAGCCACAGATGCCAGCAGGAGTAATGGGTGTACATCCGGTGGACGAGCTGGGTGGCCTCGTCGACGAGGGCCCAACCGGTCTTGCCCGTCGCTCGGCAGGCCGCGACGACGTCGTCAAAGGTACGCAGCGGTTCGTCGCCGGGCCCCTCAGGCAGGGCTGGTTCTGATTTCGGCGCCGCCACGACGACCGGGACGACGATGGCTGCCACACCGGCCAGCACGAGTGGGATCTTCTTCATCTGCGCTCCTGATGGTCGTCGATCTGATGGTCGCCTGTCTGCGGGGCGAGTGGGTCGTCGACGCCGCTTAGGACGTCGTGCCGGTCCTTGAGTTTCTGCTTCCAGTAGGGCTTCCTACCAGGACGTGCGGCAATCTCGGAATGAACAGCCAGCATCTTCTCGACACTGGCTTCCCAGGTGAACTGCTCGGCTCGCCGTCGAGCGGCCTCTCGCAGGTCGGGTCCTAGCCGGTCGGCCAGACGCACGGTTGCATCCGCCAAACCGTCGGCGTCGGGACTGCCAGCCTCTCCGCTGGTGGCATCGACGATCTCGTGTGCGCCTCCTCGGTTCGCAGTGACGACCGGGGTTCCGCAGGCGAGAGCTTCCAAGGATGCCAACCCGAAGGTCTCTGCCGGGCAAACTGACATGGAGAGGTCTGCAGCCGCAAATCGACGGGCAACCTCGTCGCGCCCTTCCACGAAACCGTTGAAGAAGACCGGGGCGTCGCCGGCCTGCTCCTTCAGGGTGTCAGCATCGGGACCGACACCGTACATGTCCAGTCGCAGCGGGACACCGCGGCGATGCAATTCGACGGCGGCAGCGACAGCCAACTGCGGGCTCTTCTCGTGACTCATCCGGCCGACGTAGCACAGCCTGAGGAGCCCGTCCGGGCGCGGGGTGGGAAGCCCAGGCTCGCGCTTGTCCGGATGGAAAGTCTCAAGGTCGACACCGAGAGGAACCTTGACGAGGCGAGCTCCCGTGTCGGCGAACTCACCCGCGGAGTAGTCCGACGTGACGACGACCACGTCGAAGGACTTGGACAGACGGCGGTTCAGGGCGCCGACAGCGGCGGCGACGCCGAACTGACGACGCACCCACATCGTCAGCATGTCGTCGAGGCGTTCGTGGCTGAACAGGACCGAACCGATGCCGCGTCGGGTCGCCCAGCCGGCAGCTGGGGTGAGGGTCCACTTGTCGGAGGACTCGATGGACGTGGGACGGAAACGATCAAGGATGTCGAGAGCACGCCAAGGCGTGGCGATCATACGGTAACCGGCCGAAACTCGTGGTGCCGCGATCTCGACCGTGATGCCGGACTCCGACTCCGTGATGCGGTCCCTCGGTCCTGGAATGACGAGGATGCGCTCGTGACCTGCAGCGACGTATCCCCTGCCAAGAGCGTCGATAGCCACCTTCATGCCACCCGAGACGGGGCCGACGAAGTTGGCGAGCTGAGCGATACGGAGGGTCGTCACTTCTCCAGCCTATGTGGTGATGACGCATGACGGCGTCCGGGGTTGGGTCGAGTTCGCGGAAACACCCGAGCGCCGACCCCTCAGGGACCGGCGCTCGGGTGTTTCAAGGAAGGAGGATCAGGCCTGAGCCTTCTCCTCGGCCTCAACGGCATCCTGCTCAGCGGCCACGGGGGCGTCAGCAGCGGCGTTCTCGGCCAAGGTGTTGTGCTCGATGGCGGCGTCACCCTCGGTCTTCTCGGGGGCGACCTCCTTGACCTCCGGCTCCTTGGCATCAGCCGCCTCGGTGGCGGTGTTGATCTGCGCCTTGGCGTCAGCAGCGCTGGCCGGAGCCTTGGAGGATACCTTCTCGGTGACGACCTCGATGACGGCCATGGGGGCGTTGTCGCCCTTGCGGTTGCCGATGCGGGTGATGCGGGTGTAACCGCCGTCGCGACCCTCCATGAGGGGGCCGATCTCGGTGAAGAGGATGTGCACGACGCCGCGGTCGGTGATCGTGCGGTTGACGATGCGACGGTTGGCGACGGTGTCGGTCTTGGCTCGGTTGATGAGCTTCTCGGCGAGCGGGCGGACGCGCTTGGCCTTGGTGACGGTAGTCACGACATGGCCGTGCTCGAAGAGCTGGCTGGCCAGGTTGCGCAAGATGATCCGCTCGTGGGCCGGGGAACCGCCAAGACGGGGACCCTTAGTGGGCTTCGGCATTCTTTTTCTCCTTGTGTGTCGGTGTGGCGGGCAGGTGGACCCGCCGCGATCCGGCTGAGGGAGGACGGTTGTCCTCCCCTCCCCTTCACCGTCAAGCGACGGGTGGGGGTGTGGCCAGGGTCCACCCCCCTGGCCTCCCCTCCGAAGAGAGGAAATCTTTGGTTGTCAAGAGCGACTCGACCCGCTACTCAACCGCAGGCAAACCCGCGACTGCGAAGCAGAGCCGACTCGCTCGGGGATGCAGGGGTCCCTGCATCAATCAGCTCAGTACTGCTCGGTCTCCGCGAAATCATCGTCGTCGCTGGCCTCGTCGTAGGCCTCGGCGGCGGCGAGTGGGTCAAAGCCCGGGACGGAGTCCTTGAGAGCCAGACCGAGCTCGGTCAGCTTCTCCTTGACCTCGTCGATGGACTTGGATCCGAAGTTGCGGATGGCGAGCAGATCCTGCTCGGAGCGGGAGACAAGCTCTCCGACGGTGTGGATGCCCTCGCGCTTGAGGCAGTTGTAGGAACGGACGGTGAGGTTGAGCTCCTCAACCGGGGTTCCGAGGCTCTCGGCGTACTCCTCGTCAACCGGGCCGGCACCGATCTCGATGCCCTCGGCGTCGGCATTGAGCTCACGCGTCAGACCGAACAACTCGACAAGGGTCTTACCGGCAGAAGCGACGGCGTCGCGCGGCTGAATGCTCGGCTTGGTCTCGACGTCGACGACGAGCTTGTCGAAGTCGGTGCGCTGCTCGACTCGGGTGGCCTCGACCTTGTAGGTGACCTTGAGGACCGGGGAGTAGATGGAGTCGACGGCGATGCGACCGATCTCGGAGTTCGGGTCGTCGTTGAGGGCGCTGGACACATAGCCGCGTCCACGCTCGACGATGAGCTCCATCTCGAAGCGACCATCGTCGTTGAGGGTGGCGATGTGCAGGTCCGGGTTATGGATGGTCACACCGGCCGGCGGGTTGATGTCGGCAGCGGTGATCTCGCCGGCGCCGGACTTGCGCAGGTACATGGCGACGGGCTCGTCCTCCTCAGAGGAGAGGACCAGGCCCTTGAGGTTCAGGATGATCTCGGTGACGTCCTCGACACAGCCCTCGATGGTGGAGAACTCGTGCTGGACTCCCTCGATCTTGATGCTCGTCACAGAGGCGCCCGGGATGGACGACAGCAGGGTGCGACGCAGCGAGTTGCCGATGGTGTAGCCGAAGCCGGGCTCCAGGGGCTCGATGATGAACTTTGAGCGGAACTCGGAGATGGACTCCTCGGTGAGGGTGGGACGCTGTGCGATGAGCATGTTTTCTACCTTTCGCGCCGACCGCTATATGAAGGCGCAGAGGGGAACAGGATGACGGGAACTCCCCGCCGCAAGGTTATTCAGTTGTTGCATCCCCGGGCCGACCGAAGTCGACCCGGGGAAAGCTGGGCTGCAAGGGGTCACCCCTCATCAGCTTCCAGGTGGCCTCAGAGCAATGCGCAATCACCGAGCCGGTGAAGATACGCAGTGACTTGGCCCCCTCGGGGATCCAAGGGGGTGACCTCTCGGATCACTTGGAGTAGAGCTCGACGATGGCCTGCTCGTTGACGTCGACGACGATCTGCTCACGGGTGGGCAGCTGGTGGATCAGGATGCGTCCCTTGTTCGGACGCACCTCCAGCCAGGCCGGAACGTCGCGGGTCTCGAAGGTCTCGCGGGCGACGACGATCGGGTGAAGGTCCTTGGACTTCTCGCGAACGTCGATGATGTCGTGGGTGCTCACGCGGTAGGAAGGAATGTTGACCTTCTTGCCGTTGACCAGGAAGTGGCCGTGGCTGACCATCTGGCGAGCCTGACGACGGGTGGCAGCAAGTCCGGCGCGGTACACGACGTTGTCGAGACGCGACTCGAGGATCTGCAGCAGGACGTCACCAGTCTTACCCTGGGCGCGATCCGCCTCCTCGTAGTAACGACGGAACTGCTTCTCCAGGACGCCGTAGGCGTAACGAGCCTTCTGCTTCTCGCGCAGCTGCAGCGAGTACTCGGAGTCCTTGGTACGACCGCGACCGTGGACACCCGGAGGGTACGGACGACGCTCGAAGGACTTGTCGTTGCCGACAAGGTCAGTCCCGAGGCGACGGGACTTCTTGGTGAGGGGGCCGGTGTAACGGGCCATTGTGTATCAGTCCTTTGCTCTCGGAGTGGGTCAGACGCGGCGGCGCTTCGGCGGGCGGCATCCGTTGTGCGGAACGGGGGTGACGTCGGAGATCGGGCCGATCTCCAGGCCGACGGCCCCGAGGGAACGGATGGCGGTCTCACGGCCGGAGCCGGGACCCTTGACGAAGACGTCAACCCGCTTCATGCCATGCTCCATGGCGCGACGTCCAGCGGCCTCGGCGGCCATCTGAGCGGCGAATGGGGTGGACTTACGAGAGCCCTTGAAGCCGACGGTGCCGGCAGAGGCCCACGAGATCACCGCACCGGAAGGATCGGTGATGGCGATGATGGTGTTGTTGAACGTGCTCTTGATGTGCGCCTGTCCGGCGACGACGTTCTTCTTCTCCTTGCGGCGCACCTTGGTCTTGGGTGCAGCCTTGCGGCCTGCAGTAGCCATGTGATGTCTCTCCTGAAATCAGTGTGATCTGCGCATCGATGAAGGTTGGTGAGTGCCCGATGGGCAGTGACTCACTTGGCCTTCTTCTTGCCGGCGACGGCCTTCTTCTTGCCCTTGCGGGTACGGGCGTTGGTGCGGGTGCGCTGACCACGGACCGGGAGTCCGCTGCGGTGACGACGGCCCTGGTAGGTGCCGATCTCGATCTTGCGGCGGATGTCAGCGGCCACCTCACGACGAAGGTCACCTTCGACGTGGTAGTTGGCCTCAATGTGGTCACGCAGAGCCACGAGCTGATCGTCGGTCAGCTCGTGGACGCGCAGGTCACCGCTGATTTCGGTGGCCTTCAGGGTCTCGGTGGCGCGGGTGCGGCCGATTCCGTAGATGTAGGTCAGGGCGACCTCGAGGCGCTTGTCGCGCGGCAGGTCAACTCCGATGAGGCGTGCCATGTGGCATCCCTTTCTTGTTCGTTCGACCCGAACGAAGTCGAGCCGCGAAGGTGTCCGGCGTGGAGCGTCCTCGTCATTCCTGGGAACGATGGGCGGTGTCTGACCGTCCGACGAGGCCCCGGCCTTCGTCCGGGGGTGGTGGCCCAGATCCGTGCTCGATGGTTTCGAGCGGGGCTCCGGGACGTGCTTCCACGGTGTCCCGGGCAATGCCCGGGAGGTCTGCACCAGCGTGTGCAACCGGTGCGTTTTCTGTTGTGCAGTTCAATTGTTCACCGCTCCCACCTGGCGGGTGGGCCTGACGGTGGACCTCAGGGGCCGAACCCCTGCATTCCTGCTGACCGTCGCGTGGACGATCTGCGATCCCGTCGCGGCGTGGGCTCAGCCCTGACGCTGCTTGTGGCGCGGGTTGTCGCAGATGACCATCACGCGGCCGTGGCGACGGATGACCTTGCACTTGTCGCAGATCTTCTTGACGCTCGGCTGAACCTTCATGAGATTCTCTTTCGCGTAACGATCCCCTGGCGGGAACCTGGGTGGTGCGCCGTTAAGCGCTTGGCAATGAGCCGCAGCTCACTTGTGGCGGTAGACGATCCGACCGCGAGTGAGGTCATAGGGCGACAGCTCAACGACGACACGGTCCGACGGCAGGATTCGGATGTAGTGCTGACGCATCTTGCCGCTGATCGTGGCAAGAACGCGGTGCCCGTTCTTGAGTTCGACACGGAACATGGCGTTGGGCAAAGCCTCAACGACAGTTCCCTCCAGTTCGAGTGCTCCCTCTTTCTTGGCCATTACGTCCCATCTGTCCGCTGGCCGTACCCCCTGCGGGTACGGCTGTTGGCTCCGCACAGAAGGAGCCAACAGCTAACGATACCTGCTTGATGCCGTCGCCCCAAATTGGCGGCGGCGTCACCACCAGGCCGTGCCGGTAGAGAACCGAGACGAGATCAGAACCGCGGTGTCAGGCCCGTGAACTCAGCGATGAAGGCGAGTTTGTCAGCGGACGCATCGATGCGGGAAGCACGGGGACGCCCGGCACCATGCCCCACCGACTGGTCGATGCGGGTGAGGATCGGGGCGTCCCCTCCCTGGGCTCGCTGCAGGGTGGCGGTGAACTTGTGGCTGTGGGCCGGCACGACGCGATCGTCGTGGTCACCGGTCATGACGAGGGTCGCCGGGTAGTGGCGTCCCTCCCCCACGTTGTGCAGCGGCGAGTAGGCCAGCTCGACCTCGAAGTCGTGGGTGTCCTCCGGGTTGCCGTAGTCCGACATCCATGCAGCCCCCGAGGAGAACTTGTGGAACCTCAGCAAGTCGAGCACTCCGACCTCGGGAACTGCCGCAGCTAGTAGCTCCGGACGCTGGGTGAGCACGGCACCGACCATCAGACCACCATTGGAACCACCACTGATTGCCAGGGTGGCTGGGGTCGCCAGTCCGGCCTCGACGAGGTCAAGGAGAACGGCGATGTGGTCGTCGAAAACGTGCTGCTTGTTGTCGAGAACACCGTCGCGGTACCACTCGGATCCGAACTCGCCACCGCCACGAGCGTTGACGAGGGCGACCGCACCGCCGGCCTCCATCCACGCCTGCCACAGAGGGGAATGGGTGTTGGTGATGGTGATGTCGAATCCGCCATATCCGTAGACGATGGTCGGCAGCGGCCCGGTCGCGTCGTTGGACTCGTCGCGCATGTACCAGTAGGGCACCTGGGTGCCGTCGACACTCGTGGCATGACGACGCTCCACACCGGCATGGAACTGGCCAACCTCGGCGGACTGAATCTTCTCCAACTCACCGGATGCGGCGTCGAGGTGGTAAACGACGTTCGGGCTGCTCGGGCCCGTGGCGTGAATGAATACGTCGGGTTGGTGCTCGTCGGGAGCGGTGAGATGGACGTCACCAGCCTCGATGTCGACGTCACCGAGATGCTTCCCTGAAGTAGACCATCGGCTAATGCGCGGCGAGACGTCAACCATGTACACGGCGACGAGGGTCTCCCCGGCCAGGACCACCGTCGACAACGGGTACTCCGAGGACGCAATGACCTCGCTCGGAGTTGGTTCGTCCGCCGCAAGGTCGATGGCGACGAGTCGGTAGGTCGGGGTGATGTCGTCAGTGAGGACAAAGAACGTTGAGCCGACGATGCCGACGGGATGATAACTCGCGTCAGCCTCGGCAATGCGACGCCCTTTCTCGACCACGGAGTGTCCGTCGACGAGGTGATGACGGAAGACCGTCAGCCCGCTGTTGTGGGAGGTGCCGATGATGTCGCTGACGACCACCCAGCCCTCCCCGGTGCGGTCGCCGTGCTCGTCGGTTTCGTGACTGATCCCACCCCAGTAAAAGGTCCCCTCCGGGCCAGCCGGAAGCACCTCGGTCCGCTCACCAGTGTCGGTGCGGACCATGACAAGACGTGGGTCACCCGCGGCCTTGGTGACCGCGGTCTCGCCAGTTTCCTTGTCCGGGAAGTCCAGGACGAGCAGGCTCACTGAATCTGGGAACCAGCTGACCGTACTGAACTTGGTACGGATTCCGGGGTCGCGCTCCTCGCCGGTGGCCACGTTGCGGAGGGTGAAGGAGGTCCAGTCCGAGCCGGCTGCCGAGCTCGCCCACGCCAGGGTCGAGCCGTCGGGGCTGATGGCCGCATCCTTGAGGGAGGTCGTACCGTCCTCGGACCAATCGTTGGGATCGAGGAGAGTGATGGGACGATCGAACAGGTCGCGCCAGTCCTCGGCCGCCTGAACCACTGGCTGGGCGGCATCACCGTCGTCGTGCCACATGAGATAGCGACCGCCACAGTGCTTGTCGATCGTGTCGCCAGGAAGGGAGTACAGCTCAGTGAGTCGGTTGCGGAACGCCTCTCGGGTTCTCAGCTTGGTGAAGGCTTCCTCGGTGAAGGCTCGCTGTCGTTCCACCCAGTCGACGGTGTCGGGGGAATCGGCGTCCTCGAGCCAGCGGTACGGGTCTTCGATGGTGCGCCCGTGGAGGATCTCGACAACGTCGTCACGGCGAGTCTGTGGGGCAGGGCCTATGGCAAAGCTCATGGCAGACATACAACCACCCTCGTCAACCCCTGTTGTCAGGCTGCCCGGACACGACCCAGGTGGTCACCGGCACCGACGATCTCCAGAATGTGCTGCTCGACGCACTCCCAGTCGTACATGACTTGGTGCCAGGTGATCCGGACGACGAGATAACCGCGGGAAACGAGTTCAAGATCACGACGACGATCGTTGGAATATGCGAAGGCATCCGTGTGGTGTGCCACCGAATCGACTTCGATGACGAGCCGGCTCCCCACCAGCATGTCGACTCTCCCCACGCCATCGATGCTGGCCTGAGTTCTCACTGGGAGACTGAGGCGGCGTAACCGGCATCGGACGAGGGACTCGGCACCTGAGTCGGCCCAGCCGAGGTCGGGAAGGATGCGCCGACCCGCCGGTATCGGTGAAAGACACTCCTCAAGCCGTTCGCGAGTGAGTACCCCTTTCCGCAGCACAGAGTCGAGGACCGCCACGGCTTCATCATGATCGAGGCAGCGCACGACTGACTGCACGGCAATGTCGGGCGGATCGACTGCCATGATGGGGGCAGCGCGGCGAGGCGCGGGACAGGAACGAACAGCCGGGGACAGTGGTTCGCGGTGGCCCCGGCAATGGATCTGCGAATCGAGCGGCGACCAGACCCCGATCATCTTCAGAGCACTGACACACCCCAGGACGCCTCCTGCCCTCACCGCGGTGACGACGTCGTGGTCGGCATCCGGTAGGGCCCACCAACCCATTCTCAGCCAGCTGAGTTCACCCCTCTTCTTCGCTGACCGGATCGCTTCACGATCGAGGCCGAAGCACGAAAGCACACCTGTGGACACCACACCGCCGGGGCAGAGCTCGGATGGCACACCATGGCTCGCAACATCAGAAGTTCTCACATTGACAGTTATCGTCAACGCAAGCCAGATCCTTCACTTGTCCACAGGTATTTTTTGGTGCGGCGGTTGGCTGTTACGTGGGGACAACTACACGGAGCTGCCAAAAATTAGGCCAAACACACGATGTTCACGTTACCAAGCGCAGTTTTTGGCAGCTCCGTGTAGTAACGACGAGTTCCGAACCTGGTTGAGCCGCAGAGAATCCCAGATAGGGCGTGTCGACCCTCTACCCCCACAAAACAATGGTCGCCGGGACCAACGTCCCGGCGACCACCACAAGAACTCAATCTCAATCAAGAGGCCCGAATGGCACTCCGCGCTTCTCGAGTTCGGCCTTGCCGCCATCGGGTTCGGACAACACCCACAGACCCTTGCTGGTCACGGCAACGGTGTTCTCCCAGTGGCTGGCCCACGAGCCGTCCACCGTGACAACCGTCCACTCGTCGTCCAGGGTGGCAGTGTCCTCCATACCGAGAGTCGCCATCGGCTCGATGCACAGCACCATACCTTCGACGATCTTCGGGCCACGTCCAGCTCGGCCCCAGTTGGGGACGTCCGGATCCATGTGCATCTCGGTGCCGATCCCGTGGCCGGTGTACTCACGGATGATCCCGTAATCACGGTCGTGGGACTCCAGGGAGGCCTGTACAGCAGCGGAGACGTCACCGATGCGAGCACCGGCCGCGACCTTGGCAATGCCGGCCCACATGGACTCACGGGTCACCTCGGACAAGGCCCTGGCCTCCTCGCTGACGTCTCCCACCAGAACCGTTCGGGCGGCATCACCGTGCCACCCGTCGACGATGGCTCCGTAGTCGATGGAGACGATGTCGCCGTCCTTAAGCTCGCGATCACCGGGGATGCCGTGGACGATGGTCTCGTTTGGGCTCACACATGCCACGCCCGGATAGGGCGGCAGGCCCCAATCTCCCCCGTAATTGAGGAAGTTAGAACCCGCGTTGTGACGCTCGAGCACCTCGCGGCCGGCCCGGTCGATGTCAGCGGTGGTGGCCCCCGGCACGGCAACCGCTCTCATAGCCTCCAAGCCCTCGGCGACGACCAGTCCCGCCCGACGCATCTTGCAGATCTGGTCGGGTGTCTTGATCTGGAATCGATTGCGGCCCAGCACGTCAGTTCTTCGAATCGAGAGCAGCGAAGATGCGCTGGCGCACCTCGTCGATCTCACCGACGCCGTCAACCGGAACGAGAATGCCGGCCGATCGGTAATGCTCGAGGAGCGGCTCGGTCTGGGAGGAGTAGACCTTCATACGGTTGCGGATGGTCTCCTCGTTGTCGTCGGTACGCCCCTCGATCTCAGCACGCTTCAGCAGACGCTGGGTGAGCAGCTCGGGGTCGACGTCGAGGCTGATGACTGCGTCGAGCTCCTGACCGTGCTCCTTGAGATTAGCGTCGAGGGCCGCGACCTGATGCATGTTGCGGGGGTAGCCGTCGAGCAGGAAGCCGTTGGCGGCGTCGTCCTGGTGGAGGCGATCGACGACGATGGCATCGGTCAGCTCGTCGGGGACGAGGTCGCCGGCATCCATAATGGCCTTGACCTTCTTGCCCAGCTCAGTGCCGTTCTTGATGTTGGCACGGAACATGTCGCCGGTGGAGATCGCGGGCACGGAGCAGTGCTCAGCGATGGCGGTGGCCTGAGTTCCCTTGCCTGCGCCCGGGGCGCCCATGATCAGCAGTCTCATGATGACAGGAATCCTTCGTAGTGTCGTTGCTGCAACTTGCTTTCGACCTGTTTGACGGTGTCCAGCGCCACACCCACGATGATGAGGATGCTCGTACCTCCGAACGGGAAATTCTGGTTCGCCTTGAGGTACACGAACGCGAGCGTCGGGATCATCGAAATGAGGCCCAGGTACAAGGACCCAGGTGCCGTCAGCCTCGACAACACATAGGCCAAGTAGTCCTCGGTGGGCTTCCCGGCCCGGATGCCGGGAATGAATCCACCATACTTCTTCATGTTGTCACTCATCTCGACGGGATCGAAAGTGATGGCCACGTAGAAGTAGCAGAAGAAGATGATCAGCAGGAAATAGACGATGTTGTAAATCGGGTGATCACCACGTGTGAAGTAGTGACCAATCCACTTCGCCGCGTCGGTCTGCGGTCGGAAGGTGGCGTAAAGCACCGGAAGGTACAGAATCGACGAGGCGAAGATGACCGGGATGACGCCGGACTGGTTCACCTTCAGCGGAATGTAGGTCGTCGAGCCGCCGAGCATCCGGCGCCCGACCATCCTCTTCGCATACTGCACCGGGATGCGCCGTTGGCCCTGCTCGATGAAGACAACGGCTGCCATGACGAGCAGGCCGATGGCGATCACCAAGCCGAACACGAACCAGGCGTGGGCCTGGCCGGCACCGTTACGGGCAACCTTGATGGACCACAGGGAATCGGGGAAGCGGGCAGCGATCTGGGTGAAGATCATGATCGACATGCCGTTGCCGATACCGTGCTCGGTGACGAGCTCACCCATCCACATGACGATTGTCGTGCCTGCCGTCATCGTCAGGATCATGACGATGATCTCGAAGATCGAGGTGGAGTACACGACCGGCAGGGCGCAGCCGGTGAACAGACGTCCCGAGGTTGCCAGGGTGACGAAGGCCGTCGCCTGCAGCAGGCCGAGCACCAGGGTGAGGTAACGGGTGTACTGAGTGATCTTGTTCTGGCCGGACGCGCCCTCCTTCTTGAGGGTCTCCAGCTTCGGGATGACGACGGTCAGCAGCTGCAGGATGATCGACGCCGTGATGTAGGGCATGATGCCGAGCGCGAAGATCGCCAACTTCAGCAGGGCGCCACCCGAGAACAGGCTGATCATCGAGTACAGACCGGCAGAGGACCCGGAACTCGCCTGGCTGACGCACGTGTTGATGTTAGACACGTTGACGTTCGGGACGGGGATGACGGACCCGAGCCTGAAAACCGCCAGGATGAAGAGCGTGAACAGGATCTTGCGGCGAAGATCCGGCGTTCTAAAGGCATTGGCGAAGGCGGAAAGCATCCGGGCCCTCTCCCATCTCGTGGACTACTGACTACGCAGATCCAACCCCCATGACGCGCTGCAGGCAAATGTCTGGGAGCATGGACACAGCGGGGGTAGCCTATCAACTCACGACGGCAATACCCACGTCGCCGCACACCACCACTTGTCTGACCCCGTCTGGAGCGCCATGAGACCGCCGATCATCATCTCCTCGCATCGAGGACGAATCGGCGTCGGGATCGTCCTCGCGGTCATCATCGTGCTGACGATTCTCGACCTCATTCGATCCGGTCTGGCTGGATTGACGAACCTACCCGCCCTGCTGCTTTTCGTGTGGCTGACGTGGATCATTTGGGGAGTTGCCGAAATTCGGATCAATGACGATGGGGTGACCGTCGTCAATCAATTCCGAATTTGGGACGTTCCCTGGCGTCGAATTACCGAAGTCACCGGGCGTTGGGGGCTGGCGCTGACGGCCGAGCGTCGTCCTGACGCCGAGGGGATACGCAAGCCGCGCACGATCTCGGCGTGGGCTGCCCCGGCACGCGGCACGGCCACCGCGATGAAGGGCAATGTCGACCACGTCCCGCAGGTCATCGTCGGTTCCGAGCTTCCGATGAGGTGGTCGCTGGATTCCCACTCGACGGCTCGTCTCATCGAGATGGAGAGGATCGAGCGTCGTCCCGTGGCCAGGGCGACGGCTGCGACGCAGACCAAGCAGGGGCCGGTCCAGAAGAAGCCCAGGGACGGGATGTCTCGTGACGGAGAAATTCAGGTTCACCCGAACTGGATGACGATCTGCATCACGGTTGTGCTCGTCGCTGCCGTCATTATCATCTGACGGGATCTTTCCCCCGATCAGGGCCCTCGAAGCTCGTCAAGTGGCCGAGGTCGCACCCCAGAAGCTCACGCTGTAAACTAAGGGCCGTCCGAGGCCGTGTGCCCCGGGACCGACAACTGTGACGGAGAAGCCGGTGAGAGTCCGGCGCTGTCCCGCAACCGTGATGCCGTATGGCTGAGCCGGATCGCCGAATCAGTTGAGCGTTGATGCCATGTCGTGGGTTACGTGGCGTGACGATCCTCTCGTTCGTCGCGGCGACCCACCGAGAGGAGCCTGATGGGTCGCCGCCCAGTCACCATTGCGAGCCTGCTGACATTCACGTGTGCTGCGGGGTCGATGGTGGTCGCCCCCATCAATGCCGAGGGGGCGGGATTCCACGAGGGGTGGTGTCAGAAGGACGAAGGTTTCGCGGTAGTCCTGTACTGGCCGGCCAAACCCGCGGACGTCAAGCCCGAGGTTCCGGGCAACCTCAACTCGAAGACTCTCGTGCGATGCATCATCGGATCGCACAACGTTTCTGGTCCCGACGGCAGGGCGGACGCCCTGACCCTGGCTGGTTTCTCGCATGATGGCGGCACCGGTCAGATCGTCAACAGGATAAACGATATCGAGGCCGACCCCTACGCCGAAATCCCAGCGACGTGGTGGTACCACACCGGCACCTGGGAGGAGGGTTCCGGTGGCCGCTGGGACGAGACTCCCCGTTGGGATCCGAATCTCAAGATCAACGGGTTCAGCGTTGTTGTGTTCTCCTCCGACAACGAACAACTCCCTCCCATCACGCCCACATTCGCTAAGGGCGGTGACCACGGCGACGAACCAGGGCCAGGTCCCGGCCCGGGCCCCGGACCATCGACCGGCCCGACCGGCAAACCCAGTCACGGACCAGGGCATGGCGGAGACAAACCGTCCCACGAGCCTGGTCACGGCCACGGTGGGGACCATCACAACCGTCCTAACCCGACGGCACCGAAGCACAGCACCGGACCGAAGCCCGGCAAGAACCACGACAATACGGACAGCCGCCCCAACACCATCGCGACCGCCCGTCCGACCACCACGTCACCTACGCCGTCTCCTCGCCCGTCGTCCCCCTCGACCACCCCGAGCTCGCCGACCCCGACCCCCAGCGCGTCCTCTCCCGCTGCGAGTGCCGGCTCCTCGCTGGCCCCGCAGTCATCCTCCTCCCCAGTGTGGGGACGTGAGGACCGCACGCGTCGCTCTCCCAACAAGGGTGAACACGAAGGTGCCCCGTGGTGGGTACCGGTCGGTGTCGGAGTCATCACCCTGGTTGGCCCGGCTTTGGCGGCCATCGGTCGTCGTCACTCCCGTCGTCCTGATCGGGAGGACGAAGAATGAGCCACATCTCCACAATGAGTGCGGCGGCGGTCGCCCTTCTGACGATCTCCGTCAGCGCTGTGGCCGGGGCCGCGCCCGCCCACGCCGAGCAGAGCGCCCAGACGACCAGCCTGTGTTCTGGAGCGAAGGTGTGCAGTCTGACCACTGATCGATGGCTACGTGAGGGAACGACCCCAAGGGTGATCGTACGCGGGAATCCGAATGTCCGTGGCACGGTGCGAATATTCCGGGTCTCCATCACGGACAACGCGTTGACCGGATTCGAGCCGATCGGCAAGGGGGCCAATTTCTACACCGATGCACAGGGCGTCGCTGATGTGTTGGTCCCGATCGGCTCCTCCCCGGAAATTGGTGAGGGCGGCTGGGCCTTGGTGAGCCTCTCCGACGTCCAGGGCCTCGACACCACCCGGATGCCGGGCCAATTCGTCCCCTTCGGCTCCCTTATACCGCATTTACAGGGTGACGGTTATTCTGAGCGTAAACCTGCCGGCCAGACCCTCGACATGCAGGCCGTCGGTGCGGTCCCAGGCGAGAACTACCGGGTGCAAGTCAAGCAGGGCAACACTTGGCACGACGCCACCGCGACCGGCGAGATTCCTGAGGCTGCCGCCAATCCCTCACGGATCAGCCACATCCGCTGGACAGTGCCGCGCGGACTAACGGGTACGAAACACGACGTCAGGGTGCAGTCGGTCACTGATCCACAGCGGACGACCTCGTGGACGCTCATTCCGACCGTCGACGGGGTCAAGGCTGCTCGCAGTCCGTTGTTCACTCCTCCGCCGGTCGGCACCAATCTCGGCGTACCGACGACTGATCGGGGCGACCATCCCGAGGGGGCCATCAAGGCTGCCACCGGAGTCCTCTTCGGTGTCGGAGTCGTCTCCGCCCTCGCCCTCACCACCACGTCCCGCCCCAAACGCCGCAGGGGTAAGGACGCCAACCGCGCACAGCAGGCATCCTCCGGCGAGGTGAGTATTTCATGACGGTCTCGCGCATTCACTCCACCTCAGCAACCCCGATCCCGGCCTGGGCATGGGGAGCTGAGCTCCTCGTCCTGGCGGCCATCGCCGTCTCGACGACAAATCTCCTGCTTCTCGCGGTGATGTGGGTGTGCCTCGTGGCCACCCTCGCGATGTTGGGTAACCGTCCGGGAGCGTTTGCCATGGCTCAACGGCTGTCAGGAGTCGTCTGTGTGTGGTGGATCATCATGGCGATCGTCAGCCCCTCGGCGGATCCGACCTTGGGCTCTGTCATGTGGCGGTTGCCGACGTGGAATCCCGGGCCGGGAGTTCGCCTCGGTGGCGTCATGACGGCCTCGGGTCTCCTGCTGACCGCGACGTCCACGCTGAGAGCTCTCGTCCTGGTTGTGATCGCGGGCGTCGGCATATCAGCAGTGCGACCAGCCGATGCATCAGCTGCGGGACGTCGCCTGTTGGGCTCGTGGTCTCCTGCCCTGGAACCCTGCGCTGCCCTACCTGCCGCCTTGGATCGCCACGCTGTCTCCGCGTCGATGCGTCCTGCCGAGATCGCCGCAACGACCCGTGAAGAGGCGTCCGGGCTGGCTCGACGACACCGTCCGCTGGCCGCCTGGACTGCCCCGGTACGCGCGTTGATCCTTGTCATATGCATGACGGTCCCGGTCGTCGCGCTGGTGTCCAAGCATCCGTTACCCGGAATCGACCAGCCCACGACCGCCTTGTTGACCTTGATAGTGGCGATTCTCCTCACCTCCTTGTTGCCGACCGGGGAGCCCATCGGGACGATCTCGGGACCCAGCCTCGTCGTGGCGATCCTGGCCGTCCTCACTCTCGCACTGTGGGTGATCGGCGCCGACAAGTCTGCGGTCGCTCCCCACCCGGGTTGGCCGCCGATCCCGGTCGCCGGCCTCATCTGCGCCGTTGCACTGCCCCTAGTCGTTGCTGTTACCACCCCGCGTCGTCGTCAGGAGGTGCCAGCGTGATTGTTCTCGATGACGTGACGGTGTGGCTGCCCGGCCGAGGTACCGTCGTCAACGACGTCACCTTCTCCCTCGATGCTGGCACCGTGACGTGTCTCGTCGGTCGTCGCGGATCAGGGGCGACAATGCTGCTCCGGCTATTGGCCGGACAATTGCCGGCTGGTGCCCGAGTGCAGGGAAGGGCCCTCATTGATGGCACCGACGTCATGGACCTGGGGCCAGATCTCCTCGCGGAGACGACCCAGATCATCGACACTGACCTGCTGACCTTGGCAGATCTACCAGATTCGGATTCCGTCGAAGTCGGCCCATGGACTCGTCGTCCTCCCGGCACATGGCCACTCGACGTCCGAGCTCAGCTTGCGGCATCCCTCGTCACCCCTGCCGTGGCAAACACGCAGGGAATCATCCTCGTCGACCACCCGACCTCCGGGCTCAATAATTCACAACGCGATGTCCTCACCACACGGTTGCGCGAACTCGCCGATCGTGGCGCAACGGTGCTGTGGGCCGATCACGACCTTGACGCTGTCTGGGCCGGAGCCGACCGCATCGTGGAGATGTCAGCAGGATCCGTCGTGTCCGACTCACCTGCTGGGTCCTGGGTGCCCCAGGGCCTTCCGCTACCGATTGGCCGAGCTCTGGCTTCCTTGGCAGGTCACCAAGACTCTGCTATCCCCGCCGGCACCCTCCCCACCGTCTTCTCGGGCCTACCCCGGCCCCGCCACGACCACGAGCACCGCACCGGGCCTGTCATGACGGTGATCGACTGCCACGATCTCGGTCTGGAAGGTCCTGACATCGTCATCCATGATCGTGAGTCACTGGCCATCGTCCGAGCTGAGGACCTCGCCGACGCCACTGACCTCAAGGCTACTCACGACCCGGACGCCCCAGTCCGTCCGGAACCGGTCGCCTCGCAGTTGTTGCATGCACTCCCCCGACCGGGCCGCTCTCTGTCCTCGGCGTCGCTACGTCCCAGCCAGGACCTGCACAAGCTGGCAGGTACGACTGAGTTAGCGTCGCGACGCCAACGTGACCTGTCCCGCGGTGAACGAGCATGGCTCCGTGTCCACGACCGCTTGAGGTCACTCGATCCACTGTTTCTCGCCCATGCCGACCACGACCTCGACCCAATCGAGAGGTCTCAGGTCTCCGAGAGCCTCTTCGACGAACCGGCCGGTCTGCGCATTGTCACGACCCGAGACGTGGAATTCCTGGTACGAGCCGTCCATCGTGTCATCGTCATCGATGGTCATCGCGTCATTGCAGACCGGTCTCCGCTGGCCCTGGGGCTCGCTCCCCTCACCCGGGTCGGGGCACTCACCGGTTCCCAACACCACATGACCCTGGGTGACGTCATCGACTCCCTCGATCTCGTGGAGGGGAGGACGTCATGACGACCACCAGCACAGCCGCCGCCCGGGCAGAACGTCCTAGCCGTTGGCGCACAATCGGCGCGACCTCAGGCCCCCTCAGCCGCACCATCGCCATCGTCCAGGTCCTACTCGGCGTCATCTGGCTCACTTGGCCGGTGTGGAGTTCCCGTACCACCGCCCTCCAGACCCAGGCCGAGTCAACTGCACCATGGCTCGTCGCCGCCCAGATCGGCGTCAGCGCTGTCCTGACAGTCGTCCTCGTCCGCGAGACCAGGTCCGCCCGTCCTCTCAGCTTGGTGCTGGGTGCAGCCGTCCTCGCGGCCGGGGTCCGTGCCGCCCTGGCTCCGGGGGCCAACGGCATCGAGCCGGTCTTCTGGATTCCCATGCTCGTCGGCGCAGTGCTGGGAGCGCCCGGTGGCGTACTCGCGGGAACTCTCACCTGTCTGGTCTCATCGGCCGCCATCGGCACGGTCGCCACCCCACTCGCAGGGCAGCTCGTCGTCTGGCAGCTGTGGGGGTTGGCCGGAGCTGCCATGGTGCGATTGCGCACCGTCACGACCTGTCTTGCCGGCACCCTGTGGTGCCTGGCCCTCGGCCCGATCACCGGACTTCTGCTCAACCTCATGGGATGGGCGTGGACCGAGGCCGACCCCGGGCAGTCCTTCCTCGCCGGGCTCGGCCCGCTCAAGGAGACACAACGTCTGTGGAGCTGGACGAAAGCAACCTCACTGGCCTTCGACATGACCCGAGCCATCGTGAACGCCGCCGTCTGGCTCGTCGTGATCCCGTTCGTCATTCGTGCCCTGCGTCAGGCGCTGGCCCCGGATCGGCGCGCATCGGCGCGGGTGAGACCCGTCATCTCAGCCGTCGACGCCAAGGCCCTCGACAAACGAGGTCTCAGTGGCCTCACCAATTCCTTCCAGACCATCACTCACCCCTCAGGAGACGACGATGACACACCGCACTGACGCCGACGTCCCGACATGTCCCCCACTCGGTAAGCCGGAGCTGAGCTGGGCCGCGGATCGACTCGGCGCTCTGTCGACCGCATTCAGCAATCGCGTGGTGGGGCAGTCCGCCCTGCGCACCAGCCTGCTGGTGGCGATGCTGGCCCGTGGGCACGTGCTGCTCGAGTCGGTCCCCGGGCTGGCGAAGACCCTCGCGGCCTCCACATTGGCCTCGGCGGTCGACGGGTCCTTCACCCGCGTGCAGTGCACCCCTGACCTGCTGCCGTCCGACATCATCGGCACCCAGGTCTTCGACCAGTCAACGGCAACCTTCCGCACCGAGCTGGGCCCGGTGCACGCCAACATCGTCCTGCTCGACGAGATCAACCGTTCCAGCGCGAAGACTCAGTCCGCCATGCTCGAGGCGATGCAGGAACGTCAGACGTCGATCGGTGGCGTCATCCACCCATTGCCCGACCCCTTCATGGTGTTGGCCACCCAGAATCCCATCGAGGAGGAAGGCACCTACGTCCTCCCCCACGCCCAAATGGACCGTTTCCTGCTCAAGGAGGTGCTCGACTACCCGGACGTCTCCGAGGAACTCGAGGTCCTCAACCGCGTCGAGGACGGATCGATCGACGCACCGGCGACCCCAGCAGTGAGCACCAACGACGTCCTCACCTTGCAAGACCTCACCCGTCGTGTCGTAGTCGACGAGGCCATCAAGCGCTACATCGTCGACATCGTCGCGGTGACGCGTCGCCCCGAGACCGTCCTGTCGGATTCCGCCGCGCGTGCCATCGAGTACGGTGCCTCCCCGCGTGCCTCGATCGCTTTCATGTCCGTTGCGCGTGCTCTGGCCCTGCGGGACGGTCGCGCCCATGTCATCCCGGAGGACGTTGTCACCCTGCGTCACGCCGTGCTGCGTCACCGTCTGGTCCTCAGCTTCGAGGCCCAGGCCCAACGAGTGCGCCCCACCGACGTCATCGACGCCATCTTCGAGGCGGTGCCCACCCCGTGACCGTGACCACCCGCACTTCCGCCAGCGTGCTGAGCAGCCGGGAGCGAGCCCTCATCCAGGCCGTCCGCTCCCGAGTGCCGCTGATGTTGCGGCGCCGGGTGGAGTCCCTCCTCGACGGCGATCACGACTCGGTCCACGTCGGTCGCAGCATCGACTTCAACGACCTGCGCGCCTATGCCCCCGGCGATGACGTCAAGGACGTCGATTGGAAGGCCACGGCCCGCTGCGGGGAGTTGCTCATCCGTCGTCACGTCGCTCAACGACAGGCCACCCTCATGGTCGGGGTCTGCGGTACACCGACGATGCGCGGTTGGTGCGACATGGACGTGACGAAGGCCCATCTGGCGGCGGTGGTGACCGCGATCATGGCCCAGATCGCCATGGACCATGGCGACCGGGTCGCCATGGTCTGCGCCAGGCCTGACAGGACGTCCTCGTGGCGTCCGACCGTCCGCATGCCACAAGTGGAACGGATGCTCCACGAGATCATCAGCCTCGTGGGGGCCAGCGGCTCCCCCGGCCCCCACGTCGTGGAAACGGTGCTCGGGACAGCCACGAATGCCATGCGACGCCCTGGGTTGCTTCTCCTCATCCGTGAAGACGAGGAGTTCACCTCGGCCCAGGCCAATGCATTGAGCCGAGCCACAGTGCGTCACGACGTCATCGTCGTCACCCTCACCGACATGCTGGCCACGGATTCCAGGCTTGCCGGCCGCACCATCATGGCAGCCGATGGTGGCCCTTCCGTGATGCAGGAGGTTCTTGACGACCGTCGGCTCCGCGAGGCGGCCGCTTCCGCCCAGATCGACCTCGCCCGGCGCAGCGACGCCATGCTCGATGATCTCGGTATCGCCCATGCTCGAGCACAGACCGTCTCCGAGGCGCCGGAGGCCCTAGCCCTGGCCCTGTCGCGACGCGGGAGGCGACCATGATTCTCCTCAAGATCAATCCCGCCGTTCCCATCCCCACCCATTGGTGGATCCTCGTCGCCGTCTTTGCTGCCATCTGCATCACCGTCCTGGTTGCTCTCGTCGTGATGTCTCGGCGTCATGACGTCAGCGAGGAGCCCCGCGATGACGTCGCACAGTTGTCATCCGAGTGCCTCAGGGCCCTCGACGACGTCTCCGCCAGGTTGAGCAAGGACCTCTCCCCACGCCAAGCCTGTCAGGAGGCCAGCCAGATCGTGCGTCGCTTCATCGGCCTGGTCAGCACGGAGAATGCCGACTACCTCACCGCCTCCGACCTGTCGCGCGTTGCTCGACGTGAGCCCCGGCTGCAACCAGCCGCTGCATTTTCGGAGCAGGCCCGTGACGCCTGCTTCGGCCCGCAGCCCGACGAGTCCCGTGCTCACGACCTCATCGAGTCTGGACGGGAGGTGGTGACCTCATGGCACTGATGCAATGGCCATTCGCCATCGTCGCTGCCATCGTCATACTTGCGGTCGTCATCGCGGCATTCCTGTGGCCACTCAATCGGCGCCGTCGGATCCAGCACTCGGCAGTCCCACTGGACCACCTGGACCGGCTGCGGGCCCTCCCCCGCTACCAGCACCTCGTTCAGGCTCGACTTCGACGCCACCTCATCCAGGTGGTGTGCGTTCTCGTCGCCGCGACGTGCCTGGCGGCGTTGGTGGGCCGTCCCGCAAAACCCGACGAGGATTGGCAGCAACGTCGCAACCATGACGTCGTGTTGTGCCTCGACGTCTCCGGGTCCATGGCCGACGTCGACCGTGACGTCATCGGGGCCTACCGGAAGCTAGCGGACAGCCTTGGCGGTAACCGGATCGGGCTGGTGGCCTTCGACTCGGCTGCCGTGACGATCTTCCCGCTCACCGACGACGCCGACTACATCGACTCCCAGCTCGCCCAGTTCTCCCATGACCTGGACCGTGGACCCATCCCGGGATCCCGGGCAGGCGCGAGCGGTTCGAGCCTCATCGGCGACGGTCTGGCCTCCTGCCTCCAACGCTTCGACGGTTCTGACGATCGACGCGGGCGCACCGTCGTACTGGCCACCGACAATCAGCTCTCCGGAACACCAATCTTCAGCCTCAACGAAGCGATCCGCCAGGCCGCCAGGGAGAAGGTCCTCGTCCAGGGGATTGCCCCCTCGGAGGCAGATGCCACCGCGGTGTCGGTCCTTCATGATGCCGTGGCACACACGAGAGGCGACGTCACCCTGGTCACCGGAACGAATCTGGAGGACCAGGATCGCATCATCACAGCGGTGAGTGACCAGGAGGCGCGTACAACCGCCGCAACCGCCCGGTGGACCCAGGTCGACGTCGTCCTACCCTTCGGGGTGCTGGCCTTGGTGTGCCTCGTCGCGGCGACGGCGATGGAGATTGCCCCAAGGCGTCGGGGGGAGGACTCATGACCGTCAGTCCCGACTGGATCCTTCTCGTAGTGGCCATCCTGGCAACACTCGCCCTGGCTGCCATTGCGGTGACGACACGACGCCGTTCCTCCCCCCGATCTAACGCGGCGATGTGGTGCCGGGTGCTCGCTGCCCTGCTGCTCGTGGGAGCGGCTCTGTGCCCCGGGAGCGCCGACACCTCACGCAGCAACGAGGCAGCCGGCGCCGAGGTCGTCGTCATCGTCGACCGCACCACCTCGATGGGAGCAACCGACTTTGACGGTAAGCCACGAATGTCTGGGGTGACCGCTGACCTCGTCTCCCTTGCCGCCGCGATGCCGTCAGCACGGGTGACCGTCATCGCCTCGGACAACCAGGCACGGATCGCTCTACCTCCCAGTACCGACCCAGCCGCTCTGCGCGCCCTCGCCGAGACCCTGGGCTGGCGAGAAACGGTGAACGCCACCGGTACGGACATCGGCCTGGCCGAGCCACTGGCCCGCCGGATGCTCGTCATGGCACGAAAAAGCCGCCCCGCCGCGAAGAGGTATCTGGTATACATGGGCGACGGCGAGCAGACGGCGTCCTCGGCTCCACACAGCTTCTCCGACATCTCCGGACTCATCGACGGCGGCTTGGTCCTCGGCTACGGGACGACCTCGGGAGGCACCATGCCCATTCGCCCTCGTGCCACTGAAAAGGTGACCAGGAATGGCTCGGCTGCGGTGTCCCATGCTGATCCGCAGACCTTGCGAACCATGGCCGGGCAGATGGGCGGACGGTTCCTCCAGCGCGATGCCACCAGCAAGGTGGCCTGGTGGGAGAACCCGCTCCAGCAGCCGGTAAATCGACAGCCTGGACGCATTCGCCACTGGGCCTGGTGGTTCGCCGCAACCGCCCTGATCTGCGAGATGGCGGATGCCTGGCTCAGCGTGCGGGCATGGCGTCGGATGCACAAGGAGGTGACGTGATGGCGACCCTGGAAAGACCAGGACGTGGTGGCATGCACGGCGTCAGGACACCGTGGACGCTACGAGTTGGAGCTGGAGTCGTCACCCTCGTCGCCCTCGCGGCAGCAGTTCTTCCCGCGCGGACAATGATCCTCGTTGATCATGGACGAGCGGACCTTGGCCGGGGGGATGCCGCCAGCGCCGAGGGGAAGTTCACGTCCGCCGAGAAGTTGGCGACCATCGACAAATGGATCGCCCCCTATGACACCGGGGTCGCTCGGTACACCCGTGGCAACTACGACGGGGCTGCCAGCAAGTTTGAGAAGGCCGCCGGTCTGGCCCCTGATGAGGAGCAGTGCTGGGTTCGTCTGAACTGGGCGTGGTCATTGGAGGCGTCGGCTGATCGCTATGCCGAGGCCGACAACCGCGACGAAGCCCTCGTGCGGTGGCGTCAGGGCAAGGATGTACTCACTGACGCGAGCTGCACCTCGTCGTCCCAAAAAGCTGCGGCGAGCAACACCAGGTCTCGACTCGATCGCAAGCGCCAGAATGGTGGCGGAGGAGATGCCGGTGAGGAAGCGGATTCCTCCGGTCAGCAGAACAAGAAAGATGAGCTCGAGGATAAGCTCAGGAAGGCTCAGGAACAGCGTCAGAAGGCGCTCGACCAGGCCAATACCTCCCAGAAGGACTCGGGTTCCGGCACTGGAAGGACGTGGTAGCTCACCGGTACGCGTCCATCCCCGGAACTCGAAGCCGTGGCCGCGAACAGATCTCATCGTCTGGCACGACCCGCGCGCGAGATGACGAGGGGCCCCGCCGTAGTGGCGG
>OJWS01000021.1_pt1 | contig 94809 bp, 78 predicted proteins | sample 1600491 | NCBI WGS metagenome assembly OJWS01 (sample SAMN04436976, study PRJEB24849) | human gut metagenome | biome: human gut; feature: NICU; material: stool | host: Homo sapiens | place: USA: Saint Louis, MO | collected 2010-08-02 | reverse complement strand
AAAGCTTACGGATTTGATCGTTCATCTGGCGCCTACCGCAACATCATTGGGGATAGCAACCGGGGTTGGGGGACGGCGCGACGCGTCGGATATGCGTAGCAATAGGGCCACGGAGATCCACGAGGCAACCATGGACGAGCCACCTTGCGCGAGGAAGGGCGCGGTGAGGCCCGTGAGTGGAATCAGGCGGGTGATGCCGCCGAGTACTACGAATAGTTGGAGTCCGAGCGAGAAGCTGATACCGGTGGCAAGTAGTTTGCCAAATCCGTCGCGCACACCGATTGCAGCGCGCAGTCCGCGCTCGATCAGGATTAGGTACAAGAGCAAAATGGCCATCAGGCCGGTGAGGCCAAGTTCTTCTGCGAGGGAAGACAGGATGAAGTCAGACTGCGCGAAGGGCACTAGTTGCGGGTATCCGCGCCCCCAGCCGGTGCCGAACAATCCGCCTGACGCCATGCCAAACTGGCCTTGCACTACCTGGTGAGAACCGCCGATGGCGTTGTAAATGTCGTTGTCGTACGCGTGTAGCCAGATAGTGATGCGCCGCCCAACGTGGGGGAAGGCTTGGATTGCGAAGTAGGCGGCTGGTGCGAATAGTGCCGCGCCGATGATTAGCCAGGAAACGCGAGCGGTGGCTACGTAGATCATGGCGATGAACAGGCCGAAGAATAGTAGCGAAGTGCCGAGGTCACGCTGCAAGACGAGCACGAGGATTGCTACCAGCCATGTGAGCAGGATGGGGCCGAGGTCGCGTGCGCGAGGCAGGCGGATACCGAGGAACTTCTTACCCCCAACGGTGAGCATGTCGCGGTTGGTGACGAGATATCCAGCGAAGAAGATGGCGAGGGTGATTTTTACGAACTCGGCAGGTTGGACGGAGAACGGTCCGAGGTAAATCCAGATGCGCGCACCGAAATGTTCTTGTCCAAGTCCGGGAATGAGGGGCAGGATGAGTAGAACGATGGACACGAACATGGCGATGTAGGTGTAGCGGCGCAGGTTTCGATGGTTGCGTACGAGGATGAGTACAACTGCACCGGCCAATAGCCCCACGGCTACGAAAATCAGCTGTTTCATACCGACAATCGGGTATTGCGATTCTGGTGGGAGGTTCTCGTTTAGCGCCTTGTAAGACATGTCGAGCCGGTAAATCATGGCGAGGCCAATGCCGGTCAGTCCGACAGCCACGGGCAGGATCACTGGGTCGGCGTGTGGAGCGAGTTTGCGCACCCCAAGGTATGCAACGGTTGAGAATACGACGAGGATTACCACGTGCCAAAGGATGTTGGCGGGTAGCTCATCGGTTCGATTGAGGGAAGTGAGGGCGTAGCCTCCCAGGCCTGCGGCCGTGGATAGGACAAGCAGGAGCAGCTCTAGGATGGGCCGCGATCTTGGAGGGGAGATCGTTACGGTTGCCATTAGCTCTCCTTAGTGGCAGCCGTTGTTGGCGAGCTAGTTCCAGATTCGGATGGCGTAGTTTCGCCTGTTTTATCATTCTGCTCAGTTGTCGAAGTTGTCTTATTACTCTCAGCTGTGCGCTTCAAGGACTCAACATACTGGTTGATTTCCTCCATTGAGGATCTGCGTACAGGCTCTTGTAGGCGCGTGCGTTCAACGGGGAGGAGATCTGCAGCCTTGAGCTCGGTTAGTTCAACTGGATGAGACAACTCGAACGGGCCAACCGCCTGCGGAATGCCTTGGAATATGACAACCTGGTCTTCCACCAATTGCGCGTAATACTGGGTTTGTGACCAAACGTATCCGCCCCAAGCGCCCAGAATCACCAGCGTTGCAACGATAAGGGCGAAGAAGGGTTTAACCCAGGATTTGGGTTTCAAGTCTTCGGGTTCTTCCTCATCGAGGATGGTTTCGCGCGGAGCAAGGTTGGCGGCGCGTGCGGCAGCGCCCCCGCCTCCACGGCTAGGAAGGTTGCGATCAACCGCTGCGGCGCCCACTACCTGGGGGATTTGCGCGTCGATGGAACCGGCAGGAACGACGTCTGCGATCACGCACGTGATGTTGTCGGGCCCGCCCCCTCGTAGGGCAAGGTTGATTAGCTCCTCGGCACATTCGCCAGGATCGTCGATGGTGGATAGCGTTTCGATGATTGTATCGGCGGAAACTACGCCGGACAGCCCGTCGGAGCACAGCAACCACCGGTCACCCACCACGGCTTCGCGCACGGATTCGTCGGGCACAACGTCAGAGCCAGAGTCTCCAAGAATGCGTAGCACGATCGAACGCTGCGGGTGGTTTTCAGCCTCTTCTGGCGTGATTTGCCCGGTTTGGATTAGGTACTGCACAAACGAGTGGTCGGTGGTGACCTGCGTGAGGTTGTCGCCGCGAAGAACGTATGCGCGCGAATCACCGATGTGTACCATCGCAAGTTTTGACCCTGATCTCATAAGGGCAATGCACGTGGTGCCAAGGCCTTGCAGTTTAGGGTCGTTCTTGGAGCGTTCAACCAGCTCCTCGTGCGCGGCATTCAGGGCGTCGCGGAGGAGGGGAAGCATTTGTTCGGCCGGATGGTCGTCCGCATCGAGGGGGGCGAAGTGGGCGACGGCCACGGATGATGCTATGTCTCCGCCCGCGGGCCCGCCCATGCCGTCGGCTAGCAGGAGCAGGTGCGGCCCGGCATAGCCGGAATCCTGATTGTTTTTACGCACAAGGCCCACGTCGGACCTGGCGGCGAAGCGGAAGTCAACTGCCATTAGCTCACCAGCTCAAATGTGGTTCTACCAATGCGAACGTTAGCGCCAAACGTGAGGCGGTGGGGCCGGTCGATGCGCTCGTCGTCAACGAAAGTGCCGTTTGTGGAGCCGAGGTCTTCAACCCACCAGCCTTCATCGTCCAGGTGCAGGCGGGCGTGGCGCGAAGACGCGTATTCGTCGTCAATTACAAGCGTGGAGGCAGGCGAGCGGCCGATGGTGATGTCCGCATTACCTAGCTTCATGGTGGTGCCAACCAGGGGACCTCCGGTGATAAGGAGTTTGGTTGGCGTTGCGGGGGCTGCACCGCGTTTGCGGCGCCGTTTAGATTCAGCGAGGTGCTTGTCAGCCTCTTTGCGGCCCGCACCGCGCGGCGTGACCACGGTTCCGAAGATGTCTTGGCGTAGCAGTGAGACAGCTCCGAGCGCCACCGCCCAAAGTAGGAGGAGATAGAGGAGTCGGAGCAGCGTGAATGCTAGGTCAGAAGCCATCTACGTGTATTGCTCCTTTGCTGGGGATGTCCAAAACAGGATGCGCGTGCGTCCAATCACCAGCTGATTTCCGTCCACCAGTGTGGCGGCGTCTACCTTGTGTCCTTCGACGTAGAGGCCGTTTGTGGAACCGAGGTCGGAAGCAATCACACCGTCCGGGGTTTTGCGTAGTTCGAGGTGGCGGCGAGAAACTCCGGAGTCTGAGATGGTGATGTCGGCTTCGGCTCCGCGGCCGAGGATGGTGACGGGCTCGGTGAGGATCCAGCGTTCACCCTCTACGTCGATGATTGGGTTGGATTCGGTGGCAACTTGGCTGGTGGCTGGGGCTACCGCCCCGCGTTTGGTGCCAACTTCGATTTCGAGTTCACCCGTGAGCTCTTCAGGGCCCTCCTCAATGTTTACGTCGATGGGGCCAACGAGGGCAAAGTTGTTTTCTTCGGCGTGTTCGCGCGCAGTGTTTTCGACTTCGGTGGCGAGGACGTCAATGCCAAGCTCTTCGAGTCGCTTCATGTCGGAGGGTGCGACGCGGACGGTGTACTGGTTTGGGGCGATGGCCCGATCCCGGGAATATTCCTGGATGTGGTTGTCCATGGCGCTGCGCACCGCCGAGCTGACGTCTACAGGTTTAAGTTCAGAGCGGAAGATCCGGGAGAAGGTACCTTGCACGCCTTTTTCGATTGCTGATTCGAATCGGTCAAGAAACCGCATTGTCCACCCCCAATAGGTAGCTCCATGGTTTTGCTACAAGCTCGGAATCTACGCTACTACTTTGGCCATATTATAGCGATTGAGCGAGGTTGGCTGAATTTGCCTCGCAGGTTTTGATTTTATATGCTGATCTAGCTTTAGCCCGGGTGGCGGAATTGGTAGACGCGCACGGTTCAGGTCCGTGTGCCCTTACGGGCATGGGGGTTCGACTCCCCCCTCGGGCACGATTGTTATGTTTCGGGACATCGTTCATACGGTGTCCCGAGATTTTTATGCTTTGGGGCTTTGATGTGCCCCGTCATTGTTCCGTTTTTGGGTTGGTAGTTTCCGGTTATTGCGACGCGCTCAACCTTGGTCGGCTAGCTTGTACCTAAGACATAAGAACGTTAAGTGACGTTATGAAACGGGCGGAAAGAGCAGACGATGGTTGAAGACGACGGGGTAGACAAGCCACTCGCGTATAGTTCAGCGGTTTTATTTCGTAAAACTGTGCGGGAGGACCTGGAGCGCGTATCAGACGGTTCTAACCCGGTAGTGGCAGGGTTTGACCGAACCGGTTACATCATCGACACGCTATCGGCGCTACGCGCATACTCAGCGGGGAGCTTGTCTAGTGGTAAGGCAGAGCTTGAGGTGCCCGTGCTGGACGTGATGATCGATCAGTACAAGCGCTACGGGTACTTCATACAGGCAAGACCGTGTAGGGATGCGGTGTTGCACTGGCTGGAAATGGAAGAACGGGCGGGGAGCGTGGGCGTCATGCCGTTCACGATGGGATTCTTCGACATGTGTGCCGGGCGTGACCGTGAGCCAGACGAGCCGCAAGGCTACGAGGACCCACACAAGTTAGAGGACTGGATCAAACGCGCCGAACCATACTTTAGCGACCTAGTAGAACGCTACGCGCTCGCGGTAAACGCGATGGTGCACGAAGAGGCGAATAAGTACTACAACTAACTCCCGGGCGCCCTTTTGCTACCCCGGTGCGCCACCTTGCCGACGATTCGCCGAAGTCTCCCCCTGCGAACGAGTGTGTGCTGCGTCATACTGGAAGTGTCTCGATTGCAAACGGATGGGTGAGGGGCATGAGCGATTCGCTTGTTAGTTGCAGGTTTCTAGGTGCGGCTGGAACCGTGACCGGATCGAAGTATTTGCTTGAAATCGATGGCCGTAAAGTACTGGTTGACGCGGGCATGTATCAGGGTGAGAAGAAATGGCGTGTCAAGAACTGGGAGCCGTTCTCTCCAAGCCCGCAAACTATCACCGACATCTTGATTACACACGCTCACGCTGATCACGTGGCTTACCTGCCGGTGCTTGTGAAGCAGGGTTTTAGAGGTTCGATATGGGCTACGAGGGCAACTATCAAACTCGCTGAGATAGTCCTGCGCGATGCCGGCAACCTGCAGGTGAATGATGCGAAGTCAGCGAAAAAGGGTGGCTACTCTAAGCACGAGAACCCGTTGGCCCTGTTCACTCCAGAGGACGTGGAGAAGACGCTGCAGTATTTCCGCCCCGTTGAGTTTGATGTGGAAGTTGATTTTGGAGAGTTCTCCGCCCGCTGGGTGCCGGCCAGCCACATCCTCGGGTCGGCTTCGATTCTGATAAAGACAGGGGGCACGCGGATCCTCTTTTCTGGCGATCTGGGCAGGGAGAACCCGTACCTGCTGAAGCCGCGCGGGAAAACCCCGGCAGCGGATTGGGTGATTATGGAATCCACGTACGGTGACCGGCTACACGAGGTTGCCGAGGTGCCGCACGAAGAGATGGCGCGCGCGATCCGTGACACCGCGGCGCGGGGTGGAAAGATTGTGATTCCCGCGTTTGCGATTCACCGTACGGAGTCGGTGCTCGCCCAGCTGGTGTCGATGATGCGCGAGGGGAGAATCCCGGATCTGCCGGTGTTTGTGGACTCGCCGATGGGTCTGCGCGCTCTCAGTGTGTACGAGGAGTTTGCGGATGAAGAGATGCGTAGCGGGATTGATAAGGAAGACTTCCTGGGCATTCCGCAACTACAACAGATGCTGAGCGTGGAGGATTCGAAGAAGATCAATGAGTTCAAAGGCTCGTGCATCATAGTGACATCCTCAGGAATGTTGGAGGGCGGCCGCGTTTTGCACCACCTGCAAAGGTTGCTACCGGACCCGAAGAACTGCCTTATTATCACCGGATACCAGGCTGTGGGCACGCGCGGTCGAAAACTGCTTGAGGGTGCGGAATCGATCAAAATGCATGGCTGGTACGTGCCGGTTCGCGCTGAAGTTACGCAAGATCGCGAGTTTTCTGCGCATGCCGATCGTGACGAGCTTTTGCGTTGGGTTGCGCAGGTTGGCCAGGGTGATGACGGCGAGGCGGGGAAGGCTCCGCACGCGGTGTTTTTGACGCACGGCGAGCCGCGGGCAGCCCAGGCGCTGGGTGAGCTGATCAAGCAGGAGCTTGGCTGGAATGTGGTTGTCCCGCAGTTTGGCGAGGTTGTGAGGTTTGCGCCAAACCCGGATTGGGTCAGGAACTAACGCAAGCCGCCTTTGCGTCTGTGGTTAGTCGTGTCCGTGGAGCACGGCTTGCAGTCTCGGGTCTTCCAAGTAACCATCCAGCACGTTGCGCGCTACGGCAACCGAGTCAACTAGCGGGTGGCTTGCAATCGCGTGCCAAGCGGCTCCCTCGTTGGACTCAAAGAACGCGCGTAGCAGTTCTTCTTCCACGGCCTTGACCGTTGAGACAAGGCCAAATTCGGGGCCGGTCAACGGCGCAACCTGATGCGGGTGGATGCCGCCAGCGTCAACCGTGCAGGGAACCTCCACGACTGCGGATGCAGATAGGCCAGGCACTAGCAGGCCGTCCGGCCCGTCGCCGTTTGCCACGCCCAGAATCATTGTTGCGGGCTCGCCCTTGGTGATGGCTTTCATGATGTTGAAAGCAACCTCTTGATAACCGCCGCCCATGTCCTCATTGCGGCGCCCGGCCCGCTCTTCCTCAGGGCGCGATTCGGCCATGTACGTGGCTTCGCGCTCGTTGTGCGTAGCCTGCCACAGCTCGGCTGCCCGCTGCGGGTCGGCTGCTGCGGCCTCGTAAAACTTTTCTTGCTGAGCGCGCAAGAACTCCCCGCGTGTCTCATGTTCGTCCAGAATGCGTTGCAACGATTCGCGCGCGTAGTAGTAGTAGAACAGGTATTCGTTAGGCAGGGCGCCAAGGGTTCGCACCCAGTCGAAGCCGAGAATGCGGGCCTCTTCAATATGATCGAGCATCTCGTCGGATGCGAGAAGCTCCGGCAGACGGTCAACTCCATCAACGCGCAGTTCGCGCAACCATCCGAGGTGGTTCAGGCCAACATAGTCAAACTCGACCTCGCTTGGCGAAACGCCTATCGCCGCGCACGCTTTGCGCATAAGGCCGATCGGGGTGTCACAGATGCCAACAACGCGATTGCCTAGCACCGTGCGCATTGCTTGCGTGATGATGCCGGCCGGGTTGGTGAAGTTGATGACCCACGCGTTTGGCGCCACTTCGCGCGCAGCCTTCGCTAAACGCATGGCTTCGGGCAGTGTGCGCAACGCGTACGCATTGCCGCCCGGGCCCACCGTTTCTTGTCCAATAACGTGATTAGAAAGAGCCACTCGCTCGTCGCGAACACGACCATCGGTGCCGCCCACTCGGATTGCTGAAAATACGAAGTCCGCGCCAGCAAGGGCCTCATGAAGATCTGTGGTCGCAGTGATTCGAGGCAGGTTAGGCCGGTCAGAATACAATCCACGAATCACGTTTTCGATGACGCCCATTCGCATAGTGGAAACGTCATACAATGCTACGTCAGTGATCTGGAATACAGAATCGTGCTTTGAGAGAACGTCTAGAACTTGAGGGACGCGAAATCCGCCGCCTCCAGCGATCGTTAGTTTCACGGGCGAACACCTTTCAAATCGAAGGAAAAGCAAAGTCGCTTGCGCATACCTTCTTATTTTATAAAGTCTGCACGCACACGTTACCTATCCAGTTTGGGATGCGCAGATTGTTTGTCATGAACGAGACGTGGGGCGATACTGATCGAAACGGTACGCAGAAGGAAGCAGGCTGTATGTCTACCGGTGCAATAGCGGTTTGTGGCCCAACGTTTTTGGACGTGGTGATGGCTGGGATGCCACATGCTCCAGTGCTGGGTGAGGAGATGTGGGTTGAATCTTCGGCGCTTACAGCAGGAGGGGCTGCCAATCAGGCGGTTGCCGTGGCACGGCTGGGGTACCCGGTAGAGCTGATAACTCGCCTCGGAAATGATCGTGCGGGTCAGATTGTGCGATCAGTGCTTGAAGAAAACAAGGTTGGCACCGCCTATGCCACGCCCGTTGAGTGCCAGTCCGTAACTGTTGCGCTGGCGTGGGACGCAGACCGGGCAATGGTCACCCACGGGTCGGATGAAGGTGGCGCATTACCGGAAGACTTCGCGCCTTCCGTGCTAATCGCAGACCTGCGTGCGATCGATAATAATGTCGCGGTTGTGAAGAAGTGGCGCGCTCGCGGCACGAAGGTGATTGGTGACGTCGGTTGGGATTCTACGGGCGCGTGGCGTACCAGCGATCTGCTCCCTCTTGCGCACTGTGATTATTTTGTTCCCAACGAGACCGAAATCCTGCACTACGCCCGCTGTTTTGATGTTCGCGAGGCCGTTTCGATGATCGGTCAGCTGGTGGAAACTGATGCGCGGATAGTTGTGACAAGAGGCGGTCGTGGCGTGGTCCTGGGGCCGGATAACTACCAGACTTTGCCCGGTATTTCGGTTGATGTGGTCGATACAACGGGGGCGGGGGATGCGTTCAGCGCCGGGCTCGCCGTAGCCGTTGCTAATGGGGCAACGGAGCGTGAGGCCGTGTCTTTCGCCCTTCTTCTAGGCGCACTATCGGTTGCTAAGGCGGGAGGAGCTGGTTCTACTCCTACCGCTTCGGAGCTTGCAAAAAGGATCGAAGAGCTCGATATTCCTGGATCTTACGATTTAGAATTCGTTCATCGTTTTGTAAGAACATTCGGGTTTAATAACCAAAGCGTTTCGTGAGATGAAACTCTAGAGCAGACGGAGCAATTTTCGAAAGGGGAGGGCGATGAGGCCTACAAAGTTTATTGCACCTGCTGCAGTTGCGGCTGTGGCGCTAATGCTTGGAGCATGTGCTCCCGGACCTTCTAACGAATCGAGCCCCGGTGAGGGCGGTGCGTCAAGTGAGGTCATTACGGATATTTCGAGCTTGCCTGAGCAGACTCTGACAGTTTGGGACCAGGAGGTTCGCGGAGGCCAGGATGAGCAGATGAAGCGCTTGAATGAGGCGTTTATGAAGAAGTATCCAAACATCACCATTGATCGGGTTTCGCAGTCGTTTGATGACCTGCAAACCACACTTCGCCTCGCACTTTCGGGAGATGACGCGCCCGATGTTGTGGAGGCAAATAATGCGCGCTCCATGATGGGGCAGTTCGTTTCGGCCGGACAGATCATTCCGCTGGATCCATGGGCGGATGCTTACAAGTGGCGGGATCGCTACTCTGACAGCATTCTTTCTTACTCTTCCTATTCGGCTGACGCCACGAAGTTTGGCGAAGGATCGCTTTACGGCTTGCCGCAGGTAGGCGAGGTTGTGGGTGTTTTCTACGCGCCTTCACGGCTCGAAGAGGTGGGCCTGCAAGTACCGAAGACGTGGGATGAGTTCAGCGACCAGTTGAAGACTATTAAGGATGCGGGAAAGACGCCGCTTATGCTCGGCAATGTGGATAAGTGGCCGGCGTTCCACCTGTTTGGCGCGGTTCAGGCCGCTCACGTTCCGGCGGACCAGGTGCGCCCACTTGGTTTCGGTAATGCGGGTGCTACGTGGAAGTCGGATGAGAACGTTGCGGCAGCGAAGCAGTTGCAGGACTGGGCGACGTCCGGCTACTTCAACGAGGGCTTCAACGGCGTTGATTATGACTCGGTCTGGCAGAGCTTTGCCAAGGGTGACGGCATTTACTTGATTGCCGGTTCTTGGCTCGCTCCGGATCTGATGGAGGCGATGGGTGACGACGTTGCATTCATGGCTCCACCAATGGTGGGCGATAAGTCGGCAACAACCGGTGGCACAGGCTTGCCATTTGCGATCACGTCCTCGGCAAAGGATCCGAACGTAGCCGCGGCATACATTGACTTCATCACGTCTGATGAGGCCATGCAGGTGCTTGCCGACACGGGAAATGTGCCGGTTAATGACGCTGCGAAGTATGCGGGTGGAACTAAGGGTGTTGTGGCAGACGTTTTGAACGTGTTCACAACCGTTTCCAAGGATGGCGAGATTCTGCCGTACTTGGACTACGCAACTCCGACGTTTGACCAGACGCTTGGTGATGCGTTGCAGCAGTTGATGGCGGGATCGATGACTCCGGAGGCATTCTTGGATGCCCTGGAGGCGGACTACTCCGGTTTTGCGAAGTAGGCACATGTCAACGGTTTCTAACGGTCCGCGCGCAGACTCAAAGAGTGGCGCTGCGCGCGGATCGGCCGTGAAATTTAGCCAGACTAAGCGGGGCAGCAATACGCTGGCCGCGCTGGCTTTGATGGCCGTGCCTTTCGCCGTGTATGCGGCGTTCATGCTCTACCCGTTGATCCGCGTATTCCAGTTGTCTTTGTATAAGTGGGATGGGCTGGGTTATTCAACGTTTGTAGGCTTTTCTAACTACATTGAGACGTTTTCGAATCCGCGGTTGTTGGCAGCGTTTTCGCACGCGCTGATTTTGATCATTTTTTACGCGGTTATTCCCCTGTGCGTGGGTCTGGTTTTGGCGTCGCTATTGACAAGGTCGAAGATTCGCGGCCTGGGATTTTTCCGCACGGTGGTGTTTTTGCCGCAGGTGATCGCAATGGTGGTGTTAGCGATTGCGTGGCGGGGAATTTACGCCCCGGACGGGCCAATTAACGGGTTTTTGCGTGCGATTGGTTTGGGATCGTTGACGAGGGCGTGGCTGGGTGATTTCACGTTTGCTCTGCCTGCGGTGGGCTTGATTGGTTCGTGGGTGAGCCTGGGCCTGGTGACGGTGCTTTTGATGTCGGGTATGGCTGCGATTCCGCGTGATTTGTATGAGGCTGCGATGCTTGACGGTGCGGGCAGGGTGCGTCAGTTCTTTGCAATAACGGTGCCCTCTGTTCGCGCGGAGATCATAGTGTCTTTGACTCTGACGATTGTGGCGGCTTTGAAGACGTTTGACCTCGTGTATGTGACCACATCGGGAGGGCCGGGAAGTGCTACAACCGTGCCGTCTTACGAGGTTTACTATCAGGCATTTCGAATTGGCGAGGTGGGAACAGCCTCGTCGCTCGCAGTGGTGCTGACGCTGGTTATCTTCTTGATTAACTTGGCCCTCAACCTGGTGGGGGAGCGTGAATAATGAGACCCTCGCGTACGGAACAACTGATTAATTACGTGGTGCTCACGCTGTTTGCAGCGGGAGCGCTGGTGCCCATTTTGCGGATTCTGGTGCTGTCATTGCAGCCGGAGTCTTTTGGCGGGCAGGGCTCATTCCATTTTGAGAACTACGCTGCGGCGTGGGAGCAGGGACGCTTTTCGGTTTACATGCGCAACTCGATAATGGTGGCGTTGCTGGTGGTGACGGTGGCACTGGTGTTGTCGATAGCTTCCGGCTATGTTTTGGGCGTGTTGCGCCCGCGTGGGGAGAAGATCTTATTTTTCACTTTCTTGCTTGGGATCATGGTGCCGTCTGAAGCAATTGTGTTGCCCTTGTTTTTTGATTTGAGGTCCCTGGGGCTTACGGACACGATTTGGGCTATTGCATTTCCCCAGATAGCGCAGTCACTGGCTTTCGGAACGTTTTGGATGCGCGCGTTCTTTAGGAGCGTGGATAGGTCTTTGATTGAAGCCGCGCAGATAGATGGGGCCGGAAATTTGCGGATTTTGAGGTCGGTTTTGGTGCCGATAGCCGTGCCAACGGTAGTTACGCAGGTGGTGCTGACGTTTATGTGGACGTGGAATGACTTCCTGATCCCGTTGGTCATGTCGCCATCGGGCAAAATGCGCACCGCACCGTTGGGGTTGGCGTTCTTCCAGGGCCAGTACACGCAGGGTTCGAGCCTGCTGGCTGCGGGCGCTGTGCTGGTAGCTTTGCCGATGGTGATTTTGTACTTTGCCCTCCAACGCCATTTCATGGCTGGTATGACAGATGGGGCAGTGAAGGGCTAGATTCATAGCTTTTGTGAATCGCAGGCAAAAATTGCGTTCACCAGGTGGCTTTTGCTGGGCATGGGTAAGCTTTCAGGTATTGGAGGATTAGTTATGCGTGTTCCACTTTCTATTTTGGATTTGTCGCCGGTTTCTGCTGGTTTGGGTAGACGCCGGGCGCTGGATGATTCGCTTGAGTTGGCGCGCCTTGCGGAGAGCGCGGGGTACAAGCGGTATTGGATGGCGGAGCACCACGGTTCTCGTTTGTTTATGTCGTCGGCAACCTCGTTGTTGTTGGCGCGCGCAGCGGAACACACTTCCACGATTCGTTTGGGTGCGGGCGGCGTGATGTTGCCAAACCATTCGCCGCTAATGGTTGCGGAGTATTACGGTACGCTCGCAACGATTTATGGTGACCGGTTTGATTTGGGACTTGGCCGCGCGCCGGGCACCGATCCGGTGACGGCCTCGGCTCTGCGGCGCGGAAGCGGCCAGTTGGATGATTTCAGTGTTGATGTGGCCCAGCTAGTGCAGTATTTCCAGCCAAGCCCGGTTGACGATTTTGGTCTTGCTGGAGCGGAGGCCGCGGCGTTCGGGCTGTCTCCAAATCCCGCCTCGATCCGCAATAGGATTTTGGCGATACCCGGTGAAGGCACGGAGGTTCCGCTGTGGATGCTCGGATCTTCGCTCGGCGGCGCCCAGGTGGCGGCCGCGCTGGGCTTGCCCTACAGTTTTGCGTCGCATTTTGCACCTCAATACTTGCGTAACGCGGTAGCGACGTACCGCGCGAACTTTAACGCGGAGGCTCCCACGGCGCAGGTGGATCGCCCGGTGTTCATGGCGGGCGTGAATGTGTTGGTGGCGCCAACTCGGGAGGAGGCGAACTACCTGTTCACCTCTTACACGGATTGGAAGGATGGGCTTAGCAAGGGCAAGAATGAGCCGTTGTCGAAGCCTAATGCGGCCTTGCAGTATGACGTTGCAGCGCAAGGTTTGAATACTACGGCCGTGGTGGGCTCTCCTGATGATTTGGTGGAGTACCTGGATAGTTTTGTAGAGCAGTTCCGTGTGGATGAGCTGATTATCGTCTCTTACGCGTGGGATCCTGAGCTTCGCCGTCGGTCTTTCCAGCTTCTTGCCGACGCGTGGCTGGAGCGTGAGTGAATTAGGTGCGCCCACCCCGCAGCGCGGCAGGCTAGTGCGCGTGCGGCGCGAACATTCGGATGTGGCGCTATCTGCGGTGGGGGCGGTTTCGGCGATGGCCGTTGGGTCTGCCCTCGGCGTGCCGTGGGAGCTTATCGCTCCGCCCACAGACGCGCAACGTTTAGATTTGCGAGGACGCAGCGGCCTGTTTGATGAGGGCGAGTGGGGCGCGGACGTTCAGCTGGCTGTTTTGGGGCTGGAGGTAGCGGCTCAGAGCGCGCTAGGTTCGCAGGCGGCACTCGATCAGTTGGCTGTGCGAGTGATGGCTTGGTATCGCTCGCATCCGGCGCAGGTGGCTCCGGGATTGCAGTCGGTTTTACAGTGGGCGGATCAGCCCTCGCTTGCTCCAGCGCATTTGCGGGAACGGATTGAGCAAGAGCAGGGCGAGCCGTTGGGGGCCGCCCGTTTGGTGGCTGCGGCGAGTGCTCGTTGGGAGAGTTTGCGTCCGCGTGCACGCGTGGCTGGCAATGAGGTGTTTGCACTCATGGTGCCGGTGGCACTGTCTGCGGCGTTGGATTCTCGCGAGTGCACGCGGGTGAGTTTAGAGGTTGTGCGCATGGTGACGCCGGATCCGCGTACCGCTTTGCTGGCAGCCTCGTACGCGCAGTTGCTACGCGGGGCGCTCGCGGGTTTTGCGCCAGGAAAGCCATGGCAAGAATGCCTCGACTGGTATGCGGCAGTTGCAAATGTTTTGGATGGAATCGGCAGTCTGGGATCAGAATGTCCCATTTTTGGCGTTGCAGGCGTGGCGGGCGAGGACGAAGCGTTCTTGCTGTCGATGGTGCGAGGCGATGATGCGGGCGTAGCGTCTGGGTTGGGCGCTGGTTTGGATGCGGTGTCGGTGATGGATCGCGTGTTGGCGGCTGTCCGGGTGGCCGAGTGGGAGCAGCGCGGCAACGCGCAGTTGAACCCGGTTTGGGTGGGGGTCAGTTCCGCGGTGCGTGCGGGCGGGGACACGGACACGGTGGCTTGCCTGGCGGGCGCGTTGCTGGGCGCGGCGGCAGGGGTTGGTGCGGTGCCTGCGGATCTGACCGGCCAGGTGTGGGGTTGGCCGGGCTTGCGCCAGGATGGTTTACGCGATTTAGCAACGGCGGCGGTATACGCAGGTCTTGCGAGCTAAAGCCTCGCCACCAGTGCGCGCACGGCCTGGGCGCTGATTGCGGCCGCTACTTCGCCGTCGATGTGGAAGTCTTGGTTGGCGGCGGGTCCGCAAAGGTCCGAGACTGCCCGCACAGAAATGAACGGCACGCCGGCGCGGGCACAAATCTGGGCGGCCGCCGTGGTTTCCATGTCGGCGCCGAGGGCGGCGGGGAAGGTTTCGCGCATTTGCTCCACGTTTGCCGCGGTGATGAAAGCGTCTGAGGAGGTCACTTGGCCAAACCAAACCTTGCCCGTGCCCTGGAGGTAGTTAGAATCCTCAGATTGATCGCAGTCTTCAGGGCGGTCAGTCGCAGAAAGATCGCCGAGCAGGAGCTCATTCGCGAGGGCGGTTCGAGCTTTCTCTACCAGTGCCGGATCCGCGAAGTACTGCTCGGGCATGCCGGGAACCTGCCCGGGCGCGTAGCCAAAGGCGGTGGCATCGGCCCGCGAGTAGGTGAAGGCAGTACCCACAACAACATCTCGCACACTTGTTTGCGCGCCCAGGCCACCCGTGGTGCCGCCGCACATGTATGCGCACAAGTTTTCTCCAAAAACCAGGTACGCTCGGGCGGCCGCGCTCGCGGCGTTAGCCAGGCCAATGCCCGTGGTGATAACACAAAGTTGGAGCGGCCCCGCCTCCCCCTCAAAAACGCCTACACGCCAGTTTTGGCCCGCAATGTCAACGCTTGGCCCAAAGCTGGTGAGGTCAAGGAGCGGCTCGGTTTCCATATCCATGGCGGCCGCAATGGCAACCGTTTTAAGATCAGTGCTTGCGTGTAAATCTCGTAGGATGTGCATGTGCCCGCTTTCGCTGGTATTTCGTAAAACCTAATTTAGCTCAAGGAACCCGATGGTTTTTGAACCTTCTGCCGCTCCGGCCCACGTGGATGGGCCAAGCCCTGCCGGCATGATTTCCGGTTTGATTGATGTTGAGGATTCGGTGCGCCCCCTGTCCGTGTTTGACATGTTCCGGATTGGCGTGGGCCCCTCGTCTTCACACACGGTTGGGCCTATGCGGGCGGCGCAGGCGTTTGCGCAGGAGCTTTACGAGCGGGATTTGAGGCCGCAGGTGGTGCACGCGGAGCTTTTCGGTTCGCTGGGTGCCACGGGCCGCGGCCACTCCACCGACCGCGCAGTGTTGCTGGGCTTGGAGGGCTACATGCCGGATACCGTTCCGGGCGAGGTGGTCACGTCAATCTCGCAACGTGTGGAAAGCACGGGTGTGGTCAGTCTTTTGGGCGGTTGGTGCGAGGCCCGCATGGAGCCGATCGTGATGACACCGTTCACCGTTTTGCCCTATCACGTGAACGCTCTGACGCTTACCGCGAAGCGTGATGGCAAGGAGTTCTCGCGCACCTACTATTCGGTTGGTGGCGGTTTTGTGATGGAAGACCTGTCTGATGATCCGCAGCGACCAAACGTGCGGGCTCTCGCTACGCCGCAAGCGGCCGAGCTGCACGCCACCGCCGCGCCTTGCCCGTTCACCACGGCCTCGGCTCTGTTGCAGACGTGCGCGCGCGAGGGCTTGGCAATCTCGGATGTGGTTCGCGCTAACGAGGAAGCCGCGCGCTCGCGCGAAGACGTGGACGCCTACCTTGATTTGATTGCAAAAACCATGGAGGAATGCGTCGAAGCGGGGTGCAATACCGATGGTGTTCTGCCCGGTAGCCTGCGGGTGAAGCGGCGCGCGTCGAACCTGTTTAAGAGCCTGGGCGGGCGTAGTTCTGGCCCCGCGCAGGGCGATAAGTGGGCGTGTAGTGAGGACGACCCGTTGCGGGCGATGGATTGGGTGAACTTGTATGCGCTCGCGGTGAATGAGGAGAACGCGGCGGGTCACCGCGTGGTGACGGCCCCAACTAATGGGGCGGCTGGTGTGATTCCGGCGGTGCTTGGGTACCTGTGGCATTTCACGCCGGAGGGTGAGGCGAACCGCTTGGAGGCCACCCGTAAGTTCTTGCTGGCGGCCACGGCGATCGGGTCGCTGATTAAGACGAACGCGTCGATTGCGGGCGCCGAGGTGGGTTGCCAGGGCGAGGTCGGTTCGGCCTCAGCAATGGCGGCTGCTGGTTTGGCTGAGGCGTTTGGGGGCAGCGCTCCCCAGGTGGAGAACGCAGCGGAGATCGCGATGGAGCATTCGCTTGGCCTCACTTGCGATCCGGTTGCGGGTTTGGTGCAAATCCCGTGTATTGAGCGCAACGCGATCGCGGCGGTGAAGGCGATTAATGCAGCGCGTATGGCCATGTGGGGCGATGGGCGTCACACTGTTCCGTTAGATGCGGCGATTGAGACGATGAGGCAGACGGGCCTAGACATGATGTCGAAGTACAAAGAAACTTCGGCTGGCGGCCTGGCCGTAAACGTCGTTGAGTGTTAACGAGTGTGCGACACGCCCGAGCGTACTAATTCTCGAGGGCATTTAACATCCGTCCACTCCACAGTTTCCGCAGCATGTGAATATCTGTTGTCCACAGTTTCAACAAGCCCTGGACCGGGCGCAGCAGCGTCTGGTTTGAGGCTTTCAAAATGTTTGTCCTACCCCTGTTAGACCATTGTTTATGGCCGGTTCCAGACAGTGATGAAGAGGGGGTGAGGCCGCGTATACAGGGCCGTTTCACGTCCACAGACTGCCGTCAGGCCATCCACAGCCTCTCTTTCTCGGGTGAACAAAAATGCTCCATATTGTGGTCGTGATGTAACTCAACCACTAGGTATAGTGTCTAGAAGTTACATACGGGCTAAACATCTAGTACAATCACATGAGTGTAGTTACAAGGCGCGGATTCGTCTGGGTCTTAGATAAGAATCGTTAAGGAGAATGCCATGAGCATCACCGTTTACAGCAAGCCGATGTGCGTCCAGTGTGACGCTACTAAGCGCGCGCTGAACAAGCAGGATTTGGTGTACGAAGAGGTCGATCTGACTGAGGATCCAAATGCGCTTGAGTTCGTGAAGTCGCTCGGCTACGTGCAGGCTCCTGTAGTTATGGCTGGCGACCAGCACTGGGCGGGCTACCGTCCCGATCTGATTAAGAAGATCGCTAAGGAAGCCGCCCTCGTAGTCAACGGCTAAAGCCAAACCCGGCCGTCACATTTGGTGGCTGGGTTAACTATGCGTGAAACCCTTTCGAATCAGAAGTATCCAAAAACAGCAGTTGAGCAGAAGGTAAGCCATGTCGGAAAAGAAGAGTGTGGACAAGGACATATTTCTTGTGTACTTTTCGTCAGCGACGGACAACACTAAGCGGTTTGTGGAAAAGTTGGGGTTTAGGAACTCGCGCATTCACCTGTTGCCGCGCGATGAGTTCTTGTATGTGCATGAACCGTACGTGCTGATTGTTCCCACCTATGGGGGTGGAAACTTGAAGGGCGCGGTTCCAAAACAGGTGATCAAGTTTTTAAACGTGAAAGAGAATCGAGATTTGTGCCGCGGAGTTATTTCGGGGGGCAACACGAATTTCGGTCAGGCTTACGGCCTTGCGGGCGATGTGATTGCTCGCAAGCTGGGTGTGCCACACATGTATCGGTTCGAACTTCTTGGCACCAGCCAGGATGTTTCTAAAGTGCAAGAAGGATTGAGAGAATTTTGGCAGAAAATCTGACTGACACGGGGTTGGAAAGCGCGCTTCCGCCCGAGCTGGATTACCATGCGCTGAATGCTCAGCTGAATCTGTATGACCGTGATGGCAAGATTCAGTTTGATGCGGATAAGAAGGCCGCAAGGCAGTACTTCTTGCAGCACGTCAACCAGAACACGGTGTTCTTCCACACGCTGAAGGAAAAGCTCGACTACCTGGTGGAAGAGGGCTACTACGAGAAGGACGTTCTGGATCAGTACAGCTTTGAGTTCATTAAGTCGCTGTATGACCACGCGTATGAAAAGAAGTTCCGTTTCGAAACGTTCCTTGGTGCGTACAAGTACTACACGTCTTACACGCTGAAGACGTTTGATGGTAAGCGTTACTTGGAGCGTTTTGAGGACCGTGTTGTCATGGTTGCCATGTACTTGGCGCAGGGCGATGAGGAACTTGCAGTCAAGATGGTGGATGAGATCCTTTCGGGTCGTTTCCAGCCGGCAACCCCCACGTTCTTGAACGCGGGTAAGCAGGCGCGCGGCGAGCTCGTTTCGTGTTTCTTGCTTCGCGTGGAAGACAACATGGAGTCGATTGCGCGCGGCATTAACTCGGCGTTGCAGCTTTCGAAGCGTGGTGGTGGCGTGGCACTGTCGCTGACGAACTTGCGCGAGGCGGGTGCGCCGATCAAGAAGATCGAGAACCAGTCTTCCGGCGTAGTTCCAGTAATGAAGTTGCTTGAGGATTCCTTCTCGTACGCGAACCAGCTTGGCGCCCGCCAGGGCGCTGGTGCCGTGTACCTGCATGCGCACCACCCCGACATCATGTCGTTCTTGGACACGAAGCGGGAGAACGCGGATGAGAAAATCCGCATTAAGTCGCTCTCCTTGGGTGTGGTGATCCCAGACATCACGTTCGAGCTGGCTAAGCGCAATCAGGACATGTACCTGTTCAGCCCGTACGACGTGGAGCGCGTGTACGGCGTTCCATTCACGGAGATTTCGGTTACTGAGAAGTACCACGAGATGGTGGAGAACCCGAAGATCCACAAGAAGAAGATCAACGCTCGTCGTTTCTTCCAAACGATCGCAGAGATCCAGTTTGAGTCGGGATACCCCTACATCGTGTTTGAAGACACGGTGAACCGTGCAAACCCGATTAAGGGCCGTATCTCTATGTCCAACCTGTGTTCGGAGATCCTCCAGGTGTCGGAGCCTTCGGAGTACAACGAGGATCTGACGTTCGCCAAGGTTGGTAAGGATATTGCTTGCAACCTCGGTTCGATGAACATTGCGAAGTCGATGGATTCACCCGACTTTGGGCTTACGGTTGAGACGGCTATCCGCGGCCTCACCGCAGTTTCAGGTCTTGCAAATATTGCGTCTGCCCCGTCTATTGAGCGCGGCAACCAGATGTCGCACGCCATTGGCCTTGGTCAAATGAACCTGCATGGATACCTGGCTCGTGAAGAAATCTTCTACGGTTCTGAAGAGGCGTTGGACTTCACGAACATGTATTTCTACGCCGTGGTTTACCAGGCGATTAAGGCGTCCAACAAGATTGCGCGTGAGCGCGGGGAAACGTTTGTTGGGTTTGAGGATTCGAAGTACTACTCGGGTGAGTACTTCAAGAAGTACATTGAGGGCGAGTGGGTGCCGAAGACCGATAAGGTGAAGGGCCTGTTTGAGAAGTCCAACGTGTACTTGCCAACTCCTGATGATTGGCGTGAGCTGGCAGCGAATGTGCGCGAGTACGGCATGTTCCATCAGAACTTGCAGGCGGTTCCGCCTACGGGTTCGATCAGCTATATCAATAACTCGACGTCGTCGATCCACCCGATTGCCTCGAAGATTGAGATTCGTAAGGAAGGCAAGATTGGGCGCGTGTACTACCCGGCTCCGTACATGACGAACGAGAACTTGGAGTACTACCAGGACGCTTACGAGATTGGTCCGGAGAAGATTATCGACACGTATGCTGCGGCAACTCAGCACGTGGATCAGGGCTTGTCGCTCACGCTGTTCTACCCGGACACGGTTTCAACGCGCGACTTGAACAAGTCTTACATTTACGCGTGGCGTAAGGGCATCAAGACGATGTACTACATGCGTATTCGCCAGATGGCGCTTCAGGGAACCGAAGTTGAAGGCTGTGTTTCCTGCATGCTGTAAAGGCTGACTGAAGAGGCGCGGAGCGTCTGGATGATTCCAGAAGCTCCGCGCCTTTTGTGTTCGATTGAACCGTTATCCCGTGGAAGCACGAGTAATTTCAGAATTTGCCGTTCCAATCCTCGGGTAATCCAAGACTTTCTGGATCCACAAGAGGATTGGTCAAGAAGTCATTTTGTATGAGGCTACTGACTTTGTCTGGCCACGTGGTTTTCGGTGATGTGGTGCGAACTAAATTTGCCATTACCACTAGCGCGCCAAATACTTGCTCACTTTGTCCTTCGGGTAGGAGGGCGAATTCGGGTAGTGTGCGAAGTGCAGGTGTGGGTGCTGGGACAAATGATTTGTTCCAAAGTCTGGCGTGGTGCGCACAGTAATTGCGCACGATAGTTAACTGTTCCATCCACCGGACTAGAGGGGACTCGCGTTTGACCTTTTCCTGCTGCAATTTGGATAGTTGCTTGAGGTCTAGTTTGATTCCCATATCTTCGGCGATAGCTCGTTGGTCGGATGCAGGTAATCCTTCATATAGACGTGAAATGTCGGAGAAATCTAGAACTTCAGTCAGCACCCAGAATGGGTATTCTCCTTCGTATTCATCGCGGTAGTGCTTAATGGCCTCATTGCGAGCCCCTGCACGGGAAATTCGCTTTTTGGCGGTAACCATCCACTTTTTATGATCGAATTTGGAGCGGAAGGTTTTCGGGTTTGTATATGCCAGCGGATCTTTTTTGACCAGTAGTTCACTCACACGTGTGCGCATGGCGATCTCAACTCGTTCCATACCATCGTGAACAAGCGCACGTAGTTTCCGATCCGCTTCGTAAAGTGCAACGGCGTCGTTGAAGCTAATCCCTGGTTTGAGTCGATCGGTTAGTCTTCCTTGAGCATCCATCACTCTGGCTGGATACCAATACGCTGACAAGCGGTAGTAGCTCACGTAAGTGAGCCACTGCTCAGCCAAGGTGGCGTCTACTTCCATGCCACGACTTCGTAGTCGTGCTACGTGATCAGTAATTGTGGCTGCTTGTTTTATTGCTCTGGTCACCGCAGTTACTCCGAGCCTAGATAGAGATCCAGCCCGCTCTCGCATGAGGTCGAGGCGGGCTGAACGATTGCGTCCATTGTATAACAAGCTGGTGCAAATTTGCCAGATGGCATTTTAGTGAAGCAGACAATAATCCGGCTAGTAGTAGCGTGAGCTTCAGGTCTTCTATTTACACCCACTTTGACTCTACGTGGAAAACTGGTTTCAAGAGTCTTCGCGCAAAATATGTGCTTCTGTGTCCGCAGCCAAGCGTGTCAAGCGGAGCCAACATTGATGCTCGTCGTGAGACGCAAACGGCGGCGCAAATCCTTAAAACCATGCCCACTGACATCGATATAGAAAACGCCTGGCAACAAGCCAGCCTCAAACACCAAACCAGTGGGATCATCCCAAAATGGGGAGACGCCATCGCATGGAACGAACTACACCACTCCACCCCATACAACAACACCTGGGACTAACCCCCAGCAACACAATTTGTCCTATAACCCGAGAATTTGCGGGCCTCAAGTTTATCAAGGGGAATGAAGACTGATTCCCAACTTTTCCGCGTCGAGCTGGCGGGCCTTGTCAAGTTTATCAAGGGGAATGAAGACTGATTCCCAACCGTGCCCGTGTCTGCTCACGACGCGACGCAAGTTTATCAAGGGGAATGAAGGCTGATCTGCCAGAGGGCGTCAACCTGTTGGTCGAGGCCCCATGACAGCAACTAGGTACGCCTCTAATACTGATTTTGGGAGGCGGTGCATTGTCACCGCACCAACTGCGTTGAAGGAGTGTAGTGGGACAGGTTAACTGAACATGGATTGTGGGTACAATGACGCGCTAAGTAGGCCACCTCCAATCAGCGGATTCACGAAAGCGTTAACAGAAAACCGCGATGTGGTGACTGAGCACGATACCGATCAACCAACTACCAATAGCTAACAAGGGTTTAACAATTGCCGAGCCTCTTATCTACCGTCAAGGCGAGGTGGGTAACATTTGGTACCTTAATAAACGTGAAAATAAAGAACCTACGTATCGAGAACTTCAGGGCAATCGCAAGATTAGACGAAGAAATCGGCCCATACACGACGTTCATCGGCTACAACGGTGGAGGAAAATCATCCATCCTTCACGCGGTAAGGTGGTTCTTTGAGAATTTCGAGCTCACGGGTACTGATGTCTTCTCTGAAGAGGCCGGAGAACCAGACTTGGCGTCACTTCCAGACGTTAAGGTTACTGTCACATTCGACAATCTAACAGAACGCGATCGAGATAATTTTGGACCCTACGCTACGGGTGAAGAAATGGTACTCACGCGTGTTGGCGGTGCGGGAAGACCCTCTAAGCTTTACGGTGAGCGTTTAGTCTGCACATCCTTCAAGAATATTCGAAAAGAAAAAACGGTGTCTAAGCAACGCGAGCTAGCGATGCAACTAACGACTTCTAATGAGCTTTTTGCAGACTTAAACATAAACAAAAAGACTTCAAAGCAAGAACTACTTGAAATACTCGACAAATGGGAAGCAGATCCCCAGAATCGCAAACACCTTGAATCGATTAACGATGAGGATGCGAATCATTTCTTTGGAGCAGTCGGTTCAGATAAGCTCAAAGTTGATTCAGGTTTCGTTTTTATCCCGGCCGCGCCTGATCTCACTGGCCAATTCGATATTTCAGGAAGAGGTTCAGCACTCCAGTTATTGCTTGGCGACATCCTGAAGGGCGTTGTCGGTAAGTCGATTAACAGTTGGACGGAACGAAACCAATCAGTTCTCAATGAGCTCGAAACGACCATAAGCGAGGCCGCTGCCGATCGTTTGAACGAACGTGCAAGACAGGTAAATCAGTACTTGGGTCAATACTTGCCAGGTATCGAGATTGAGTTTGAAGTTGGCTTACAAGACTGGGCGCCTAGGGCTAACCCGGTTGCACAATCAAGAATGCGACGGGGGGAGCGCGATTTTTTCATTGAGAGTGAGGGCCACGGCGTACAGCGAGCAACGCTCTTAGCGTTACTCCAAGCAACCGCAGAGTCAAGAACAGCGTCCGAGTCAACGGTAGGCGAAGACCGCGACAACGAGCAAAACCACTGCGGAGACCAGCGGAGCTCCCTAATTGTGTTTGTAGAAGAACCTGAGGTTTATCAACATCCAGTTCAAGCTCGTATGATGGCGCGGTCTTTCGCCAACGCTGCTCGCACCGGCAGTGTTCAGTTTGTATTGGCAACTCACAGCCCATATTTCCTCGATCCCAATGAAATTCACAACACTTTTAGGGTGGAAAACCGTCCAACCGGTTCAAAAGCGAATCGGCCAAATGTCCACGGTGTCTTAGCAGAAAAGAATGCCAATGGTGAGTTAGACAAATATTTTCTCGAAAGTGTCATCGAAAGCCTCTTTTCGAGAGCAGTATTGATCGTCGAAGGGGATACCGAGCGAGCGATTTTCGACACCGTGCCTTGCGGTGATGACGGGTTAACGTTGAGAGACTTGGGTATATCAGTGGCGGTCGCAGCCGGATCAGATTCATTGCTCGACATGGCACAGCTCATCCATGGTTTCGGGGTGCCCATATTCGTTGTAAGGGATGGCGATTCAGATAGTCGCATTGCATTGAACACCGCAAAAACTAAATCGCAACACGCAGTCAGTAAACAATTCAAATGCACACCAGATTTCGAAAAGTCAGAGCACCTAGAAGTGGCTCGCAAGAGAAAGGACGACATACTCGACAGCTGGAAATCGGGCGTAGAAAGCTTCATTAAAAAGTCGCGGGAAATGGGTTTCGGAGAAGGCCTAGATGGTTTTGAATGGGGCAAAGGTCTCCAAGTAGGCCGATACATAGGGGTACTCAACCACGATCTGGAATCAGAGCTCCATAGTTGGACATCATTCACCGACGTAGCCAAGAAATTTGGGCTCCCTTCAGACTTCCGGAAAACCAAGAAAGCTGGGGTTATAGCCCGTGTGGCGGCGCAGTCTAAGCGAGAAGACATGCCCGACGACCTCAAACGCATTTTGGAAGTAGCCCGTCAAATGGTTGATTACGGATTCCCTAAGAAAGATCTTTAGGATCACAGCGCTCGCCGACCACAAGCTCTATGATTCAAAATGACCTGGATTATTAGAGCCGGCGGGCCCACCGAGCTCCGAGTGTGACAGGGCGCTCATCACCGCGTAAGCGTCTCCCTCGTCCCAACCAGTATCGATGGCGAGGAAGTCGAACATATCCTCACAGCCATTAGCGATCGACTGCTGCACCGGGTTGCCAATACTGATGAAACACCACTCATCAGCCATCTCGATTCGGGGTGCGTGAAGCTTCTTCCCCTTAACCAAGTCAACCTCAACCATAGCTCCGCGTAAAGAGCGTCATCAGTTTCAAAACCAATCGTCTGGCCCGTTCCCGGCTGGATGCGCAGAGCGGGAGTAATACCAGCATCAAAACTCGTGCGGCCATACTCTTTGCCAAGAAAATGATCGATGTGCGTCATTTGGACTCCTACCATTCAGGTGGCGTTCACGGTTTTCCGCCACGGGGTTTTGGCCATGCTATCCAAATGCCACGCGAGGAGGCGAAGCCGCCTCTAAACGATCCACAAGGTGGACGAGTATGAGCGCCGGCAGTAGCTATAGATCACTTACGATAATTTTGAGATACTTTATCGCCACTATATGAGAACTCTCCTAAGGAGATAATTACTCGGAAAATCAAGGAAATCGACGGTAAAAGACTATAAATATCTGGTGTATTCCACCTGTTTTACGGGGGGTATTGATTGGAACTATTTGGCTTGGTTGCTATGTCGTCGAACCCGGGAATTGAGTCCTATACGGTTTTGTCCATCATCACCCAAGGGGTTCTGAACCTCGCCCCATCACACAGTTACTGGATACGAATATGAGACACAGCTCGAAGCTTGGCCTCACCTTTCCTTCAAAACGGCAAGGGTGGCTTCTAAGCGGGGTATTAAGCGCCTCGTTTTTAGTAGCGACGCTTGCTGTGCCCGGTGTAGCCGGAGCGGAAGAGCAATCAGGTTTTCCTTCGCAGCCTCAAAATGGCGCTTCTGAAACAGTGGTTCAAGAATCGGAAAAGCCAGGTACCAATCCCCCTGCTTCCTCGGAAGATGCCGATGATCCCTTAGCAAATGAGGGACGGGGCGATGTGGTCGAACAAGACTCAACGAGTATCCAAACTTCAGATGCTGAGCGTGCGGTGAGTGAGGAGCCGGCGGAACAAGGGGAGCATCCTGATCCTGATCTTGAGCTAAGTTCTGAATCTGTCCTACCTCAAGCGGTGGCGGCGGAAGATACCGCTTCCATAGGATACTGCCAGCCGGGCCGGTACTACTCAATGGATATATCAGGCAACGTACGGGCACGCAGCAAACCGGGGGCGAACATCCCTGGTCCCGTTATTCCAAAGTTTCCCACATTCCCGGCTCAGTCTAACGACAACCAGGGGCAACAGGGGCAATTAATTCAAGCTAACGCTCTAGGAATCGCGCCCGACGGCACTGCCTACGCACTCGCCATGTACGGGAATAAAAATGGGTACACAGCGTGGGGCCCAAGATCGACTATTTGGATCGAGATTCGAAAACGAGCCCCTATCGCTAACGCGCCGTGGGAGTTTGTTGCTTCTCGTGCGTCCAAATACGGGGAATCCTGGGTTGCAGGTGGAGTGGATCCGCTAACCGGAATTTATTATTTTGGCCAGTTCACCGAAAGCGAGGTGGATGTAGCGCAGGGTCAGGTAGAGATCCGCATTGCTTTTAGGCTCTTCAAGGTTGAAAACGGCACCATCGAATATGTTGGATTAATACGTCCTCAAACAGAACTTCGACGTGACGGTAACTTGGGTCGTGTTAACAAATTTACACTTAATGGTGATCTTGCTTTTGACATCCTCGGCAACCTCCATATTCTGAGTGGCCATCCGCTTGGAGCGGATTTGTGGACCGTAAGTAAAGAACGGTTGGACGGCCTTAATGGGGGCGAAATCAGAAGCGACACTGTTGTACAGAACCGGTTTCCCGGTTCTACCGGGGTTTTTGGTGCGGCATTTGGTGAGAACGGTTCGTTGTGGATTTCCGGCTACTCCCAGCACTACACGTTCAATCCCACAACAAATAAGATGAGCCCTTTTGACCCGGCTCTCCCGCCGCCACTTGAGAGTGACCTGGGTTCCTGTGTTACACCTCCCACGCTAGGCGTGGAGAAAGTTTTGAGCGGTCCGCGAATTTCAAACGAGCAGTTCAAGCTTTCAGTGGATTACCAACGTTCCGACGGTGGCCTTGTCGAATACGTGGTTCCAGTGACCACCACTGGTGAAAAAGACGTTGTTCAAGGGCACGTAGCAACCGTTGTTGTAGGCGAAGCCAAATACAAGATTTCTGAAAGCATTGTTCATCAACCTAAAGCGAATGGTGCTGGGCAAGTAACCCTGGACATGTTTAAGTCCAGTCTCAGTTGCACCGATCAAAAAGGGAATGAATACATCGCGAACAAAGAAGCGAAAGACGACTGGGTTATCACCATTCCAAAAAGCGTCAGCGTAACCAAGCCTGACACTGGTGAAGTTGAAAACGTGGTTGCAAATATTAAATGCACTTTAACTAACACGCCACGTAAAGCAAGCGTGGCTTGGTCAAAAGTGGATGATTCGACTCCCGCGCAACCGGTTTCTGGAAGCCAGTGGAAAATCACCGGACCATTCGAAACAAACTTGGATGTCACAGACTGTGTGGCAGATAGTGCAGAGGAATGCGACGGCTTAGATAAAGATCCAGCAGCAGGTAAATTCAAAGTTGAAAATCTAAACTTTGGGGAATACACGCTGTCTGAAACCAGTGCGCCGGAGGGCTATAGGATTCCTGGAGACCGCAACTTGCGTACATTCACCGTGGACTCCAAGGTACCTGATTACGTATTCGAAAAAGCGTTTGTAAACCCGCGGATAAAAGGCGTGGTTACTTGGGCAAAGGTTGACGAATCTAAACCTAATCCACAGTATTTAGCCGGTTCGCAATGGCAACTGGACGGACCGGGAGGGACAAAGACAGTCACAGACTGCGTGGCGCAGACCCCTCAGGAATGCACAAGCCTTGACAAGAATCCGGCGGCAGGCCGATTCGAAATAGCTGAGCTTGCGTGGGGAGACTACGTGTTGTTCGAAACGAAAGCCCCAGCAGGGTACGAACTGGACGGCACGGAACATCGTTTCACCATAGACGGAAGCCATTTGAAACACGAGTTTAAGACGCCGTTTGTGAATAAGAAGAAGCAAGCACCCACGCTACCACTGACCGGTGGCATCAGTAGAGACTTCTACATGCTTATAGGTTCTGTGTTCACCGCCGTTGGAATAACGGCAGTAACCGCACTTGGCATTCGCAGACGTAAACAGGAGGCGTGAACAGTGCATACTATCGCGCACCTCGCTAAGCGTTTTCAATCAGATAAGAAACTTCAACAGATTTAAAAAGTGTCAACACACGAAAGGAAACCCTGGAAAATGAACACGAAAGGAACAGCCCTCGGGAAGGTTGTTGCGAGCGTTGGGGCTGTTGCTCTCACTTTCGCAGGTCTTCTCGGTGGCGCAACGATCGCGCAAGCCGCACCGCAGGTCGGCCCCGATCAGCCCGACCACCCAAAATCGGGTTCGCTGACCATCCACAAGTACGTTGGAGCTGAAGGCGGTCGTGGTGACGGTACGGAGCAGGTCATCGAAGGTAAAGATCCTCTAGCAGGAGCCAAATTTACTATTTGGCAGCTTGGCAAGAAGGATGGAGATACCTGTAAAGCACTTGATCTAAGCACCTACGAGGCGTGGACCGATCTACCAGAGAGCGCTCCTAAGACCATTGAAGAAGTAAAGAACACCTTCTGCCTCGTGAACGCGAATGGGACCGCACAGACTACGGATACGAACGGTGAAGCCAAGTTCTCGGATCTAGCTCTAGGGTTTTACTACGTGCAAGAAACCGAGGCGCCTGCCAATATCGTTTCAAAGACGGCGCCATTCTACGTATCCATTCCTCTGCCGCACGAGACGGAAAACTGGATTTACGACGTGCACGCCTACCCCAAGAACCAGAAGGGCGACGCTCCTAAGAAGGAAATCAATGCAGACAAGGGCCAGTCTGACAATGGTGTTACGGTTGGTAGCGTAGTTGAATGGACCATCACGCAGGTTGTTCCCGCTTTGAATGCCGGTGAAAAGTACACGTCTGCCTCAATCTGGGATTACCTGCCAGATAGCCTCGAATACGCTGAAACCACCGACGTCTCCTACGACGGCACCAAGCTTGCAGATACTGACTACACTCTTGTCCAGAATGGCCAGAACCTCACCTGGGAGCTAACGGATACTGGCCTGGGCAAACTCCAAGCAGGCAAGACAATCACCGTGAAGTTCAAGACCAAGGTGCTGAAAGTAACCGAGACCGGTGATATTGAAAACCCTGGTTCGGACGACCCGGAGACGCCGGGTTACGGTTCAGAGTTCAACGGTAACAAGATCCCTGGAGATCCCACGCCTCACACCTACTGGGGCCAGCTCCAGGTAACCAAGGTTGACAACTCTACCCCGGTTAACAAGCTTGCTGGTGCACAGTTCAAGGTATTCGATAACTTCGCAGACGGCGCATGCCCGGCCGCGGCTCCGGCTGAAGGTGCTGTAGCAACCGGTACTTCCAACGCGCAGGGCATCGTGCAGTGGGAGAACGTCGAACCGGATAACCCGCTTGGCCTGTGGGTAGCGAACTCTAAGGATGGTCCGCTAGCGGATCCGTCCAAGACGTACTGCCTGTACGAGACCAAGGTTCCTGCTGGCTACGCCGCAGACCAGTCTGGCAAGGCTGTAACGATTAAGCCCGGCACGACGCTGACGAAGGACGTCAACGATCTCACGGTCGTTAACACGAAGAAGGAAGGTCCGAACCTACCTCTTACCGGTGCTGGCGGAACCCTGCTACTTAGCATCATTGGTGTTGGTCTAGCAGCCGCTGGCGTCACGCTTGCTGTGGTGTCACGTCGCAAGCGTCAAAACTAGCTCTCAAACAGAGCGGTTGAACGTAAGGGGCTCTGGTGGCTAAAAGTTGCCTCCAGAGCCCCTTGAACAAATCATTAGAGACACAATGGGAACTGACTCAGAAGCAAAAAAACTCGCGCCCACTGGCAACCGGCGCGACCTACCACCCGCGCCCGTGGCGTGGCGGTTCCCATGGTTAGCTTTCATCTCCAGCCTCATCATTGTTGTAGGTGTCGGCGTATTCCTCTACCCTCACGTGGCCTCCTGGTTTTCTCAAAAAGAACAATCTCGCGTCATCGCCCTCACACAAGAAATCACAGAGAAAAACGAGAAGAAAAAGCCCAACCCATACGTTGCGTTGCTTGAGCAGGCGCGCACATACAATGAAGCCCTCGCCTCCGGTGTGAAACTAGAAGCAGGCGCCAATGTTCCCAAAGGCTACGGCACCAACAGCAACCAAACCCTGAACTACCAAGACATGCTCTCGGACAACAAAGAAGGCGTAATGGGGCGCCTGCACTACGCGAAATTAGACATTGATCTGCCCATCTACCACGGAACCTCGGAAGCAACTCTTCTCAAAGGCGTCGGACACCTTGAAGGAACATCACTGCCCGTGGGTGGGATTGGGCAACGCTCCGTTTTAACTGCACATCGAGGCTTGCCTGAATCTACCCTTTTCACACATTTGGATAAAGCTAAAATGGGTGACATTTTCACTGTTTCTGTTCTTGACCAGGTTTTCAGCTACCGAGTTATAGATCAAATCACCATCGAACCATCTGATACAGAAACTCTATTCGCCGATCCAGAAAAGGATCTGGTCACTCTCATCACCTGCACGCCACTTGGGATAAACACTCACCGCATTCTCGTAACTGGTGAGCGGATCATCCCCACTCCACAATCCGAACTGGACGATGCCAAAAAGGCGCCTGACCTGCCCGGGTTCCCGTGGTGGATAGTGATCCTACTGGTTACCGTTACGGGCACGGGAATCTACATTTGGCGAAGCGGTCGACAAAATCGATCCGCCAAACCAACGCAAGCCCAAGGCTAACGGGTAGACACTAACCGATAAGCTCTTCGGTGGGCTGGAGTGTGGGTCCTCTGAAATCGAACAAAGACGTATCAAGCGATCCGGATTGAACGGTAGCGATTAAGCGCCGCTGCTAAATCAACCATGCGGGGCCGCACCATGAACGCGGACTTCTCTGGACCGCCAAGACCATCCAGGCCGTGCTGTTCGATAATGGCATCGAGCGCCTCCAGAGCCTGCGCCAACGTGGTTTCGCCGTCAAACGCGGTTGCGCGCTCCCCATCAGTTAGCGCACGAATCGCCCATGCGATGGCCTCCGTCTGGCCTCCATCCACAATCTGCTCCACGTTGGACACGTCAATATCTTGACGATCCAGCGAAATGCTATCCAGCCCCTTAGCCTTCGTTTTCGCCTTACCGCCATGCGCCTTAAGCGGGAGCATCACGCGCTGCTTTACAGCCGGGAAATCCTCCACGTCCATGCGCTCACGCGGCTGATCCGCCACAACCTCGCGCGCCTTCTGCGTCACGTCATGCGCCACATAGCTATCCATCATGAGCACCAAATCCGCCACATCCAGATAGTCACCGGAGCCGCCCATCACCAAAATCGTTGAAACGCCAGCCTGCGCCAGGCCCCCAATGCGATCCACAAACGGGGTGATCGGCTCCTTCTCATCCGCCACCAAAGCGCGCATACGCTCATCACGGATCATGAGGTTAGTAGCCGAGGTGTCCTCATCCACTAACAGCACGGGGCAGCCCACCTCCACGGCCTCCACAATCGAGGCCGCCTGCGAAGTTGAACCCGACGCGTTCTCCGTAGAAAAAGCCGCGGTATCCGCCCCGCCTGGCAGGTCATTAATGAACGCGGACACGTCAACCGAAGTGACTGCCCGGCCATCCTCAGCACGCACTTTCACAGCACTGGGCACAACCGCAACAAGTTCGCGGCCATCGCCCGGCACGTGAGCGTAAACGCCGCGCTGCAAAGCATTCAGCAACGTGGACTTACCGTGATAACCACCGCCCACAATCACCGTGATTCCCGGCTTCAACGCCATGCCCTTAACCTCTCCCGCGTGGGGCAAGGTCACGGTTTGCTCCAGTGACCCTGGCGAATTGAAACGCACAGCCTCATCCATTGGATAATCCGAAATGCCGGAGCGGCGAGCCAGCACCGACTCATTCGCCACAAAACCAATCCAACCATTATCAGCCAGTGCGGCCTGCAACGCCTGGTAATCCACGTACGTCTCCACGTGGCGACGCAGGTTAGCTAGGTGTTGCGCGGCGTCCTCGGAAACAAAATCAAACGTGTCCATCACCGTGTACGGAATATCAACGTCTGCAAGACGCGCCATGGAACGCCCCATGATTGTGCGTCCGCGAGCGGGGAACTGGCACTGGAATCGCACCTCAACCGCGGTTTTGTCAACGGATGCGTAAGAGCGCTCCAAAATCTCTTGGCCGCAACGCGCAATGCGGATCTCTGGGGTCTTTGCACTGTTCTTCGCAAACTCGCGCGCCAAGAAATCAGCCACAGCCACGCGCTTTTCACGAGTATCAAGCAGATCTTCAGGGATGCCCATCTTCACCGGCGATGCGGTAGCACGCAACTGCGATGGTGGCGCGTACGGATCGGACTGCACGCGGTCGATATGCAAAGTGAAATCGCCATAATCGTAATCGCCAACCACGGACTTGTACTGCCCATAGTTGCGGCCATCAATTTCGTGGAACCGATCAATCAGATCCTGATCCGAACCCGACTTGCGTTCAAACTCGCGCTTACCGCGGTATCCGCCCCTGTCGCCGCGGAACCCGCCGCGGCCTCGATTGTCACGAAAACCGCCGTCGCGCCCGCCCCGATACTGATTGCCGCGATCATAAAAGTCTGCCATGTTACTTCCTAAAACCTGTAAACCCGCTCTAATTTAACAAATCAAGATATTGTGTCCGAGCCTTCATTGCATGAATAACGAGTTCATTTCCGCTGTCAAAGATCAGCACGACGAGCTCTAATAGTCTTCCTGCGTTGTCGAAACCGAGCCTGAGTTCTCGTTGGGGATCTTCATCATCTAAAGCAGCGACCCACAGAGGGAATGTTGCTGCCTTGAGAATGTCGTCATCGTTAATATGGTCGCGTTCTTGGTGTTTTCGTGCCGAGTTGTGCAGTGAAATCTTCACGCCAGAACTGCTTCGCGAATCAGTGCGGATCGGGTGATGTTTTCTTGGGCCGCGCGTTGGTCGATGCGTTTCAATTCGTCGGCAGTGAAACGGATGGCAACAACCTGACTTGGTTCGGCTCCGCGGCCTGGCCGACCGCGTTTCTTCAGCTGTGTAGCGTTGTATCCCGCTTCAGCTTCTTGAACCCACTTCTCAATCTGTTCTTCGGTGACTTCTTCCCCTGCAATAGTTTCACGCATATGAATATCGTAATACGAAATAGGTAAGGAAGGAAAGAGCGATTGCCTGGTAATCATCGCTTTACGAGGATGTCTGGCTTCATCGTTAGAATGAGCGTATGACTTTGATTGCTGCCACCGACGGATCCTCCTTGGGAAATCCTGGCCCCGCCGGCTGGGCCTGGTACATGGACGAGCAAAACTGGCGTGCAGGGGCACTAAAAGAGAGCACGAATAATGTGGGCGAGCTACTCGCCGTACTCGACCTCCTGCGCCAAACCAGGGGCGCGTCAAAAGACCTGCATATTTTTGCCGATTCGCAGTACGTCATCAACGCCCTCACCAAATGGCGTTTCGCCTGGAAACGTAAGGGTTGGAAGAAGGGCGATGGCAAACCGGTAGCTAACCGCGAAATCATGGAAGCTTTGGACGAAGAACTTGAATACGCTCGCAAGAAGGGCCGCAAAGTCGAGTTCGAGTGGGTGCGCGGACACAACGATCACAACATGAACGAGCGCGCCGACGACCTTGCCCGCGGCGCTGCAACCGCAATCCAAAGCGGGAAAACGGTTAAAGAGGGGCCGGGGTTTTCTCGCATCGGCCAGGGTGAAGCTGACGCGGGTCCGTCCGAAGAGGTGGGTCCGTCCGGTGAAGAATCTGACTCGTCCTCGAAAAGTGGCAACGTAGCGCACGCAACCGGCGGCCAGGAAAGAAAACTAGAAGAGCCTGTGAACGAGATGAACATGCTGTTCTCATTCGATGAGCCCGTTAAAGGAACCACGGTGAAAGAAACCAGTAACTCAGACGATAAGCATGTAGAAAGCAGGCAGCAGAAAGAAAAGAAGGTAGCTTCGGTGAGTAGCGTGGTTTCAAAGTCGGCTAGCGAGGGCGCGAGCCGCCGCACTTACATTCAGCATGGTGCACACGTAACTGAACACCGCTTGCAGGTCCCACTGGATTACTCTGACCCAAATGGGCGCCAGATCGAACTGTTTGCCCGCGAAGTGACGCTGGATAAGAACGGTCCAAACACTGACCAGCCCGCAATCATTTTCATGCAGGGAGGCCCGGGCGGACGTGCGCCGCGCCCCGGCGACTTCAACAGTGGCTGGATCGGTGAAGCGCTGAAAACCCACCGAGTGATCTTGATGGACGAGCGCGGCACCGGCCTTTCAACCCGCCTGGACGCCCTGACGCTTTCTGAGTTTGCTTCGGTCAAAGACCAGGTCAACTACGTTAAGCACTTCCGCGCGGACAACATGGTGCGCGACGCGGAGCTGCTGCGCGGTGAAATCAACGCCGGCAAGAAGTGGGCCAGCCTGGGCCAATCCTACGGCGGCTTCATCAACACGTCGTACCTTTCGCTTGCCCCCGAAGGTCTCTCGGCGGTCTACTACACGGGCGGCCTGCCCGGCCTGGTAAGCATTGACGAAATCTACCGTCGCACCTACCGTGCAACAGCGGCCCGCAACGAGGTTTACTTCAAGCGATACGAGGCAGACCAGCAAACTCTGAAGGACGTGCTCACCCACCTCGACACCCATGAAGAGATTTTGCCAACGGGGGAGCGCCTGACTTCCCGGCGTCTGCGCATGCTTGGCCTCATGCTTGGAACCACCACCGGATTTGACCAGTTGCACTACTTCTTTGAGGGTCCGTTTGTGAGCGTGCGAGGCGAGAAGCGTCTGAACACGCAGTTCCTCGACATGGTGGGGCGCCAACTCTCGCACGGCGATTCTCCAATGTACGGGGTATTGCACGAGACGATTTACGCCGGCGCGACGCCAGCCCTTCGCGGTGAGGCCACAAATTGGGCGGCTGAGCGCTTGCTAGCCGAGGTGGGATCAGGCATCTCTGAAGGGTTTGCGCCCGCGCCGGACTACCGGGCCGAAAGTCCGGTTTATCTGACCGGTGAGCACATGTACCCCCTCATCTATGATGAGGATCCAGCGCTTGCTCCCATGCGCGAATTGGCGCACGAACTCGCGGCTTTCATGGACTGGGAGCCGGTTTACAACCCTGAGCAGCTGGCAAACAACGAGGTGCCCGGAGCCGCAGCCGTCTACTTCGAAGACATGTTTGTGCCCACCGACCTGTCTCTTCAAACCGCGGAGCTCGCCGGCATTCGCACCTGGGTGACCAACGAATACCAGCACGACGGACTCCGAGCTAACGGAGCTGCGGTGTTCCAACACCTGCAAAACCTGCTTGAAGATTAACTGCCTAGACGTCTCGCCGAAGTCTGTCGCAAACTGTGATGGTTCCAGCCGCGTAAGCCGCATCATTTCGTAGGAAAATGAATAGTTACGATTTGATCACCTATTGGCGTGTCCAGTTGAAACCGCTACAATTGGAACGTTCGAGTGCGAATGTGGGGTTTTATGAGGCAAAAGAGGCTTTTTAACAGCCGCCTCCTAGCGATGGGGGCGGCAATTGTTCTGCCACTCTCCCTTGCTACACCAGCCCTTGCCGCGCCTGATCTCTCGGTGGACGCGCGCACAACCCTCATCTCCACCACTTTTGCCGGCGACATTCAGATGGTGCGTTACGAAGAAGCCCCTAGCGAAGCCGCTATTGCAACTTCTATTCGCCAATTCAATCAGTCCGCAAAAACCGTTTACCTTGTCAACCCGTTTGTTGATGGCGGCACCGCAACCATCGCGGGAGCTCCCAAATCGCAGCGTCCCGGCCCTGTCCTCTTCACCGAAAAGAATGGTGAACTTAGCGAGCGCACACTAATTGAAATCGCGCGGCTTTGCCCCGAAACCGTAGTTGTTGTTGGTGACGGAGTAGCTGAACAAGCTGGTGCGTCCGCACGAGAATTCGCGCAAACTGCTCGGGACAATAACAGTGCCTCCACCGGACAGGTTGAACTATTGACCTGGCAGGGTGAATCCGCCGAGGCAACCTCGAACCTGATTGCACAAGCTACCTACTCAAAGGGAGCAAAACGCGTTTACCTGGTGGGGGCTGACGATGAGAACAAGGATGCGCTCGCGGCGATTGCTGGCACCATGGGGGATGGACCTGTGCTTCTGATCAGCAAAGATCGAGCACAATCGGCCAAGCAAATTGCTGCAAGCCTGCAACCGGATTACGTTGTAGGAATTGGCACGCTAGACCCCAAGCTGGTGGACGAAGTAGCAGGAGCGTTCCGCAAGAGCTCCATTAGCGGGTCCGTTAAGTCAGTTGCCCTAAACGCCGCAACCGCGCGGAAAGTTGAAAAGAACTCCGTGACGGCGGTTGCCGCGCAAGACGACCCGGCCAGCCTCATTTTGGCGGCCGAGTCCGCAAGCGGCCCCCTCATTCCACTACCTGCGAACACCAGCGAAACCGAAGCGGTAGCTACCGTGCTGCTGACAAATAAGCTCACCTCGGCCTCGTCAAAACGATTTGTAGCCTTTGGCGAAAAGGGCCTGGACGGCAAGCTTTTCAAAGCGGCGCAGAAGTAGCCGTTGCTTGTCTCGCTCTGGTCTGCCAGCCGAACTACACTAGAGCGTAACCGTTGTTAAGAATGCTAGGAGCAGCCATGAGCACGCAAACCGCACTCGAGCAAGACTTTAAAGGCGAGGTCGTTAAGACGCTGACCGAGCTGCACGACTGGAGCGTTGACAACCCTGTTGAAGCCGAATCTATCGTGCTTGGGGCAACCGTATTCGCATGGTACGCAATGCCTGACATTCTGCGCGGATCCGGTACCCGCTTTGTTGCAAAGAGCGCCCTGCTGGGCGGTATCGGCGCCTACTACAAGCACGTGGGTTATACTGCTGACGACGTGAAAGAGTCTGGAGCGCAGCTACAGGACTTCTGGAAGAAGAACTTCGGTGACCTGCCCGTGGCTGCGCAGGTGGGTATTGGCGTTGGGTCGGTAGCGGTCGCGCTGAAAGTGAACTCGCTTGTGGAGCGCTACATCCTCCACCGCGGCGAGCGTCGCAAGCGCGCGGGCAAGAAGATGCCACACATTCGCCAGGGTCTAGTTCTTGGAGCAGTGGCCGGCGGGGTAACTTACTTCGCCCTCAAAAATCAGTAATAGTAAGGAAGTCACGCGACACGCGTGCATGATCGGTTGCAAGTGAAAGGCGCAGTTGAAGTTGGCTGAAGGAAACGTTTTCGAAGCGATTAACTGGAACAAACTTGAGGACGAAAAAGACCTGGAGGTTTGGGACAGGCTTACGGGTAACTTCTGGTTGCCAGAAAAGATTCCGTTGTCGAATGACATCCCGTCTTGGCGTACGCTAAATGCCGCTGAGAAGGATATGACTAATAAGGTTTTCACAAACCTCACGCTTCTTGACACCCTGCAGGGCACCGTCGGCGCGATTTCGCTGATTCCCGACGCGCGCACGCAGCACGAAGAGGCCGTGCTCACGAACATCGCGTTCATGGAGTCCGTGCACGCCAGGTCTTACTCCTCGATCTTCTCCACGCTGCTTTCTACCAGCGAGATTAACGAGGTGTTCCGCTGGTCTGAAGAGAACGCGGAGTTGCAGAACAAGGCGCGCATTATTAACAGCTTCTACGTGGGTGATGACCCGGAGAAGAAGAAGGTTGCTTCAACGATGCTTGAGTCGTTCCTCTTCTACTCTGGCTTCTACGCGCCCATGTACTGGTCTGCGCACGCCAAGCTTACGAACACGGCGGATCTGATTCGTCTGATCATTCGTGACGAGGCCGTGCACGGCTACTACATTGGCTACAAGTACCAGCTGGCGGTTGCTGAGGCTTCGCCGCAGCGCCAGGCCGAGCTGAAGGATTACACGTTCGAGCTTTTGGACGAACTGTACGAGAACGAAGAGAAGTTCACGGAAGACCTGTACGATCCGCTAGGTCTAACGGAAGACGTGAAGAAGTTCCTGCGCTACAACGCGAACAAGGCCCTCATGAACCTGGGCTATGAGTCGCTATTCCCGCCGGAGAGCACGGACGTCAACCCCGCAATCTTGGCTGCGCTGTCGCCAAACGCGGACGAGAACCATGACTTCTTCTCCGGTTCAGGTTCCTCTTACGTTATCGGAGACATCGAGGACACCGAGGACGACGACTGGGATTTCTAGTCTGAAAACCGCGGTTCACCTCCCACTTTGAGGCGGTTGATCAAAGTAAAGCAGAAGAGCCCGGACTTGCACATGCGAGTCCGGGCTCTTTCATAAACATGGCGCGCGTCACAAAAGTAATCAGATTGTTACAAAATTTGTTTGCTACGTGGCAAATAACTTTGCTACGTAGCATATAGTCGGTATATGAGAGTCAACGATGACAATTTCTTCAAATGGTTAGAAGCCGACTATCCACGGCCGCAGCTGTGCAGAGAAGATTGGCACAGTCTCGATGGCGAATGGGGATTTCAAGAAGATCCCGATGACGTTGGGCTAGATCAGAAGTGGTATAAAACCGATAGGTCGGATGCGTTTGGACATGCCATTATCGTGCCGTTCCCTCCGGGGTCAAAGAAGTCTGGCTATGCGTGGCAAGACCCTCAAAATGACTCGGAAGTTGTTTGGTACAAACGAACGATTACCGCTGAGAATCTGACGAGCTCGTTGGAACATCCGGAGTGGTTCATAAACTTCGAGGCGGTGGATTATGAGTGCGATGTTTGGGTTAATGGTCAACATGCCGCTCGTCATCACGGAGGCTATACGCCGTTCTCGGTGCAACTTGAGGGCGACGCTCCTTTCGAAGTGGTGGTTAGAGCCAAAGACTGCCCTGTTGCGAGCCAGCCGAGGGGAAAGCAGTCTTGGCGTAAAGAAATTAATGGAATTTGGTACGAACGTAGTACAGGAATCTGGCGAGATGTTTGGCTAGAAGCTCGCCCGAAGTTAGCGATCGAAGAGCTGTACTGGCGCTCTGATGTTGAAAGTGCGCAGTTAATCGGCCAGATCACTTTGTCGAAGGATCCTGAAGCGAACACCAAGTTCACGGTTCGGGCCAGGAGCAAGAACAACGATATTGCAGACATCTCGGTTTGCCCTAACACGCGAGTTTTTGAGGTGGTGATTCCTCTTCCACAAATCAAGAACAATATGGATTCACAAGAATGGTTGTGGGCGCCGGCGCATCCGAACTTGATTGACCTGTTCCTAACCTTGGAATCTGGCCGCGGTGTGGATCATGTGGTGTCTTATGCGGGTATCCGAAGCGTTAGTGTGTCGGAGGACTACCTGCACATCAATGGCCAGCCTGTGTACATCAGGGGAATCCTGGACCAAGGATACTGGCCAGACAGTTACTTTACTGCCCCCTCGCCTGAAGCCATTCGAGATGAGATTCAACTTATCTTGGACCTTGGGTTCAACCTTTCCAGAATCCATGAGAGGACCCCGGATCGCCGCTACTTGGCGTGGGCAGATTCCCTAGGGCTCCTGCTCTGGGCAGAGTTCCCCTCTTCATATGTTTTTGACGACAGCGCTTTGACTGATCTGTCTGCAGAATGGCTCAGTGCAGTTCGTAGGGATAGGTCGTCTCCGTCAATCATCACCTGGGTTCCGATAAACGAATCCTGGGGTGTTCCGCAGATAGCGGCGGATTTAAGACAACGAGCTTTTGTGGAGGGGCTGGCGAATCTAACCCGCGCGATAGATGACACGCGTCCAATAAGTTCAAACGACGGTTGGGAACAGCCCGCTACGGACATCGTTACGACGCACGACTACGCAGATAAGCCAGAGCAACTCCAGTGCGCGTACGTCAGTGAAAGCGCCATGAGGCAATCCGTAAACGGCATTGGTCCCCAGGGACGTCGAACTCTCCTCGATTCGAATTGGGATTTTGACAAACCTGTCATTGTCTCCGAATTTGGAGGGATTGCCTTGGATGAGGGGAATTCGAAGCACTGGGGTTACAGGACGGTCGGTTCTAAAGAAGAGTACGAGAAGGTTTTTAGAGGACTTGTTTTCGCCCTACTTGAATCACCTTTCTTGGCCGGTTTCTGCTACACGCAGCTAACGGATACCGCGCAGGAGGTAAATGGGATTTGCACTCCTGATAGGAAACCGAAACTGCCTAAGGAAACTGTTCGAGAGATTGTTACCGGCTCAAAGCCGCACGATTCTCAAGTGCGTCCTCGAGTGGTAACCGAACACGCAGTGGGGGTAGCTGAAAAATGACCTCAACACGTAGTACTCGCGATATTAGACGATGGTTCACCAACTTTGGTTTCACAGTTCCATTTCTGCTGTTCTACGTAGCGTTCATCCTTTACCCCGTTATCCAAGCGGTGCTGATGAGCTTCTTCGACTGGGATCTACTGGGTAGAACACCGCAGTGGGTGGGATTCGGTAACTACAAGCAGATGCTTGGAGGGGCCGGAATTGAATGGGGCGTTGGATCCTCTTGGTGGGTGCAACTAACGCTTCTGTTTCTTGCCGTAGTAACTGCAGTTTGGGCAGTACGCAATAATCGCCTTCGTTCAGGTGAAATCTTGCTAATTGTGTCCCTGATCGTAGCTGCCCTCCTGCTCGGCTTTAACGCGGGAGACGCTGGGGCGTGGAACGATCCACGCTTTTGGAACGCTTTCAAGAACACGGTGGTTTTCACAATCGTGTCAACCCCGATCATTGCCGGGTTGGGCCTAGCTTTTGCACTATTGCTTGATTTGGGCAAGAAAGGAAATGGATTTTACCGAGCAGCCCTTTTTGTCCCGTACATCCTCCCAGTATCGGTAGCCACCCTTATCTGGGGATACATGCTCAACCCCTCGCGAGGAATAGTTGCCAAACTGACTGACACATTAGGCGTTGGCGTAGTGGCTTGGTTGTCGGATCCACGGACTGCGATGGCCGCAATCGTCGTTACTACTGTGTGGTGGACGGTGGGCTTCAACATGATCCTGTTCGGAGCTGGCCTGCAAGATATTGATCCCACTCTGTATGAAGCTGCAGCAATAGACGGCGCGGGACCATGGCGAAAGTTTGTATCAATCACTTTGCCTGGACTGAAGCACGCCACACTACTCGTCGTAGTTACCCAAGTGATCGCGTCATTCCAGATTTTTGGTCAGGTGAACATCATGACAAATGGTGGGCCTGGAGGCGTCACAGATGTTTTGGTTCGATACATCTACCAAACCGGCTTCAGGGATTCGAACCTGGGGTATGCCTCTGCGATGTCACTTTTCCTATTCGTAGTCATGGTCTTTGTTTCACTAATTCAATTCCTCATGTCACGCGAAAGGAGCAACTGAAATGACTGCTCAGACACTCTCTCTCGCTCCGGAGGTAAACGAACCGAAGCCAAACCCTAAGCGAAACACGGCTAACGTGCTGTACCACGCTTTAATGATCCTAATCGTTCTTCTTTGGCTCATCCCCCTAATCTGGATGTTGTCTTTGGCGCTGACTCCAAATGACGTTCTAAAAACGAATTCGCAAAGCCTACTTCCGCAAGGATTCACGCTCTCAAACTTTGCTGATGCTTTCCTTACGGGGGCAACTCTGCGGTGGTTCCTAAACTCCACGATTGTCACGGTCATAACCACCATCGTCACGGTAGTTGTATGCGCAATGGCAGGATACGCATTTGCGAAACTACCGTTTGCGGGTAGGTTAGCGGTTTACTCGCTCACACTTGCCGGAATGATGGTTCCTAAAGAGGCGATGTTCATTCCTCTCTTCATGATGTTTAGCGACATTAACCTGCATAACACCTACCTGGCGCTGATTCTGCCGCGGATTGCCTTTCCTCTAGGCGTGTTTATAATGACGCAATTCTTTGCGCAAGTGCCGGATGAGATTCAAGAGGCAGCCAGCATTGACGGGGCTTCTTCCTGGAGAATCTTCTACTCGGTGATGCTGCCCCTTGCCCGCCCATCGCTGATCGCTCTAGCAACATTCACATTTGTGCAGACGTGGAATGACTATCTGTGGCCACTCGTATCTGCTACGAAACCAGCGATGTTCACGATCACGACGGGTCTTGCATCGTTGCAGGGGACCTTCTCGCAATCAACGGAGCTAGGTTCGTTGATGGCTCGAGGCATTGTGGGCACGTTGCCTTTGCTACTTGTATTCGTTTTCTTCCAGAAGTACCTCATTCGAGGCGTGTCCATGTCTTCTGGAGAAAAGTAACAAACCCAAGAAAGATTGGAGAGAAAAATGAGGTTAAGGAAATTAGGTGTTCCAGCAATGATGCTGGGCGCGATTTCACTAGCTCTTACGGGTTGCGGCGTGAGTGGCTCGGGAGGATCCGGAGGCGAATCCGGATCTAGCGAGGACATGCTCCAGAAAATCGCAGAGGTTTCAGATGATGACCTTCAGGGCACCACGATAACCTTGGCGCGGTTTTTTGGAGATTGTAACGAAACCACCAACGGTGTTACCGACATGGATAAGGCGACCACAGAGTGTGAAGCTATCCAGATCCTGACAAACAAGTTCGAAGCTGAAAATGCTTGGGGGATCAAGGTCGAACGGCTGGGTGGATCCTCCTGGCACTCGTACTACGACGGGTTGAATACTGCGCTGGCTAGTTCGGAAAAGCCTGATATTGCCGTAATGCACGGATCGAATCTGCCTGAGTATGCAGATAGGGACCTACTCATGGAGGTTCCTGAATCTATTGGTGTTGACACCTCGGATTACACGGACCCGGCATCTGCAGCGGTTGAGTATGACGGTAAGCAATACGCGCTTCCCTTTGATTCGCACGCAACGGTTTCTCACCTGAACATGGATATTCTTCGCGAGGCAGGTTTGGCCGCAGATGGCGAAGTTTACAAGGTTCCAACAGACCCGAAGGTATTCCTCGAGCATGCTCAGATTGTGAAAGACAAGACCGGGAAGAATTACCTGGATGTCGCAATGACTGCTGATCCGATGGCTTCGCGCTTGTGGGAGGCTTTCATCTATCAGCAAGGTGGAACGCTTTTGGATCCGCAGAGCGGTGAAGTAAACATGAACGGTGAGGAAGCTGTAACCTCTCTCGAACTCGTCAACAAGCTAGTTGATGGAGGATTTACCGCGAAGACCCACGACTATGATGCTTCCATGCAGGCCTTCCTGCGCGGGGAGTCGGCCATCATGTACAACGGCTCATGGGCAGTAAATCAGTTTGAAGCTGAGACGCCTTTTGATTACGAAGTAGCTGACGCGCCGATGCTATTTGACAAGCCAGCAACTTGGGCGAACTCGCACGTCTGGACGGTTCCCGTTCAGGACGAAGGCGATCCTGTACAGTACCGGGCCGCATTCGAACTTGCTAAGTTCTACTACGAAAACACTGGCGTCTGGGGTATTAAGACCGGGCACATGCCGGCAAGTAATACTGCTTTGAACTCGGAAGAGTACCTCGCTGCTCCGCACCGCGAGCAGTATCTGGAAACTGCAAAGGCATACGGTACGCTGCCTCCGCGTGTTGTTGAGTGGTCTGCCATTGATTCATCTATCCAAGAGACCATCGAAGCTACCTGGCTGAATGATGCTGACATTAAATCGACGCTAGATAAGCTTCAGACAACTATTGAGGGAATCCTCAAGTAAATCGACAGCCATCTGTCTACCAACGTTGGGTGCCCATCGGTTCGAATCGGTGGGCACCCTACGTTTAAGTCGCAATATGGGGATCGTGGGCACTGTCTGTAAACTTGTGTTTGATTCTTGTTTTGTAGTTTCACTATTTCCAAAATGGCGATGGAGTTAGGGCTTGCGACCACCAAACATGCAAGACGTTGCGGCGCTTGCCGGCGTTTCGCAAAGAACTGTTTCAAACGTTGTTAATAACTACGTGCATGTTTCTGAACAGACCCGCAAGAAAGTGCAGGACGCCATTCAGGAACTCGGTTACAGGCCAAATATCGCTGCTCAAAGACTTCGGTCAGGGCGTACCGGCATGATCGCGCTGGCCGTACCAAACATTTCTTGGCCATATTTTGGCGAACTAGCGCATCTCATTCAAAAAGAAGCGCAAAAGTACGACCAAACCCTACTTATCACCGAGACCGAAGGAATGCGGGAGCGGGAACTGAAATCCCTTGAAGGTTTCCGACCAGACGTAGTTGATGGAGTGATCTATTCCCCGATCGTTCTCACGGGGCAAGAGCTACCCAAGATTGACGTGCCCCTCGTTCTGTTGGGAGAGAAGATCTCTGATATTGGCGTCCCTCACTTTGCAGTTGATGGGGAAGCAGCCGGAAAGGCGATCACAGAACACCTATTGGAGCGCGGGGCGAGAAGATTCGTTGTTGTAGGTTCCTCTGAAACAGTGATGACAATTGGGCCAGGGCCTCAACGCCGACGCGGTATTGAAAAAGCGCTTGAAGAAAAGGGGCTGAGCCTGACCCCAGATTGCGTAGTGGAATCTCCGTGGACATACGAGGGCGCGCATGGCGCCTTAACGTCCTGGCTCACTACTCATGATTTGCCAGATGCGATCATTGCCCTCAATGACATTGCTGCGGCGGGCTCAGTGCGCGCATTGGCCGATATCGGCGCGCATGTGCCTGACGATGTGATGGTAACGGGCTGGGATGACACGGACGTGGCGTCCTATACTCTTCCATCGCTAACCGCAATCAGTCCGGACAAGGTTGCTATTGCCAGACAGTCCGTAAAGGCGCTCATGGAACTGATTGAAATTGGGAACACCGATTGCGGTGAGGAACGAGTTGATTTTGAACTTGTAGTCAGGGAATCTTCGACGCGGCGCTAATGCCTACAGATCGTGCAAGAGCCCAGGTTTAGTGCACGCTACCCCTGCTCGTGCCGGCACCCATTTACGACCTAACGTGTTCAACTGCGGTTTTCGCTTTCTCACTACGTTGATAGGCTGAGCCCCATGACGTTTCGAGTACTTTTTGTTTGCACCGGAAACATTTGCCGATCCGCCATGGCCGAGGTTGTGCTAAATCAGCACTTTGAAGCCGCTGGCCTTGACGCCGTAGCTACCTCTGTTGGTATTTCTGACGAGGAACACGGCAACCCCATTGACTACCGCGCCCAGCGCACTCTAAAAGCCGCCGGCTATGACATTCCCAATCACTTCGCCAGGCAGATCACCGCGCAAGATCTCAAAGATTGTGACCTCGTGCTCGCAATGACGTCAAACCACTATGCGGCAGTCGAACGGTTGGCCGCACACACCCACATTGACGTGATCGAAAACCCGCAGGTGGGGGACGAGCGTTCAACTGATCTGCGCATGTTCCGCGCAATGGACCCCGCGCTTGCGGGCGCGCGCAGGCGAGAACTCGACGTTCCTGACCCCTGGTACGGCACCCAACAAGACTTTGAGGACACCCTCGACGTCATCGAATCCGTTGCTGACTACATCGTGGAGCACGCGCGCGAAGCGCTATGAGAGTTCGGCAGGCCGAGCGAGAGACAGCTCCTACGATCTGAACGTCTAAATGAATGCCCCTGTACGCAAATTTCGTATGCCGGCGCACTTATTATGTCGATTTCCAAAGATGAGGACTAGTTAGGTCAGTTTCTTTGTCTCGGCATTACCCATCAGGGCTTTGAGCTCCTCCGCGGTCAATCGTGCCCCCGAATCTGTTGGAGCCTCAGCCGCAGTAAAGCGTGCGTTTCCAGGAATAATCCCCTCTGTTTGCAAGCGTCCAGAAACCGCTGAAACGTTGCTTTCGCCTGAAAGGCGAGCAATGGCCGCCGCAGAAACAGCACCCCACCTATAGCCTTCCATCGTTCGAGCGAGAATATCCTGAGGAGGACGGGCCGTTGATGATTCCAATGCCTGCACCTCATACTCGGATGGCCACCCGTAACGAGTCGACAGCAGGCTACCAGAAAGGCTCTTCCACTCCTCAAATGTAGAACTATTTATCAAGCCCAAATCCCGCATTTGGATGGCGGCCATATGAGCAGAAACCCCAAAAGTCTGTACCAAATCTGATAGTAGGCGTTCCGAAACTTGCCTTCCATCAGCAAACTTCTCTACTGCCGCTAAAGGCAATAAGAAATGGCGAGCAAAAGCATCAGCCTGAATCTCTCTTGAATCTCGCTCCCCTATTTCCTGATCATGAAGATAACGATCAACGCTTTGAAGGACGACGTGACCTAACTCGTGGGCAAGTGTAGAACGCATTCGCAAAGGATGCGGAGTGCATACCGCGGCAATAAGAGTGCGTAGCCCATCGCTCATAGTCATGCCATGGCCGGGTTCTGCCCCCTGAACGTACGCAACCCCTATGCCGAGTTCATTCTCAATAAGTCGAGCCAAATTCCCGACAGGGCGCGTACCTAATCTAAGGTTCTTACGGTACTCCTCGGCTGCTTCTCGTCCGATTCGCTCGTTACTCATCGTGTCTCCGGTACGCCAAGCTCATCCAAGCGACGAGCCAGCCCAAGCGCGTAGATCATGTACGCAGTCAATGCCGCAGAGCCATCACTATCGGTTCGTCCCGCGTAAACAACGTCCTCGGCAACGGTACTTGTTCCATACAGGTCAGCCGGCAACACGCCACACGCATCGGCAAGAACCGCAACCTCAACGGGTGAGGTTTCGCGCTGTCCCGCTTCAATGCGATGAATCGTCGGTTGGGAAATGCCTGAAGCTTCCGCCAAATCGCGCTGAGTCATGCCAACAGCATGACGAGCTTCCGCAAGCCGTTGCCCAACAGAATTAGAAATACGCAACATAATGAATCAAAACCTCCCGCTTTTGATTCTAGCGGAACGAGGTGCGAATTAGTAGATTCGAAAATCGTTCATGAAGAAGTCGAAATCTGCTAGCTATTCAACATGGCATATAGGCGCTTCAGTGACACCTTTCTTGAGGTGCCAAGTTCCTGGGCGAACAGGGACACGCGAAGTTCTTCCACCAGCCACAGGGCCTCATCCAGCTGCGCGGCTCGGGCGACCTCGTGAGCTGGAAGTGCCGCCCGGGCAGACGCCAATGCAGCCTCCACATCCTTAACGGAGCGCCACAGCCCCTCGTCGCGTGCAAGTACGCTCGCGGACTGTGATGTCTTCTCTACCCGCAACCGGTCAGCCTTCACAAACCGCGCCACGTGCTGCAACCACTCAAAAGGTACGCGCGTTAAGAACCCTTCAAACACCAAGCTATTCGAATGCTCGCGCACATCCGCCAGCACCCTGACCATCGCCGGCGAGGACACTGAACGAACCAACCGGTCAAGCTCGCCAAACTCGGCGAAAGCCTCCACGGCCCAACCCAAAATCAGATAGGTGCGATCCTCAATCCGATCCTGCACCCACCCGGCCAATGCCTCAAACTGAGCCTTGGAGCGTATCTGCACCGCAGGAGTTTCGTACTCATCAATTAGCGACGCCACAGCTGCTATCTGTGCATCCGCCACCAAGCTTTCCGTATCCGGGTATGGACCGCTAGCTAGAATCAGTGCCTCCCGGCCCGTCCAACGAGTAGACACCCGGGCCGTTGCCAAACGCGTGCGCGCCAGAACCAGACGAGCCAGACCCTCTCTATGGCTCGCATCGGCCTGAGTGCGCTCCGCAATAACCCGCACGCCAGCGGACGGATCAGACGCTGACCCCTGCGGCACCAACGCCGGGAATGCCCGAACAGAAAGTCCTGCCTGCGTGCGCGCATCCACGCTGAGGGGCAAAGCACCTCCCTCAACAACGGGCCAATCCGACAAACCATCCAATTCCGGGACCGACGCAAAAACACCTGGGGTCGGTTGATCCCCCGAAGTAGCCGTACCTTCCGACGCGCGCCCCTGCGGGGATGCCTGCACTCCCGCAAACGCCTTTTTTGTGCGCTTAGACGGCTCTGACTTTGCACCCGACTCCTTCATCGCCTGATCCAAAGCCTCACGCATTGCCGAACGAACCGCCTTTTGCGACTGCCCGCTCAACTGCTTTTGCAACCACGTCAGATCTTCACCGGAGCGCAACTCGCGCCCCTGCGCATTAACCACTACGAACATGGGCGTGACATGCGAAGGCAGCGTTAAGTCGTCCCATGTTTCACGTGGAACATCGACGCCCTTAACTGCGTCGGTAGCGCGTACAAACGCATCAAAATAGTGGGGGAGGAACTCGCCAGCTTGAGTACCCGGAATCCGCTTCACTCGCGGTTTATCTTGATTTTCGAGGCCGGCTTGCGGCTGTTTGGGCAAATCCGACTGCTGGTTCTGCGTTTGCTGATCCGTGGGGGATACTGGTTTGCGCTTGGCTGCCGGATCCGTTTGTGACTGCGAGGAAGAACGCGCGGACGCCCGCTTCATCTTCGCAATCGACTTCTGATTCGCTGTTCCCGACTTTGACGCCCAGGCGGCAAGCCTTCCAAGCGAAGCTTCAAGCGAACGAGGGTCCACCTCGTCCTCGCCCGCAGACTCCGGCGAGCTCGCCGCAGCCGAAGTTGAACCTGACGAGTTCCCACTCGACGAGGAAATCCGCGCGTTTGGGGTTGCTTGTGCACGTGCGGGACTCGAGGCGTCCTCGGACATCCAAATGTTGTGCTTGATCCAAGCGGCAAGTTCGCGCGCAACATCGGGCGCGGGCACAAGCTGGGCGCGCAACTGCTTAGGCAAAGCGCGGATAGTGGCCGTGAGCAACTCTTCCAACATGCCCGGAACCAACCACTCAAAGCCCGCATCGTGCAGACGCGGCAACACCGCTACAGGCACGCGAACCGTCAGCCCATCGCGGGGCGAACCCGGATCGAACTCATAATGTAGCGGCAAAGTGATGTCCCCTTGATGCCACTTAGCCGGATAGCCGCGCTGATCCACCTCGCGCGCACCCGGAAGCACATCCGCGCGCTCCATCTCCAGCAACCGCTTATCGCGCTGACGGCGCCACCACGCATCAAAATGTGCAGCTGACACGATCTCACGCGGCACTCGCTCGTCATAAAACGCGGAAATCGCATCATCCGAAACCGTGCCGCCCTGGCGCAACTTCTTTTCTGCCTCGTGAATCTTTGCCAGCAGCTCACTGTTCTTGCGCACAAACTTATGGTGCGCATTCCACTCACCATCCACGAGGGCGTGCTGGATAAACATTTCGCGAGCCACCTGCTGGGGGGACCCACCCAACTCGCCGCCGGTAACTCCGGCCCGGGCCGCAATCGAGGTGGCGTTAGTTGGCGCCGCCACCTTCGCTCCATGCGGCACGTTTGCGAGTAGCAGGGGCCGATCAGCTACCAGAGTGAGGCCGTACAGCATCATCTTTTCGCGCACCATCGCCGCCCCCATCTTGGAGGACCAATACGGCTGCGAATACGAATGCTTCAACAAACGCTTGGCTGACTTCTCCACCCACTCGGGTTGGATCTTCGCGACCGTGCGAGCGAACAGGCGTGACGTCTCTACCAGCTCCGCGGCCATCACCCAGTCATAGTGCTTGCGCGCCAAACCAGAGCCCGGCCACACCACAAACCGCGTTCCGCGCGCCCCCTGATAGTCCTGCGTGGCTTGATCCCACGAACCCAAGTTAGACAGCAAACCAACCAGTAGCGCCCGGTGGATCTGCTCGCTGTTACGGCCGGATGTACGCGCGGTCAACGCCGTAGTTGCGCGCGCCGCAGCATCAACCGCACCGCCCTCGCGCTCTTGAGCGCGAACTTCCTTGCGCGACGGAATCTGGAGCGCATCCACCTTCAAACCGAGCGGACGCGCCAGATCGCGCAACTGCCCAGCCACGTCCTGCCACTCACGCCAACGCAAGAAGTGCAAGAACTCGCGCTTGCACATTTTTCTAAACTGCGTGCCCGAAAGCTCACGCGACTGTAACCGCAAATACCGCCAGAGCGACAGGTAGGTGATGAAATCAGACTCTGGATCCAAGAAGCGCCCATGCGCCCTATCCGCATCCTCTTTGAACTGCTCCGGGCGCTCGCGGACATCCTGCATGGATAGCGCGGCAACAATAATCAAGACTTCCGAGGCCACGCCTTCTCGATCCGCTTCTATCAACATGCGTCCTAGGCGCGGGTCGATTGGCAGGCGAGCCAACTGGCGTCCAATACGAGTGAGTCGCAAGGGGTCACGAGGGGAGCGCCGCCTTACCGCCCCAATTTCTTCCAGCAAGCCAACGCCGTCACGCACGGCCTTAGGGGCGGGCGCGTCCAGGAACGGGAAGTCTTCTACCGCGCCGAGCCCTAGCGAAATCATCTGCAAAATAACGGAAGCTAACGATGTGCGCAGAATCTCGGGTTCTGTGTAGCGCGGCCGCGCCTCGAAATCTGCTTGCGAGTAAAGGCGAATCGCCACGCCATCGCTCACGCGCCCGCATCGGCCCGAACGTTGGTTTGCAGACGCCTGCGACACTGGTTCGATGGGCAGACGCTGCACCTTAGTGCGGTTCGAATACCTCGAAATGCGGGCCAAACCCGGGTCCACCACATAGCGGATTCCCGGCACGGTCAGTGACGTCTCTGCAACGTTGGTGGCCAGCACAACTCGCCTGCGCGGGTGCGGCTTGAAAATGCGCTGCTGCTCCGGGGCTGAAAGGCGCGAATACAGGGGAAGCACTTCCACCCCGTTAGCCGGGCTCTTGTCCGTAGCATCACCGGCATGAATATAGCGCGGTCCCAGCGAATCTGAGAGCGCGTGCGTGGCGTCGCGAATATCGCGCTCGCCGGGCAAGAACACGAGGATGTCACCCGGCCCCTCATCGATAAGCTCCTCAACGGCTTCACATATGCCCGTTAGGTAATCGATGTCCTCGCCCATGCCGTATCCGAGGAGGGCGAGCGGCGCATCCGCGTCCTCTAAAACTAAGCCCTTAACTGACACCGGGGCGTCGTCCGTAGCCTCAGTATTCGAGGGAGGATCGGACTGCTCTAACGGGCGATACCGGATTTCCACGGGGTAGGTACGTCCCGAAACTTCCACAACCGGAACCGGCTTTCCCAGTGCTTTTGCAAAATGATCTGCAAACCTGTTCGAATCGATCGTTGCGGACGTGATGATTACCTTCAAGTCTGGTCGCTTTGGCAACAGTCGCGTCAGGTAGCCAATCAGGAAGTCGATGTTTAGAGAACGCTCGTGCGCCTCGTCAATGATTATGGTGTCGTACTTATCCAGGTTCGGGTCATTTTGCACCTCGGCCAGCAAAATGCCGTCCGTCATCAGCTTTACGAGGGTGGTGGGGCCAACTTCGTCCGTGAAACGCACCTGGTAACCAACCACGTCACCGGGCCGCTTGCCCACTTTAGTGCCCAGCTCATCAGCGATCCGGTCTGCAACTGTTCGAGCTGCTAACCTGCGCGGCTGGGTGTGCCCAATCAATCCTCTAATGCCACGGCCGAGTTGCAGGCAAATTTTGGGAAGCTGGGTGGTTTTACCCGAGCCGGTCTCGCCCGAAACAATCACTACCTGGTGATTCTCAATGGCCTGTGCAATATCTTCGCGCCTGGCCGACACGGGAAGTTCCTCTGGGAACGTTATTACCGGCAACGCCGCTACGCGACCTGCCAGTTCTTCGCTTGAGAACCCGGATTTTCTTCCCTTCATGCTTCTATCCTAAAGAAAATAGCCAGAACACAAGCATTTGGAGCGTCTCGCTATCTGGAACGAGAGTTTCGAAATAGTAAGCGTACGTCACAAAAATCTGTGGTCGGCAAAAATTGCAATCCCCTACATACAGCGCAAAAGTGTCCTTTTGGTTTCGAAATGCTAACAATACAGCGTCTCAGACTTAGAACGCTCAGATTTCAAAAATTCTCATCCTGCTAAAGTTCAACGCAAATGAAGCGCGACATTTCGCCCTTCATCGTTATCCGACTTTACGGAGGAAAAATGAAACGTTCATACCTGCGCCTAGTCGCCCCCTTTGCGGTGGCGGCACTTGCGCTGACCGCCTGCTCCGGCGGTTCCGGTGACGGCGGCGCGAACGCGCCCGAGGGTGAGTCCGGTGGCGGTGTTGTTGTAGCAAACGGCTCCGAACCGCAGAACCCGCTCATCCCGACCAACACCAACGAAACCGGTGGCGGCAAGATTGTTGACCTGATCTACGCAGGCCTCGTCTACTACGATGCAGACGGCGCCGCACAGAACGACCTTGCCGAATCGATCGAGACTGAAGATTCTCAGAACTTCACGATCAAGATTAAGGAAGGCGAGACCTTCTCTGACGGTTCTCCCGTCACCGCCAAGTCGTTCGTTGACGCATGGAACCAGGGTGTAGCGCAGTCGCACCTCTCCTCCTACTTCTTCGAGCCCATCAAGGGCTTCCCTGAGGATGGCGAGGCTCCTGCTGACTTTGCCGGCCTCGAGGGTCTAAAGGTTGTTGACGACCAGACGTTCACCGTTGAGCTTTCCCAGCCTGAAGCTGACTTCCCGCTCCGCTTGGGCTACTCCGCGTTCTACCCGCTTCCTGAAGCAGGTATTGGCGACGCCGACGCGGTTGCAGCATTCGGCGCAGCTCCGGTTGGTAACGGCCCCTACCTGCTAGAGTCCGGTGACGACTGGAAGCACAACGAGTCGATCATGCTGAAGCCGAACCCGAAGTACGACGGTCCGCGCAAGGCCCAGAACGGTGGCGTTGAGATCAAGTTCTACGCCCAGCAGGACGCGGCATACAACGACCTCCTTGGTGGAAACCTCGACGTCCTTGACGCAGTGCCCGACTCGGCATTCTCCAGCTTCGAGAGCGAACTCGGCGACCGCGCTGTAAACCAGCCGTCCGCTATCTTCCAGTCCTTCACCATCCCGGAGCGCCTCGCGCACTTCGAGGGTGAAGAAGGTAGCCTACGTCGTCAGGCAATCTCCATGGCAATCAACCGCGAGGAGATCACCGACACCATCTTCCAGGGCACCCGCAGCCCGGCACACGACTACACCTCGCCAGTAATCGACGGTTACAACGAGAACGTTGAAGGCAACGAGGTTCTGAACTTCGACCCGGAGAAGGCTAAGGAACTGTGGGCCAAGGCTGACGAAATCTCCCCGTGGGAAGGTTCCTTCGAACTCGCCTACAACGCTGACGGTGGCCACCAGGCATGGGTGGACGCAACCATGAACTCCATTAAGAACGTGCTCGGCATCGACGCGAAGGGCGCCCCGTACCCCGACTTCAAGTCGCTACGTGACGAGGTAACCAACCGCAAGATCGAGACCGCGTTCCGTACCGGCTGGCAGGCCGACTACCCGGGTCTTGGTAACTTCCTCGCCCCGCTGTACGCCACGGGTGCTGGTTCGAATGACGGCGACTACTCCTCGGCAGAATTCGACGGCTTCCTCAAGCAGGCAGCTGGCGCCAAGTCGGTTGAAGAGTCCAACGAGCTTTATCTAAAGGCTCAGACGGTCCTCTTCAAGGATCTACCGGCAATCCCGCTCTGGTACTCCAACGTGACCGGCGGTTCGACCGAAGCTGTAAGCAACGTACAGTTTGGATGGAACTCCGTCCCGCTTTACTACCAGATCACCAAGTGATTACCCGAATATAAGGTAGCGTAGGCTCGGAGGGGTTTCCCTCCGAGCCTCGCTCCTGTGAGTGCAGGGCTCGCAACTGTGAGACCATAAACTCACAACTAATAAATAAAAACTGCGTAAGCAGTTACCCAAGGAGACCACAATGATCCGATATATCGGACGTAGACTCCTGCAGCTAATACCCGTCTTCATAGGCGCAACGCTGCTTATCTACGCGTTAGTGTTCCTCATGCCCGGTGACCCAATCCAGGCTCTCGGTGGCGACCGCGGCCTACCACCGGCAGTGGCGGAACAAATGAGGGCGCGCTACAACCTCGACAAGCCATTCCTCGTCCAATACCTGCTTTATCTAAAAGGTATTTTCACACTCGACTTCGGCACCACATTCTCTGGCCGTGAAGTCACCGACGTGATGGCAGGCGCATTCCCCGTAACCATCAAACTCGCCCTAATGGCACTCGCATTTGAAGCAATTTTTGGCATTGGCTTTGGCCTCATCGCTGGCATGCGTCGCGGCGGCATCTTCGATGGCACCGTTCTCGTGGTCTCCCTATTTGTCATCGCAGTGCCCACGTTCGTTATCGGCTTCGTCCTCCAGTTCCTCATAGGTGTGAAACTCGGGTGGGCGCCAACGACGGTTGGTGGAAACACCACGTTTGAAGCCCTCCTAATGCCAGCAATCGTGCTCGGTGCCGTGTCCTTCGCTTACGTACTTCGCCTAACCAGGCAGTCCGTATCCGAAACCATGTCATCCGACCACGTGCGCACCGCATACGCCAAGGGCCTCTCCCGCGGCAAGGTGATTCAAAACCACGTGCTACGCAACTCGCTTATTCCAGTTGCAACATTCCTAGGCGCCGACCTCGGAGCCCTCATGGGCGGCGCAATCGTTACCGAAGGTATCTTCGCTATCAACGGCGTAGGCGGCAACATGTACCAGGCCATCATCAAGGGTGAACCTGCAACCGTCGTGTCATTCACGACCGTCCTTGTGATCGTCTACATCATCGCCAACCTGCTAGTAGACCTGCTATATGCAGCTCTGGATCCGAGGATTCGCTATGAGTAATCAAACTACCTACCGAAAAGGCCAAGAACACTTCGTCTCTGACGTAGACGAAACCGGCCTGGGGGCCGTTGACGCCGTAGCGGACGACTCTGCGCCCTCGTCCATGTGGGGTGAAGCCTGGAAGAACCTGCGCAAACGCCCCCTATTCTGGATTTCAGCCGCAATCATTGCTGTGGCTCTGCTGCTGGCCGCATTCCCCAGCCTGTTCACCTCAATGGACCCGAACTTCTGCGAACTCTCGCGTTCTATGGAGGCCCCATCCGGCGGCCACCCATTCGGTTTCGACAGGCAAGGCTGTGACATCTACGCGCGCACTATTTACGGCGCTCGCGCATCTGTAACCGTAGGTGTATTTACCACGATTGCCGTGACCATCATGGGCGCAGCATTCGGTTCTCTGGCCGGCTACTTTGGCGGCTGGCTCGACTCGCTACTTTCGCGCATCACCGACGTCGTGTTCGCCATTCCGTTCCTACTTGCTGCAATCGTGGTTATGCAGATGTTCCGCTCCTACCGTGCAACTTGGACCGTGGTGCTCGTCCTCGCAATCTTTGGATGGCCACAAATTGCGCGCATCACGCGCGGCGCGGTTATGAGCGTCAAGAACGAAGAATATGTGTCTGCAGCCAAGGCTCTTGGCGAGTCCAAGTGGACCATCCTCATGCGCCACATCCTGCCGAACTCTGCGGCACCCATCATCGTTTATGCAACCGTAGCGCTCGGCACGTTCATCGTGGCCGAAGCAACCCTCTCATTCCTGGGCGTTGGCCTACCACCAGACATCGTCTCGTGGGGCGGCGACATCAACAAGGCGCAGGTTGCGCTCCGTACCCAGCCATCCGTGCTGTTCTACCCCGCAGGCGCTCTCGCCCTGACCGTGCTCAGCTTCATCATGATGGGTGACGTGGTACGCGACGCTCTCGACCCGAAGTCACGAGAGAGGTAAACGAAGTGGAAAACGAGATGAACACTGACGTCGAGCCCCTGCTCGAAATCAAAGACCTCGAGGTCGCCTTCCAATCTTCCACGGGCATGGTTCCCGCAGTGCGGAAAGCCAACCTCACCATCTACCCTGGCCAGTCCGTTGCCATCGTAGGAGAATCAGGCTCCGGTAAATCCACTACCGCGCATGCCATCATCAACCTCCTGCCCGGCACCGGCAAGATCGTGGGCGGCTCCATCAAATTCCGCGGTGAAGAACTCACCACTAAGAGCCGTAAAGAGATGGAACGCATTCGCGGACGCCACATCGGCCTTGTTCCGCAAGACCCCATGTCGAACCTCAACCCCGTTTGGAAAATCGGCTTCCAAGTTCGTGAAGCCCTCAAAGCCAACAACGTGGTTAAAGGCTCGCAAATGCACCAGCGAGTCAATGAACTCCTCGCTGAAGCCGGGTTGCCCGACACCGAACGCGTTGCGAAACAGTATCCGCACGAGTTCTCTGGCGGCATGCGCCAACGCGCCCTCATCGCTATCGGCCTGGCCGCTCGTCCCGAGCTACTCATCGCGGATGAGCCGACCTCGGCCCTTGACGTGACCGTGCAGCGGCTCATCCTGGACCACATGGAGTCGCTCACCCACGAACTTGGCACCGCAATGCTGTTCATTACGCACGACCTCGGCCTGGCCGTTGAACGCGCTGAACACCTCGTTGTTATGCACCGCGGCCGTATTGTGGAGTCCGGGCCCGCCATGCAGATCTTGCAACGTCCGCAGCACCCCTACACCAAGAGGCTGGTTGCCGCTGCTCCCTCGCTAACCACCGCGCGTATCATGACCGCGCACCAGGCTGGCATTCAGGTGACCGAAGAGGAACTGCTGGGCGCAGGTAAGGGCGCAACCTCAACTGAAGCTGCGGTTGAAGTTAAGAACCTGGTGAAGACCTTCCCGATTCGCGGCAAGCGCGGACAGACCTTCAAGGCGCTTGACGACGTGTCATTCACGCTGCGCAAGGGCACAACGCTAGGTGTTGTAGGCGAATCCGGTTCTGGTAAGTCCACTGCGGCAAACATCATTCTGGGTCTGCTAGAGCAAGACTCAGGCGACGTCATTTTTGAGGGCGTAAACGTTTCTGAACTTTCCAAGAAGGAACGCTTCGCCATGCGCCGCAACCTTCAGGTGGTGTTCCAAAACCCGTACGGCTCCCTGGACCCCATGTACTCCATCTACCGCGCGGTTGAAGAACCCATGCGCGTACACAACTGGGGGACCAAGAAGGAGCGCGAGGAGCGCGTTGCCCAACTACTCGACATGGTTGCCCTCCCTCGCTCCGCGATGAGGCGCTACCCCAACGAGCTGTCCGGCGGTCAACGCCAGCGTGTAGCCATTGCTCGTGCACTTGCGCTACGCCCGCACGTCCTTGTGCTTGACGAGGCCGTGTCTGCGCTGGACGTGCTGGTGCAAGACCAAATCCTGCACCTGCTAAACGACATCCAAGCCGAAATGGAGCTGTCTTACCTGTTCATCACCCACGACCTTGCGGTTGTCCGTCAGATTGCTGACGATGTGGTGGTAATGCAGCACGGCAAGGTAGTTGAAACCGGTGACACGGACTCGATCTTTGATAGCCCGCGCACCGACTACACGCGCAACCTGATCGACTCGATCCCCGGCAAGAGCATCGAACTGGGAATCACCGACGACTAACGCGTTCCAACTCGACAATGATCGCCGCTGGTAGCTCCGGTTACCGGCGGCGATACTAATTCGCTCTCAAGCAGTGAGCGCCCGCAACCAGCCTGAGATGTTCGCTAAAGCCGAGACTAAGTGCCTAATGGAAACTCGTTGAGGGATTGATTATCCCCCTTAGTAGATGACTTAAGTGTCGAGTAGTGACTCTATTTGGTGACGCCGGCTTGAAAGCTCTCTTTGAGCCCCATGCAACGGGGATCCATCAAATGGTAATTCGCTCAAATCGATACCCTTCGCCACTCTTAGTACCAAACGTTGAGCGCTGCGCGCCGCTCTAATTGGCAGACCGATATTATCTGCAAAAGCATCCCAATGACGGCCCCGGAGATTCTTCGTTTGCCCATCAATCGGGAGCGCCATCGTGAAATCGCGATAAAGAGCCGTGCAGGGTAGGTCGTACATCGGAGCGACCTCCCACACGCCCTCCGGATTTCGTAAAATTGACAGGTTCTTTGCGTGAACATCACCGTTTCCGGTAAGCCAAGCGAACAGGAACTGTACATATAGAGCTCGAATAGCAACCATAGGGGCACTGGTGTGTTGCGCGAGCGCCGCAACCACGGCTTCGGATTCGACGTTGTACTTTTCAGATGGTGGAATCTGCAGAACTTGCGAAGCGTCCTCTTGAGCGAGACGCACAATCTGTCCGCTCGCATCAACACGGCGGTCAAAACGCTCAACGAGTAAGCCTTCTACGCCTTCTTTATCTACAACCAACTGAGACTTAGCTACAGGGATTTTAAGGCCGCGAGCATGACGTAGATGTAAAGCTTCATTGCGCACGAGGTGAGGGTACTGGGCCGGGTCGATCTTGAGGATCGCGTGCGTGCGTCTCGTTCGAATCGGCATATTAATCATCGATGCTGATGCTTTTGGCTGAACACCGGGAACTGCGTAGGGGTCAACCATCTCGGTTAGATCTTGAAAACTCCATCTAGATGGGTCCTCGTATAGTGGTGGAACTTCATTAGGCGCAGCCTCGGACGCAAAAATCCTTACATCGCCGGGAGTGTCAGCGCCCACCGCCAGAAGCATCGTAAACTCATCATTCATAGATGTTTTGGTTGCTCTGTTCAATACATTGAGGCGGTGTCCCTCTGGTAATAGTCCCGCGAAGAATGCGGGGAGCGCGCCACCTTGTTGTGTGGAAGTTTCACCCAACGGCAGCGAAAATGCTACGGGATCCCCCACATAGTCATCCCTGTATTTGAACTCGACCACTCCCTCCGAGTCGCGTGACAACGTTCCAGCCAAGTGGTTGCCTTTGTAGACATTTGCGCGTTTTACAAATCGGAGCTGATCAAGGCTTATGGATGCAATACTCACCTGTTGGATACCTCTACCTTCAAGCCCAAGGTCCCTGTGACCGCCAGTAACGACCTCAATGTTGGGCCGAGTCCGCCCTGCTCCAAAGTGCGCACCGTACGATCTGAAACCCCAGCAAGTTCAGCCAACTGTTGTTGCGTCAATCCGTATTCTTTGCGAGCAGTTTTAATCACTCCGCCAATCTGAGCTGCAGGTAGGGGGAATTGCCCATATGTAGAATCATTGGCGCGGTCAGAGGCTAAATTATTCGGAGGCATATTTCCGTTTAGAGCGTTCATGTATATGAATCTACACTCTAAACGCTGGTTTCGGAAGTATGTTTCCTGTTGAGCTGGGGTTAAGGGCCAGAAGAATTGTTGTCCGTGCCCCCTACGTACACTATTGGAGAGAGTAATAATCGCGTCCTCCTATTCCAATGAGATACTTAAACCATGTACGGACTCTTCGCTGGGATCACCACACTCGACGTTGCCCAACTAACCGCAGGCACAGTACGCGAGAATCAAAAAGTAACCTCACTTGACCAGATCCTCGCCGCGGGTGGGCCCGCAACCAACGCGGCCGTTGCGTTCTCTCACCTCACCCGCGCAGCCACCCGTGCCGCGAGCGCGAGCGACCTCAACCGCGGTGCGAATCCGGGAGGAGCGATGGCCTCCCTCCTCGTTTCCGCAATCGGTGAAGGCCCTGCCGCGCACCTCATTCTTGAAGACCTGGAAGCCCAGGAAGTAGCGCTTGTAGACTGCACCGATTACGAGGCCGAGGCGCCCGAAACCACCGGCAAGCTAGATCTGACCCCCAGCGTGTCTGCGATCCTCATTAACGCGCAAAACAATGCGCGCACCGTTGCCTCCACCAACACGCGACTGCCACTAAAGCCCGAAATTGCGTTGGAAACCCTAGAAGCCATGGGCCGGCCGCAGGTTGTGCTTGTTGACGGACACAATCCCGATCTGGCGATGGCTGTCCTCACCAGTGGTGCCCCCGAAGATGGGGAACCATTCGCGGCGCAAGAATACAAGCCCGAATACCTGCGTATCCTTGACGGCGGATCTTGGAAACCGTGGCTACCCACAATGCTGGGATATATAGACGTGGCCATCATCTCCGCAGACTTCCTGCCACCCGGATGCACGAACTTCGATGACACCGTGGCCTTTCTCAAAGGCTTCGGCATTGAACGCGTAGTGCGCACAGCCGGACCAGACCCCGTGCAATGGGCCTGGCTTGGCGAAACCGGGACTGTTACCCCTCCTGCAGTTGACGCCATCGACACCCTTGCAGCTGGTGACACGTTCCATGGAGCCTTCGCGTGGGGATGCGCTCACGGCCTCGTAAATCGAGAAACAACCGACCCGTCTGCGCTCATCGACTTTTCCAACCGCATCGCATCGCTCAGCACCACCAGCTTTGGAACGAGGGCGTGGCTAGGTGACCTCGAAAATCTGGAAGCGGAAACCGCGCGCGTACTTTCATAGATCACGCGAGGGGGTGGGCTAAAGCTGGGGTTGCGTTAGCCTACGCGAACGGGAACATGGCGGCTAGCCCACTGCACCGACATGTCGCGAAGCGTATCTACGCCCTCATGTGCACCAAAACGGGCGTCCCGCAGGACCTCAACGCGAGAGCCGTCCGGTAGGCGCGCAAACTCTTCCTGAGCCATCTCAACCAAGCCCAAATGCTCATCGTCTGCGTCATAAATCGCCAGGATCGGGGCAGATAAGTCATCTAGCAAGTCGTCTGCCTCATTCATCGACAGATCAATCAACGTCTGCTTTGAAATCACAAAAAACTCGCGTTTGGAATACGTATCATCTGGGATCTGTGCGCGGCCAGAACGCTCCAAATCATCCAACTGTGTGGACGAAAAAATCTGATCCCACTCAAACGACAGTGGGCCTGTAATCATACCGGTTAGAAGCATCGCTTTAGCGTCCTTCGGGCGGGCCTTCAAAGCTACCAGCGTGCCAAACGAATGCGCGTGCAAAATCTGGCGGTCAAAACCCTGCGTGCGAAGCCACGCCGAAGCCGAATGTAAATCCTCCACCTGGCTGGCCAGCGTAATCACGTCATCATCAGAATCGCCGCAACCGGAAAAATCGAACTCTAGAGTTGCATAACCCGCGCCCCGGTATGCTGCCGACAAACGATCGAAATGCTCGCCCGAATGCCTATCAGCCAAGAAGGAATGCGCAAACAAAACCGCAGCGTCCGTAGAATCAACAGGGTCCACAAACGTGCCCGCAAGCTGAACTCCGCGGGGCGTCGTAATCTGTACCTCTGTCACAACCTAAGCCTAAGGGAAAACTAGGGATAAAGCGCCCCTAAACCCCGGCTTGTTCAAAACCGCAGGCAACACCACCTCCAAACACTTCCAGCAAATGCACACCCGCCGTCTGGCCCGGTAAACTAGCTGAGAAACATGCAATAAGGAGGAGCCTTGGGCGCAAAATTCGGATTCATTGTAGGAGCCGGCCTTGGGTACGTGCTCGGTACGCGCGCAGGACGTGAACGCTACGAGAAAATCAAGATGCAAGCATCTAAAATCAGGCAAAGTCCGCTGGTAGCTGAACGCATGGACCAAGCCTCTGAAAAAGTCTCCGAAGCCCTTAAAAAGGGCGGAGCAGCAGCCACTGACAAGCTCGTTGGAGTAGTCAAAGAGCGCGTCTTTGGTGAACCCCAAGACCAGTACGTTGACGTAACGGTCATAGAAGTTGATGACATAGACAAAGAAGAATAACGAGGCGAGGGCGGCAATACCGCCCTCGTAACAATTTCAACAGTCTTTAGAACAGCCCCACACTGCCCTTCGTAGCACTGGGGTACAAAGTTCGGTGCGAGGAACAATCACATGACACCTGGCAATCAGCCAACCGAGGAACAAATCAAACGCTGGCGTAAATACCTTGCCGATGAGCAAATGGAACGCCAAACCTATTTGAACCTAGCGCAACGACGCACCGGGGAAGAAGCCGCCATCCTGCAAGCGCTTGCCGACGCCGAAACGCGACACATTGAGCACTGGACCTCCCTCCTTGGCGAGCACGCACATCCCGCCCCCAAACCTACTCTCTACTCGCGCGTCCTCGCCCGGTTTGCCGCAACGTTCGGCTCCATCTTTATCCTCGCCCTCGCCCAACGCGCAGAACAACGCCAGTCTTACGACGTTGACCAAGACGCCACTGACGCGATGGCTGCCGATGAGCACATTCACGGTGAGGTTGTGCGCGGCCTCGCCGCCCGCTCACGTGCCCGCATTGCCGGCACGTTCCGCGCCGCAGTGTTTGGAGCCAACGACGGCCTGGTATCAAACCTCGCCCTCATCCTCGGTATTGCCGCCACAGGCGTGCCAAACAGTATGGTCATCACAACCGGTATTGCCGGTCTGCTAGCTGGCGCACTATCAATGGCAGCAGGCGAGTACATTTCCGTGACCTCCCAGCGTGAACTACTAGAGGCCTCGGACCCGTCCACCGACGCGCCCGTGCAAGTATCCAAACTCAACGTGCAACAAAACGAACTGGAGCTCGTGTTCCGCGCTCGCGGTGACACCGCTGAAGAGTCCGAAGAACACGCGCGAATCATCTTCGACGCGATCAACCGACCGGCCTCGGAAATGACCACGAGCTCGATCATCACGCCCCGCTCCCTGCTATCTACCAAGGAACGCCACCGCGACCCGTCCGAATCCCACGCGGAAATCGGACATCCGTGGGGCGCAGCCGCATCCTCATTCCTGTTCTTCGCGATTGGAGCGCTGGTGCCACTGCTGCCGTTCCTGTTTGGCGCTAGTGGAAACCTGGGAATCGCGCTGTCTGCGATCGTGGTTGGCGTGGTCCTTATGTTCACGGGTGGTGTAGTGGGCGTGCTGTCAGGCAAACCGCCGGTGAAGCGTGCGATTCGCCAGCTCCTGATCGGCTATGGGGCCGCGGCCGTCACGTATACGCTGGGTCTCCTGTTTGGCGCTAACGGAATCTAGCGCGCAGGTTTAGGAGGATCTATGTGCGGCCGCTACGTACTTTGGACGCCGGAAGAAGAACTTACGGCCATTTTTGGTACTGACTTTCGGATAGGCGAAGTTACTCCCACGTACAACGCTGCCCCCTCCCAGCAACTACCGATCGTGTTTGAAAGATACGAGGAGGAGCCCGGGCGGGTGCTACGGCGCATGCAAACGCACCAGTGGGGGCTGGTGCCTTCCTGGGCGCGCGACGCCAGCCGGCCCATGATTAACGCGCGAGCGGAAAGCCTGGTGGACAAACCCTCGTTCAAAGCTGCTGCACGGCGGCGCCGGTGCCTCGTGCCCGCCAACGGCTACTACGAGTGGCAGGCCGGCGCGGGAGGCAAGCAACCCTGGTTCCTTTCTGCGGGGGAGGGGGACCCGGTGATGGGATTTGCCGGCATTTACGAGGCGTGGCAAGGCCCGCGTGATGAGTGGCTGCTAACTTTTGCGATTATTACGCAAAGTGCGCCCGATGCGCTGGGGCATATTCATGATCGCTCGCCTGTGGTTGTGCCGCCTGACATGTGGAATGAGTGGCTTGATCCTGCTACCGAGACTGATTCTGAGATTCGCCACCTGATCGATGCGATTTCGAGCCCCGTCCTCGTGCCTCGAAAAGTAGGCAAGGCCGTTGGCAACGTGCGCAACAATGACCCGAGCCTGGTTGAACCCCAAGAGCAGTAGGCGAGCGGCCCCGCCGAGTAAGCCGGGGTGCACGGCCTCGACAATCGGATAAAAAAGTGAGCCATAGCGGGGTAAACGGCACGTTCGGGCACTGCGTAACGGGCGTAAAATCAGCTAATTTTTAGGCAATATCTGCGAGTTTAACGGCAGTTTAACGCCGCAAACGCGCGCTTAGTAATAGGCTACTTGCGAGTTTGAAGACGAACTTGACTGGCTCGCGCAACCATCGCGCGGCCACTTTAGGCCGGGGTAGTGCTCCGGCCAATTCTGTCCGGCAGAAGGACAACTGCACGCTAAACCTTCAAAAGTAAAGAATGGAGAAATCATGGGAGTTTACCTCGTTACCGGCGTTGCTTCGGGCATGGGTAAGGCCACCGCTAACCAGCTTCGATGGGAAGGCCACCGCGTAATCGGAATCGACTTGCATGACGCAGACATTGAGACCGACCTATCCACCGAGGAAGGCCGCAAGCACGCCATTGACGCCGTGCACGAGCTGGCCGGCCCGAGGCTCGAGGGCGCAGTGCTCGCTGCTGGCCTTGGCCCGATCCCGGGGCGCGAGAAGCTAATCGCAACGGTTAACTACTGGGGCGTGGTTGAACTCCTCGAAGGCATTCGAGACCTGCTCGCAAACGCGATCGACTCGAAGGTCGTTGTATTCTCCTCGAACTCCACAACAACCGTGCCGGGATTGCCCACGGATCTATTCCAGGCGTTCCTCGACCGCGACCTCGACAAGGCGCTAGAAATCGCTCAGAAGGCGAAGAGCCCGGCAACCATCATGTACGCGGCGTCTAAGACTGCGCTCGCCCACTGGGTGCGCATCACCGCAACGAAGATGGAATGGGCGGGCTCCGGCATTCGCCTGAACTCCATCGCGCCGGGCGCTATCCGCACGCCGATGGTTGAAAAGCAGCTTGCCACTCCCGAAACTGCCGAGGCCGTGCTGAACTTCCCCGTGCCGGTCGGCGGTTTTGGCAACCCCGACGACATCGCGCACTGGGTGATCTTCATGCTTTCCCCGGCCGCGAACTTCCTGTGCGGCTCCGTCATCTTCCTCGACGGTGGCACCGACGCGTGGTTCCGCGCTAAAGACTACCCGGGCCCGCTGCCTGCAGATCACATCGACTACTACATGCAGCGCATGGAGGAGTACCGCGAATACCGCAAGGAGCGCGACGCTCGCTAAGCGCGCGGTCTAAAACGCGAAATAGCCGGTTGCACTGCTTAAGCCAAGTGCAACCGGCTATTTGTCTAGTTTAAGAAGCGCGGCCCAGATTTGGGCTGGGCGCTCTTAGTTCTTTGCTTCCTTCTCGCGCATGAGTTCGTTCTCGTACGCCGGGAGGTCGAGCAAACCGTTACCCGAAACACCGATCACCACGACCTCGCCATCGCGTGCCTTGCCAGACTTAATGTAGTTCAACGCGCCTGCAACAGCGTGCGTTGATTCGGGAGCCGGAATGATTCCCTCTGCGCGAGCAAATTCCAGGCCGGCGGCGAACGTCTCATGCTCACCAATCGCAACCGAATCAAGCAAGCCCAGCGACTTAGCGTGAGACACCATCGGGCTCATACCGTGGTAGCGCAAACCACCAGCATGAATCGACGGCGGCACAAAATCATGACCCAGCGTGTACATCTTCATCAGCGGAGTCATGCCAGCCACATCACCAAAGTCATAGCGGAACTCGCCCTGAGTCATAGACGGGCAAGCCTGCGGCTCACAAGCAACCACCCTCGTGGTCTTCCCATCGCGCAAGTTCTCACCCAAGAACGGGAACGACAGGCCAGCCAAGTTCGAGCCGCCACCGGCGCAACCAAACACCACGTCAGCCTGCTCTTCGCCGGCCTCACGCAACTGCTCAATCGCCTCCAGACCAATCACCGTCTGATGCAGCATCACATGGTTCAAAGCCGAACCGAGCGCATAGTGGGCGCTATCCGACTTCAGAGCAACCTCTACGGCCTCCGAAATCGCCATGCCAAGCGAACCCGTAGTGTCAGGATCCTGCTCCAAGATCTTACGACCGGCCTCCGTTAGCGTAGACGGCGACGGATGACACGTGCCGCCATACGCCTCCATCTGCATGCGACGGTACGGCTTCGCGTCAAACGAGGAGCGAACCTGGAACACCTCGCACTCAAGCCCAAACATCGCGCAAGCCATCGACAAAGAAGCACCCCACTGGCCAGCACCAGTCTCGGTAGTTAGCTTCTTCGTGCCCTCAAGCGCGTTGAAATACGCCTGCGCAACCGCCGAGTTCGGCTTATGCGAACCAGCGGGAGACACGCCCTCGTACTTGTAATAAATCTTCACCTTCGTATCGAGCGCCTGCTCTAACCTACGCGCACGAACCAAAGGCGACGGACGCCAGCTCGCATACACCTCGCGAACAGCCTGCGGAATCTCGATCCATCGTTCGGTGGAAAACTCTTGTTCCACCAACGCTTTGGAAAACAGAGGATGCATTTCCTCTGGCTTAAGTTCCTCACGAGTCTGCGGATTCAAATGCGGAGCCATCGGCTCTGGGAAATCAGCAGTGAGGTTGTACCAATGCGTGGGGACTTTCGACGGAATTGCAAACTCGAGCGCGTCAGTAAGCGCATGTTTCTGTACCAATTTCATCCCCTTTACTCAAGATAAAGCTGTTCTCGCAAGGCCTTTCCTAGCGAGTAGCAATAATGCCGCCTTCAACATTACGCACCAGGCAATGAACAAGACGACACGTTCCAAAGGATGATATTACGAGTGGCGAAAATTAGCGAAGAATGCCAAGGGCCCTTGCCCGGTGCAGGAGCTCGAAGCCGTCCTCGCCAACTACCACCGGGATTTTTGGGTCAAGAGATTTGATCAGTGGGCCCAGCTCCTCGCGTGGATCGGGCGCGCCGTGATTCAAAACCTGCTCAGTTGTTGTCAAACTGCGAACAAAAATTGCCGCCACATTCTGCGGATACTCCCGCGCGAACTCCGTATAAATCGAGGGGTCGTGCTGGCCATCATCACCAACCAGAACCCACTTCACCCACGGGAACATTTCGGCCAGTTCACGCAACTGTGAACGCTTATGCTCCCGCCCAGAACGGAACCAACCCGTCTGGGAAGGCCCCCAATCCGTCATCAGTGGCGTGCCCGTAGGGAAGTTTGACCGGAACAAGAACCGGCGCAAACTCGGCGCCACATTCCATGCTCCCGTAGATAAATAAACCGCGGGAGCCGGCAGAGTTCCCACTCGGCCCTTCGACGTTTGCATATGCGAAATCTGCTGCAACAAGTTTGCCATTCCCGGCACCGCCTGGCGCGCGGACACGTACGTGAAGAACGCATTCTTTGCCGCCACCAAAGGGCGAGGCAACCACGACACCATCACCGTGTCATCCACATCCGATACGAGGCCAACGCGTTCCTGCTCTGAAACCACTCGCACCGGCACTGCAATAGGCCTGGACGCGCGCACGCGCTTCTCGCCCCGCGCCACCTCATCAGGCTTCAACGCCTGTAGCGTCGCAGCATGCCAACCCGGCTCCAAACCGTGATCCTCAACCACAAGATCCACGTAGCCGCCGCGATCCGTATAAACCATCAGCTTTCGGCTACCGACCGTCACCAGCACCGGTGCTCTCGGCACTTGCGCGTCCACAAACTGACGCCACCCGCGTTCACCGCGCATATGGGACGTTGTGTTCGTATCGTCGCCCTCGTCGGCACCAATCGCGTCTTTAACTACCTCGCCAAACGCGTGCGGAAGTCTATCTGCTGCGCGCGTTTGGAACTGATGCCAGCTAGGTAAGCCGTGCCGGTTAGCCCAAACCTCGTACTTTTCTTCAAAATATGTAGGGGCCATCAACGCCCTAGCAATGATGCGCACGCGATGCGCGTTTCCGAAGCCGCCGTACGCGATAAGCTCTGGGCGCCAACCCAAATCCGAAAGCGTGCGCGCTACCTGCGTGTTAAACGCGTCTTCCAGCCGAGTGACAGCAGTTAAAAGCACGCCCTCAGTCTATCGACTTTCGCGGCCGGCGCTTCCACAAACCCCCAAGACCCATCCGGCGCGAACGCACCTGCACCGGAATCTGCGCCCGCTTCTTATGCGAGGTGGCTCGCAACGCCGGAATCGCAATCAGAGAAATCGTAACCATGACCCACGCGAAACCAATTGCCGTGCGAAAACCGCCCACGTGTCCACTGTGGTCAACCACGCGACCAGCCAGTGCCGAACCCAGCGAACTACCCACATTCATAGCCGTGGACATCCACGTGAGGCCCTCCGTTAAACGCCGCGGAGGAACCGCCTTTTGTACCATTGCGGTCACGTTAATCATCGTGGGCGAAATGGAGAATCCCGTGAAGAACAAAATGACGCCCAGGCCGATTATCGTCCGCGCAAAATACGTGAGACTTACGCCCACCGCTAGCAGGAAAACGCCACCGACAAACAACTTCCATAATGGGATGGATGTTGACCTCGCCCCATAAAGTAGACCTGCCAGCATGGAACCGAAAGCGAACACGCCAAGCAGGATGCCAGCCATTGCTTTTTGGCCCATGGACTCGGTAAACGCAACCACCGAAATGTCGATTGAGCCGAACATTGCGCCCGCACCCACATACACCAGAGCCAACGCAATCATCACGGGTTGCGCCATCACGGAACCCTTAGGGCCGTGAATACTCGAAGTGGAAATAGGAGGCTCCGTTGTCCGCTGTGACAACAGCCAGAAACCACCAGAAACCGCGAGAATGAGGGCTAAAACCATGCCCGCAACCGGGTTGACGTTAGCCGAAAGGATCGTTGCCAAGATCGGGCCGATCATAAACACGACCTCGTCTAGCGTTGCCTCCATCGAAAATGCCGTGTGCAACTGCGCCGGATTTTTTACCGCTACCGTCCACCTCGAACGCACCATCGAACCTAGCGAACCCGAAGTTGCACCCGAAACTGCTGTCAAAACGTACAGGTACACCACCGGAGCATGCATGGCTGCCGCAACGATCAATCCCAACAAACTGGTAGCGGACACCGTAACCAGCGGAATCATCACGCGCGCTTGCCCAAAACGGTCAACCAAACGCGCCACAAACGGGGCACAAATTGCGAAGGCAATAATGTTCGTTGCCCCTACCTGGCCCGCCAACGTGTATGAGCCGTACAGTGTTGAAATCATCAAAATCTGCGAAATTCCAACGATTGACATGGGGAAACGGGCAATCAAACCCGCCAACGAAAATTTCAGTGCCCCCGGAATCGACAAAATTTCGCGGTAAGAATTCAACACAAATGCAGTCTACGGCAAAGCAGTCCGCGCATACCTCGCAGGACTAAAAAACAACAAAAACGTTCCGGGTACGCATCAAAGACACGTACCCGGAACTACAACTAACCGAACGCGCTAGCAAGCCCGCTAGGCTGCTCGGCTCTCAAGCCGTAAAGGTTTAGGCCAGAGCCTCCTTCACGACCTCCTTTGCTTCCTCCAACACCTCTTGCAGGTGGTCCTCGCCCTTAAAAGATTCCGCGTAAATCTTGTACACGTCCTCCGTGCCAGAGGGGCGAGCCGCGAACCACGCGTTCTTTGTGGTCACCTTTAAACCGCCAATAGCGTTGCCATCGCCCGGAGCGTTCACCAAACGGGCCGTGATTTCCTCACCCGCAAGCTCCTGCGCCGCCACGTCCTCTGGTGCCAACTTCGCAAGCTTCGCTTTCTCTTCACGCGTAGCTGCATTGTCAATACGCGAGTAGGAGGACGCGCCGAAACGCTCCACCTGCTCTTGATGCAACTGCGACGGAGTCTTACCCGTCACCGCGATAATCTCCGCAGCGAGCAGGCACAGCAAGATGCCGTCCTTATCCGTGGTCCACACCGTGCCGTCCTTGCGGAGGAACGAAGCTCCCGCGGACTCCTCGCCGCCAAAACCAATCGTGCCGTTCATCAGGCCCGACACGAAGTACTTAAACCCGACCGGAACCTCAATCAGTTTGCGGCCCATGCTCTCAACCACGCGGTCAATCAGAGCAGAGGACACCAGCGTCTTGCCCACCGCCGTGTCCTTGCCCCAACCCGGACGGTGCGTGAACAGGTACTCGATCGCAACAGCCAAATAATGGTTGGGATTCATCAGGCCATCCGGCGTCACAATGCCATGCCTATCCGAATCCGCATCATTACCCGTAGCAACATCAAACGGAGTCTTACCGGACGCATCCGGCTTCATGCGCTCACGAACCGACGCCATCGCGTAAGGGGAGGAGCAGTCCATGCGGATCTTCCCGTCCCAATCCAACGTCATGAATCTCCACGTCGGATCCACCTTCGGGTTAATCACCGTGAGATCCAGACCGTAACGCTCCGCGATCGCGCCCCAGTAATCCACGGACGCGCCGCCGAGGGGATCTGCGCCGATACGAACACCGGCCTCGCGAATCGCATCAATGTCGATCACGTTCTCGAGATCATCAACATACTTCTTCAAATAGTCGTAACGATGTACATGCGGGTCCTCTAGCAAATCCTGCGAACGAGCGCGCTTCACCTTAGACCAGCCGTCCGCCAATATTTCATTAGCGCGGTTCGCAATCCAGCCCGTCGCATCCGAATCTGCCGGACCGCCACTTGGAGGGTTGTACTTAAAACCACCATCACGAGGCGGGTTGTGCGACGGCGTAACCACGATGCCATCAGCCAACCCTGGGCCGGACGTGCGCAGACCCTGTGCAGACCCCGCGCCGTTAGCCACGAGAATCGCGTGCGAAACCGCCGGAGTGGGCGTGAACGATCCTCGCGAATCGATCTGAACATCCACACCATTTGCCACCAGCACCTCAAGTGCCGACCTCCAAGCCGGCTCTGACAGCGCGTGCGTATCGCGGCCAATAAACAACGGACCGTCAAAACCCTGGCTTGCGCGGTACTCCACGATCGCCTGCGTCGTTGCTACAATGTGCGCTTCATTAAACGCGCCATCAAGTGACGAACCGCGGTGCCCGGACGTGCCAAACACGACCTTTTGCGCGGGGTTATTTACATCGGGTTCAATCTCGTAATAAGCGGATAGAACCTCATCAACATTAATCAAATCTTCTGGTTTAGCCAGTTGGCCAGCTCTTTCATGCATACCTATAAGTGTGGCAGGTATCACTGAAATTTTCATCTCTGTTTCAGCAGATAAACATCGCCGGCCCCGCATGCTTTGTTTATTGACTTCACGCCGGTAACTTTGGGCTAGATCAAAACTATTCACCAACTTAGGAGACCAACGTGGGAAAGAAATCACGACGCAAGAAAGTAGCGCCCGGCAAACCGATTCGCCCCATCATCGCGCACGTCGCACGCCCCTTCGAAGGTATGAGCGTCGAAGCTGACCTCGTTGCCATGCGTGAAATTATTCCTGCTGCCACCCTTGCAGCGCAGACCACGGCAGAATACGGATCCGAACCCTTCCTTTTCGCCTCCATCCTTCCCAACGCCGTTCCTGCCCTCGTACGCGAAGACGGACAGATCCTCATCGGCTTGCAAACTCGCTCCTCCAGCCGCGACATCGGCCACGACCTCGGCGTTGCACTCAAAGCCGCCTTGGAGCGCAAAACCAAAATTGAGCGAGGCGAAGCCGAATACGGCCCCGTACCGGTAGACGTGCGCGACGCTGGCCCGCGCATCCCCGACATGATCGAAAGCACCCAACTGATGGAGCTACAAAACGACCTCGGATACTGGATTGCTGACGGCCAGCGCGACGAAGAAGTTGAAGCCGCCATCGCGCAAACCTCCGCTGAACTCATTCCCACGCGTGCCATTCCTGGCGTGGCCAACACCTACTGGCACGACATGGGCAAACACTTTGTGCGCTGGATCCGCCTCGAAGACGAAGATAAACTCTTCACCGCTCTCGCCCGACTCCAAGCCGCAGGCGAACTGACTCTTGCCGGCGCGCACTTCATCGGCGCATTCCGCGCCCTCGGCCTGTCCATCCCCGTATTCGAATTCGAAAACGAGGTAGACCCAGGCACCCTCACCGAACCCGTAACGGAACTCGAACGCAAACTCGAAGCCGCGCTCGCGGACACCAAGCCGCTAACGGACGACGAAAAACGCGCCCGCGCCGGCCTCGTATCCCGTCAAGTATCCCTATAAAACAGGTTAAAATACGGGGCGGGAACGGACTAAACTAGACGCATGAGTAACTCCGGTCCCGCCCCCTCAACCAGTCGCGTCAGCGAATCACTCAAACAACAACCCGAAAAACATAAAGTTGCGGTCATTATTCCCGCCCGCAACGAAGCGCGCCGTATCTCCCACACCGTGCGTGCATGTCGGGCGCTACCGGGCGTTGACCTCCTCATCGTTGTAGACGACGGATCTGAAGACAACACCGGCGATCACGCGCGTCAAGCCGGAGCCGTCGTGGTGCGGCACTCCGTTACCCGCGGCAAAGCCTCCGCCCTTGAAACCGGAGTCAAAGTTGCCGCCATGCGAGACCTCGCCAAAGGCCTACCTCGGCACCTGCTATTCCTCGACGCCGACCTGGGGGAAAGTGCGCTGGAGGCAACCTCCCTCATTGACGCCGTGCAACGCGGGATCTGCGACTGCGCCATCGCCACACTTCCCAAACAAAAAGGAGCGGGCGGACACGGATTTGTAGTTGGGCGCGCCCGCAAATCAATTCGCCGCGCCACCGGCTGGCACGCCAACGCGCCACTGTCCGGGCAGCGTTGCATCACTCGCAAAGCGGTTAACGACATCATGCCTTTTGCCCCCGGATGGGGCGTTGAAGTAGCCATGACCATCGACCTTCTGGTCAAGGGCTACACCGTGCAAGAAATCCCCTGCGACTTCACGCACCGCGCCACCGCCAACGACCTCATGGGGTACATGCATCGCGCCGACCAATTCAAAGACGTCTGGAAAGCCACGGCGCTGCGCCGCGTACACCGCCACCGAATTCCCGTTCGCGAGCGAGTGCAGGCGGCTATACGTCAAACCGCGGGCTCTCCGTACAACGCGTACGAGAAATTTGTAGACGACGAGCAAGAATAGACACCAGCGCGGGCGCTGCAATCGCAACGGTGTCCACCACAATCAGCAAACCTGAATCGTTAATCGGTACGGCCACCAGCGCACCCACCGCTATTCCCGCCGCAACTGCAGCTAAACCCGGGGGAGTGGCTTCACGCAGGGTTTCCCAGTGCGGATTCGATGAGGGGGCCTGATCCATTTCGCCGGTTTGGGGCGGCTCTTGGTGAGTATCAGCGGGTAGCTTTTTGGTGCCCTCGCGCGGTTCGAACAGCTTTCGGGCAAAAAGCACCCCAACCACCACGAGGATCGCCGCTGCTGCGACTGCCGCCAAAATCAGCGGATTTCCTGCGAACGTAGTTGCCATATCGCGGGCCTTATCCGCTACCAAAGTGAGCGTTTCTGGCGAACCAAAATTCTTCCAGAACAGGCCGATGTGCGAAGGCGAAGCCGACCTTGCATCCAAAGCTCCTGCAAAAATCATTGCCACGGTTGTCAGCAAAACCCACCACGCGGCGTGCTTCCACCTCGGGCGAATACCGCGCACCATCAAATACGCAATCCCAAACCCGGCGATAATCCCCGCAGGTCCTCCAAAATCAGCGCCCCAAAACGGTAACGCATCAATCGCCAGCACGCCCACGCCCATAGCGGCGACGCCGCGCGCCGCCCCCTGCCTCTTATCCGGGAAACGATCCGCTATCCAAGGCAGCGTTGCTATCAGCGCCGCAGCCAACAAGATCACGTACGACCGGTTAGAAATGCCGTAAAACCGCCTGGAAGCGAGCGTCATCGAACCGAAGAAACCATCGCGCTGCAAATGCGCCCCCGACGCGATATCCACCGCCACCAACAGCACAGTCAGCGCCGCGAGGACCGCCACCGGCTGATTCGACGAACGCGCCAGTGCCAAAAGCGCTGCAGCAATGGCGAAAACCAGCAAAATCGGCAGACGCGGATTAGTAGAAAGCCGCCACCACGGAACCAGATTTGCAATCATCGCCGCCGGAACCACCGCGAAAGCAAGCGCATTCCACACCGCGATATTTCTCCAAATCCACGCCGGCGCCTGATCTTTTGCCGGCTTGCGCACAAAATGCGTCAAACCAGCTAACACTCCAACCAAAAGGAACGCACCCCACCCGGCAAAAAATGGCGTCAACGAACCTCGCGCCGCCATAGCGTGGGTGGCCTCATCCATTAACTGGGCGTGTGCGGCGCTTACCGACTTAGGCTCCACCTGTACCGGCCCGCCCGCAACCAAATCACGCACATCGCCCAACGTTGCCAAACCCGCCGAACGAGTGGCCGATGAGTAGAAGAGACCGGGGGTAGCTGTTTCCAGGGCAGGCGCGAGGCTGGTTGTTGATGTTTCGGTGCCGGTGCTGGTTGCGTTTGATCCCGTGGCGGTAGCGGTCGGGTCAACCACAGCGCCAAACTGCAGCGCCGGGCCGGGCTCACTGCGACCAACAGAAGCGAGCACCACGCGCACCGTGCCAGGATTCTGCCGCTCAAACTGCGCGTACGCCGCCAAAACCGCCTCGATCCGCGCATTCACCTCATCAACCGACAAACCCGTAGGGCCAGCCGTCGCAGAAGCGCCGCTAGCGTCAGCAACGTCAGAGGGGTCGCCGGAAGGATCAGCAGCGTTCATACCCGCTTTAGCCCACCCCGCATCAACAAACACATTCCCGTGCGATTCGCGAAGAGCCTGCAACACAACCGCGCCCAACTCATCCGCCCTGCCCGGCGCGGGCAACCAACTAGCAACCTCGCCGCTCTGGCTCGCAAGAACCAGAGCGGCTCCCGGACCAACCCCAACGCCGGCAGCCGGCTCGGCCGGCCACTTCACGCCCCGAGTTATCTGCTCAAAATCCCGCACCTTCGCCCTGCCGGGCTTGCCCGCCTCATCCTCAACAATCACATCTAAGAACGGCCGGCAAACACCACCGCGAGCCTGTCTTCCCTCATAATCAACCGCATTTCCAGGCGTGCGAACCGACATCCAACCATCAACCGGACACGTATCCGGACTCGATGTGCGCGTATGCAGATTCATCAGTGCGGCGCCATGCCCCTCCAGCGCGTTCAACACGCCCGGCGACACATTACCGGCCTCAACACCCGCAGCGCCCACAAACAACGTGCGAACCGGCTCCTGCGCCACCGCAAACGGCGACGCCACCAAAAACGCGAGAGTGAAAGCCGTAACAAACCTCAAAAAACGCACCAAAACCACCTGAAAATAAACAAGAACAAAACTAACTGTATAAGGTGAAAGCCGAGAAAAGGAGGCGCCGTGCACACCCACACCAACACGACAAGCGCGCAAACGAAGCCACTCAAAATTGCTTTCCTTGGCCCATTCGGCACATTCACCGAACAAGCCCTTTGGCAAATCGCGCCCGAGAACGCTGAAGCGGTGCCGTGCACTTCCGTGCCCCAAGCACTCGACCTCGTGCGAAACGGGCAAGCAGACCGGGCCGTCGTGCCCATCGAGAACTCCATCGAAGGTGGAGTCAACGCAACCATCGACTCGCTCTCACACGGATCTCCCCTCGTAATCGAAGCCGAAATGGTAGTCGAAGTATCCTTCGAACTCGCCATCAAACCTGCCGCTTATGGAAGCACCCCCAACATCCAACGCATCGGCACACACCCCCACGCGTGGGCGCAATGCCGCAAATGGGTAGCCGCCAACTACCCCGATGCCGTGCACGTGCCCGCCACCTCCACGGCAGCAGCCGCGCGCCTCATCGCCGAAGAAGAAAACCCGGGCTTTGACGCCGCACTATGCGCCAAAACCTCCGTTGAACGATACGGCCTGCGCGCCCTTCACTCCAACGTCGCAGACAATCGGGGCGCAGTAACGCGCTTCGTCCTGGTTGCGCCCCTCGGCAACGTTCCTCCCGCCACCGGCGCCGACAAAACCACCGTGCAAGTGCGCCTATCCGACAACGAAGCCGGAGCCCTGCTCTCAATGCTCGAACAGTTCGCAGCGCGTGGCGTCAACCTCTCGCGCATCGAATCACGACCAGCCGGAGGGCCCCTCGGCTCCTACGAATTCTCCATCGACATCGAAGGCCACATCAGTGAAGAACGCGTAGCCGCCGCCCTCATCGGCCTGCATCGCACCTGCCCGCAAGTACGCTTCATCGGATCCTACCCGCGCGTTGATGGACAGCGCCCAACCATTAAAACCGGAACCAAAGACGAAGACTTTGTAAATGCGCGGGCGTGGATAGCCGGCCTGATGAACGGTACCAACAACTAGACGCGCAAAAAAGAGCTTGCCAGCCTGCGATTACGCTCCAGGCGGGCGGCCTCACGGCGAGTACGCTCCGCCAGTACGGCGGCAATAAACTCCTCGTCACCAACCCCCGGTGGCGGGCCCGGAAAAACATACTCGCGAAGCTCGCTCGCGATACCCGCCAGCAGCCTGACGCGGGCCTGCTCATCAAACTGCGCGCCGCGCATCAACAACGAGCGAGCATTACGCGCCAGCTCCGGGGGCAACCTGCGCAAATCCGCACTTTGAATCCACGAGGGGGTAGCGGGAGCCTCATGCGCTTGAACAATTGCGTCAGCACGCTTACTCGCAGCCTCAACCGCACGCGCGCCAACCCGCTCCTTAATCACCACAGTGCCCGCAGCTAAATCACCCAAACGACGATTCTTTGGGTCAATCAGCGCGGCGGCCGCGGCAAGACCACCCATCGTTGCCCAAATCTCAACCAGGCCGACCATCGCCCGAATCGCCGCCTGCTGCATACCAACGCGACGTAAATCCGAGCGCACAACCCTGGTGCCAACCACAAAACGGCCCACAGACTTTCCGCCCGTAGCCGTCTCAATCAAAACCGGAGCCACGAACACCGCGAAAACAATTAATAAAATGAACAGTGCTTCCTGGGCGGCGCTGGCATTAGAAAACAAATAATTAAACTGGGCGACCGCCACCCAAATCAAAATGGCAACCGACAACCCCACATCTATGAGGGCTGACAACATGCGCAAGCCGATGCCCGCAGGCACCACGTCCAGCGCCACTCCCTCACCAGTTATAACCGTCGTCGCCTGACTATCCATGACACAAACGATACCTTCTAGTAATCTTGGCGCATGGATTTGGACGCATTCGTCAGTGCAAACAAAAGTACTTGGGCCAGGCTCACAGTGCTTGCAAACAAGACCGTATTAACCCCAGACGAAGCTCGCGAACTCATTGACCTTTACCGCAGCACGTCCACACACCTGTCCATGATTCGGACAGGAGCGCCCGACCCTCAACTCGTCAAAGAGCTCTCCGCCCTCCTCATTCGCGCTCGCGGCAAAATGGCCGGCAAAAACCGGCGCGTCCTCACCTCTATCGCCGAATTCTTCACAACCACTTACCCAGCCGCTCTCTACCGGTTTCGCGCCTGGTGGATCAGCGCCGGCGTCCTCTCCATCCTCTTTGCCCTTGCCGTCGGCTGGTGGATCTACGCGCACCCCGAACTACATGAGCAACTTGGATCATCCTCATCAATCCTGCAATACGTTCAGGAAGACTTCGAAAAGTACTACACGAAGGATCCTGACGCGGACTTCACGATGCTGGTGTGGTCGAACAACTGGTACGTTGCTGCATTAACACTTGCGTACGGAATCACCGTGATTGGAGCTGTGCAAATACTGATTAGCAATATGGCAAGCCTCGCCATTGCGGGAGCGCTAATGACGTTCCACGGGTACGGCACCACTTTCTGGACGTTGATCCTGCCTCACGGCCTGCTAGAACTGACCGCGATATTCGTATCTGCCGGCACCGGCCTGGGCCTTTTCTGGGCCATAATCCAACCCGGCTCGCGCACCCGCCTCGAATCCTTCGTCCGCACCGGACATCAGGCCATTCACGTGCTTTTTGGCCTCCTGCTCACTCTCTTTATCTCCGGCTTCACCGAAGGCTTCGTCACCGCCTCGAAAGCACCTTGGCAGGTGCAGGTTGGATTCGGAGTGCTCATCTGGGTTGCGTTCCTCATCTACGCCCTCGTTCTTGGGAAAAAGAAACAAGACTTGGCCGAATCAAGTTTGAAACTGCCCGAACAAGTAGCGGTTGAGTAATCCGAACCGTGTGGCTACAGCAGGCCGCGCGACTTCAAATTCAAGTAGTGATCCACAACCGCCATGGACAGTTTCGAGGGCGGGGCCTCAACCACAGTGATGCCTGCAGAGGCGAGGGCTTGGGCAGCCTTTTCCCGCTCGGCGCGCGAAAACTCTGTGGCGGCCACAAAGTACGGGTCCTCGATGTTAACTTCCTCTTCTGCTTTGTGAAGTTGCGGGTCGGAGGCGTTCGCAATCACTACGCGCGTGTGCTTCGCAAGGTTCAACAACGCGGGCAGTAAAGATTCTTCCAGCACGGTCACGTCAAGGGCGGTGAATAGAACCACAAGCGACATCTTGTTGCCGAAATCCGTTAGTTTCCCAGCAATCTGAGCCCAGTTCGCTTCAACTAAAGCAGGGTCAAGAGGTGCCATTGCGGATGAAAGCTCGCCCAGCACGGTTGTGCGAGACGGGCGAATCACTTGCGCCCTAATGGCCGCATCGGCAGCTATCATACTGATCGAATCTCCAGCTTTTGCAGTCACAGCGCTTAGCAGAAGAGCGGCATCTAGATTCACGTCGAGGCGAGTTTGGTTGCCCAGCCGCTGCGCGCTCATACGCGAAGTGTCAATAACCATCACAATGTGGCGGTCACGCTCCGGCCTCCACGTGCGAACAATAACGTCCTTTGAGCGTGCGGTTGCGCGCCAATCAATGGAGCGCTGGTCGTCGCCATCGACCCATTCGCGCAGGGAATCAAACTCGGTGCCCTGACCGCGCGCACGCGCAAGAATTTGTCCGGTCATCTGCTGCAGTTTTGCTAGGGCACCAGGCAGAAGCTGCTTCGATGGGAACTCTGGGAGTACGCGGATTGTGCCCGGCAGGTCAAACGTAGTTTGAATAGCGGCGAGGCCGAGCGGGCCCCACGAACGTACGGTAACCGCGTCAGCTTTCAGGATGCCTCGCCGGGTAGGAAGCAAAGCGGTAGAGAAATCCTCGGACTGGCCGGGGGAGAGCTTGAACTTGTGGCGGTTTGCCGTAGCTCCGGCGCTGGGCTGCCACGCATCACGCAAAACCCCGCGCATCGTCCGCTTCGCTCCTCCCACGTGGATAACCGAGACGGAGCGTTCATTAGCACGAACTGTTTCAGGTGCTTGTCTGGTTATCTGAAGTTTGCGCGGTGAGGGAGCTAAAATCGCGTCAACGAGTGTCAGGACGATGACGAACAGTAACCACGTTGCGAGGGTTCCAGGGGTGGGCGAAAGCACGATCGGGATGATCCCGATCGCAACTAATGCCGCAACTCTGCTGGAAACTGTCATCGTGGTACCGCGATTGAGTCCATGACGGTTTGTAGGACGGAGGCGGCCTCAACGCCTTCCAGTTCGGCTTCAGGGCGAAGCATGAGCCTATGTGTAATGGTTGCGGGGGCCATCTGCTTGACATCATCCGGGGTGACGAAGTCTCGTCCGGACAACCACGCCCAGGCCCTCGAGGTAGCTAGGAGCGCGATGGCGCCGCGCGGGGATAAGCCGAGCGAGAGGGAGGGGGCCACGCGCGTTGCCCGCGCAATGTCCACGATGTACTTCTCTACCTGGGGGTGCACTTCGACGGCGGCTACGGCTCGGGTTGCAGCCTCAATATCGGAGGCGGATGCAACGGGTGTTATGCCGGCGGCGTCTAGGTCCGAGGCGTCAAATCCGTTCACGTGACGGTTAAGGATCTCGGTTTCTTCCTCATAACTGGGTAGGTTCACCTGGACTTTCAACATGAATCGGTCCAGCTGAGCTTCGGGAAGTGGATAGGTGCCCTCGTACTCGATGGGGTTCTGGGTGGCTGCAACCATGAACGGGGAAGGCAACGGTTTCGATTCGCCGTCAACTGAGACTTGGCGTTCCGCCATGGCTTCAAGCAGTGCCGCCTGGGTTTTTGGAGGCGTGCGGTTGATTTCGTCAGCGAGAAGCAGGTTGGTGAAGACGGGGCCTTCGCGGAACTTGAACTGTGACGTCTCGCGGTCGTATAGCAGTGATCCAGTGAGGTCGCCAGGCATGAGGTCGGGGGTGAACTGCACGCGTTTGGTGTCGATGGATAGCGACTTAGCTAGTGCGCGCACGAGGAGGGTTTTGGCGGTTCCTGGCACGCCTTCGAGGAGCACGTGTCCGCGCGTGAGGAGGCCAATGACGAGGCCGGCTACAGCGCCGTCGGATCCGACAACGGCTTTGGCAACTTCTGCGCGCACGCGCAGTAGGGCTTCCCTTGCATCTTGCTCGGTCATGAAACCTCCTGAATGAGCTGGTCAATTTTATGTGATCGCTGGGTAAGTTCTTTTTCGTTTAAAACGTTCGCGTCGTACAACAGTGTGTGTAGTTCGCTGGTTGGCGTGTTGAGTTTGGCGGCCAGAGTGTTGGTGAGTTCCTCTTCGCTGGCCCGATTAGGCAGGTAGAGGGCTCGGCGTAGTTTACGGCGGGCACGCGATTGGATGAGAGACATGGCCCAGCTGGCGTGTTTGCCTTCACGGGCGAGGCTGGCGCGCGCCTCTTCAATTTCGCTGGCGCTGATGATGACCGGTAGCGGTTCACGGGCGAGCGGGCCGAGCCGCCTACCTTTGGCAATCATGAGAGCGAGGGCAGCGAATAGCAGTGTCATGCCCGCCCAGAACACCCACGGAGGCAGGAGTTGCCACAATGGTGCGTTTGCCGGTGACTGCTGCTGGATGTTTGGCCGCTCGTAGTGGAATACGGCTTTGGGGTTGGCCCCGTAAAGAGTGAGGGCAAGCGCGGCATTGTCGAGGTTTTGCACGTTGGCGTTGGTAAACGCTGCGGGGTCCGAGACGAGGATGTATTCCGGGCCGTCTTCGGCAGGCCAAATGCTGAGGAGGCTACCGCTATCGGTGCGGAAGCACTGAATAACACCGGGGGTTTGGTGCTCACGTACGATGGTGACCGAGGCGTTCTTAGCTTTGCCGATGTAGGGCAGGCACGCGCTACTGTTTTCGTTGACGCCGGGCATCGCGACGCCGTTGGTGTAGCTGTCAATGTCGAGGCCAAATTCTTTGAGGCGGTAGTCTTGCACGCCAAATAGGATTACTCGCCCGGCCTGCTGTGCTTTGGTTTTGAGGCTGTCGGTAATGTCAAACCAGTCCAGGCCATCATCTAGTAACACGAGCGTGGTGTCGCGATCGACGGCGCCGATGTCGCTGTCTTTGTAGGCGATTTTGGTTTGTATTCCCTGCTGTTTAAGCACCTCGATGACGGCTTTGGTGCCGCTTCGCCCCGGGGATTCGGGTTCGTAGTCCCTATATTCGTCCTGCGTGTTAATCCCCTTGGCGGTGATGACGAGCACCAGCAGGATGAATATCAGGATCAGCGGTAGCCAAGTTTTGCTGAAAGTTTTGAGCGTCATTCCGCGCGCGGTTGCGTTCATGCGCTCACCTGCGTACTTAGGCGTTTTTGGATTTCGTTGTCGAGGGCGAGCATGGCATCCACGTCTTGTGTGGTGACGGTGCCAACGGTTTCGAGCCGGTAGGTGGCGACGTCGAATTTGGATGCGCAACGAGAAATATCGCTTTTGAGGTCGGGATATTCGTGGGCGATGAGGCGGGTGATGTCGCCTGTGGTGCGTCCGGGTGCGGCGGTGGCCGCGGTTTTGTCGAGTCGAACGATGATGGCGCGGAACCCCGCTTTGAGGGCTTCGGTGGGGTCCGTGTTTTTGAGGTCGAGGGCGCGGCGGCGGTGCTCGTCGGCGCTTAGGGAGGTGAGCTCCTGGGCCGCGCTGATTGTCTTTTGTTCGCGTCCAACTCTGGCGTAAACGCCGATGATGAGGGCAATGATGACCACTGCGATGATTGCAAGAAGCATCCAGTTGAAGGTGCCTTCTGCGGTGCGGAATACGGTTGTTCCGATTTTTTGAAGGAGCCAGTCGAGGATGCTTTGTAGTCCGCGGCCTTCCAGGTATTCGCTCTTGCTGAGTTCACGGCGCAGAAGCTCGCGCGCCTCGTCCGGTGTGGGTTCGAGGGCGAGAGCTACGTGCGCCGCGAGTGTGTTCAAGTTAGAGAGCCTCTGCCTGTCCGCTGCGGGCTAGTTCGATGTCGTAACCTTCTTTGCGAATGCGCGTGTCTACGTACATGAGGGTGAGAGCGTAGACGGTGAGGGGCGCGATGAGAAGGTAGATTAGCGCGGTGGAAATAGAGGTTACTAGGGCCAGTAGTTTTGTAGATTCGAAAACTATGACCAGCCCGCTAATCACGCCGAAGAACACGCTGAATGCGATGGTGATTGCCAGCAGGGCCAGACCCATAAGTAGGGAGGTGCCGAGTAGCGGCCAGAAACGCTCGCGTGTGAGCTTCCAAGACCGCGATAGTGCGGACCTCATTTTTTGGCCTTCGACGAGGATGATGGGGAACGCGAACATGAAGCGAATGGCGATCAGGTAGAACGCTATTTGTAGCACCACTGAGATACCGAGGAACAAAACTAGGGAGGAGAGTCCGGGATCGATGAAGAGGAGTGGAATACCGATTGATATGGCTGTGATTAGTGGTGGGATCAGGAATGTTAATAGGGCGAGGAGGATGTAGCTACCGCGGTTTCCGCGCGTGAGTTCAACGGCTTGTTGCGCGCTGATTTTGCGGCCGAGTACGCCTTCCATCGCTACGAAGATGAGGGGCGCTGCCCCGAGTAGCAAAATGATGCCTGCAAGGCCTTGGGCAGAGAAGCTGGTGTAGTTGGTGATGATTTCCCAGGTGCTCTGTGTGGTTAGCAGATCCAGATCGGTGATGGTGGATTGCACGAGGTATTCGAGGACGAATACGAGCAGCGCAATGATGGAACTGATCGCGAAGGTTGTGCGCGCGTTGAAGCGGAACGTGCCAAATGAGGTGGAGACGATTTCCGAGGCCGTCTGGGGACGCAGAATCATGGTGCCAGGCTTGATTAGGGGTTGCCGGTACGGGGCCTGCGCGTAGCCGGCCCCGTAACCCTGGTTTGGCTGGCCGTAGCCTGGGGCGCCATACCCTGGTGCCGCGTACCCGGGCGCCTCGTGTGCGGGTGTTCCGTACCCGAGTGTCCCATTCCCGGGCGCGCCATGCTCCGGTGCCCCCTGCTGTGGAGTTTCGGTTTCGGGTTGGCGGGCAGCGTCTGGTCCGGGCTGGTTGTTTCCGGGCGAGTTAGGTGATTGCCAAGGGTTGTTCGGGTTTTCGTTGGCCATGATTCCTCGCATCTTTTAAGAGATTTTGGACGTTCGAAAATTTGTTATCCGTGTCGGATTCTAAGAGCTTTGTGGTCTACGCGCACGCGCATTTCTCGCGCGTTGCCAAGCGGGTCACCGTCCACTTGAATGGGGTGGGCGTCTTTGACGAGGCTGTGAGCGGTGGCAGCTTGAATGAAGTCTAGCCGTCCGGATGTGCCTGGGAGGACGTCGTTTTTTATGCCCACTCCCTGCGCGGCGATTTTGGTGAAGAGGTCGGCCCAGCCTACAAGGCCGTCGCTGGTTTCGAGTGTTGCCACGTCCAGCATGCCGTCGTTGAGTTTCGCGTCGGGCGCGAGGACTACGCCAAGCATTAGGGATGAGCAGTTCGCGAATAGGATGGAGCGGCTGTTGATCACGTACTTGCGGCCCGCGTCGAGCTCTAGGAATGTCCTCATTCTTGGAGCGGTGAGGGCTTTGGCTCCGGCAACTACGTAGGCGCCCCAGCCCACGCGGCTTTTGAGGTTGGAGTTGGTCTCGGACATCATGCGTCCGTCCCAGCCCTGTCCGGCGATGACGATGAAAGCGTATTCGTCTTCGCTGGGTGGGTTAAATCCGCGCTGTTCGAGGAGTTCTTTGTGCTGCGTGGTGATGTACGTGCCTTCGGGAGGTATCTCGGGTTCGCCTTCGAAGCCGTTCACTTTCATCCACGCAATGTCGATTTCATTTTCGAGGCCGAAGAAAGCGATGTCGATGGCTTCTTGGATGTTGTCGGCGGGAACGTGCAGGTTGCGGGAGAGGAGGTTGCCGGTGCCGTAGGGCAGGATCGCCATGGGCGTGCCGGTGCCGGCAAGGCCGGCGGCTACTGCACGAACTGTGCCATCTCCGCCTGCGGCAAGCACGAGGTCGGCTCCGTCTGCCACAGCCTGGGTGGCTTGTAGGGTTCCGGGTTGTTCCTCGGTGGTTTGAATCCACACGGGCTCGTTTAGTCCTGCTTGTGTGGCCGCGGTGGTAACCATTTTTCGCAGGGTGTGCACTTTGGCAACTTTTGCGGGGTTGTAGATGACATACGGAGTTTGAGTTTTAGGGGCCATGACTCCTACCTCCGATCGAAAAGTGTCAAGGTAAACATTACCGGATCTGCAAATCGGGTGGTTTTTGTTGTTGGGATGTGGATCCTGGAAAACGGACGGCCATGTGACCGTGTTGAAATGCCGCGGTAGGCTTGGAGCATGATTGATCTTAAAGCTCTTAGGGAAGATCCGCAGCCGGCTCGCGATTCGCAGATTGCGCGCGGTGGTGATCCGAGTCTTGTTGATGAAATTTTGAAGGCCGATGAGGCTCGTCGCGTTGCGCTTCATGATTTTGAGGCTGCGCGTGCGGAGCAGAAGTCTGTGTCTCGTTCGATTGGTAAGGCTTCTGCTGAGGATCGCGAGAAGGTTTTGGCGCATGCGAAGGAGCTTGCCGCTTCGGTGAAGTCGCTGGAGGCGCAGGCCAACGAGGCTCGCGAGAAGGCTGAGCGTCTGGTCTGGTCTATGCCAAACATTGTGATTCCGGGCGTTCCTGCGGGTGGCGAAGAGTCGTTTGAGGTTTTGCGTTTTGAGGGCGGGGAGCCGCGTGATTTCGCTGCTGAGGGCTTTGAGCCGAAGGATCATTTGGAGATTGCTGAGGGCCTGCGCGCGATTGATATGAAGCGCGGCGCGAAGGTTTCGGGCGCTCGTTTTTACTACATGACGGGTGTGGGAGCGCAGTTGGAGCTGGCTCTTTTGCGCATGGCGATGGATCAGGCGGTCGAGGCCGGTTTCACTCCGATGATGACGCCCACGCTGGTCATGCCAGAGATCATGGGAGGCACGGGTTTCTTGAATGAGCATTCGGACGAGATCTATTACCTGCCTGCCGATGATCTGTACCTGACGGGCACTTCCGAGGTGGCGCTCGCGGGCTACCACAAGGACGAGATCATTGATGTGGATTCTCCGAAGCGCTACCTGGGTTGGTCCACGTGTTATCGCCGTGAGGCCGGTTCGGCCGGCAAGGATACGCGCGGCATTATCCGCGTACACCAGTTCAATAAGGCGGAAATGTTCTCGTTTGTCACCGCGGATGAGGCCGAAGCGGAGCACGCTCGTTTCCTCGCGTGGGAAGAGCAGATGCTGGCAAAGGTTGAGCTTCCTTACCGCGTGATCGACACGGCGGCTGGTGATCTGGGCACTTCCGCTGCTCGCAAGTTTGACTGTGAGGCGTGGCTGCCAACGCAAAGCCGGTGGATGGAAGTGACATCGACGTCTAACTGCACCACGTTCCAGGCACGTCGTTTGAATATTCGTGAGCGTACCGAGTCGGGCACGCAGACCGTGGCGACGATTAACGGTACGTTGGCAACCACGCGCTGGATTGTTGCGATTTTGGAAAACCATCAGAATGAGGATGGTTCAGTCACGGTTCCGCAGGCTTTGCGTCCGTACTTGGGAGGTAGGCAGAAGCTGGAGCCTGTAGTTGGCTAAGTCTCTCCTCACGCCTCCGCCAACAACGTTGGCGCCGATCCCGTTTGAGGATTTAGTTGCTCAGGCAAGCGCCGCCCTCCCAGATTCTTTGCAAGAGGCCGGGCCCAGCTTGCTGGTTGCGCTCGATATTGATGGCACCTTGCTCACTGCTGATGGGGCCTCCAAGGCGGTTGTGGACACCATTGAACGCCTGCAGAGCGCGGGCGCGAACGTTGTGATTGCAACGGGTCGCGGTGTTGGTGCCACTTTGCCAGTGCTTCGCGAGGTGGGGATTCACGACGGCTGGGCAGTGGCGTCGAATGGCGCGATCGTTTTGCGTATTGTGGACGGCCAGCACGAGGTGGTGTCGAAGCGCTACTTTGATCCGGGCCCGCTGATTGACCAAGTGGCACAGCATTTGCCGGGGGCGATTTTAGCGGTTGAGGATGACTCGCCCTACTACCGGGTTTCGCGCGTGTTTCCGCCGCGGGAGCTCATTGAGGATTTCCGGATTGATGATCTGGAAGGGTTGAAGTCGAAGCCGGTTACGAAGCTGGTTGTGCGCATGCCGGGAATGAGTGTTGAGGATTTCGAGGCGCGCGTAAACGAGCTGGATATGTCGAACCTGAGCTACGCAATTGGCTGGACGGCGTGGATGGATGTGAATGCGCCGGATACAACCAAGGCGGGCAGTCTTGAGTGGTTGCGCGCTGAGTTGGGGGTACCGCTAACTGGCAGTGTTGCGGTTGGTGATGGCACGAACGACATGGCGATGTTGCGGTGGGCGCATCATTCGGTGGCTATGGGTGGGGCCGTCGAGCAGGTAAGGCAGTGCGCTAACGCGGTTACCGGCCCGGTTGACTATGACGGGGCGGCAGCGGTTATGGAAGCGATACTTAGAAGAACCTCTATCAACTGAGGTGGGCCACTAGAAGGGGCCTGTGTTTCGCAATTCGCGCAATAATGCGCGGATATTGGTTACAAAATGGTCACATATGCACGTTCGTGAACCAAAGTGGTTGCACAGGTCACATTTATCGCGTTTGGTTATATGCATGGACGGCCTGGGAAGCAGGTCTTAGACAAGCGTATACGATTTCGTATCGCGTGCGAGGTCGCGGTTTGTCAGTCCCAATTGATTAACACTGGAGGTTTAAATGCGTTCATCGCGCATGATTTCGACGAAGAGAACTCGATGGAGCGTTCTTGCAGCCGGCGCAGCGGCCACAGCAATGTTGCTGTCCGCATGTGGTGGGGGCGGCGACATCAGCGGCGGCGGTTCTTCTGGCGAAGCTGGTGGAGATACCGATTGCTCCGCGTTTGAGGAGTACGGCCACTTCGATGGCGAATCCGTTTCGCTATTCTCGTCCATTCGTGAGGTTGAGGCCGATCAGCTTCAGCAGACGTTTGATAAGTTCACCGAGTGCACGGGCATTGATGTTCAGCACAACGGTGTTGGAGAGTTTGAATCCCAAGTTGTCGTCCAGGTTGAGGGCGGTAATGCTCCTGACCTAGCGATCTTCCCGCAGCCAGGCCTGTTGGAGCGCATGATCAAGGATGGTCACGTAATTGCGGCTCCTGCAGAGGTAGAGAAGAACGTTGACGAGGGCTGGTCTGAAGATTGGAAGGCCTACGGCACGGTTGATGGCAAGTTCTACGCCGCACCGCTGATGGCTTCTGTGAAGTCTTTCGTGTGGTATTCGCCGTCCATGTTCAAGGAGGGTGGCTACGAGGTTCCGCAGACTTGGCAGGAGCTCCTTGATCTGACTGAAAAGATCGCCAAGGATCACGAGGGCGAGGATGTGAAGCCCTGGTGTGCAGGTATTGAGTCCGGTGGCGCTACCGGCTGGCCGGCAACCGACTGGGTTGAGGATCTAGTTCTGCGCTCGGCAGGTGCTGATGCTTACGACAAGTGGGTTGCGCACGACATTGCGTTTAACGATCCGGCTATCGAGAAGGCAACCGAAGAGGTTGGCAAAATTCTGCGCGATGACCGCTATGTAAACGGTGGTATTGGTGACGCTCGTTCGATCGCTACGACCTCGTTCAATGATGGCGGTCTGCCGATCCTTGAGGGCCAGTGCTACATGTACCGCATGGCTTCGTTCTACGAGGCACAGTGGCCGGAAGGCACCGATGTTTCTGAAAATGGCGACGTATTCGCTTTCTACCTACCGGGCATGACTGCTGATGAGAAGCCGCTTTTGACCGGTGGCGAGTTTGTTGGTGCGTTCAATGACCGCGATGCAACGAAGGCTGTCCAGGCCTACATGTCCTCGAGCCTGTGGGCAAATACTCGTGTTGAGATCGGTGGCGTGACCTCCGCAAACAAGGGTGTTGACCCGTCGCTCGCAACGTCTGACATTCTGCGTCTTGCAATGGAGCTGTTGCAGGATAAGGACGCGGTGGCTCGTTTCGATGGCTCTGACCTGATGCCTTCCGAGGTTGGTGCAGGCTCCTTCTGGACTGCAATGACTCAGTGGCTGAATGGCGAGAAGGACATTCCGACCGTCCTTGGCGAAATCGAAGCCTCTTGGCCAACTAAGTAACAGGTGCTGAGCATCTGATTTTCAAGAGCGGGGCGTACTAGTTACGTCCCGCTTTTGGAGGATCAATGGACTACTTTCTAAATACAAAGATTGGCCAGATGATCTTTGCGGTCATCTTGCTGGCAGTTGTGGTGCTGGTGCTGCTAGGTTTGGCGTCACTGGCAGATAGGATGAAGGGGCGCGGGCGCACGATTGCAAGTGTGGCAGTGTTCCTCGGTCCCGGTCTGCTGCTGTTGGCACTCGGCCTCATTTATCCGGCTATTCGAACGATTCTCATGTCGTTCATGGATAGGCGTTCAACGCAGTTTGTGGGCTTTGATAACTACGCGTGGTTGTTCACGGCCACTGACTCTAAACAGGCGTTCATCAATACGTTCTTGTGGGTGCTTCTCGTTCCAATCATTTCCACTGTTGTCGGTTTGCTGTATGCGATCCTTATTGATGGCAAGCGTTTTGAAAAGCTAGCGAAGTCGCTGTTGTTTATGCCCATGGCTATCTCGTTCGTGGGTGCGGGCATCATTTGGAAATTCGTTTACGAATACCGTGGTGCTTCTCAAACTCAGCGCGGCTTGCTAAACGCGATCATCGTGGGGCTCGGCGGCGAGCCCGTGCGTTTCTTGCAGGATTCACCTTTGAACACGATCTTCTTGTTGATCGTGATGATTTGGATTCAGGCTGGTTTCGCAATGGTGTTGCTGTCCGCAGCTATCAAGGCGATTCCGCATGACATTGTCGAGGCTGCAATGCTTGACGGCGTGAGCCGGTGGCAGATGTTTAGGAACATCACGGTCCCGTCGATTCGCCCAACCCTCGTGGTGGTGCTGACAACTATCACGATCGCAACCTTGAAGATCTTCGATATTACGCAGACGATGACGGGTGCGAAGTTTGGCACGCAGGTGCTGGCGAACATGATGTATGACCAGTCGTTTACGTACGGCAACAATGGGTACGGTTCGGCGATGGCGGTTGCCATTTTCGCGCTTGTTATTCCGATTGTTCTTTACAACGTGCGGCAAATGCTGATCAACAAGGAGGTGCGTGGTGCCTAGCTCTGTAGATGTTGCGCAAAATCCTGCCGCCCTGGAAGTGAAGAAGCCAGTGCGAGGCGAACGTAAGACTGCTTCTGCGGAGGCAAAACGCGCCCTCTCGGGTAGGTTTGGATCGTTTGTTGCGGTACTGATCGCAGTCTTTTGGACGATTCCAACGTTTGGCTTGTTCATAACCTCGTTCCGGCCAGAAGCCCAGATTAAGAGTTCGGGGTGGTGGACATTCTTTGCTAACCCGGATTTCACGCTGGAGAACTACCAGACGGTGTTGTATGGAGCGAAATCGCAGGGTGATCTCGCCTCATATTTCATTAACTCCCTGGTAATTACGGTTCCGGCCACTCTAGCGCCACTGTTGTTTGCGACGATGGCGGCGTACGCTTTCTCGGTGCTTAAGTGGAAGGGGCGTGACACGGTTTTTGTGATTGTGTTTGCCCTGCAGATTGTGCCGCTGCAAATGGCGCTGATTCCGCTTTTGCGCGTGTTTTCTGGAACTGCGGTTGCGAGTGCTTTCCCGTTCTTATCGATCTGGGTGGCGCACACTATTTTCGCCCTGCCTCTAGCTATCTTCTTGTTGCACAACTTCATGGCTGAAGTTCCTAAGGAACTCGTGGAGGCTGCACAGGTTGATGGAGCGGGGCACGTGAAAACATTCGTGTCGGTCATGCTTCCCCTGATGGTTCCGGCGATCGCGTCATTCGCGATTTTCCAGTTCCTGTGGGTGTGGAATGACCTGCTGGTTGGTTTGACTTTCTCGGGTGGCATGGAGCTGACCCAGCCGCTGACTGCGCGCTTGGCTTCCATGGCTGGCTCGCGTGGTCAAGACTGGCACTTGCTGACTGCAGGCGCGTTCGTTTCAATGATTATTCCGCTGGCAGTGTTCCTAACTCTGCAACGCTACTTCGTGCGCGGCCTGATGGCCGGATCCGTGAAGGGATAGCGGGTGTAGGTGCCCTGAAAGTGGCGGACATGCTTAGAGCCCCGAGCTTTTGCTCGGGGCTCTAAACTATCCCATCAACACAGTGCGAGTTTCTTAGCCTCTGGAAAGTCCATGAAATCTCGAACCCTTCAACCAGTCGGTTTAGCCGATCTGGCGAAGTTATTTCTAACAGTAGGTTTTGAATCTGTGCGTAGGTTGAAATGAATCTTAGAGTTTCCTGAAAATTTGGAAATAAAATGTGAGCCTCGTCTCATTTAGGTGATGTTGGGGCCGGTTTTCATTTTGAACTTAAATTCTCTTTGCGAATTAACTTAGGCGCAGACAGGGTAACCTCAAAGAGTTAGCAATGTTGCTTCTTTAAAACCAGGGGGATTCACTTGGGTTGGATAGAGTCTGTTGAACATAACCGCTGGCTGAGCCACCAGATGCAGGCCTTGATCTGTGTGGGCCGTAAGGCAATGGTTGAGACTGGCTTTGGTTTTGTCACATCCGAGGGCGAGATTGATACGTCTCAGCCGGTTGATCTTGCAATGACGGGGCGTTTGACGCACGTGTTTTGTCTTGCAACCCTCATGGGCTTGCCCGGTTCTCGTAAGTATGCGGATCACGGTATTAAGTGTTTGCGAAAGTATTTTGTTGACCCGGAGCACGGTGGTTGGTATCCGGCCATTAAGCATGAGCTTGATGCGGATGGAAACGGAATTCCGTGTGAAGAGGCGCTGGAGTCGAAGTCCCAGTATGCGAACTCATTCATGATGTTGGCTGCGGCTTCGGGCGTGGCGGCAAACCGTCCGGGAGCGCATGATCTGCTACTGGAAGTTATTCGTGATCAAGAGGCGCACTGGTGGGATGAGAGCGTAGACCGTGTTCGCCACCGGTATTCGCGTGACTATTCTGAGGTTGCGAAGTACTACGGTATGGATTCGAACTTGCACACCACCGAGGCCTACCTCGCGGTTGCAGAAGTTATGAATGATCCGATTTGGATTGACCGCGCCACTTCAATCCTGAAGTTTGTTTACGAAGAGGCCGGTCGAAATGATTGGCGCATTGGCGAGCATTACGACGAGAACTGGCGTGCCATGCGTGAGCATTACGGTCATTCACGTCTGGATAAGTCAGTGCCGTACGGCGTAGTGATTGGACACCAGTTTGAGTGGTCCAGGTTGGCGTTGCATGTTCGTGCCGCTAACCGCACGCTGGGTAGGCAAAGCCCGGATTGGTTGCTGGAGTTTGCGCGCGAGATGTTTGAGCGCACTCGCGTTGACGGATGGCGCCGTAACGGCAAGCCGGGGTTTGTGTACACGGTTGATTTTGAAGGCAACCCGGTGTCTACGAACCACATGTACTGGGTGGCTGCGGAGGGTATTGCCGCAACGGTGGCTTTGCGCCGTGCTCATCTTGATGACGGTGCCAGCTTGGGTGAGGTGGAGCATTACGACCACTGTTACCGCTCGTGGTTGGACTTCATTGAAGAGTTCGTTATTGAGGAGCCGGGTCAGTTTAGGCGCGAGCTTGATGAGAATAATGATGTTGTGGAGTCCAGCTTGCCGGGCTTGCCGGATAACTATCACGCCGTGCAGGCTTTGCTGATTCCGAGGTTGCCGTTGTGGCCGCCGTTTGCGTCCGCACTGTCGCGTGGCTTGTTGGATCATCCGCAGGAGCCGCCCAAGGATCGCAAGGGGTTCAACCTGTTTAAGCGTCGTGACGCTGAAGACTGATTAGGTAGTCAAATGAGTGGTGGTCATCTGGAAATCCGGGTGGCCGCCACTTTTCTGCTCGCGGGCTGCGCGGAAGGTTAGCCGGGCTTTGCTAGAGGGTGATTACGATCTTTCCGAAGGTGGAGTCGCCGCGCCCAGCAATCGCTTTGTGGGCGGCAGCGATTTCTTCGAGTGGGTAGGTCGCTCCTATGACCGGCTTGATCTGGCCCACTTCAACAGCTGGCCACACGTGTTCGCGCAGTTGTTGAAGGATCTCGATCTTGCGCTTTGGTGTTTGGGAACGCAGGGTTTGCGCGGTGATAGAGGCGTTCTTGGCGAGGAGGTAGCCCAGGTTAAGCTCGGCTTTCGCCCCTTGGAGCAGCCCGAGAACAGCGAGGTGTCCATATCGCGCGAGAGCTTTCAAATTGGTGCTCAGGCCGCCTGCTCCAAGTACATCCATGATGACGTCCACGCCGCTTGGTTGTAGCTTCTTCAGCTGCTCAAGCCACGCGTCGTGGTAGTCAAAACACTTGCTGGCGCCAAGGTCTTGCACTCGCTTGCACCGCTTGGGTGTTCCCGCGGTTGCGTACACGGTATTGCCCATCGAGTTAGCTAGCTGCACAGCGATGGAACCAACTCCGCCTGATGCTCCGTGAATAAGAACGGACCGGCCCGGGTTTGACGCAAGCTTGCCGATGTTTTCCAAGATCATCCACGAGGCCGCCGCTGACTCCACCAGGCCCATTGTCGCTACGAGTGTGTCCAGGTCCGGGGCGCTCGCGGGCGCAATGTTAGAGGTTTCCTCTGTAGCGGGGATGATATTGTTTGCTCGGTTCGCCTCGGCTCGCAAGGCAGCGGTCGCGGCTTCGGGCAGTGTGGGGATGGGGAGCACTTGCTTGGCGTCAACAACGGCGTAGTCGGCGTACCCGCCACCTTCCAGCAGTGCGCACGCAGCTACGCCCTCATGAATCCACGAACAGCCGGGTAGAGAGGTAGCTTCGGCGCCAACTTGGTCGATGATTCCCGCGCATTCGAGGCCGAGGACGCGGCTGGCGCCCCGCGGCGAGGGGTAAGCGCCTTTTGATTGCAACACGTCAGCGGGGTTCACTGCGGTTGTGAGCACTTTGATGCGAACCTGGTTGGGTGCGGGGCTTGGAGGCTCGATGTGGATCAGTGAAAGGCGGTCGCTGAGCTGCGTCACGCCGGTGGCGTTTGCAAAGTGGGTTTGGTCCGCGGCGCTGATGATTGCTCTCATGGTTCCATGATGCCCGCAATGTGGACAAAAATTTGGAACCGCGCCTGTGGTGCACTTTGCAAATGGCAAGTTTCAGGGTTTAAGTAAAATCGGGTTACACTAGGGAATCATCAGGAGGGTTGACCGAGCGGCCGAAGGTGACGGTCTTGAAAACCGTTGTGTCCTCACGGGCACCAAGGGTTCAAATCCCTTACCCTCCGCCATGAAACCCGCGCTATTGCGCGGGTTTCGTTTATACCCCGGCGTCTGCCTGTAAGCGGTCTGCGATCGAGAGTGCATGCCCCAGAGCGGCGACTTTAACGCCTATCTGGAGACCGGCGCGGCGGCTTATAGTCCGTTTTTCGGGTTGTTGTTGCCTGAGCGTTTGTGTCATCGTCCAGGACTTAAGGTACGCATATGTGCGATTGTGGGTTGGTTGGACATATCGAAGATTCTCTTTGTTAGCCTAAAAACGCGCTGAGACGAAGCTGTCGAAGGCGAATTATTAGAGCTGGCACGTGTACAGGGTTGTGCATGTGACTAAGGGGAAAGATAATAGTGAAACTCAAACCACTTTCTTATAGCGCTGCTGCGTTGTCAGTATTTGCCCTTGCATTTGGGGCTGCGGTTCCCGCCTATGCGGAAGAAGCGCCATCTGCGGCACCTGCCGCTGACGAGTCTCCTGTTGTAGAGCAGGACGTTAATCGAGAGCCGGATGTGAATGTTTGCTCCAGGTACGTGGGCCATCCGCAGCTCCTTGACTCAGACACGCAACCTGATGGCTCGCCAATCAAGGCGCAGAGTACAAAAAATGCCACCCCGGTTGTCCTCGTTCATGGCTGGGTTTCGTACTTCAAGCACGATGATGACCATGACGGTTACTTTTCTAAGTATGTAGATCGCACCGCAAATGGTCACGCAGGCATCCTCCTTGCGGATTCCGACGTCAAATCTTCAATGATCGGAATTGCTCAGCAGGTTCCGGGCGCCCAAGTGTACACCTTTGATTACTCCGAGGTTGCCGCTCACTGGGTTACTGACCCGTACATTGGCCCTAACCTAGCTAAAGGTATCGAATGTCTTGCTGAAGCCTATGGCAACAAGGTGGTTTTGGTGGGCCACTCAATGGGTGGTTTGACGATTCGTGAAGCCCTGTCGCATGATACCTCGGCAGGCGCTCCGGTTTCTGATTTGGTAAGCCAGGTACTTACCATCGGAACTCCAAATACCGGCTCAATCTATGCCGAGCTTGGCGGCACGGTATTTGAGAATGCTTCCACTTCAAAGATCAGTGCGCTACGCGTGCCTTCGAAACTCGTTTGGGATGCGCTTGGAGTGTGCAACAGCCTGTATGAGGCGAATGTGAAGTGCACCCCGATCCCCGCGCTTAACGCTTTCCGTGGCGAGGGAGGACAGGCTTTGCGTACCGGTTCGCAGGAGTTGCGGGATTTGGCTCCTATGCCCGAAAACGTGAACTACACGGCAGTGTCTGGCGATATTCAGCTAGGTGGTTTCAGCCTGTTTGGCAAGACCAGTGATCCCATCGTTTCGCTGGGTGACCTCCTGGTGGATCAAAAGTCCGCTACCTTCGCTGCTGATAAGCAAGTGAACAATGTGTGTAAGTACGGCGTGGTTTCCAAGTGGTCCGCTAAAGAAAAGATCCAGCGTATCGAGGCTATCGGTAAGCCCGGTTCGGAACGCCCCGCTTCCCTGGCCTCCACCCCATGCTGGCATGAAGCGTTGTTAAAAGAGACCAACACTGCCAACACCCTCGTTGACGTTATCAATCACGCTGTGATCGAAAACGGTTCACTCGTTGCGGATGGGGAGTAGTCGCTAACTTAAAATGTTTCTGGCCCCGCGAAATCCACCGCTGGGGCCAGAAACATTTTCGCGTCCGATCGTTGTTGCGTTTGATCAAGCCAGGGGTTTGAAAGCTAGAAGATGGGACGCAACGGATGGGGCGCAATAGGGTGACGATGGCAAACGGCCTTGTAGATTGTTCAAAAACTAGGTCTAGAAAGAGTTGAGATTAGCGTGAATCGAAAAAAGGTGTTGATTGTAAGCGCTGTGGTAGTGCTTATAGTAATAGTTGGCTTAGTTATCGCCTCCGTGCGGTCAAGTAATCCGTCTGCAAAGGTTGAAAATGCTACGACGTTAACCTCGTCAACGTTGGAAACAGACCCGTCTGCCAGTGAATCGAGCACAACTGGTACCACAGCGGGCGAGGCCCTCGATTCTGAAGCGCCTGATAGCTACGCCCCAGTTGCGGATTCTCAGCTACCCGACACGGATAAAGCCCTCAATAATCTACGAGATTTGCCCAAAGCGCCAGAGACGATGATTGAGCCGGAGGTGGCGCAAAATTTTGACGTTGATTTGGCGGATATGTTTGCAGATGGCACCACTCTAGTTCCCTACCCGCAGACATGGACTGATATTGATGAAACCACTGCCATGGTGGTCGTGAAGATGGCGAAGCCTAATCAGGATCCCGAATACTACTCGGCCCTGCTTGAGCTGGTAGATGGCGAATGGAAGCTTGTGGCTACCGTGGACTACGAGGGCGACATTCCCGAATAGAAATTATTTGCGAACGAAAATCTAGTTTTGCAGTCAAAAGTAGGTGCTCGTTTGGAAACGCATCGCCCTACCCTTTAAGATGGGTTGAGTCTGGAGCTGTCGCATAGTGGCCTAGTGCGCCTCCCTGCTAAGGAGGTTGGGGCGTTCGCCCCTCGCGGGTTCAAATCCCGCCAGCTCCGCCATGTGATGTCCCACGACATATGTCCGCATATGTCGTGGGATTTTTCGTGTTTTT